>OBLT010003090.1_pt1 | contig 10234 bp, 8 predicted proteins | sample 1518721 | NCBI WGS metagenome assembly OBLT01 (sample SAMEA3539307, study PRJEB22396) | soil metagenome | biome: tundra; feature: field; material: soil | place: USA | collected 2010-05 | depth 0.15 m | reverse complement strand
ACCTACCTGTCCACCGACAACGCGGACGCGACCACGAGCAGGGTCGGGCCGGCCGGCGGCGCGGTGCTCGCCGAGCCGTTCGACGTCATGGATGTCGGGCGGATGAGCGTGGCGGCCGACCCGGGCGGGGCGGTCTTCGGGATCTGGCAGGCCCGCGCACATAGCGGGATGCAGCTCGCGAACGAGCCGGGCGCCGTCTGCTGGAACGAGAACATGAGCCGGGACTTCGAGGCCAACAAGGCCTTCTACCGCGTTGTTTTCGGTTACGAATTCGACGACATGAGCAGCCCGGACTTCAGCTACGCCACGTTCAGGACCGACGGGAATCCGCTCGGCGGTATCGGCGATCTCGGAACCATGGCGCCGCCGGAGACTCCGGCGCACTGGATGACGTACTTCGGGGTCGCCGATGCCGACCACGCGTCGGAGACGACGGCCAAGCTCGGGGGCAGCATCCTGCGGCCAGCCTGGGACACCCCGTACGGCCGGATGGCCATCCTGAGCGACGATCAGGGTGCGGTCTTCGCCGTGATGGCCATGACCGAGGCGGGCGGGCAGTAACGAGCGGGGACCGGCCGGGCGCGGGCGGGCGGGCAGTAACAAGCGGGGACCGGCCGGGCGCGGGCGGGCAGCCAGGGTCGGGCAGCCAGGGTCGGGCAGCCACTCACGCGGCGGGCTCGATCTCCGCGTCGGTCTCTTCCTCGGCTGGCCCGAAGTCCGCCGCGACGAGTTCAGCCGTGTGCCTGGCCCACGCGCCGCTGGTGATCACCCCGATGGCCAGGACCGCCACGCCGCACCCGGCGATCAGCCACCAGCCGACGTGACTGGCCGGCGCGAAGCCCGTCCTGATCGGGCCGGCCAGGGTGGAGACGACCGCCGACCCGATGATCGCGACGCCGAGCGATGACCCGACCTGCCTGCTGGTCGAGGCCACCGCCGCCGCCACGCCGGCCTGCGTCCTTGGCATCCCCGCCATCGCGGTGTTGGTGATCGGCGCGTTGACGAGCCCGAAGCCGAGGCCGAAGATCAGGTAGCTGACCACCAGGCTGATCGAGGAGGTGCCGGCCGTCAACCTGGTCAGCGTGAGGGCGCTCACCGTGATCGCGATCCCGGCACCGATCAGCGGCAGCCGCGGCCCGCGTGCCGCGACGATCCGGCCGGACAGCGGGCTGCAGATCGCCGTCATCGCCGCCATCGGCAGCATGTACAGGCCAGCGTGCAGTGCCGACAGGCCGCGAACGTCCTGCAGGTAGATCGTGCTCAGCAGCAGGAACCCGCCGAGGCCCGCGAACGCTGACACCGCGATCAAGGTCGCGCCCGCGAACGGCGCGCTGCGGAAGAACCGGATGTCGAGCAGCGGCTCGGGGCGCCGGGTCTCGTACCAGGCGAATCCGGTCCCCGCGATCGCCGCGATGGCGAAGCAGCCGGTGATGAGCGGCGACCTCCAGCCACGGCCGGGCCCCTCGATGATCGCGTAAACCAGCGCGGCCAGCGTGATCATCACGAGCAGCTGGCCGACCGGGTCGAAACGGCGCGCCCGGGGCGCCTTCGACTCGGGCACGAAGAGCGCCGTCAGGATGATCGCGGTGATGCCCACCGGGATGTTGACCCAGAAGATGCTGCGCCATCCGATGGTGCTGACCAGTATGCCGCCGACGACCGGGCCGAGCGCCATGCTCAGGCCGACCACTCCGCCCCAGATCCCGATGGCCCTGGCGCGCTCGGTCCGCTCGGTGAAGGTGTTCGTGATGATCGACATCGCGACCGGGTTCAGCATCGACCCGCCGACGGCCTGCACCATCCGGAACGCGACCAGCGCGGAGAGGCTGGGCGCCAGGCTGCACAGCAGCGACCCGAGCGTGAACAGCGCCAGTCCGACCTGGAAGGTACGGCGGCGGCCAATGCGGTCGGCGGTCGAGCCAGCCAGCATGAGCAGGCTCGCGATCACCAGCGAGTACGAGGCGACGACCCACTGCAGGCCCGAGACCGAGGCGTGCAGCTCGTGCTCGATCGAGGGCAGCGCGACGTTGACGACCGTGACGTCAAGCCCGACGATGAACAGGCTCATGCAGCAGATCGCCAGCACGAGCATCCGCCGGGAGCGGCCCAGCTCGCCAGCGCTCATGTGCGGCCTCATGATCGTAGTTGGCTATACATCCTTAGGAGCGCTAACCAGTAGCCAGCCGCATTTCATCCGCCCGGGGGCTACGAGGCGATGTCGCGTCGCCGCAGGCCGGCCAGGCCGGCGATGCCGAGGGCGAGCGCTATCAGGCTCAGCCACACCAGCGGTGCCGCGCTGACCGGGCCGCCGGGCAGCTTCGGCAGATGCTGGAACGGCGATACGTCGAGCACCCAGTGCGATAGCTGCAGGCTGGCGCCCAGGAACAGCAGCAGCACGGCGACGCCGAGCACGGACCAGCTGGCCGTCGCGCTGACCTTCGGCGCGAGCCCGAGCAGCGCCACCGCGAGGCCGCCGAGCACGAGCGCCGCGGGCGCCTGGGCCAGCCCGGCGCCGACTAGCCGGGCCACTTCGCCAAGCCCGCCCGAGGACCGCGCCGCGTAGCCGAGGCCGGCGCCCAGGCCCGTCGCCGCCAGGATCAGCACCGTACCGCCAGCTGCGATGGACAGGTGACTCAGCCCCCAGCTGACCCGCCTGGTGCTGGTGGCCAGTACCGGATCTGCGTGCTCCTCCGTCTCTTCCGAGCGAAGCCGCAGCACGGCCGAGACCGCGTAGCCGGCGGCGATCAGCCCGGTGAAGGTCATGATCGCCGCGAGATAGACATTGGCGAGCGCCCCCTCGCCGCCCAGTTTGACCAGTATCTTCCTGATCTGGGCGCTGCTGAGCAGCCCGCCGATACCCTTGGCAGCCGATCCGATGAGGACTCCGTACACCAGCGCGCCGATGACCCAGCCGGCCAGGGTGGCGCGCTGCAGCCGCCAGGCGAGCGCCAGCGGGCTCCGCAACGATGCTGCCGCCCGGGCCGGTCCCGGGCGCTGTGGCAGCATGCCGGCGCCATAGTCACGGCGAGCGGCCAGCACCCCGGCGACGACGCCGAACGCCACCGTGACCGCCAGCGGCAGCACCAGTACCCACCAGCGGATCTGCCCGAAAGACCTGATGAGCTCGGCCCAGCCGATGGGCGACAGCCAGCTCAGCCAGCGCGGGCCCTGCGCACCGGCCGCGTCACCGACGGCCCGCAGCAGGTAGGCCGCCCCGAGGGCGCCGATCGCCATCCCCCTGGCTGAGCGCGCGGTCTCGGCAAGCTGGGCGGTGACCGCGGCGATGGCGGTGAATACCAGCCCGCAGCCGGCAATGGCAACCGCCAGGGCGATGGACCCCGCCGCAGGCAACTTCAGCGCGATCAGGCCGACGGAGATCAGCACGGCGAGCAGGACGTTGGCGCTCGCGGAAATCAGCAGGCCGGCGGTCAGCGCGGCGTGCCGCCCCACCGCCGCCGAGCCCAGCAGCTCGAGCCGCCCGGCCTCCTCGTCAGCCCTGGTGTGCCTGACCACGATGAAGATGCTCATCAGCCCGGCGCCGAGGGCCGCAAACCCGCCGTACCGCCAGGCTGTGAGCGAGCCGAGCGAGTTGCCGTACAGCGGTCCGTACAGCGAGAGGAGGGCCGGGTTGTTGCCTGCCACCACCGCGAACTGCTCCCGGCTCGCTGTCGTCGGATATAGCTTCCTGAAGCTGTATGCCGTGCCCGCGACCAGGACCGTCAGCACATAGACCCAGGCCGGCAGCATGATCCGGTCGCGGCGGCCGGCCAGCTTGGCCAGCGCACCGGTACCCGCGAGCGTGCTCACGCCCGGACCCCGTCCTGGTCAGCAGTGGCCGCGCGGGGCGGCCCGTCGCTCTCGTAGTGCCGCAGGAACAGTTCCTCAAGCGTCGGGGGCCGGCTCGTCAGGGTGCGGACGCCGGCGGCGCTGAGCTGACGCAGCAGCCCGTCCAGCTTGTCGGTGTCTACCTCGCACCGCACCCGGTCGCCCTCGACGTCCAGATCGTGCACGCCGGCAAGCTGATCGAGGCCCTCGGCCGGCCGGATCAGCTCGGCGGCGATCGAGGTCCTGGTGAGATGGCGCAGGTCGGCCAGGCTTCCGCTCTCCACCGCCCGGCCCAGCCTGATGATCGTCACCCGGTCGCAGAGCGCTTCCACCTCCGACAGGATGTGACTCGAGAGCAGGACAGTCCGCCCGCGTTGCCGTTCTTCATCAATACTGATGCGGAAAGCGGCCTCCATGAGCGGATCGAGGCCCGCAGTAGGCTCGTCAAGGAGCAGCAGCTCAACATCCGAGGCGAGCGCCGCGACGAGCGCGACCTTCTGCCTGTTGCCCTTGGAATACGCGCGCGCCTTGATCGCTGGATCCAGCTGAAAGCGGTCAAGCAGGCTGGCCCGGCGGCCGGCATCCAGTCCGCCGCGCAGCCGGCCAAGCAGGTCGATCACCTCGCCGCCAGTGAAGTTCGGCCAGAGGCTCACGTCCCCGGGCACGTAGGCGAGCCGCCGGTGCAGCGCCGTTGCCTCGCTCCATGGATCACCACCGAGCAAGCGAGCGGTCCCGCCATCGGCCCGCAGCAGGCCGAGCAGGACCCTGATGGTGGTGGTCTTGCCTGACCCGTTCGGGCCGAGAAAGCCATGCACCTCACCTTGCGCAACAGCCAGATCGAGCCCGTCCAGAGCGACCGTCTTGCCGTAGGACTTGCGCAGGCCGGACACGGTGATTGCGTCGGTCATAGCGCAGAGCCTACACTTGATTCATAAATTCCTGAAAGATATAAAACTATGCTCCACCGAACCCGGGGGGAACGAGACGGCCATGAACGAAGGGCAGGACCCGGTCCGCGCTGGCGCAGCACCGGACCGCGACGATGACGCGGTCTACCGGTTCATCGAGCGCTTCTCCTCGATCCTGGCCGAGGCCGGGTTCCCGAGGATGCCGGCCCGTGTCTTCGTCGCGCTCCTCGCCTCCGACTCAGGCCTGCTCACTGCCGCGCAACTCGCTGAGCTCCTGCATGCCAGCCCGGCCGCGGTGTCGGGCGGCGTGCGGTACCTGCTCCAGGTCGGGCTGGTCAGCAGCGAGCGCGAGCCAGGGTCCCGCCGGCTCAGCTACCGGATGCCCGGTGACGTCTGGTACGAGGTCCTGCGAATCCGGGACCGGATGCTCCTGCGGTGGGCTGGGGTGCTGCGGGAAGGCATCGAGACGCTCGGCGCCAGCACTCCGGCCGGCCTCCGGATGACCGAGTCGGTGCGCTATTTCGAATTCGTCGCCACCGAGCTGCCCAGCCTGCTGGCCCGCTGGCGCGAGCACCAGAACCTCGAGGACAGGGCGCCGGCGACGCGCCCCGGCCGGCGCCCGTAGACCACGCTCAGCCGGGGCCGATAGGCCCGCGCCCAGCCGGGACCGGCAGGACCCTGATCAGCGCGCGGACAAGTGCTCGTGCTCAGCCGGCCAGCTTCCAGGCTTCGTCCTGGACGTCCAGCGACCAGGGCCCTTCCTGGGCCCCGTCCAGCCCGAGCGCGTGCCGGGCCCACGCCCGGTCGGCGCTGGTCGGCGAGCCGCCGCCGGCATGCACCGTTGCGAGCGTTGCCGCGAGTTCCTCGTCCGCAGCCCGGCGCGCAATGGCCTGCGAAATGTACTCCGACACCGAGGGCGCCCGGCCCTCGGCAACCGCCTGGCGGGCGGTGGCGATCTGCTGCTGTGGCAGCGTAATGGCGATTTTCCCGGTCATCCCTTGTCCCCCACACCTGCGGTCCCGTGAGCGGCCGTGAAGGCGGCATCAGGCGAGATCCCCCGAACCCGCGCAACGCGTGCTAGACCACCATCGCACGGTGAAGCCGGGGCGAAAGACATATGTGGATCGTGTGGATGCCGGCAGGATCTCCCCCAAGCTGGCGTGCAGTCCTGGCCCCGGGACCGTCCCGGGCTGGCACGCCGTTCGCGGGTTTTGCCGCCCGGCTGGCGGATCGGCTACCAGAACTTGGTAAGACTTGTAGTGAGACCGACGCCTGAGGAGGCCGTGCACGTGCCGCATGACCCGACAGACCTGTATACGGTCGATGCCGACGTGCCCGAGCTTGATGACGTTGTGCTGCTCTATTACTTCGACGGCTTCATCGACGCGGGCGCGGCGGGCCGGCTGCTTGCCGCGCACCTGCTCGCCACGATGGAGCACCGTGAGATCGCCCGGTTCGATGTGGACTCACTCATCGACTACCGGTCACGCCGGCCCACGATGATCTTCACGAAGGATCACTGGGAGCAGTACGAGACGCCGTCGCTGGCGGTCTTCCTGCTGCACGACTCAGAGGGGACGCCGTTCTTGCTGCTGAACGGTCCCGAGCCGGATCATCAGTGGGACTCGTTCACGAACGCCGTGCGGGCCATCTGCCAGACGCTGAAGGTGCGGCTCGCAGTCGGGTTTCACGGCATCCCGATGGGCATTCCGCACACCAGGCCGCCGGGCGTGACCGCGCACGCCACCCGTTCCGAGCTAGTCGAGGGTTACCAGCCCTTCATCGACCGGCTGCAAGTTCCTGGAAGTGCCGCAGGACTGCTCGAACTACGGCTGGGCGAGAACGGGCGCGCGGCGATCGGGTTCGCGGTGCACGTGCCGCACTACCTTGCCCAGGCCGCCTACCCTGCGGCCGCGGTGACCCTGCTTGAATCCGTGCAGCAGGCGACCGGGCTGTCGCTGCCGTCGGACGCGCTGCGCGAGGCGGCACGCCGGACTGACCTGGAGATCACCAGGCAGGTGGAAGGCTCAGAAGAGGTGACCGAGGTCGTCAAGGCTCTCGAGCAGCAGTACGACGCGTACGCCGCCGGCCAGGCCAACCCGCTCGGTGCGGAACCGGAGAACATGCCCACGGCGGAGGAACTCGGGGCGCAGTTCGAGCGGTTCCTGGCCGAGCAGCAAGGCCGGGGCGACACGCCGGAGATCTGACGGCCCGGCACCTAGCCTGCCGGGGAGCTGACGGCGATCCGGCTGACGGCGCGGCTCGCCTGGTGCGCTGTCAGCTCACTTCCCGGAGCCTGCCGGTCGCGACATCGAACACGAAACCGCGCACCGCGCCGGTGTGCGGCACGAACGGGCTGGCCTTGATACGCGCGATTGACTGGCGAATGTCGGAATCCGGGTCATCGAAGAACTCAGCGGCCCACGGTGGCTTGATGCCCGTGTCGGCTTCGATGCCGGCCTTGAACGCGTCATCAGTGAACGTGAGCATCCCGCAGTCGGTGTGGTGGATCAGGATGATCTCCCGGGTGCCCAGCAGCCGCTGGCTGATCGCCAGCGACCGGATCTCGTCGTCGGTGACGACGCCGCCCGCATTACGGATGACGTGGGCGTCGCCGTCAGCCAGCCCCAGGATGCCGTAGACGTTCAGCCGGGCGTCCATGCAGGCGATGACCGCAACGCCGCGGGCCGGCGGCATCGGCAAGTTCCCCTGGTACGAATCGGCGTACCGCTGGTTGTTCTGGATCAGCTCATCGGTGACGGACATGCCCGGGCCTCCTGGCGGTCGTGGGTGCTTGGCGATGTTTCAGACTCGACGACTGAAACCGGCGCGTTTCCCGGCTGATTCCGGCCAGCGCAACCCGGTCAGACGCAATCTTGGGACTCCCGAGGGCAAATCGGTACGCGAGCCGGGGAATAGTCCGGCCACCGGCATCGCGATGCTCCGGTCGCAGGAGGACGGCATCGCGGCCGGGCCACGTAGGGGGCCCCGGCGGCCTCTGGGGGATGGGCGGCGATGAACCGATCTGTGGTGCGTGAGTTCCTGGCGTCCGGCACCGGGGTGGCACCGGGCGAGATCCTGGTGCCGACGCAAGTCGGTGAGCAGGCCCGTGGCGGCCTGCCCTGCCCGGCGGCACCGCTGGTCGGCGGTACGCTGCAGCGAAAGGGTCGGCGGGTCAGGTATGCGCCGGTACCGCATTACGACGATCCGGTGAACCACGACGGGGGCGCTGCCCTGTTCGTCGCGACCTGCCAGCAGCGGGACGGCACGATGGCTGCCATCGCCGCGGTGGCGGCGGCGTCGGACCTGGTGGCAGTGGCAGCGGCCCGTTCTGCGGTCCAGGAATGGTCCGCGGTATTCGGTACCCGCAGGCTGCTCGCAGCCGCGAGCCCGTGGTGCAACGGCGCGCAGGTCGCCATGGAGACCGCCCGGCGCGCGGTGGCGGGCAGGTGTGCCGTCCATGTCTACGGCCAGCTGGCCGCCAGCCCGGAGTCGATCGCCGAGCTAGCCGCCAGCGGTGCGGTGTTCGTCAGCTCGCTGGCGGAAGTGCCCGACGGGGCCACCGTGATCTTCCCAGCCCACGGCGTACCTGCGGAGGTGAAGGCGGCGGCGCAGGCGCGCGGGCTCGAGGTGACAGATGCCACCTGCCCGCTGGTCCTCGGGACGCAGGCCGAAGCGAGGAGGCTCGCAGGCCGCGGCGACGACGTGGTGCTCATCGGGCTGCCAAGCCATCCGGTCGTGGCCGGGATCGCGGGAACAGCACCGGGCAAGGTCTCAGTAGTGATGACCGCTGCGGCGACGGCAGGCCTGCGGGTCGCTGACTCCAGGCGCGTCTCCTACCTGCTGCAGCCGGGCATCCCGGTCGAGGACTCCACGGCCGTGACCGCCGCGCTGCGCTCGCGGTTCCCTGCCGTGCGGAGCCCGCACCCGGACGGGTTCTGCTATGCCGCCTCCGACCGGGCGGAGACGATCCGGGCTATCGCTGCCGGCTGTCAGGTAGTGCTCGTACTCGGCACGGCGGACTCGCCAGACACCAGGCAGCTCTCCGCGCTGGCCAGGGACTGCGGGTCCAGGGCGCAGGTGGTCACTGAAGTCGGCGATGTCGGGCCGGCCGTACTTGCGAGCGCAGCCACGATCGGCCTTGCGGAATCGACGTCGGCCAGCCCTGCGCTGGCGGCCCGCCTGACTGAGGCCCTCTCGGGCCTGGGCCCGCTGAGCGTGCTGCGCCGCCAGGTGCAGACCGAGATCGTCGGCGCGCAGCAGCGCCCTTGATCCGCTTGTCTGGTTTCCGCAACGATTCTGCGGCGACCAGGTAACCATTGCCGGCCTGCCGGGGACCGTCCTGCCAGCGGACATAACGTAACGGCCATGGGCCAGGCCACCCGGGCCAGGCTGCCAGCGCACCGCGCGGCCTGCCGGGACCCGAAGACGAGATGACGAACCCGCTGCGAGGGTCGTTCGTGCTGCGCCGGATGGGCGCCTCGCGGCTACTGATCGGCGGCGTGCTGGCCGCCATTCTCATCACGGCCTCGCTCACCGCCGCGCTTGCCGCCTTCAGCGCTCGCGGGCTGCCCCAGGCTGCCAGCAGCCAGCTCGCCGCAGCCCCGAATGTCACGATCGCGATCAGCGGCCAGATCGACTCCGCGCAGGCCGCTGCCGACGCCGCCGTTATCCGCTCGTCGATCCGGTCTGCCTTCGGCGCCCTGCCGGTCCGGCTGGCCAGCGCGCTCTGGTCAGACCCGCTCGGCTTGCCCCCGCGCGCCGGCAGCCAGACGATACCGCTCGCCGAGGCTGCCGCCCCTGACCAGATCACTGCCCGTGCCGTCCTGGTCAGCGGAACGTGGCCAGGCCCGCCGCGCCACGGTCAGCCCATCGGCGCCGCGCTGCCTGCCGCGGTCGCCAACCAGCTCCACCTGGTGCCCGGCGCGCTGCTCGTGCTGCCTGACCGGGACACCGGCGCCCGGGTCAGCTTCCGGCTGACCGGCCTCTTCCAGCCACGCGATCCCGCTTCGCCCTACTGGAACCTCGACCTGATCGGGACCTCCGGTGTCAGCGTCCGTGGCAACTTTGTCACCTACGGCCCGCTGATCGTGGCTCCGGCGGCCTTCGGCGCCGCCGGGCTCCCGGTCGGGCAGGCCTCCTGGCTCGCGATGCCGGCGTCGGCGCGGATCCCGGCTGGCGAGATTACCCAGCTGGCCACCCGGATCAGCGCGTTGCAAACCGGGCTGGCCCAGCCCGGCCCGCTCGGCGGCCTCACCGTCACCACCGGCATTCCGCAGCTGCTCACGGGCATCGCCAGCAATCTTGCCGTGGCCAGGTCCCTGATGATCATCAGCATGCTGCAGCTGCTGCTCCTCGCTGCGGCCGCGATCGCCCTCGCGGCCAGGATGCTCGCAAGGGAGCGGGAGGAGGAATCGGCACTGCTCAGCGCGCGCGGCGTGACCCGCTGGCAGCTCGCCAGGCTGACCCTGGCCGAGACGGCGGTACTCGCGATCGCCGCG
>OBLT010003089.1_pt1 | contig 10236 bp, 9 predicted proteins | sample 1518721 | NCBI WGS metagenome assembly OBLT01 (sample SAMEA3539307, study PRJEB22396) | soil metagenome | biome: tundra; feature: field; material: soil | place: USA | collected 2010-05 | depth 0.15 m | reverse complement strand
GCCAGGTCGTAGGGATCATGTCGTATGAGGAAGCAAAGAAGGAGAAACCGCGCTGTCTCATCGGCCTGACTGACATATCCGCCCGCAGGAACCTCAAGGGACAAAACGCGAGCGACAAGATGACCTTCACCATTCCGTTCCGGCGTTTGCTGGAGATGGAGGAGAATATCGCCGGGAGTTTCCTGGAGGGAAGCACCTGGGCCGATGTTTTGCAGTGAGGGACGACAAAACAAGACGATAGGTGTGATCGTAAATAAGAGTTGTGACGAGATTTGAGACGGAAAGACCCCGCAAGGCTTAATGAAAGCGCTTTCCGACCGATTGAAGGCCTGTAAACGAAAAATGTGTGGCGGTGGAGTGACGGTATCCCTCACTCCACCGCCATGTTTGTCATCCGGCATGCAACTTTGCCCCCGAACCGGCTCCTCCATCCCTTGAGGTCACCCAAATCGAAGCATACAAGCAGTTGCCTGAAATCTTCAACAATGACAGCATCCTTACTTCGTCAATCCTCGACCGTCTCCTGCATCATGCCGAAAGCCAAATCATCGAGGGGAAAAGCTACCGCATGAAGGACCAACTCGATACCTGACTCCCGCCTGGCAAGTGGCGCCAGCCAAGTAGACGCCGCGCCACTTGCCTTCTACATTTTAATGCGCCGGTTTTACATCATGATCACAAAGCCGCTCACAACTACGTATGGATCAAACTATTTGTTCAAATACTCCGCTGCTGCCGGCGGTGTGGTGCATTATATTATTCAGGGCATCTCTTTAGCCCGCCCTACCCTCTTTCTTGGGATTATATTTTCCATTTCTTTTTTGTGTATGTAAGACAGTATGACTGTTTTACATACATACATTCAAAACTAATTTATTACATCTAATATTATTGTTTATATTTCATAATATAAATTATTATTTATTTATTGCTTTCTTGTATTTATACATACTTTATTAAAATTAATATTGATGTTTTATCTACTTTACGTTAGCATGTAAAACATTTAGGTAATTAAGGAGAATATAGATGAGGGTTATTGCACTTATCAATCAGAAAGGTGGTGTAGGTAAATCGTCTACAGCGTACAACCTAGGAGGCGCTCTTGCTGGTGCTGGGAAGAAGGTGCTTCTTGTAGACCTGGATCAACAGACTTATCTGAGTAAATTCCTTGGGCTTGCAAGATACGGCAATAACACCATTAACGAGGTTTTGCTTGGTGAAATTTCCGCCAAGGACGCTATTATACATCGAGGTGGCAAAATCTGGGCAATACCTTCTAGTCATAAACTTAAGGATACGGAGTTTCGGTTATTCACTGAAATTGGCAGAGAGTTTATTCTTAAAGATGCGATGGCAGAGGTCTGCGGGTACGATTTTGTCTTACTTGACTGTCCTCCGTCGTTAGGGTTGAGCACGCTTAATGCTCTTACGTATGCAAAGGAGATGATGGTAGTCTTGCAGCCAGAACCGTCATCGCTTGAGGGTGTGGCCCAGCTGATCGACACATATAAAGCCATTAAGAATAAAATGAATCCGGAGCTGGAGATTACAGGTGTCGTATGCAACATGATGGAAAGGAAGGTTTTGCACCGGGAAGTTCTGGAAAATATTAAAACTAACCTTGGGGACAAGGTATTCAATACGGTTATACCAAGAAGAGCTGCATATACGGAAGCAACTGGTTTTGGTAAAACCATTCAAGAGTATCGGCCTAAAGGCCCTGAGACTGCTATAATGGCACAGCTTGCCAAAGAACTCATAAAAAGGGGTGCAAAGAAATGACTAGTAAACAAAAAAGCCGTATGGGAATAAATCCTCTCGCGGGCGTTAGTTTATTGGATCCGACAACTAATCTCAGTGAGGAAAAGATTGAATTAAATATTATCCATGACAGTGATAAGACACCCATTGAAGGGCTTGCGGCAGAACCTGTAACTTCAACCAAGATTATTGAACACAAAGTTATTCCAAGCGATTTTAATCAAAACAATATAGTCAGTGAGCAGAAAAGGGGAGAGATGCCGCAAGATAACCCCTTTGGATACGAAATAACCCCTACATGGCCACTCGTAAGCTTTGATGAACCTTACCTGGTACCGCAACCGGAAGGAGGGGGAAGGGGAGGGGCAGATACCATAACCATCCGCATTCCTATGGAATTCAGTATTACGATTGATGCCCACTGTAAGAAGCTCGGTGCCAACTTATCGGAGTGGACCAGAAGCGCCATGTTGAGACAGTTGTCCGTTGAGCAAAAGGAGCTTGCGAGAAGGCGATAGAGGTGTTACGTTACAGTCACTGTGGCAAACTATGGATGGTCGATTCCCCGTCTTGTCTTTCATTTTTGGCGACCACTCCCTTTTCTTTATTTACCTATCATTCCTTTAAAAACCTTTATATAACCCTTTAAGGAACTCTCACGCCTTGGGCCACAAGGGTCTACAGGGTTTTCCATCCGCGGTATGACGTAAAGCCATCCGAGATATGTCGTGACAGTATCCGTGATCTGACGTAAACCCATCCTTGCTATACCTCAAATCCATCCGTGATATGTCGTGACACGCCTATTCGTGAATTGACTCCCTGTGGATAAGTCAAAGTATCCATGATATGACGTATCCTGCATGAAAAAAACCTACTGATCCCCACAATACTCCCGTTCATTTCCAACTCAAATTGAAAAATTGAGAAATGGATCGGTATTGGTTGAGAAATCCGGGTAGAAACAGCTCTTTCTTTCAAGAAGAATGATAATTGCATGCCGTGGTATCCGAGATATGACGTGAAGTAAAGAATTATCAGATTCACTATAAGTATTTGTTTATGAGCATGTTATTGGTATTTACTATCCGAGATATGACGTGAAAAACTGTAAAACATAATCCAATTGTTAAAGAAACAGCGGTATTTCATTGATTTAATATGATTTATCCGTGATATGACGTGACGTGAATGTGTCAAAATATGACTTAATATGCAATAGTATCAATATGTTACCCGTAAAGTATCCGTGATATTACGTGAAACGCAGAATATGCCAGGACAGAAGTGTTACCGTAATGCCTATGAGGGGTATCCGCGATATTACGTGGAATCCGGATATTCAAGTTGCAATAATACGGTTAATTATTAGCATGTTATCTATGTGAGTATCCGCGATATTACGTGAAAGAGCAGTAAGCAACTATCCGTGATATGACGTGAACGTATAGAAGGTGGCAAATGATTTAGTGTATTATCAGTGAGATATGTATGCTTATGACGTGAGGCACAAATTCAAAAACACTAAAAGCATTAGATACATCACTATGTTACCTCTGGGACCATCCACGATATGACGTGGAAGGGGATAAGTATCCGCGATAAGACGTGAGTTAGGATATCTTTTTCTGGGGGGTCTGTCTTGGAACTCGCCAGAGGTCTATAACGTCCTTTTTAATGCAGCTTTTTTTTTGAAGTACTCCAACCGATACCAACTCTGAAATAGCCTTCTTTAGCCTTTCACGGATCTTAATTTTGGGTAATCCGAGATCCGTGTTAGTTGAAGACGCCAGGGTAAGCAGTGGCCCCTCCCAATGGTCGTCCCGTTGAGACATGATAAACCTATACATCGCTTTTGCACTGGGGCTTTTCAATCGAGCGCGGATTTTAACATCTAACCACGTCACGAATCCATTCGCATAAGCCTGATAAAAATAGGGATTTACGGTGACCCTGATGTTGCCAGACCCATGCTTGTAGACAATGTTTGTAATTATATTGTTCACATAACTGGTGTCTTTGGCAGTCCCTCCTTTGCCATGCTTTCTTGTCGTCAAGCTAAAAGAGGCGCCGGCCATTAATGTGTAGGCCTCGATTACCGTTTTATAGTATTTGGCTCCAGGGTTCTCAATGCCCTTTAGCTTGAGGATCTGTCTGACATTCCCAACATATGTATATGTTGCCCCTTGCTCGCCAGACTCCTCGATCCTTGAGTTGGCGTCGCAAAGGAGCGCCAGAAGGATCATAAGGTAATCTTCATCATAGACACTGAGTTTGGGTCCACTATAGGTCAAGCTGCCCCAGGCGTGACTTGCTATTTCCATATCCCTGATGTATTCCCGGTGGCCAATTTCTATTGTCGACAAAGGAAAAAAGGGAGAGGTGCGGCTCAACTGGGTAGGGAAGGGCGAGAATGAGAAACGCATTTGTTCGGGCCTTGGCTGACCGGCAGGCATTATAGCCCCATGTATCTCCTTGGCCTGCTCTTTAGCGCTCTCGTCGTCTGTCGGGCGCTTTATCCAGTGGGTCCGCAACAGTAAGTCTCTATAGTAAGGATCACTAGGCATGAGGAGGCTAGTCTTCTCTTGTTCAGAGATTTTGTCCCATGGCACGTTAATCCAGACGTCTAGGAGCTCATCTGGTAAATCTGGAGGTGCTGGGGGTGCCGGAAGCTTGGGGGTTTTTTCTTCCATTGCCTTTACCCGGCCAGGTTCAATAATGCTGGCCGACTCCTGTATAAATAGGGATTGAAAAAAATAACTGAAGTGAAAATATTTCCTATATTAATCATTGATGCGGAAAATGCAAAGGAAAACTGCGGTTGTTGGAGGAAGAGGGGGTCTATGTGAACCGCGCTACACCACTTACCAAGCCGCAGGCTATGGAAGGAGCATTGCGCGGGATATTGGTAGGGTAGGGTGCCTTAAACGATATTCCTGCTACGGCATCAGTGTTACCAGATCGGCTCCTGTCTCATCAGGGATTGTCTCTATTTCCTTGTGAACCCTATACAACATGACACGAACGAGTTGAACCTCCCCCCTGGATGAATCCAGGGGATTCCGGACAGGCCTCAGGCGGTTCTCTCAACGGTCGTTCCGACCGCAGCTTTGAGAATTGATTATTAGGACACTGGTTCCGGTTTTTCTGGCAGGGATGTTGGTTTTCCTGGGCTGGTTCCATCTCCTGTCTAAAATAATTGTTTTGTTCACCAGGGGAAACCTGCGTGCTTCCCCGACAAAGTGTTGGTCTTTTCCTGGGACTGGTGATCCGTCTGGGTAGGTATCCATTTTTTCATGGTTGATAATCGACCGCTTTGTCGCTTTTCCCTTGTTTTGGCTGTATTATTTGATATATAATAAATATATTTTATTAGTTATTAATTATTGAGTAATTAACAATGTTCAAACTTGAAGAGTGTAGTAGGAGGGCAATAAGATGGAAGTAGCAGAGCAATTACAAATTCGAGCGAAGGTCGTTTCCGCCACCGGGTACAATAATCAGTTCTACCGGCTGAAGTGCCAGCAGGGGCGGAACGCCTTTGATGCAGTAGGTGTGTTGTTCATCAACACCGACCTGTCCGGGACGGTGTGCATGCTCACTGGGAATTGGAAAACCCATCCTTCATTTGGGACCCAGTTTGCCTTTTCCCATGTCGAGCCGGAAGGGAGTGAGCTTTATTTCTTCCTTACCAGGATCTGTAAAGGACTGGGTGAAGCTTTAGCCGCCGAGTTGGTTAACTTCTACGGGGAGGACAACCTCGTTGAAATCCTCAATGACCGGCCAAAGGAGCTTCTTCTGTTTAAGGGTATTGGTAACGCACGGCTAAGCAAGATAATCGAATCCTGGGCGAAGTATGCTCCCTTGAAGGCTCTTTCCAGTTTGCTGATCCCCTACGGTGTCCCGTCAGGGCAGGTAGTTCGTATCTATAACCACATGGGTGACAAGGCAGAGAAGATAATCAGGGAGAATCCGTACGCCCTCACCCGGATCCCCGGCATTGGTTTCAAGAAAGCAGATTCAATCGCCATGAAGCTGGGGGTTGCCCATAATGACCCTTTCCGTATCGACTCCTGCATCGTCTACGTTATGACCAATATGGCAGAGGATGCGGGCGATACGCTGGTACCGCCTGAAAAAGTGTGGGCACAGTGCCTGAAGGAGCTGAATGGTGATGTTGCAACGATGGTGAACCAGGTTGATGTCGAGGCCAGGATAAAGGCCATCTGGGAATCGGGAGAGTTAGTGGAAATGGGGGATATGTACGCCCTTGTCAGCAACTACCGGTGCGAGAAGGCGATACTGCAAATACTAGAGCGGCGGCTCAATCTCCCGGTCCAACCCATAATGTGGGGCAAACAACTTGACGACTTCATCGTCGAGATGGCCGGAGTTCTGGGGATACCAGCATTCGGGCCTGAGCAGGAGAGGGCGATCCGTCTTCTCGCAGAGGGGCACAAATCCTTCGTTCTGGCAGGGTATGCAGGAAGCGGAAAATCCAGCATCTCGCGGGCACTTCTCACAATGCTTGCCCGGAAGTATGGCGAAAAGGCCATCTGTGCTTGTGCTCTGTCGGGTATTGCCTCTGACCGAATACGAAAGTTGACGGGCTACCATGCCAGCACCATCCACACCACCCTCAAGTGGCGGAATGGGTCGTTCGAATATAACAGTTCCAATAAGCTCCCCTTTAAGGTGGTTCTGATCGACGAAACCTCCATGGTGTCCATCCAGATATTCCTCCGTCTGCTCGAAGCCGTACCTGACGATGCCTATCTTGGCATCCTGGGCGACGAGGGGCAGATTAGTCCAATCGGGGCCGGGGCTGTATTTACGAACCTGGTGGAGAGCGGGCTGCTCCCCATGACCAAGTTGACCAAGATTTACCGGCAATCGGAAGATTCAGTTCTAGTGACGTTTGCCAACGAGATCCGGCAGGGCAGGGTCCCAGAGGATTACCGGGAGGGAGGCTTCAAGGACTTCGAGTTTGTTGAGAGGTCGCTGCCTCGGCACTACTTCACCATGTCTGATAAGGACAAGGAAAAGGAGAGGGCGATCAACAACGAGGAGATCATCGAGGCGATCACGATGAAGGTAAGGGCGGTGGCGCCGATGATAAAGGACCCGATACTGGATTTCTGCGTATTGTCGCCGATGAGGAAGGGGCCCCTTGGAACCAAGGTGCTGAACGGGTTGATCCAGGGGATCCTCAATCCGGGCGACCAGGACGGGAAGCTCATAAAGGCTGGCGACACGGTCTTCAAGCTAGGGGACAAAGTGCTGCACACCTCCAATAAAGATATGGCGGTGTTCGATAGGGATGATTGTCACCGGATCGGGGTTGAGAACGTCGTGGAGCTGGTGTCGCAGGTTAAGCGGGTGTTTAACGGCTCGATTGGGATTATAATTTGGGTTGATACCGAAGAGAATGAGCTTTATGCTTATTTCCCCGACGTGGGCGTGGTCAAGTATGAATCCATACACCTTGGCGACGTGGTGGATCTAGCTTATGCCCTTTCAATTCATAAGTCTCAGGGTTCACAGTACCAAAGGGTGATCCTCCCTATAAGCAGCGCCCACATGTTCATGCTGAATAGCCGTCTTCTTTATACTGGATTGACCAGGGCCAGAGAGAAAATGGTCGTTATCGGGCAGAAGTACCAGTTCGAGCGTACCTGCAAAGGGCTGGTCGAGTCGAGCCGCAGTACCGTGCTGGGATACCTCCTGTCGGGAGAGGGGAAAGAGGCATGATGTCTAAGCAGGAAGGTGAAAAGCGGAGAGCTGGTGCCCCAAGGAAGGCAGAGGAGAAGAAACGCACCGAAAAGCTGATGCTCAACCTGACACCGGAGGAGAAAGCGCTGTACCAGTCGGCAGCGGACGAGATGGGGCTGTCAATGGCCGGGTTCTTTCGGCGGGCGGCGAAATTGATGCTGGCGGGGGAGGGGGGGAGGCGAAAATAATAAGAAATAGGTCAGTTTCCTCAGATTCGATTTGAACCTAAGCTGAGTCTTTCTGCTCAGAATGGCAGGAAATGTGATATTATGCCGATCACCTCTTGATTGGGATCCAGCCGCATATCCGATCGAATATTTAGAACCGGGAGAGACAGTAATATCATTCAAAGAGTATTTTGATTGGGACCAGTTTGGTCTCATCGATTTCCGGTATTATCGCGGAACAATCATGTCATCGTCGAAATATCCGGACATCATCGGCCATGAAGTCTTAATCGAGACAATCTATGGCAAAATCATGTATGCAGAACGCCCAACAGCGGCGTAGACGCTGACGCGGCCAAAACCGCGCAGGTCACGCCGCGACACGTTACTGCCGTGCTGCGCCCGGCGGTAACGGCCCCTCGCTGAGCCGGGGCGAATTGTTACCACGTGCGCTGACTCGCCCGTGGTAACAATCCGCATGAGCAGATGGACCGGCGGCCCCCGGCTCAGCGAGGGGCCGTTGGCGGAGCATATGAACAAGACAAAACTATATATCATTGGAAACGGTTTCGATCTTTATCATGAGATCCGCTCTGGCTATGGCGACTTCAAAGCATTTCTAACGCATGAAGATAATAGGTTGTTTGAGCTTGTAAGAGATTACATTCCAGTTAATGAAGATAATAATAAAGCAAATGGTGATTGGAGCAATTTAGAAGCTGCATTGGGTGAAGTTGATATTGACTACATGGTTGATAATAATTCAGTATTTCTTCCTTCATACGCTTCTGATGATTGGAGTGATTCAGGTCATCATGATTTTCAATATGAGATCGGCAGAATAGTGGATGATCTGTCAACCACTCTAAGGAGTCAGTTTGCAAAATGGGTAAGAATAATTGAAATACCTGACGCACTCAACGCACGAAAGCTACTCTCTACGCTCGACAAAGAAGGGCTTTACTTGTCTTTTAACTACACGTCAACATTGGCATCCTTATATTCTGTGCCGATGACAAACACATTACATATCCACGGAGTTGCAGGCATGCGCGACTCCGAAATTGTGCTTGGTCATGCATGGAATCCTAACAACAGAAAATCACTGAACGATCATCCAAGAATTAAGGAACAGGACGTCAGAGTGACAGAAGCATACGACATACTTGATGAGTATTTCAGTAAAACATTCAAACCATCGGCGAAAATAATTCAGGATAATAACTCTTTCTCCACAAGCCTGCGAAATATTAAGGAAATAGTTGTCCTCGGGCATTCGTTGAGCGACGTGGACCGCAGTTATTTTGAAGCCGTAGTCAAGGCAATTAACATTACTTCTGTCCGCTGGACAATTGCATGTCGCGACAACAAGGAAGTGCAAGATAAGAGTGAAAGGGTAATGGGGTTTGGAGTCCCATTTCATCTGATCAATATGGTGCTTTGGGATACCCTTTAGGTAGGCGCTGGTGTCAGAAAAGAATGAGGGGTAAAGTATCAAGCCGAGTTCAAAGGATTTGAAGCGAGGATTCCAACCAGGAAAATGGACAACGACTGCCCAAAGAAACTGGGCGGGTGGGTCATTTCCCGAGCCGTTATCTCAATAAGTCATAGAGAATGGAAAAGAATCAATACAATGCTGCACTAGAGAGCTTCGATGCGTGTGTAAGCGAAGCAATCAAAGTATCTCAAGCAATTGCTGGGGGTAAAGTGGCTTCACGATTGTCGTGGGCGTCGATACTATTTACACGCCTCTGCAATTCATGCATGAGCGTACTAGTAATTGTGCCAAGAAGTCGATTATCTCGGACAGACCGTCAACATTGGGACTTCAGCGCCGTTGCTTCGCTGATTCGCAATCTGATTGAATGTTACTTTACGTTCTTTTACTTAGTCATTGATCCCACAAATAATGAAGAGTGGCGATGCAGGCTTACCGTTATGGAACTTCACGACTATATTTCAAGGCTAAAAATGTTTCGAGATTTTGAATCAGATGATGAACAACTGCAAAAATTTGAACAACTGTCTGATGAATTGACACAACAGTTAGTTGGCACGGCATTGTTCAGTTCGCTTCCCGAAAAGCAGCAGAAAAAGTACTTAAAAGGTGAAAGTGCTTTTCTCTTAAATCAAGATGAGCTTTTGAGTCGAATGGGGGAGCCGGTTGGCTTTTTCAGGGGAATGTACCGTTTTCTATCCACTCACGTTCATACGTTGCCGATGGCCTTCTCCCGGACTGGTGAACAGGGGCGTGGGCTCGGGCTTGAGAACGATGTGGAGAAACGCCATATTTCAAGCAGCCTTCAATTTGCAGAGCATTTCGTTAGACGCGCAACAAGGGAAATGATTGGATTGTTTCCGGACGCAATGGAAGTTGCCCATATTTCCGAAAATCCATTACATAAGTAACAGACGATTCGTCTATTTCACCTAGGATGAGATAACCAGGCCATTGGAGCGGAGAAACCCGCTCACTGCCACGTTGGGCACGAGGAAATTGAATGATACGGAACGTATTCTACTCTTGGCAGTC
>OBLT010003087.1_pt1 | contig 10236 bp, 9 predicted proteins | sample 1518721 | NCBI WGS metagenome assembly OBLT01 (sample SAMEA3539307, study PRJEB22396) | soil metagenome | biome: tundra; feature: field; material: soil | place: USA | collected 2010-05 | depth 0.15 m | reverse complement strand
GTGTGCTCCAGCGATGCCAGATGTTGGCTGTGTGCAGCAGACCATTGCGGTGGTTATCTTTGGAGCCCTGCACGAAGAAGCGTGCCGACTCGGGCGTGTTCTTGTAATCGTCGCCGCTCTTCGAGAGCAGTCCGAGGGCTACGAGAGCGTTGAGCAACTTGCCTGCGGCGCGGGCATTCGCGTGGATCTTCGTCCCGATCTGCTCGGCATTGGCTCCCTCGCCGACGGCGGTAAAGATGTCGAGTTCAAGCGCCGTAAGCATGCAACGACTCGGCATGTAGCTGCGGATCATCTGGTCGAGGCGATCGGGCAGCACCCCGGCTTTCTCACGGGCAGCCATTGCCTCTCGGTACCTTTCCCCGTGTTCGACCGCCATAGCCTTCATTGCAGCGGCATCGTTCCATATAAGACGATCGACGGGCTTGCCGTCGCGCAGATGGGCATCGACGATTTCGGATACATCCGACGGTTGCACGCGCCGGTACCACACCCCTGAGGGATAGACGACCATCACTGGACCTTCATCACAGAGTCCCATGCAGCCACAGGTAGTTAGTTGGACATCGTTGTTGAGACCACGGTTGTTGAGACCGGGGTGGTTGAGACCGCGCGCCTGAATCTCGCGATCTAGCGCGCCGAGCACAGCGAACGACCCGCTGGCCGGGCAGGAGGGAACGCCTTCCGGCTTTAGCTGCGTGCAGACGAAGAGGTGAAAGCGGAACGGTTCCATGGCGGTCTCCGATCGTAGGTCAGGTTAATGTTAGCGCTTTATTCTCGGCACCGCAGAGGTGTATGGTGCATAATTCACTGCCAAAACATATTTGGAAATTTGCCATGCCACGACGCTGGCCACGTTTGCTTTTAATGTTACTCGTATCTCTTCGCCTATCCGATGGACCTGCAAGCGGGCGCGAGGACCAAGAAAAGCTGCCACTTTTGTGCCATTTCTGCCCTATTCTCCACAGCCTTCCACCGGGTTCCACCACGTTGCTACTTGCATTCCCGCACACAAGTTCCGGATAATCATCGCGAGAGTCTTGACAGCCGTGTATCGCTATAGCCGCGCCGACTTGCTGCGCATTCTCCGGCTCGTTCCCCGCCAGCTTCAAACCTGGGAGAAGGCGGGACTGGTGACGACGGGCGAGGATTATTCCTTTTTCGATCTTGTGCAAATCAAGAAAGTGCGCGACCTCTGCGCTCAGCGCGTTCGTCCGGCCGTCATCCGGCAATCGCTCGAAGCCATGCAGAAACAGGTTGCCGGCATGGGGAATCCACTGCTCGAAGCTGGGGCCTATCGGAGCGGACACCGCGTAGCTTTCCGGCACCAGGGCCGGCTGCTTGAGCCCATCGCCGGACAGTTCATGCTCGATTTCTCGTCCGCAGAAAGTAAAGTCGTGACCAGCCCGCCGCGGAATGGACCGGAACTGGTGGTTACCGACGTTGCCGACTTGTTTGCGCGTGGGATCACGCTGGAAGAAAATCCCTCCACGCAGAGCGAGGCGATCACGACCTACTTGAAGGTTCTTGAAATGGATCCCATTCACGCCGCCGCGCACATCAACCTGGGTACGCTCTACTACAACCGTCAGGAATACGCGCTCGCCGAACGGCACTACCGTTCGGCGATTGAGATCGATCCACGCTACGCGCTCGCCTATTTCGACCTGGGCAACGTGCTTGACGAGACCGGACGCGTCGAGGAAGCCATCAACACTTACAAAACCGCCATTCAACTCGCGCCCACTTATGCGGACGCGCACTACAACATCGCGCTGGCCTACGAGAAGATACGCGAACCACGGAAGGCGCTGCAACACTGGCGCGCCTACGTGAAGCTCGACACCACCGGGCCCTGGACCGTCCACGCCAAACATCAGATCCAGCGCATCCTGCAGAGCGACGGCCTGAAATTGGTGCACTCCCGCAAGGCGAACTGAGGATCGCTTTTGGCTAAAGGACAAAGGCCAAGAGCTAATAGCGACTTTTCCCGAGGTATACTCAAGTTTCACATCTTCAGGGCAGGAGTCCACGGGTGAACCTCTATCGGCGGATTTTGACGCTGGCTCTCGCGGCCGCGGTGGCCGCCTCCGGCGCGGTCTGCTTCAGCCAGTCGGTTAACAAACAGAAAGAAATTTACAACGAAAGCGCCGATGCGCGCGCCGAAATCAAAGAGGCTCTGGCGAAGGCTACGGCGGAACACAAGCGCGTCATTGTCGTGTTTGGAGCCAACTGGTGCTATGACTGCCATGTGCTCGATAAGGCTTTTCATAGTTCGGACCTGGCACCGACACTCGCCGCCAACTATGAAGTTGTGCACGTGGATATCGGAAAGGGAGAGAAGAATCAGGACCTGATGACGAAGTACGAGGTTCCGATGAAGCGTGGCATTCCCGGGCTGGCCGTGCTCGATGCCGATGGGAAGCTGGTGTACAGCCAGAAGAACGGCGAATTCGAGAACGCGCGAGCGCTCACCCCGGAAGATTTTCTGGCATTCTTGAACAAGTGGAAACCCGCAGCGCAGAGCCGGTGAGAATCTAGATCTTCAAGGTTCGGATAAAAAAAGGCGCGGCTTGCGCCGTCGCCACAGGAGAGAGATCAACCTGCTCGGTTGTTCACCCGTCAGTCGTTCACCCCGTAACCCATGCCAGTTAGTTCACCACCAGGTTGTTCTCAACGCTGGATGGGGAGGGATGCGCCCGCAGGGCGCTTTCACAAACTATTACTTTTACAAACTGTTACAAGCGGGCCAAGAGGTAAAATATCAATATGACCACTGACGAACGCTTGGATCGGCTGACCGAAAAACACGAAGCTCTGGCGGAGAGTTTACAACTGCTCACAGCGGACGTGCAGAGCCTGGCGCAGTCGGTCAAGGAACACGACCGAATTCTCCGGGGACACGCCGGTCTCATTGGCGACCTTGTAAGGATTGCCGCAGGACACGAACAGCGCATGCAGCGACTGGAAGGCCACCAAGGCTGAACTGTGGCGAACTCGCCGGCGGTTTGACAGTTGCTCGTCATAACGACTAATCTCGCCCCATGCCCCGTGGTCTGCAAGCAAAAGGTCTGCAAGCAAAAGGTCTGCAAGCAGAACTCAAACAAAAAGCGCCATTCGCCAGCCGCGAACAGGAAGCCTATCTTTCCGTATTGCGCACGGCCGACGCGCTCCAGGCGCAGGTCGAAGCCCGGCTCAAAGAGTTCGGACTCACCGGCACGCAATACAACGCGCTGCGCATCCTGCGCGGGGCTGGGACGGAGGGCTTGCCGTGCCGCGAAATCGGCGAGCGCATGATCACGCACGATCCCGACATTACGCGTCTGCTGAATCGACTGGAAGGCCGCGGCTTCGTCGAACGCACGCGCGCCCGTCACGATCGCCGCGTCATCTACGGAAAGATCACCGCAGCCGGGCTGAGGCTTCTGCGCGAAATGGATGGGCCGATCGACAAGCAAGGCCGCGAGATGCTTCGCCACGTCGGACAAGAAAAGTTGAAGCAACTGATTGAGTTGCTGGAACTGGTGAGGGGCACGCTGGCCGGATAAAGCAATGTCAGGCGCCATCCGGTTTCGCGGACGATACCGTGATCGTCATCTCCGGTCTTGCGCCACCAATCAGGCCGCTTGTTTGCGAGCGCTGAATGTCAAAATCGAGCCAGATATTTCGGGCTGGAAATCCTTAAAGCCTGAAGCGGTCAAATACTGCTGCATCTCAGAAAGGTCGAATACATGGAGACCGTGATTCCTGAGACTCCACTCCCGTACGCGGCGAAACTTGAGGACACCACCGCTTCCTGCGGCGAAAGTGAAGACCGAAAGAGTCGCTGCTGGCTTCATGACGCGAGCCATCTCGCGCAGAGCAATCACGGTATCCGCAAAGAGATGAAGCGAGCCACAGCAGAGGGCGGCGTCGAAAACGCCATCTTCGAATGGAAGGGCTTCCACTCGTGCACGGGCGAAATGCACGTTGGGAATGCCTTCCTTGGCAGTGTAAACCGCGCCTTGCCGAAGCATCCCCATGGATACGTCGATTCCGAACACCTCCTTCGACGGTGACGCAATCCGCCGGCCGTAAGTGCCGGGGCCGCAGGCAACATCTAGCACGCGGCCTTCGGTCGTTTGGACTTTCTGAGATACTGTACCGATTAGCTGCGTAAGAGAGGGGCTGTGAAATCCACCGTAGACATTTAGCACAATCGGATACCACAACCTTGTCTCGTAAATGCGCGCCATCCGATCGATGGCGGTCATTCTCCTTAGCACGGGGTCCGCACTTCGGGATAGCTCTTCAAGAATGAAGTCGGGAATACCCTCTTTGATTGGGTAGGCTTGGGAACAAGTGGGACAGCGGAGCGCACCCTCTTCTTGGCACAAGAGACGTTTGCATACGGGGCACGCGTAAATTCCGAGTTCGCTAGCTACAGATGTGTCGGCAGTCGTGTTCAGCCTCCCCACATGAATCCATTGCTGATTCCGAGCGCCGGAGAGATCATTTCTCTCTCTTCTTCCGTTTCTTGGCGGTGACGAGTTGTTGCGCTGACTTCGTTTTCCTTGGAAACACCCTTGCAAAAATCTTGTCGATGTTCTTGAGCTGCCGATCCAAGTCGAAAGCGCGTTCGATCTTTGCTCGCGGCACTCGTCCGCGAATTTCGGGATCGTTCACGATCAACTCGTGGAAGTCGAGATTCTCTTTCCAGGCGCGCATGGCGTGGCTCTGCACCAGGCGATAGGCGTCTTCGCGGGAGACGCCGCTCTCGACCAGGTCGAGCAACAACTGTCCGCTGAAGACGAGGCCGCGCGTGCTCTCGAGGTTCGCCCGCATGCGCTCGGGATAGACGAGCAGGGTCTCAATCAGGTCCGCCGTCTTGTTGAGCAGGTAGTCGGCGAGCGTGGTGGAGTCGGGGATGATGATGCGTTCGGCGGAAGAGTGCGAGATATCGCGCTCGTGCCAGAGCGCGACGTTCTCGAATCCGGCCTGCGCGTTCGACCGCACCACGCGCGCTAATCCAGAGATCTGTTCGCAGGTGACCGGATTGCGCTTGTGCGGCATGGCGGACGAGCCTTTCTGCTTTTCGCTGAAATATTCTTCGGCCTCGCGGACTTCGGTGCGCTGCAGGTGGCGGATTTCGGTCGCGATCTTGTCGAGCGTCGATGCAATCGTGGCCAGCGTCGCCAGGTAGTGAGCATGGCGGTCGCGTTGAATCACCTGCGACGACACCGCGGCGGCCTTTAATCCCAGGCGGGCGCACATCTTCTCTTCGAGTTCCGGCGTGAGGTGGGCAAACGTTCCTACCGCGCCCGAGAACTTGCCGACACGCAGATCTTCGGCGGCGGCTTTGAAGCGCGCGATGTTGCGCTGCGTCTCCGAATACCAGTTGGCGATCTTGAAGCCAAAGGTGATGGGTTCGGCGTGGATGCCGTGGGTACGGCCGATCATCGGCGTGTCTTTGAACTCCCAGGCGCGGTCATCGAGCACGGAAGCGAGGCGCTCCAAATCACCGGCGATCAACGACGAGGCCTGCTGGATAAGCAACGCCTGCGCCGTATCGACCACGTCGTTCGAGGTCAGGCCATAATGGAACCAGCGGGCGTGCGGGCCCACGATCTCGGCCACGGCGGTCGTGAAGGCGATGACGTCGTGTTTGACCTCGGCTTCGATCTGGAAGATGCGGTCCACGTTGAAGTCGGCACGCGCGTGGATCGCCTTGGCGGCATCTTTCGGCACGATGCCGGCGGCGGCCAGCGTTTCGGTCGCGGCGACTTCAACCGCGAGCCAGGTGCGGAAGCGGTTTTCGTCGCTCCAGATGCGAGCCATCTCGGGCCGGGTATAGCGTGGGATCACGGTGATTTCTCCTCGGGGGAACTGGGGATTGTAAATCCCACGTGCCTTAAAAGCACGCGACGGTTCGATTCCGTCTCGGGCGCACGCTCAACCCATTCAAGATCATCTAGTTGGGCGGGGGTGCGACCGCAAAGGCTGTGTGAGGATTTTCCGGTTTTGGTGCAACTATGCCCAAACTCTGCCCAAACTCCGGCGCGCGTGACTTTTCCCATATCGGATCGACAATATCTCCGCGATCTCCTGATAGGACATTTCGTCACAAGGGAGAAGGGTCTCCCGGTGGTGAAGCGGCAGATCGTCGATCGCCCTCTGCATCCATTGCGAATTAGAGTTTTTCATTAGAATCGTTTCGGGAGTCTCATTCTCAACTGCCAGTTCAGGAAGGCGAGCAAGTACAATTGAGCTTGGCAGCCGAATGCGTACTTCTGATCAAAGTCTGCCATCTATTCAGCAGGTAGTAAGCGGATTGCTCCTGCCGGATTTTTCGGGATCCGCACATTCACCTGGAGTGACACAATTAAGGAATTCTTGGTGTTCATCACACTTATGGGGACAAGTCTGATGGCCACGGACAAGACAATCTACGACTTCACCTTAGATTCGATCGATGGTCAGCCGACGCCACTTTCCAAGTTCAAAGGCAAAGTTGCATTGCTCGTGAACGTTGCCAGCCGTTGCGCCTACACCCCGCAGTATTCCGCTCTGGAGTCGATCTACGAAAAATACCAGGAGCAGGGATTTGTTGTGATCGGTATTCCCGCGAACAATTTCGCAGGGCAGGAGCCGGGTTCGAATCAGGAGATCAAGGCCTTCTGCACCCGCACGTATAAAGTAACCTTCCCCATGATGGCCAAAGTGTCCGTGGATGGGTCCGACATCACGCCGCTGTACCGGTTCCTGACCGACAAAACTACTCACCCGAAAACCGGCTGGGAGATCGGCTGGAACTTCACCAAATTCCTAGTCGGGCGGGATGGCGAGGTGGCTGCTCGGTTCGATTCCGAAGTCGAGCCGGACTCCAAACCAGTTACCACAGCGATCGAAAAGGCGCTGGCCACCGGCAAACATTAGCTTTTGCACCGTCCTGGCCGTTCGGTGCCAAGTCTCTCTCTTCAGAACGTCGGTAATCGTTACGACACAGGCCGTGCGAGAAAATGTCGTGGTGTCGCAGGTGTGTCGTTAACATTGAAGCCAGCACCGCGTGAGCTACACTCTGAAAGGACTTCCGGAGCCAACCGAGGCATGTGCCAGCATGCTTGCCGTGGCTCACGACATGAGCGATTCTGCACAGTACTGCCAGAGCAAGTGAGCGAATATTGGCGTCTCAAGAGGGCAGTTGGCCCGCCACAGCAGCCGGCCTGATCTACCCTCTTGAGGCAGCTAGGCAGAAGAGATCGTTCCGTTCTTGGGGGCACGACGTGATTGTTTGGCGATCAAGTTTTATTCGGATGCATTTTCTGTCCCCGACTCAGGCCCCTGGCAACAACTATGCTGGTCAGATGGGCGTAGATCCGCGTCATCAGACAGTTGCCCGGAGTTGGACCCGGCGCCGCGTTTTGTTTTTGTTGTTGGCAATGCTGCTCTGCCAGGCGCGCGGCTATTCGCAATTAGGACCGCAGCCGCCATGCGGAAAGGAACCCGTTCCGCCCTATCCTGGTCTGGATGATTCGGCCGTCGCGAAGTCATGGAGCAAGTCTGAGTTCGGCCGCGACTGGAAACCGCCCGCGTGCACCGGTTGGGCGGCGGTGGGTTTTACAACGTTGGTAACCACCGTCGCGCGATTTCGTCAAACCTCGGGAGCTGAAGGCTTGCTTCGCCACATCGGGGCCATTTCAGAGCTCGCGGGCATGCGCTACTGGTCGACCACTCACAAGCAGTGGCAAACATTAATTGTGGACGCCTACGCTCTGACCGGCTCGCAGCCTAGTCAACGCCGCAAAGACTTCATGCCCGAAGAGATGAAGGAAGGCCAGGTACTCTACTATGTGCAGGTCGATAACCTTTCTGGCAAGGCCACCTACCGAATGCACATTGTAGAAGCTTCGGCGGACCGGCTCGTCTTCGATGTCGAAAACGTCAGCACGATGCGCTATCTCTTCATAACTCTCTTCGACCCAGGTGAGATGCAGTCGATCTACTTTCTGGATCGCGAATCGGAAAACGTCTGGCGATACTACAGCATCGTGCGCACAGGAAAGAACGCAAACCGGCTGATCGCGGGAAATGAGTCTTCCGCGGTCAACCGGGCTGTTGCGTTCTATCGCTACCTAGTCGGAATTCCCACCGGTCAGGAGCCGCCGGCGGCGCGATGAAGGGAAGAGTTTGTAGCTCTTGCAGCTTTGCTCACCGATACGCCGATTCTACTTGGGAGCGATGGCGTGACGGCGGGCGTTTCGGCAGAAAGCGCTGAGAATTAGCCATAGATCGCATCGCGCTAAAGATACAAGGTCTAAATTACCACCCGGGCTTTCATTGGTCGGCCTCGGGTTCGAGTTCCTGACGAAGTTGCTGGCCCAGAGTGTTCGCCACTGAATTCAAGTCCTTCGCGAGTGCGAGACGCCACTTTTCCGTGGATCGCTGTGCGAGTTCCTCGAATTGTTGGGCGACCGACTGCACAGCTTCCTCGCCCCGACCTGCCACCGAGGCAGAAAAGGAGTCTTCAATACGGTTCTGGATGGTTCTCAGGTGGCCGCACATCTCGCTGAGCCGGGTTTCGACTTCATTCGAGCCGCGTGCTTGCAGGTTCTTGAGTGCCAGAGCCACAGCGCTCTCGATTTGACCTTCCGCACCGGAGACGATTTCGGCTGCGACCCGCTCCAGGTGCGCGTCAAGATCCGACTCAAGCCGGCGCACGGACTCGTTCAGCGCTGCCATCCTCCGGCCAAGGTCCGACACTTCCGACTGAAGTTGGAACGCTTTCGCGGCGGCATCGACCTGGATTTGATCGACCTCGCGACGGTGAACCTTATGTGATTCCGCAAGTTGCTCCTGCAACGAAGACAAGAGTTTTTCGCTTGCTGCGTCGAGATGTTCTTCCTTCTCCAAAGCCTGCCGCTGCAGTTTCTCCATTCCGGCGTGGACCTGCTGTTGCGTCGTGGTGGTGAGTTCCTTTGACAATACCTGCGCCCGTTGTTCGACGGCGTGCAGTTCACCGGCAAGACGGTGCCGAAACTCGGTCAGGGCTGCACCGGTCTTCTCCTCCATGGCCGTTTTCGCCGATCCCAGCATCTCGGCGGACTGTTGTCGCGTCTGCTCCAGGACGCGCGTCCCAAGCTCATGTCGCAGGCGCTCCCATAGCTTCTCCTCCAACTCAGGCGGAATATACCCAAGCGACACCTCGAAGCGGTTGCGCTTGGCATTCGCGGCCAGCTTCTCGCGGAGTTCGGTGACATCCGCCTGCAAGGGCTGAACGAGTTTCGCAAGTATGCCTCGCAAGCGGTCCTCGGAGAGTTGCTCCCTGACCTTATCGAGAACGTCTTGCGAGGCCCGGGAAGGAGTCTGCGGTTGGTTCAGAACAGCGGACTTGGCCGACAATTCATGGGGAGGGTGTTGAGCGGCGGGCGCGGGCATCTCCACTACACTCCAATCATCGGGACAGGATTCCAATCCCCAAAAATTTTCCGGCCGGTCGAGCTGTGCGCCCAGCCGGAAGCCTTGTCCGTCGGGCCCCATTGGCTGGCAGAAAACCACGTAGGCCGTGGCCTGCCGGCCTCCTCGGCTGTGCAGGCGCAGGGCGCTTCCCGTGTCCAACTTCAGGGGGAGGCGGAGCGCACAACCATGCGCACTGACCACCAGCGTCTCACAGATCTCGGAGAACTGGGCATTGGGCTCCATGCTGGTGACGCGAATGGGAACATTGATCGGTACTCTCGAACTGCGACGTACCGTGTGACCGTTGGAAGCGGGCATTGTGATCCTCTTGGCGAGGCTTGCGCAGCGGCCAGTTCTTCGAGCCTCTACATTAAAGTACCGCGATGTGATGGCCGATGCCTCTCTCGGGAGTTCGCTTCCAAAATGTTCGAGCGTACACACGCCAGACTGCCCATTTGTCAGAACCGCGATGTACTTTGGACTGAACTCCTCTGGTACAACTGGTCCGCCGCTGCTATAGCGCGGAAATGGCAGCATTTCGGAAATGAACGCAGTTGGGTTACGCCATTGTGACGATGTGACGCAAAGCCAGAGCTGGGGAACAGCTCTCCGTTAGCGTAAACGCCTGCGGGTATCGTAGAAGTCTCTGTGAGTGGTAGCAGAAACGTGGTAAAAGGAAGGAATCCTTGCCATGCTTTGCGGGATCACCGTGGAGCAGTACTAGCGCCAGCCTTTGAATCAAGGATTTGAAAAGCGGCAGCAAGCTGCCGCGCCCAAGGCCGCTGCTGCCTTGGAGCGGAAATG
>OBLT010003086.1_pt1 | contig 10237 bp, 8 predicted proteins | sample 1518721 | NCBI WGS metagenome assembly OBLT01 (sample SAMEA3539307, study PRJEB22396) | soil metagenome | biome: tundra; feature: field; material: soil | place: USA | collected 2010-05 | depth 0.15 m | reverse complement strand
CGGAATACCGACGAGCGTGTGCTCGTCGTGACGGACCCCCACCTCCGGGAGCGAGGAGATGAGCAGCTGGGTGTACGGGTGCAGGGGGCTGCCGATGACCACGTCGGCGCTCGCCTTCTCGGCGAGCTTGCCCGCGTACATGATGAGGATCGTGTCCGCGACCTGCGCCAGGATCGACAGGTCGTGAGTGATCACCATCGTGGACTTCACGAACTTCCGGTCGCGGAACTCGAGCAGCATCTCGCCGACCGCGCGCTGGGTGGAGACGTCGAGGGCGGAAGTGACCTCGTCGGCAATGAGCAGCGACGGGTTGAGCAGCGTCGAGATGATCATCACGACGCGCTGCTTCATCCCGCCTGAGAGCTCGATCGGGTACCGCTTGAGGATGTCCGCGTCGAGCCCAACGAGCTTGACGCGGCGCTCGAGCTCGGGGAGTGCGGACTTGTAGTCGAAGCCTCTCGACTTCAGCAGCTCGGCCACCATCTTGCCGACCCGGCGCGTGGGATTGAGCGCGCTCATCGCGTACTGCGGGACGATCGACACCTCTTTGAAGCGGAAATTGCGCATGGCCTTCGTGTCCGATATCGGCAGTTCCTTGCCGTCCAGCCCGACCCGACCGCCGAGCTGGCGCATGCGTACGTCCATGCGAACGAGGCCGTTGCCCAGTGTCGACTTGCCGCAGCCGGACTCACCGGCGAGGCCCATGATCTCGCCGTCATCGATGTTGAACGTGACGTCGTCCACCGCCTTCACGTCGCCGCGGAGGGTGCGGTAGCAGAGCTGCAGATGGTCTACCTCGAGGCCCATGGTCCTACAGTTCCCGCAGCTTGGGGTTGAACACCTCGTCGAGGCCGACGTTGGCGAAATAAAGGCCCCCGACGACGCAGGTGATGGCGGCGCCCGGCGGGACGAACCACCACCACAGATGCAGCGGGAGCGCGCTCCAGTCAGCGGCCTGTTCCATCATGATGCCGAGCGACATGCCGTTTGACGGGCCGAGGCCGAGGAAGTCGAAGCTCGCCGCCACGAGGATCGCCCCACCGAAGAGGAGTATGAACACCAGGAATAGATAGGAGCTCATGTTGGGTGCGATCTCTCGCACGATGATCGATCGGCTCTTCTCGCCCGAAAGCCGGGCGAGGCCTACGAAGTCCCGCGAAACCAACGAGAAGGTCTGTGCCCGGATCGCGCGCATGGCCCAAGTCCATGTGGTGCACGCGATCAGCGTCCCTTCGATGACGGCGCTCGTGTGATGCAGGAAGCCCGCAATGAGGATCAGCAGCACGAGGCCGGGGATCGTGAGCAGCACGTTGCAAAGCACGTTGAGACCCTCGTCGATCATGCCCCCCTTGTAGCCGGCGAGGAAACCAAAGGTCATTCCGATCACGGTCGCTCCGCAGCCACCGATGAGCCCGACGAACAGGCTCTCCCGCAGTCCGTATACGAACTCGGAGAAGACGTCCTGGCCGAAATAGTTCGTCCCGAACCAGTACGTCGCCGACGGGGGCCGGAACGGTGGGCCGTACGCGAGCATCGAGTGTTGGACGAACAGCGGGCCGAAGAGCGCGATGAACAAGAACAGCAGCACGACGCTGAGCCCTATGATCAGCTTCTTGTTGCGCAACGCGAAGTAGAGGAACTCGAAGCGCTTCCGCGTTGTCGACACTGCACCCGCGGCCGCGACGGGCGCGCCAGTCTCTGCGGTCGCCCCGCCGGTTCCTAGAACCGTCATGTCGGCCTCCTCGGCGCGGCGTCGGATCTACACACCGCTGATCCCGACGCGGGTGCGAGGGTCTACGAGCACGTAGATGATGTCGATGATGAAGTTGGCAATGAGAACGCCGACGATGATGAACATGAAGATGCCTTGCAGCAAGAAGTAGTCGTCGTTGCCGACGGCCTGGAAGATCAGGTAACCGAGACCGGGGTACGCGAATGTCACCTCGGTGACCACAGCCCCGCCCACGATGACGCCGAGCTGCAACGCCAATCCGGTGAGCTGGGGCAGCATCGCGTTGCGGTACGCGTACCTGCGCACAAGCCGGCTCGGCGCGCCGAGCGCCTCGAGGTAGTGGGTGTAGTCAGACTCGAGCTCGTAGATGATGAGGTTCCTCATCCCGATCGCCCAGCCGCCGAAGGCGACGAGGAACAAGGTGAGGAACGGCAGGAACCAGTGTGTCACAAGGCTCCAGATGAAGGTCCAGTTCCAGGCCGGGATGAGGGCGTACGAGAAGCCCCCCGAGATGGGGAAGAAGTGGCCGATGCCACCGGCAGCGAGCAGGAAGGCGAGCAACAGGGCCAACCAGGGGTACGCCGTCGCGGTGAGGAGGTAGCCGACCGGGAGGACGGTGTTGTCGAGCGACTTGCGGCGAGCCGCCATGGCGCCGACCTTGTTCCCCGCAAAGTACGCCAACAAGATTGCAGGGATGAGCAGCGCCAGGGTGAACAGCACATAGTCGGCGATGACCGAGGTGACAGGCTTTGGGAAGTCGTAGATGCTCACCCCGAGGTTCCCGTGCAGGAGGGCTCGCCAGAAGTTGAGGTACTGGTCCCACCACGGCCGGTTGAAGCCGAAGGCCTTCATGTACAGGTTGTAAGTCGCGTTGTACGTCTGGGGCTGCAGGTTCATCTTCGCCAGCAGGAGGGAGACCGGGTTCCCAGGAACCATCCTCGGGAGCAGCCAGTCGATCGTCGCCGCGATGAAGAACGTCAGCACATAGATGATGAGCTTCCTCACCAGGTAACGCCGCACGGCTCTCTCCCGTGAATCCTCTGCCTGTCGCGACCGGCCACCTCACCCCTGCCATTCGCAGGAGGCAAGGTGGCCGGATTCGCAAAATGTTAGCTGAAGACCGCTATGACTTTACTGGCTTTAGCTGCGCCAGTGCGAGGACAGTGGTCATGTTGCCGAGCCAGCCACCCCACATGACTGGGGTGTACTGGTCCTTCGCATTGGTCGAGACCGGGTAGTCCTTCCAATACGTGGTGTTGTACTGCGCCCACGCCCCGTTGTACCAGAGCGGGATCTCCGGCAGTGTCTGCAGCTCGATCTGCTCGAGCTGGGCGTAGATGGCGTTAGAAGCCGCGACGTTCGTCGACGGGATCGAGCCGAGCTGCTGGACGAGCTTCCAGGCTGCCGGGTTGTTGTCGCGCTCCCAGTTGAGCTGCGCAATCTGCTTCTTCAGGATCGGCAGCTGGAACACGCGGTCGAAGTACGACCACGGGTTGGAGCTCGGCCCCGCGTTGTTGTCAAGCGCGAAGTCGTAGGTGCCGTCAGTCAGGTTCGCAGTGCGTGCTGCATACTCCGGGAAGAACGCTGTCGCCTTGATTCCGACGGCCGCCAGGTTCTGGACGATGACATCGGTGGCTGAGTTCCAGTCCGTCCAGCCGACCGGGTCCTGGATAGTGATGTTCTGGCCCTTGTAGGTAGACGCCTTCAAGAACTGCTTCGCCAACTTCGGGTTGTAGCTGAACCCGTACTGCTTGAGCACGCTCTTGCTGATGAACGGGTTGAGGTTGGGGAGCAGTCCGGTCGGGTTCGCCGGGTCCACGAGGTTGTCGTAGATCACGCTCGCGATCTGAGCTGGGTTGATCGCGTACGCCACCGCCTTGCGGAAGTTCAGGTTGTTCATCGGAGCCATGGTCATGTTGGGCTCCAGCCAGACGGTGTTGGCCGACAGCATGAACGGCGCCTTTGGGTAGTAAGTCAGGATGCCGTAGCCGCCCGTGGCGTTGAGCTGTCCCGTGGCCGCCGGCGAGCTGACCAGCGACGCGATGCCGGGAAGGAAGTTGTTGCTGATGTCGATGTTGCCCTCGAGGAGCTGGCCGAGCTCGACGTTGTTGCTGCCGTTCACGATGTCAACGAGGTACTTGAACTTGAAGCTCAGGCCGAGGTCCTTGATCCCCCACCAGTTGGGGTTGACGGTGTACGCGACCTCTTGGTCGTTGGCAGCGTCGAGCAGCATCGGGCCCGTCCCGATCGGTGTGGCGTTGGCGCCGGTCACCTGGTCTGCCGCCGACATCCCCGACCAGATCACCTTGTTGACGATCGTGTTGTGCCAGAGGAAGTTCTGCCATTGCGTGTACGCCGCGCTGGAGAAGTGAACAACCACCGTCTGGGAGTCGGGCGTCGAGACGCTAGCGATGAACGAGCCGAGGTTGCTGTAGGGCACGGCCGGGTTCGTCTTGGCGAGCATGACCGTGTAAGCCACGTCGGCCGAAGTGAACGCTTGCCCGTTGCTCCACTTGATGCCGTTTCGCAACACGATCGTGTAAGTGTTCGCGTTCGTCCAAGTACCGCTCTTGGCCAGCCATGGAATGTACCCATTGGTGATCGGGTTGTAGAGGAACAGTGTCTCGTAGAGCAGTCCCTCTGTACCGGTCGCGATGTTGCCGAGGTTCATCGGGTTCCAGGCGGTCGGTGCGCTGTATGCCACACCACTCGTATAGACGGTCTCGTTGCGCGGGAAGCTCAACACCGTATCGCTGGCGTGCCGCGGCGCACCGGAAGCACCGACACTGAGCAGTGGCAGCATCAGTGACGCCGCCGCTACAGCGACGACGAACCCGACTGCCATCTTTCTCTTGTGGATTAACATGATTCCAGTTCTCTCCTGTCTTGGATTACTCGCGCTGTGATGACCTAGCGCCGCCCCGCCTGACCGCTCTAACCTCGACCGGTCCTGCACGGGCTGATTCAAAATACGCGCTCCTCCTTCTTCTCTCGTGGTCTTAGTAGAAACCATTTGCCGATCTTGGAAGCCGTCCGGTCGGCACCGCTGCGCTGGAGCCATCGCAACGCGTCGCCACCGTGCCGAACCGCTTAAGCCTAGACCAATACTCCGGGCCGGCGCAGATCCAGCGCGCAGGTGGCGATGGGCTGGGCGGCGACGGTGTCGCTCGGGCAGCCGACGAAGACGGCGATCTCAACTGTCTCGACGCCGATAGCGCCGGCGAGCCCACGGGGGTCGTCCACGCGCAACGGCCTCGCGACACCGGCCGGCGAGCGGGCGGCGTGGCGCGGCGCGTCCGAGCAGAGCAAGCTGCCGCTGTTTCGGAGGCGAAATCAGGGCCTACATCGAAGATTGAGCCGAAAGGGGAATTGAACCGTTCAAGGATCGATGCCACGACCTCGGCCTGCGTCATGGAACCAGCCCTGACGCGAGATGAGCTGGTGGCGTTGTCTCCGCGTCCGCCGAACACCGTCGGCGCGGGATGCAGAACCCGCGCGTCGCATCGGCTCGCTGTCTGTGGCTCCCCGACACTCGACCAGTGACTGGCGCCAATCCAAGGATGTCCCTTGCCGATGTGCGACACCGCTTCTCCCTAAGCCTCTCGTATCAACGTGAGCCGAGTTACACGGTCGTTCATCCAAAGGCACGCCTGAGCCGCGTCGTAAACCATTCGTAATAAAGTGAACTACTTATTCGGTTAGGTGTCAAGCTTTCCTGCTCGCCGCTCTGCGCTTACGGCAAATGGGACCAACGCGGTCAGCGGGATGCCAGTGCGGACTCCAGAGTCGCCTCGACCTTGACGGTGGATCCCGCCGGCGCTGGGCGCACGAGGTTGCCCTCGACGCTCATACCGTCGACAACCAGCCGCCGGACACGACCTTTCGCGCCCTGTTCTTGGTGAACAACTATCTCGTAGGTCGCCCCCCGCCATCGCCGGCGGGCGGTGAATCCTGGCCAGGTCGGCGGCAATACCGGGTCGATGCGAAGACCGTCGAGCTCTGGGCGCACCCCGAGAATCCACTGCGAGATCGCGGTGAGGTGCCACGACGCCGATCCCGTCAGCCAGGAGTTCTTCGCCTCGCCGAAGCTCGCGGCGTCGCGGCCGGCGATCATCTGTGCATAGACGTACGGCTCACATCTGTGCACGTCACTGATCGGGGCGCGCGCCGAAGGATTGGTGCGCTTGTAGTAGTCGAAAGCGGCCTCCCCGTCCCCGAGGATCGTCTCGGCAATCATGATCCAAGGATTGACCTGGCAGAAGACGCCGCCGTTCTCCTTGTAGCCGGGGGGATAGGTGGAGATCTCTCCGAGCTCGAGGTGGTACCGGGAGAACGGAGGTTGCACGAGCATGATCCCGTGCTCGGTCGCGAGCCGGTCCTTCACGCTCGCGAGGGCGGCCGCAGCCTTCCCATCGGAGACTCCGATCCCCGCCATGACGCACATGCCCTGCGGCTCTGCGAAGATCTGTCCCTCCGCGTTCGAGTGCGAGCCGACGACGCCGCCGAGCGAGTCGTAGGCCCGGAGGAACCACTCGCCGTCCCACCCGTGTTCTTCGATAGCGACGACCATCTTGCAGGCGGCGGCCTCGAGGGATGAGGCCTCGTCGCCATCGCCCCGCAGCCGGGCGACCCCGGCGAGCTCGTGGGACGCAAGCACGAACTGTGCGGCAATGAAGAGCGACTCCGCGACGCCGCCTTCTCGGTTCTCGGTGGTCTGGAAGGACTCACCGGAGCTCTCCGAGAAACAATTCAGGTTGAGACAGTCGTTCCAGTCTGCGCGGCCGATGAGCGGTAGCCCGTGCGGTCCCAACCGGTCGAGCGTGTAGCGGATGCAGCGGTGAAGGTGCTCGGAGAGCGGGGCCTCGCTTCCTGACGAGTTGTCATAGGGCACGAGCTCGTCGAGCACTCCGGTGTCCCCTGACTCCTTCATGTAAGCGCTCACCGCGAGGACGAGCCAGAGGGGATCGTCGTTGAACCCAGAGCCGATCGCGTCGTTGCCGCGCTTGGTGAGCGGCTGGTACTGGTGGTACGCACCGCCGGAGGGCAGCTGGGTAGCCGCGAGGTCGAGGATCCGCTGGCGGGCCCTTGCGGGGACCATGCCGACAAAACCGAGGATGTCCTGGCTCGAGTCCCGGAATCCCATGCCCCTGCCGATACCGGATTCGTAGAAGGACATCGACCGGCTCAGGTTGAACGTCGCCATGCACTGATAGGGGTTCCAGATGTTCACCATCCGATCGGTGTCAGGATCGGGTGTCTCGACTCGGAGGACGGAAAGGAGCTCTTCCCAAGAATCATGCAGGGCGCCGAAAGCTCGCTCGACCTCCTCTGTTGCCAGCCAGCGTTCGATCACCGGTCGGACTCGAGCCTTGTTGATGGTCTGGGTTCCGGGTGGGTCGAACTTCGCGTCCGTGGGGTTCTCCGAGTAGCCGAGGATGAAGACGACATCGCGCGTCTCCGAGGGAGCGAGCGAGAGCCGGATGTGGTGGGACCCGATCGGTGCCCACCCGTGCGCGACCGAGTCGAAGGAACATCCCCGCTCGACCGCGAGCGGCGAGTCCCATCCCCGGTTGGGGCCGAGGAAGACGTCGCGCTGGGTATCGAAACCGGCGAGCGGCTCGGAGCACGCGAAATAGGCGAAGTGGTTGCGACGCTCCCTGTACTCGCTCTTGTGGTAGATGACACCGTCGACGACTTCGACCTCGCCCACCGAGAAATTCCGCTGGAAGTTCGTCGAGTCGTCGAGGGCGTCCCAGAGGCAGAACTCCACCAAGGAGAACACCGAGAGGTCAGCTCTCGTGTCGCGGTCGTTGCGCACCCGTAGCCGCCAGACCTCGAGCGTCTCGCCAAGACGGACGAAGTAAAGCATCTCGGCGCGGACGCCGCCGTGTTCGGAGGAGATGGACGTGTAGGAGAGGCCGTGACGACACTCGTAGGCATCGAGCGGGCCCCGGGTCGGCTGCCACGATGGTGACCAGTAGTCGCCATCGGTGTCGTCGCGCAGGTACAGGTAACGGCCGCCTAGGTCGAAGGGGGCGCCGTTGTGCCGGTAACGGGTCAGCCGGCGCAGGCGTGCGTCGCGATAGAACGAGCAACCGCCCGCAGTGTTGGAGATCATGCCGAAGTGGTCCTCGGTCCCGAGGTAGTTCATCCAGGGAAGCGGGGTGTCTGGCTGCGTGACCACGTACTCTCGCTGGTCGTCGTCGAAGTATCCGTACTCCACGATGTCTCCTCTGCCAACCGGGCACGAGATCGCCGGCCGGACAGGTCCAGTATCGCGACCGGTTCAGTTCCACGCCAGTGGACGCCGCCGTCATGGGTCGCGGATCGGACGGGCCGGGCAATTTCCGTGCCCGCGCGGGTGGGATCTGAAGCTCAGGATGCGAGGACGGGCAGCTCCGCGCGGCCCGCCGGCCGCACTTCGCGATGTGGTGCCCTCACTCTTTTGGCCGCCGGGCGCAAGCTGCGGGCTAACGTCGAACCTAGCGGGATCTGAAGCGCGTATAGCAGCGCCGTGTAGTCCTCTGTCGCTTCACCGACCGTCGCTTGATGCCCTTGAGGAGGCTCACTATGACAGACACCGCCGGGCTGCAAGAGTCCGAAGACCGCCTTTCGCCCGAGACAGCTGACAGGCACCGTGCCATCGCGTCGCTCCAGGAGGAGTTCGAGGCTATCGACCGCTACGACCAGAGAATCGACGCCACCAAGGACGCCGAACTGGCCTCGGTGTTGGCACACAACCGTGACGAGGAGAAAGAGCACGCCGCGATGCTCCTTGAGTGGCTGCGCCGCCATGATCCGGTCTTGGAAGGCAACCTTCGCACGTACCTTTTCACGAGCACGCCGGTCACCGAGATCGAAGCCGAGGCTGAGGCCAAGGTCCCCGGCGACTCCAGTGCTCCAGGCGCGGCGGGCACCTTCGGCGTCGGCAGCCTCAAAGGAGAGTCGTTGTGAACCACCTCATGCGTTCCCATGCTCCGATCACCGACATCGCCTGGAGCCAACTGGACGCCGAGGGTCGCGAGCGGCTCGTGCCTGCGCTCGGCGCCCGCAAGTTGGTGGACTTCTCCGGTCCTCTGGGCTGGGGACATTCGGCCACGAACCTGGGACGGGTGTCCGATGTCAAGGCCCCCGGCGAGAATTTGCAGGCACGCCAACGCCGGGTCCTGCCGCTGGTCGAGCTTCGGGCTCCTTTCGCGATCTCGCGTCAAGAGCTGCTCGATGCCGACCGTGGGGCCACCGATCTTGACCTGGCAGGACTTGGTGCGGCGGCGCGCCGGATCGCGGTGGCCGAGAACATCGCGGTCTTCCACGGCTGGCCCGCGGCCGGCATCGTCGGGATAGCCGGCGCGACCACTCATGAGCCCATCGCCTTGGGAACCGTCTACGCCAGCTATCCGGGACACGTGGCCAAGGCAGTCGAGACGCTGCTGGAGGCCGGTGTGAGCGGTCCCTACGGCCTGGCCCTCGGCCCCCAGGAGTACACCGGCGTCGTGGAGACGACCGAGCACGGAGGGCTGGTCGTGCTCGACCACCTGCGCCAGATCCTCGGTGGCCCGATCGTGTGGGCCCCGGGAGTCGAGGGTGCCGTGGTCCTCAGCTTGCGGGGCGGGGACTTCCTCTTCGAGTCGGGGGAAGACCTGTCGCTCGGCTACAGCCACCACGACGCCGACAACGCATATCTATACCTCGAGGAGAGCTTTAGCTTCCGGGTCGCGACGCCCGAAGCTGCCGTGGCGCTGACTGCCTGAGCGTCGCGCGGTTCGATCTGATTGCTGCTGCTCAGCCTGATTGCTGCTGGTCAGCCGGCGGTGCGGAAGGCCTCGACACCGCTGGCGCTCGGCACGAACAGCATCCCGTCTCCGACAGCAGGTGTCGCGAAATGCTCGAGCGCGTCCGTCGTCCGATGGACGAGGACCTGCCCGTTGACCGGGTTCATGCCGTAGAGGGCCGCTCCATCCCAGTCGAGGGCCCACACGAGACCGCCCGCCACGATCGGCGGCCCGTTCGGGCTCCCGAACGAGGGCGACCACACACGGTGGAACGCCATGGGTGAAGTCGTGACCTGGAACGCTTCGGTCCCACTTCCGCACGCTGCGTAGATGAAGGTCCGCGCACCGTCACCGGTGCCGATGACGTCGGACGCGTCCGCACCGAAGTCACCACCCCCCGGACATGCCGGGGCGGTGTATGCACCGTGTCCTATGCCGGCGAGGTGCCCTTCGCTCATGAGGTACCCGCAGTCACCGCTCGAGGAGGGCTTCCCGGCAATGAACAGAAGTGAGGTCCCCGGCACGTTGATAGGGCCGGCCGATCCGAGGTCCCAGTCGTGGCCGTTGAGCTCGACCCAGTTGCTGGGGGCCCAGTAACTGATCCGCTTCAGCACCGGGGACAGCTCGACAACCGCGTTCCCCTCGTCGAAGTGTGCAACCGTGCTGGAGCTCCCGTTGCCCGTGGCGACATACAGAGATCGGAAGAGCACACGCCTGAACTCCAGTCACCTTG
>OBLT010003082.1_pt1 | contig 10247 bp, 2 predicted proteins | sample 1518721 | NCBI WGS metagenome assembly OBLT01 (sample SAMEA3539307, study PRJEB22396) | soil metagenome | biome: tundra; feature: field; material: soil | place: USA | collected 2010-05 | depth 0.15 m | reverse complement strand
GGTGCGCACGAACTTCCAAAGTTGCTCCGTATCCAGGCCGCGGACGCCGCCGCGGGCAGGTCCGCGTCCCGCGACGGCGTTCGCCGCCTGTGCCGGGAAGGCCAGGACCATGCCGCGATAGTCGCCGCGTTGCCCGCCCATGCCGCTGCTTTCCGTTCCGATCATGCGCCAGTTGGGATGCGCGGCCTTATCGACGCTATAGTACAGTTCGCGCCGCTCGCGCCAACGGTCGGCGTAGTTGTATCCCACCACATCCAGCAGGCTCAGAAACTCCACCGGCGCGGCTTTCGGTTCGGCCGCAATCTGGTCGCAGCCTGCCGTGACCGGGCGGGTGGGGTCTTCCCGATGGAAGATGGCGACCAACTCCCGCAAAATCTCCACGCCATGCTCGCTGAGCTGGTCGCTGATTTCATTGCCGCAGCTCCACAGCACGACGGAAGGATGATTGCGGTCCCGGCGGACGAAATCCGTCACATCGCGTTCGTGCCACTCGTCATAGACCCGCGAATAGCCGTTGCCGCGCACTTGTCCCTTGCCGGCCTTCCATTCGTCGAAGGCTTCGTTCATGACCAGGAAGCCCATACGGTCGCAGAGGTCCAAAAACTCGGGCGCCGGCGGATTGTGGCTGGTGCGGATGGCGTTGCAGCCCATCTCGCGCAGGACCTCGAAACGCCGCTCCCAAACGCGTTCCGGGACAGCGACGCCCACGGCCCCTGCGTCGTGGTGCAAGCAGACTCCATTCAGCTTGACGTGCTCGCCATTCAGCAGGAACCCTCGGTCGGCATCGAAGATCGCTTCGCGAATGCCGATGGGAGTCTCGTACTCGTCAACCACCTGCGGGCCCACCCGAACCGTACTGCGTACCCTGTAAAGATACGGTGCGGCCACGCCCCAGAGCATGGGCTTCTCGACCGTGAGAGGGTGCCCGAACTCGTATTCGGCGTGGGGGCCGATCTGCTGCGAAGCTTCCGCGGTCTGGACCACCTTGCCTTCGCGGTCGACCACCGCTGCGACCAGAGTGCAAGCCGCAGCCGCCGCGGTCTCGTTGCGTACCCGCGTCCTGATGTGAATGGCCGCGGAGTCCTTGGAAACCCGTGGCGTGGTCACGAACGTCCCCCATTGAGCGATGTGGACCGGATTCACAGCCACGAGCCACGTGTGCCGGTAGATGCCCGAGCCGGAATACCAGCGCGAGCCGGGCTGGCGGGAGTTATCCACTTTTACGGCCACCACGTTGTCGCCGCCGGCATTCAAGTGCGGGGTGAGGTCGTAGGCGAAGCTGATGTATCCGAATGGCCGCTTGCCGAGGTATTGCCCGTTGATCCACACTTCGCCGTTCTGGTAGACGCCATCGAATTCGATGGACACCTTACGGTCTTTGTACGCCGCCGGGAGGCGAAAGCGCTTCCGGTACCAGCCGATGCCGGTCGGGGCGAAACCGCCCGAGCCGCCGCTGGGCTCATTCTGGGAGAAGGGTCCTTCGACGCTCCAGTCGTGCGGCAGGTCCAGGCTGCGCCAGTTGGCGTCCGCGAACGTCAGTTGTTGCGCGCCGGGAGCATCGCCCTTGAAAAACTTCCAGCCGAAGTCGAAAGTGTCGCGGATCCGGGCGGGTGGTTCCGGAGTTTGGGCAACCAACTGGCCGGCGGAGTCGAGCGCCGAAACCAGGGCCGCCGCTCCCACCGCCCGGCCGATCAGGCTGCGGCGGGTCATCGCATCGTTTGAATTAGTCACAGTGTTCCTTTCTGGTGCCGCGAACTTTCTCGAAGATGGTAATCACCCGGCAAACCTTTCCTTAGCGCCGCCGGACCGAGACCACGTACCACGTGGTGGCGGGCTCTCCGATGGAGATCACCCAACCCGCGGCGGTCTTCTTGGCCTGGATGGCCTCGCCGATGGGCTTGCCCGCACCGTCCAGCGCAGCCGCACTCACTGCGGTTGCTCCTTCGATATTGCGCAACGTAATCGTGCCGGCAACCGGCTCGATCAGGGAAGGCGAAACGCCCTGGTTCGTCACCCTGGTGCGCGTGTCGTTCCATTTCTGGCCGGTGTTGGCGACGCGGGAACCCGTGGTGAGGAGCATCTTCCCGGCCCGCGCAAGCGGCTTCTCATCCATGGACGCGAGCACAACGGTCGCGAAGTTATTGGTAATATCGGCGCCGAGATTCTTCAGGCTCTTGTGGTTGGCCTTGATGAACCCGATCAGCGCCTGGGTGCGATCGGTCTCGACAGCGATCAGCCCGGTCTTTTCCGCGGAAGTGTACCAGGACAGTTCCTTGGTGTCCGAGACGATGGGATTGGCCTCGGTTGTGGGAAGTTTCTCCGTCGGGGGGCCGTCCAACGATTGGATGCGAACTCCATGCTCCAGCGGGAGGGCCAGGGGGAAGCCAGGGGTGAAGTAGGGCTGTTCGGTCCGCGGAAGCAGGCGGTTTTCGAGCACCTCTTGCTGGGAGTATGTTCGTTGCACTGTTTGTTTCGCGGACCGCACATCACCACGCAGAAACATAAGGGCGCCGGCGGCCATCTCGGTCATGCGAACCGGGTCCAGCGAAATGTCAAAGGGATCGCCGACATACGGCTTCCAGTCCGCCTGGAGCTTGGGCTCGAAGGTATACATGACGATCATATCCCAATCCTGCAGGCTGCCGTAAGCGGCGATGGTGGGGATGCCTTCGCTCGACCACTCATTCGGGAACGGATGATTGGTTTCACTCACCGTGTAGGGCTTGCCGGCGAAAGCGGTACGTGAAAGCTGAACTACCGTGGAGTGGAGCGGGTCATTCACCATGGGCTGATTCCCGTTCCAATAGATGTGGCCGTCCAGGATATCCAACTTTGAGAGCGATGCCAGCATGGAATACGGTGCGCTGGTGTGGCTATGATCGGCAGTTCCAATAATGGGCTGCCGCACGCCCAGCGTTTTCCGCAGGTAGCCGCTCATGTCCTGGTAGAACTGGTCCTCCGCGTCCATGAAGAACGCCATCTCGGCGTTGTACCGCTCCTTGGGAGCCGAAGCGGCCTCGTTGCCCTTGAGCCGTGGCACCGGCGCGTCAGCCGACACGGCGGCCTCTTCGCGCACTTTTTGCAACTGCTCGGGAGTGAGCTTGTTGTGCAGCCAGTCGTTGTACAGTTTGGTGAGTTCCTCTTCGTAGAAGGGCACTCGTGAAGAGAATCCCAGGTACAGAGCGTTCTCGTTCAAGATTTCCACTATGGCGATGGCCGGCTCGTTGCGGTACTCCGTCTTGGTGTACGGATTGACGTGCGTCAGGAGCTGTTTGGCGTATTCCTTCTCCAGTTCGATCAGGCGCGTGTCGAACAACGCCAACCCCTTGCCCCACTGGATCTGGTCGAACCCCGCAACGCCGTCGCCGGCCTTGTAAGAGCGGCCGACATTCAGGTTGAGATCGACGTAGATTCCGCGCTTCTTGAACTCCGAGATCTCGAAATCCAGGCGGTCGAGTTGTTGCGGGTCGAAGGAACGGCTGTCGTTCCCGGAGGAATCGACGATGCCTCGGGGCGAGGGTAAGTCCAGGAAGTGCAGACGGACCAGGTTTACGCCGAACCGCGCCAAGGCCGCGGCCCACATGGGAGCATCTTCCTTGGGCGGTATTTCCACCGAGCCACGGCTCCAGTCGGTCAGATGGACCCCCCAGAATCGCATCCGCCGGCCGGCGGAAGTGCTCAGGTGGCCGTTGCGAATCTGAATGAAGCCGTTCTTGCCCGCCGGGGCATCCAGCAGAAAAGAGACATCGGCCGGGGACGACGCTCCATGGCGATGATCCATGACGAAGGGCCGGAGCAAGCCGTCATCCCACTGCGCAAATGCGCCAGTGGAAGAGAGGAGCAACAGCGGGGACAGAAATCCGATGGTCCGATTCAAGTCAGGCTCCAGAGGCGGGCCCCGGTGGGAGCCCGCTCATGGATTCAGGTTCACGATATCAGAATTGGAATCGCGCCACGAGTTGCCCGTTGCGCTGCCCGCCAATTCCGTTGGCGTTGGTGACAAAGCCGAACCCGCCTGTGGGTACTCCGGCGGAATTGAAGGTCGAGGTCGCCACCGGGTTGGTCGCCGAAGGCGTTGTCAGATAGACCCGGTTGAACACGTTGAAGAATTCGGCCCGAACGCTGAGCTTCATCTTTTCGCGAATCTGGAAGGTGCGGCCGAAATTCATGTTCTCGCTAGCCTGGTGCTGCCAGCGGTAGTCGTTGTAGTAAGGGGCACCTTGGCCCCACGTGCCCGTCGGCGTGTCCGCCCAGGCCGCCGGGTTCAGGATCTGCTGGTTGCTATTCGGGTTGATGCAGCCGCAGTTGGGATTCTCCAGGAACAGGGGCACGCCGGGGACGCGGTTGAAGCGCGTGTTGGTATTGAACGAGTAAGTGTTGATATTGGTGCGCGACGAAGCAACCCCGATGAGACCGCCACTGCCGTAACGCAGGACTCCCCCGAAAATCCAGCCGCCCAAGACCTGCCGCACATACTTGTTGGAGGTGAACTTGGGTGTCTGGTAGGTGAACGCCGTCACCGAAATAAACGGCGTCGAAGTGGGGGTGAGCGCCTTGTTTTCGCCCCGATTGAAAACATCGTTGATGCCGGCGCATCCGTTGGATCCCAGGCACTGCTCTTTCTGGTAGGTGAAGTTTGAAGTCACGTCGAGGCCATGGGAAAAGCGCTTCGTGAACTTCACCTGGAGGGCGTCATACCAACTGTTGCCCACAGGGCCGAACCAGTGCGCTAACGGGTCGTTGTATTCGGGGAATGGCCGCAGGGATTGCGCCACACTGGCGGTGCAGGGGAATGCGGCGTAGGGCAGCTTGAAACCGGCATTTACGGCTGCGGTGGAGCAGATTTGCGAGGTCAACAATGTCCGTGTGGACGGGTTGGTCAAATCGAGTCCCAAGGCTTGCAGCCTGGCCGGCGAGATCGCGTTGAGCGTGTTCAGATTTTGCGCCTGTTCCCAAACGCCGCGATTGCCGACGTAGGCGGCTTCCAGGGTCATGCCGTTGGCCAGTTGACGTTGCAGCGCGATGTTCCACTGGTTCACGCGCGCCGGGCGGCCACCGTCGGGATCGAGGAACTGCGCGGCCCATCCCGGGGCTGGACTTAAAGAACCCGGAGTGGGCGCGACGCCGGGATTCAACGTGACCTGAGAAAGAACGGCCGGGTTGTATTGAATGCCGTTCTGGAACTGGGATACGGCGTAACCGTATCCGGTGGAGTTGCTCACGGAATTGATGCCCAGTCCGGCCACCGGCATTCCGCCGTTCAGGTAGCCCCAACTGTCCTCGGCGCTGTACGTCAAGCCCCAACCCGCTCGAAATACGGTCTTCGGGTCGATCTGATAGGCCACGCCAAGCCGCGGTCCGAAGGCAAAGGGATAGCTCCGGGAGAAAAGGCAGTTGCACCGGCCCGATCCGTATCCCTCGAAAATGTATCCGCCGGGTATGCCGCCGGCGGACGGATTCGGGGTGGTGGGGCCGATCTCGGCCTGCCGGTAGTGCTGCTCATGAGCCATGGGAGTGAAATCCCATCGCAAACCGTAGTCTAGAGTCAGCTTCCGGGTGACCTTCCAATTGTCCTGGGCATAGACGTCATAGCTCATTCCACGCATCTGCGTGTTCCTGGGTGCGTTGACGTTGGTATACGTCACCTGGCCCAACAGAAAACTGGCATATCCGGCTCCGATGGAACCACCGCCCACGGCGGAATTCTGGAGATACGGTACGGCCGTGGGGCCATTGCCGAAGGTGTATTGGCCTTGTACGCCCTGTACGTTTACGTCGCTGTAAACGTCCTGTTTGAATTCGGCGCCTGCTTTGTAAGTGTGGCTGCCACGAACGTAGGTGACGCTCGAGACGAAGGAGAGCTTGTCGGTGAACTGGTGATCGGCGGTGGTTGGCCCGATCGTTTGGCCCTCGCCGCCTTGGTTGTTGACACCCAAGCTCGAAAGTGCGGGGAAACCGGCGGGATTGGAAGCGCTGCCAACCAGACCCAGAAGTCCCACCGCGTCGTAGTTGAGTTCCGCGGCCGGGGAGCTATCGGGATTCAGGAAACGATAAAACCCCGCGCCGAAGTGCACTACCATGGTTGGCGAAACGGTGCGATCGGCATTGATGCGAAACTGGTTGCCGCCAACGATCTTCGGCCGCGCGCCCGTCAGCGGTATCGGCAACCCGTCCGGCGCCGCCACCTGATTCGTCGATTGGCGCGACCAGTAAAAGCTCAGCTTCGTCGAGTCGCTCAAGTTCTGATCGATCTTGAGGCTGGGAATCTGTTGCTGCGTATTCGTCACGATGGTGGGCAGCCAGTTCAACGTGGTCTGGCTGTTGCCCGCTGCGGGAATCAGCGCCTGCACCTTCAGCGAGACCGGGTCCATCCGGCTTTGGGGGATCGTGTTATTGGGGAACAGCGTGCGGACTACGTTGCCGTTCACGGTCTGGGTGGTAAGCGGGTCGTAGATACCGTTCTCGGGGAACGTCATTCCCGTATTCGAATCGGTGAGTGTCCGGCCGGTCAGCGCCGCGCTGAAGTTTCCTTGACGGTACGCCGCGGTGGGCACGGTGCTGTAAGAGGACGAGGAGGCCTGATCGTTTGCGAACCTCTCCAGGTTGAAGAAGAAGAAAGTTTTGTTGCGGCCGTGGTAGATTTTGGGAATCCAGACCGGTCCGCCGACCGTGAAGCCATAGTCGTTCTTACGGTCCTTGTCCGTGAGATGGCTAAAGGGGTGCGCGGCATCCAGAGCTTCGTTGGCCCAATACTCGTAGGCGGTGCCGTGGATCTGATTGGTTCCGCTTTTGGTAGTGAAATTGAAGTATCCGCCGGCCACCTGCCCAAACTCCGCCGAGAAGTTGGAGGATTGGACGGCGAACTCGCTGATCGTCTCCACGGACGCGGCGGCCACGCTGCTGGTCCAATTGGCGTCGTTGATGCTGGTGGAATCCTGGCCCTCCAGGTACACCTTGAAATTTCCATACGTTCCCGTAGGGATGCCGTTAATCGGAGAGGTATAGCTGGTGCCCGAAACGCCGGGCGCCAGGATGATAAAGCTCAGCCAGTTGCGGATTCCGCCTCCAGCGGAGCCGCCGCCGCCGAAATTCAGCGGGAGGTCGTTGACCTTCTCGCCTTTGATGTTCATGCTCTGCTCGGCGTTTTCCGTGCGAAGTACCGGGGCCTCCGCGGTTACCGTGATCGATTCGGTGGAGGATCCTACTTGCAGGGCGGTGTCAACGCGTACCGTCTGCGCGACCTGCACATCGATATTCTCACGGTTGACCGTTTTGAAGCCGGAAGCTGCCACCGTCAGTTGGTACTTGCCTGCCGGAAGCGAAGGAAGTGTAAAATCTCCCGCGACCGTGGTGCTGGCCTCAAAGACTGCGCCATTGTCCATGTTCTTGGCGGTGACCTTCGCCCCTGGCACAACGGCCGAGGCGGGATCGAAGACTGTACCGGTTATGGTCCCACGGTCGCTTTGGGCGAACGCGGCCACGGTTAACACCAAACAAAAGATCGGTCGCGACAATAAGCGGGTCCACCTTGACACCGCCCCACCAGTCGCAGCACAACTAACCACTGAGCTCATAAGCCCCCTTTCAACACGGAAATCGATGACCAGATGGTATTGCGAAGCGGTATGAAAGAAATCCCCCTAAAGTAGGATCGGCCGGCCTCAGGGGCGCAGGTCGGCGACCGCCCGGTATTCGGGAACCACCCTTACTTCGGTCAGTTTGGCGACTTGGCCACCATCGGGAATGGCAGGCCGCACCCCGGCTCCCAGGTATATGGGAGCATCCCCGCGCAACGGCAGGATCTTGAGTTCCAGCCCCTGTTCCAGGTCGGCGGCCGGGATGTTGCGTAGTCCGATTTCCCAAAGCGCGCCGTGGTAGAAGTCATCGGTGATCAGGCGGTTGCCGGCGTAGAGCCGGGCAACGTCGCCCTGGTAGTCGACACGTAGAAACAAGTCGGCGATCGAACCGGATCTTACATCCGGAACGCGAATCGACCATCGGGCCGCAGCTTTGAAATCAGGCTCCGTGGGCGCCAAGGCGACTTCCTGCCCCATCTTGACCGGCGCGACCCGGCCGGCCTCGGCCAGTTGCCGGACGGTGGGCTCCACCACAACAGGTTCCACGCTGGCGGCGTAGCGCTCGAAGATCCCTTCCCGGCCAATCCGGCTGAAGCCAGCCACTTGCCGGTCCAGATTGGGAAACACGCCGAAGGTAAGCGCGGCGGGATCGGTGGCGCTCAGGTGGATGCTGTCCGTTTCGAAGTACAGGTCGGCGGGAGAATAAACCAGGCGTTCGCGTCCCGCCACAGGCGCCTTCCAAACATTGCGAGCCTGCTCTCTGGAGAGGAGCATGACTTGGGTGACGTGGCCGCTCCCGGTGCGGATCCGGATGGCGGTTCGAAGCCCCGGGCTCATGCCGGTGATGTACACCCGGCCATTCTCGCGTTTGACGCGAGCTTGTGGAGCCTCGATCGACAGGTCATCGGCTGTGTCAAAGGTGAATTCGCGCGCTACTCCAGGCCAGGCGAAGAATACGACCGTATCGGGATCCTCCAGCTTGCACAGCGGCTGCGCCGTCGCGTACTCGAGAGTGGCGCCGCCGAGCGGCAGGTTCACGGGCCAGAACGTGTAGGCTCCGCTCGGAATATTCACCGGCTCCCGCGGTACGGTCACCGCGCTTCGGGCGAGCTTGACTTGCACCTGAAAGTCCTTCCGCTCGGGAAGGGGATGGTCTTTCTGGTAGTTGTTCACGAAGATGAACCCGCTCTTGGAGTCGGCGCGCACGGCCAACCGCGGAGTGTCGCGATCCAGCTTGCCAGCCGGCGTTCTTGCGGGGAAATAAGCCGTCATCGGGGCCAGGTCGGCCCCGAAGTCCTGCAGAAACAAGTGGATCGTCTTCAGGTCCCGGAAGGACTCTCGCATCTGCCCGAATTCGCCCAGAGGCGCCTGGAAGTCGTACGCCTTGACCGGCAGGTCGTTCGGATATCCCGTGATCTGAGATTCCTGAAGGGTGGTTTCCTTCCCATCCGGATTCGTGCCCCCGTGGAACATGTAATAGCCGTAGAGCGTAACGCCCGAACCGAGTTTCACCACGTCCAGCGCGGCAATATCGTCGGCGCTCATCAACGGCCGCCGGTGATAGGCAAGCTCCATCCCGCCCCCCATTTCGGCGGTGAAGAACGGGTAAGACGCATATTTGCGATCCATATCCGGCCGCAGAGGACATAGATCGAGGCCGACATTCTCTTCGCAACGGATCGGCGTAAAGAAGTAGTTGGGGCTTGGGGGCAGCGGGGCGAGCGATCGGTACCAGAAACCATCCGGATAGCCGCCGAAGACCGGAATCACCTCGCGGGAGGGTACCGCCGCATCGTCCCAACCGGTGACGGTATAGAACGGCGCCTCGATGCCGGCCTCGTGGACCAACTGCTTGAGGGTGAGAATGTGTTCCTCACCCTTACCCGGCCCGCGATCATGGTACTCGTTCTCAATCTGGACACCGATAATGGGTCCGCCATCTTTCCAGAAAAGGCCGTTCAACTGGCGTCCGATCTGACCGTAGAATCGCCGAACGTACTTCAGGTAGGCCGGGTCGTTCTGGCGCGTGGCGGACTTATGAAGCAGCCAATCCGGCAGCCCGCCGTTGCGAACCTCGCCGTGGGCCCACGGTCCGACACGCACCCAGACGTACACGCCGTGCCTGCCGGCCAATTCCACGAAATGGCGCAGGTCGCGCTGGCCCGACCAATCGAACTGGCCCTCGATTTCTTCGTGATGGATCCAGAAAACGTAGGTCGAAACGATCTGGACGCCACCGGCCTTCATTTTGAGTATTTCCCGCTCCCAATCGGGGGCCGGGTATCGCGAGTACTGAAACTCGCCCATGACCGGGAACCAGGGCTTGCCATCCAGCGACAGGTAGCGGCTATTGATCGCGAGCACATGGCCGGCGGGGGAGCGCCCGCCGGCAGCGAAGGGGAGAGGCTCCGGAGGGGCGGCAACCTTGCTTGCGTCGACGATCACCGCGGCATCGGCGAGGGTCAGAACAAAGAGCAAGCTGGCCGGAAGGCGGGATACAGAATGGAGCATCATGGGTTTGCGACCGAAAGCTGAGTTTATCAGCGTGCCGCCGGGCGGCAATCCTCCTAAGGTTGGATCGGGCGGAGGAAGGGCAGGGGAGCGAAAGGGGTTCCCCTGAAGAAGAAGGGGCGGCCCCTTCCCGAGAACGACATCTGGATCGCCGCCGCG
>OBLT010003075.1_pt1 | contig 10254 bp, 5 predicted proteins | sample 1518721 | NCBI WGS metagenome assembly OBLT01 (sample SAMEA3539307, study PRJEB22396) | soil metagenome | biome: tundra; feature: field; material: soil | place: USA | collected 2010-05 | depth 0.15 m | reverse complement strand
GCAATGTGCTTTCGCGGATTTCCTGGGCCAAGAATCACATGCTCGATCCGCAGGAAATCTATCTGCAATCGGCGGATCCGAAGACTGAGAAGATTGCGCATATTTTCGAGGAGTATCGCAAGGAACTGCGCAAAGCGAATGCGATGGACTTCGACGACCTGCTGCTCGAAGCCATGCGGCTGCTCAAGTCGGTGGCGGCGGTGCGCGAATACTACAACCGGCGATTTCAGTATTTGCTGGTCGATGAATACCAGGACACGAACCGTCCGCAGTATGAATTGATGCGGCTGCTGGCGGGCGCGGGGCACAACGTTTGCGCGGTGGGCGATGAAGATCAGTCGATCTACTCGTGGCGCGGGGCCGATATTCGCAACATTCTGGAGTTCGAGCGCGACTTTCCGGAAGCGAAGATCGTGCGGCTGGAGCAGAATTACCGCTCGACGCAGAACATTCTGGAAGCGGCTTCGGTGGTGGTGGCGAACAACGTCCGGCGCAAGGGCAAGAATCTTTGGACGTCGCGGCAGGGCGGGGCGAAGATCGGCTATTACGAGGCTCCGGACGGCGAGAACGAGGCGCTATTTGCCGCCGATACGATCAATCGCTACGTGCGGCAGGCGGGCGAAAACGGCGAAACGGCGCGAGCGGCCGTGCTCTACCGGACGAACTCGCAATCTCGACTGTTCGAAGAGGCGATGCGCCGCTATCAGTTGAAGTATCACGTGGTGGGCGGCTTCTCGTTTTACGAGCGGGCTGAGATCAAGGACTTGACCTCGTACTTGAAGGTCATCCAGAACCCGGATGATTCGGTTTCGCTCTTGCGCGTGATCAATACGCCGGTGCGCGGGATCGGCAAGACGACGATCGACATGATTGAGCGGCTCGCGCTCGAAACCGGATTGTCGATGTGGGGCGCGGTTGGTGAGGCCATTACGCGGCAGTTGTTACCGGCCCGGGCGCTGGCGGCGTTGAAGAGCTTTCGCGATTTGATTGAGGACGGGCGCGCGATGCTGGCCGGGACGTTTGTGGAGCGGGTGGAAGAAAGTAGCGCCGGCGTCCCGCCGGCAGATGTGGGGACGGGCGTCTCGCCCGTCCAAGCCGAGCGCAGCTCGGCAGCGCTCTCGCTGGATTCCGTAGCCGAGAGCGACACGGATTTCAATCCGGGCAACTTCAGTTTTGATTTTGCTGCGAGCGATTCCCCCGCCATCGATGGAGCGACGGGCGCCCTCGCGCGTCCCACCGGCGAAATAGTCGAGGGTTTCCGCGCTCCGGGGGCGGTGGCGAATACGGCTGAGATCCTCAAATTCCTGATCGACCGTACCGGATACATCAAGCAACTGGAAGAGGAAGACACGCCGGAAGCTTTCTCGCGCATCGAGAACCTACGCGAACTGGTGAACGCGGCCATGGATTCGCGCGATCGGGGAGAGACACTGGATCAGTTTCTCGATCATGCAGCGCTGGTTAGCGATGCCGACCAGTATGACGAGCATGCCCAGATCACGCTGATGACGCTGCACGCGGCCAAGGGATTGGAGTTTCCGCTGGTGGTTCTCGCCGGAATGGAAGAAGGTCTGTTCCCGCATTCACGCACCATGCTCGAGCCCGATTCGATCGAAGAAGAACGGCGGCTGTGCTACGTCGGCATGACGCGAGCCATGGACACGCTGATTTTGTCGCGCGCGGTGTATCGGCGGCGGTATGGCACGGATATGCCCGAGGCCAGCGTGCCGTCGCGGTTCCTGGAAGAAGTTCCGCCGCGGTTGGTGGAAGAGTTGGGAGGATCGCGGGCAAGTCGCAGCCGCCAGCCGGGAGATCGTGGAGCGACGGGCGCCCTCGCCCGTCCAGCCAGAAGAAGTCCCGCGTCCTTCACCGGAGAGAGCACCCACTACTCCTACGAAGACGAAGACCAGAGCGCCGCCTGGAACCCGGCAAAGGTCAAGCCGAAGACGGCGACTCCGCTCGCGAACTACAACTCCATCGACAACATTGCCGATTTTTTTTCCTCTCGCGGCAAGAAGTTCAACGTCCCGAAAATGCAGCCCGAGGAGCCCAAGGGCAGGCGAGGATTCCGTCCCGGGCAGAAGGTCAAGCATCCGAAATATGGGGAAGGGACGGTCTATCGGCGCGAAGGGGATGGGGAAGACGCCAAGATTACGGTACAATTTCCTCGCTTCGGTTTGAAGAAGCTGGTGGAGAGATACGCCCAGTTGGAGAAGGCTTAGAGCTGCGAGTTTCGAGCCGCGAGCTTACGATACGAGCCACGATTTCAGAGAGGATTTAAAACGCACTGATGGCAAACACAAAGAAGTTGACTAAAGAGGAACGCAAGAAGACCAAGCGAGCCGCCCGCAAGAAGATGAAAGCGGAAAAGCCGAAGAAGCCCCGTGACTACGCGCGCGGATCGAAGAAGCCCAAAGTGAAGAAGCTGGCACGCGGTCAGGCGAAGCGGTAAGCCGCGAGCCTGAGCCGTGAGCGGTGCCGGGCATGGGCCAACGCCCATGCCCGACTCCAGCTGTGAGGAGACAACGACTCTTGTCACAATCATCTGAGCCAGGCGCCGGCGTCGTTCGTACTTCCAACAGCCAGCTTCTCTGTTGCAAGTCCATCGACAAACTGATCTCGGAGTCGGAGAACCCGGAAACCCGGCTCAGTAAAACACTGGGGCCGTGGTCGCTGACAGCGCTCGGCATCGGCGCCATCATTGGTTCCGGAATCTTCGTGCTTACGGGAACGGCGGCGGCCGGAGAATATTTCCAGGCTCCTTCTATCCTGCACGCGCAGGCGCTCGACGTGATCGTGAATCTTCTGCGCACCGGCAGCACGGCCGGAGCGCTCATGCACGGCCGCCCGCCCGCCGGGCCTTCCATTGCAATTTCGTTCTTGCTGGTGGCGGTTGCCTGTAGTTTTGCGGGATTGTGCTACGCCGAACTCGCGTCGATGATTCCCATTGCCGGCAGCGCCTACACCTACTCGTACGCGACGCTCGGTGAAATTTTTGCTTGGATCATCGGCTGGGACCTAATTCTCGAATACGTGGTTAGCAACGTAGCGGTGGCGGTGGGCTTCGCCGGTTATACGAAAGCGCAACTGGCGGCGTTCGGTGTCATCTTGCCCGATAAATGGGCGAGTCCCGTCTGGGCCTCTGGACAGTGGACGGGCGCTTACTTCAATCTCCCGGGATTCCTCATCGTATTTATTCTCACGCTGTTGCTGGTGCGCGGCGTGAAGGAATCGGCCGAGACCAACAACATCATGGTGGCGGTCAAGATCGGCGCCATACTCACCTTCCTGGTTGTCGGTGGAATGCTGGTGAAGCCGGCAAACTGGACGCCCTTCGCGCCTTCCGGGTTTGCCGGAATCGTCACCGGCGGCGCGATCGTTTTCTTTACCTATATCGGCTTCGATTCCGTCTCAACCGCGGCGGAGGAGTCGCGCAATCCGCAAAAAGATTTGCCCTTCGGCATCATCATGTCGCTGATTGTCTGCACTCTGCTCTACGTCGGCGTCGCCATCGTGCTGCTCGGCATGATGAAGTACACAACTTTCGTTTCCGGAGAAGCCGCCGAAGCCCCCGTCGCCTACGCCATGAAGTATCTGGGAGTGCATCCGTTCTTTCGCTCGGTGATCGTGATCGGCGCGCTTACGGGGATGATCTCTTCGCTGCTCGTCTTTCAATACGGGCAGGCGCGCATCTGGTACGCCATGTCGCGCGACGGCCTGTTGCCGAAGCTGTTCTCGGCGGTGCACCCGAAATACAAGACGCCGCACTGGTCCACCTGGATCGCCTGCTTTGCCGTGGGAATTCCCGCCGGGCTCGTGGATATCGGCGATGCCGCCGACCTCGCCAACATTGGGACGCTCTTTGCCTTCGTGCTGGTCTCGCTGGGAGTCATCTTTCTTCGACGCAGGCAGCCCGATCGCAAGCGTGCGTTCCGCGTGCCGTTCGTGCCGTGGTTCCCGCTGATGTCAGTGATTCTGTGCGGCGGACTGATGTTCGGGTTGACGCTCATTACCTGGCTGCGCTTTGTGATCTGGCTGGCGCTGGGGTTGCTGATTTACGTCTTCTACAGCCGGCATCATAGCGAATTCTGCAAGAAGAAAATCGGGTGATCGGGCCATCTCGTCATCTGGTTTTGATTTTGAAGTCAGATCACCCGATGACCCGATCATCCGATGGCCCGATCCATCACCCGATCCTTTAGAATCGCAGTATGCCTTCGGAGCCATCCCGCTTCATCCTCTCGCTCCCCAAGGCCGAACTCCATCTGCATCTCGAAGGCTCGATCGAGCCGTCCACGCTGCTGGAACTGCGTCAGCGCCACGGGATGGAAGGAGCGACGCTCGCCGAGGTGGAGCAACTCTACAACTACAAGGACTTCACGGGTTTCCTCGCGGCTTTCAAGGATGTGACCGCGCACTTGCGCACCCCGGAAGACTACGAGCTGATTACTTACCGGCTGATGGAACGGCTGAAAGCGCAGAACGTTCTGCATGCGGAGGTGATTGTTTCGGCCGGCGTCTGCCTCTGGCGTAAGCAGGATTTCCCCGCGATTTTCGAGGGCTTGGAACGTGGCCGCGAGCGTGGCGCAAACGATTTCGGCCTATCGCTCGTGTGGATATTCGATGCCATCCGCCAGTTCGGGGCGGAGAAGGCGCAGAGCGTGCTCGATCTCGCCATACAGTTTCGCGACCGCAACGTAGTTGCCTTCGGCATTGGCGGCGACGAGCGTGCCGGCCCGCCGGAATGGTTCGCGGCGGTTTACGGGCGCGCCGCCGAGCACGGTCTTCATCTCACGGCGCACGCCGGGGAAAGCGCCGGGCCGGATTCCATCTGGGGCGCGCTGAACCTCAAAGCGGAACGCATCGGCCACGGCCTTACCGCCGCCCAGGATGCGGAGTTGATCGAAGAGTTGGCCGAGAGCCAGATCCCGATTGAAATCTGCGTGACCAGCAATCTGCGGACGGGCTGCTGCGCCGAACTCGCGCAGCATCCCGTGCGCCGTTACTTCGACCAGGGACTGATGCTGACGCTGAACAGCGACGATCCCGCCATGTTTCGCACATCGCTGGTCGAGGAGTACGCGCTCGTGCAAGAGGCGTTCGGCCTCACCGACGAACACCTGCGCGAAATGGCGCGCAATTCGTTTGAGGCGTCATTTCTTCCGGCAGAAAAGAAAATAGAATTCCTGAATCTGTTCGATTCCGCGGCCACGCGGGCGTAAAACGCGCTGTTCGTCGTTCGCTTTTCGCAATTCACGTCCGAAGCCGAGAGAAGGTCCGCGATCCGCGAACCGCAAACGACGAACGACGCTCCTCCGCCTATAATGTCTCCCTATGAAACTCGACGAGAAGATTGCCGAACTGAAAAAGCGGGATCAGATGGCCCAGGAAGGCGGCGGGGCACAGCGGCGCGAGCGCCAGCACAAAGAGGGCAAGATGTCGGCCCGCGAACGCGTGGATTTCCTGCTCGACGAGGGCACCTTCGAAGAAACCGACAAGCTGGTCACGCACCGCTGCCACGATTTCGGAATGGCCGAGCACAAGTTCTACGGTGACGGTTTCATTACCGGCTACGGTCGCGTGGAAGGACGGCTGGTCTTTGTCTTCGCCCAGGATTTCACCGTGTTCGGGGGCTCGCTCTCCGAAGCCAACGCCGGCAAAATCGTCAAGATCATGGATCTGGCGGCGAAAATGGGCGCGCCCGTCATCGGACTGAACGATTCGGGCGGCGCGCGCATTCAGGAAGGCGTGATGTCGCTGGCCGGCTACGCCGACATTTTCCTGCGCAACACGCTTTACAGCGGAGTCGTCCCGCAGATCTCGGCCATCATGGGCCCGTGCGCCGGCGGCGCCGTGTACTCGCCGGCCATCACCGATTTCATTCTGATGGTGGACCAGACTTCGTACATGTTCATCACCGGGCCGGACGTGATCAAAACGGTCACGCACGAAGAGGTCACCAAAGACCAGCTCGGCGGCGCGCACACGCATAACGAAACTTCTGGAGTTGCGCACTTCATGTGCCGGGACGATGCCGAGTGTTTGTCGATGGTCCGCGAGCTGTTGAGTTTTATTCCGTCGAATAATCTGGAAGACCCGCCGCGCAAGCCTTGCACCGATCCGATCGATCGTCTGGACGAAAAGCTCGACACGCTGATTCCCGATCAATCGAACGTCCCCTATGACATGAAAGACGTGATTCACACGGTGGTGGATGACGGCTATTTTTTTGAAGTTCACGAGCACTATGCCAAGAACATTGTCGTGGGGTTTGCGCGCTTCAACGGGAAGCCGGTTGGGATCGTGGCCAATCAGCCCGCGATGCTTGCCGGCACGCTCGATATCAACGCATCGGTGAAGGGCGCGCGCTTTGTCCGCTTCTGCGACTGCTTCAACATTCCCCTAGTGACGTTCGAAGACGTGCCCGGATTCCTGCCCGGCACGCAGCAGGAGTATGGCGGAATCATCCGTCATGGCGCGAAGTTGCTGTATGCGTTTGCGGAAGCGACCGTGCCGAAGGTGACCGTGATCACGCGCAAAGCTTATGGCGGAGCGTATTGCGTTATGGCGTCAAAGCATATCCGCGCGGACGTGAACTACGCCTGGCCCAGCGCCGAGATCGCGGTGATGGGGCCGGAAGGCGCGGTGGATATCGTCTACAAACACGAACTCGACCATGCTGAAAATCGCGAAGCGGTTCGCCAACAGAAGATTGAAGAATTCCGGGAACGGTTGGCGAATCCCTACGTGGCGGCTGATCGCGGATTTGTCGATGCTGTTATTCAGCCTCGGGAGACTCGCAAGAAGCTGATCCAGGCGCTGGAAATGCTGGAGACTAAGCGGGATAAGAACCCACCTAAGAAGCATGGGAATATTCCGCTGTAGGTGGCCGGTCGATGGTCGTTTGTCGTTGGTCGATAGCGTAATGCAAAAGCTGTCGGCTCTCAGCTATCAGTAAGAAAACACCTGACCCGACGTGACTTTGTACCCCCCCCTCCCAATTTTCACTAAAGTATTCATTTAAAGGTAGTTAACTACAGACTCCACATAACAAAGGAGTTGTCGGATTGGGTTTGGGTCTTGTCTTTTAGAATCAGGAGGTTGGACTTACCGGCACCCTATCGTGATTTCAAAGAACTTGCTTAAGAATCGGCGCGGCCGCACTGGGCTGCAACCTAGATTCTATTATAGCTGTCGTTGTCAAGCGGCGAATTCGTGGTGTGGGTTCTATTTCTGGTTTTGCCCGTCATTCGGCAACGACCGGGCTACCTATCGAACTGTTCCAGTTCGGTGCCTATGTCGCCGATACCTTCTCGGCAGAGCAGGTCGATTCCATCAAGCGCTTTTCCGGCCCACGCATCGTTTTGATGTTGGTGATATGCCCGAAAAATGAGCTTGGACACGAGATATGCATCTCCGGCTCTTCCAGTTCGTATGTCCCGGGCTTCATCACCAAAGCGTAAGAGAAACTTTTCACAGACTGTGCAAACCATTCCAGGCAGCCGATGAAGAGAACTCTCTAGCGTATGAAGTATGGAAAGAGAATCCTCCTGATAAGCAGGGCTATCGCAAAACTTCGAAATCAAGTCAGCATAGGACTCTAAAGACTCAGGCGCGAGAGTATGGAAGCATTGAGCCGCGGCCTTACGAACCTCCGAATCATCATCTAGGAAGAGACGGCTGAGATGAGACTCACACCATTCGCGATAATCCGCTGACGCTACATTGCCGGCAGCTACATTGGCCACACCAACTCGCTGAGGAATTGTGCCGTGTAAGGCTTCGGCTAGCAGATCTTGCCCCTCTGGGCACTGCATCGCGCTGATGCTAGCCAATTGCGCGCCAGCCCGCTGTGTCTCCGGATCCTGCGATCTGAGCGCGCGTTCGATGAATGGGTGCAGTTGGGCGAACGAAGCCGGAACGCCCCTCAGCATAAAACCATATACATGCCTCGTGGCGAGCAACCTCTCTTCTGCCAGGTTCATGGTCAAAAACAAAGACATTGCCAGCTCCCAGTCGTGGTAACCGATCGCGACCAATGTGTATGCGATGCAGGATTGAACGCTAGCGCTTGGGTCGGACATCATACGAGCCAGTATTGGGCGAAACCGCCCGATGTATCCGGAGTCACGAAGAATCAACTTGCCAATAGCTAAAGCCGCTCGTCCCCTCGTGGTGTTGATACCCTGCGAGTAGATGTCGCCCCCATGTAAGTGATTTCCGGAAGAGTTGGCTGCTTCTTTCCAGCGCTCATGTGATGGATCGGAATGCTCAGTCGCTAACCACGAGAGCATTTCAAGTCCATCGTCGGGGAGGTTTTCCTCGATCGAAGAGAGAACGTCACAGATTTCTGAACCCGACTCGTCACGATTCTCTATGTATGCTTTTCGGCAGACCGCAAGCTTGGTCTGATCGTCCGCAGAGGAGGATTCCAAGTTCCGCAATATTTCTTGGATGTAGACTGGGTTTGTTCCTGCGGGTAGCTGGAGGCCGAGCCGACCAAATCTTTCAGGTTCCTTGGCAGTCATACTCCCAATCGTGCGCGCCAGCTCAGAAGCTCCTCCCTTCAGGAAGTCTGTAGCCAACGCAAAATTGTGTTCCGATTGGTAGTGAGCGATCGCTCGCAAACACTGTGCATCACTCATCTTCGTAGCCGCCTCTGCATCAATTGGTGACCGGATGACACCGCCAGTGATCCCCTGAGGTGGCCCGTCGGGTTCTTTGAACTTGCGCTCTAACTCTCTGAAAATGCCTTGCGCGTTCGAACTCCTCAGCTCCGTTGGGATGGCAGAGAGCATATTGAATCGTGCGTGGTCAGCTGCTCTGAAACCGTGGCGAGTCTTGTCAAATTCAGACGGGAACCGCAGAATGGCAGCTTCGAGGGTTACACGGCTTTCAATTGAACAAAACTGCACGATAGAGCTGACCGTTTGTCTTGCGATCCAGTATTCACTGCCGCCCCATCCGCATCGAAAGCGCCAAGGTTCCTTAGCCAGAGTGGTTGCTGCCTCGTCGGCAAACCTCGCCCCGCCACTACCGTACAGGATCAGTAGAAGAAGGTTCGCGATGAAGGTGTCCCTGCGTCGAAGCTCGGCACGAATGTCCGTAAGGTCTACCAGAGGGTTTTGTGTCACTGCGGCCAAGGCCTCCCGCAGGCCGCTTAAACTTGCATTGCCTGCTCCCTCGGGTCGCCCCGAGCTTATGAACAGGGGCCAAACGCGATCCTTTCTTGGAGGCTCATATGATGTATCTCTTGCCCAATCCGATACTTCCAAGACCGCTGGAAGGACTAACGAAACAAACTTCTCCGGGGCAGCGCTAGCCGCGCTCCTTATCGGGTCATCTCCGAACGCGTCATTCCCGAAAAAACTGCGCCCATGCAGAGGCTTATCTTCAGTTTGTGCCGCGCGGAGTCGACGTCGGAGCCAATAAGATAGCACTTCCGGAATCCATTCTGGTTTTTCCTTCCCTAGTCCATAGAGGAGATTCCAAAAAGCGCTGTTCACCGCAATCGGTCCGCGTGCCTCGTCCAGCGTGCCATCGTCCAATAATTTCAGAAATAGTTCGAAGAAGCGCCTGTCTTTTGAAAGATCCGCCCACTCCATGATGTAGCGCAGTCGAGCAGTCCATTTCTCGCCGGAGCCGGTGTAAGGTTCAAGCAGACACACCACGATTCCTGCCGAATGGGCTTGGTGGGCTCGCAGCAGTTGAATCGCACAATTGACAACCCGATCTTCCTCAGATGCAAGCCACTCAGCAATAAGGCCGCGATCATGCATGAACCTAAACCACGAGGGAGATGGAAAGAACCGCTGCCACGCAAGCTTGGACAATGTATCTGTATTGGCTGAACCTGTTCTGATCGCCTCCAAAGCCGGACGTATCAGCGGTTCCCAAACGTGCCATTCCTCTTCAGATGGGTCCAAAACGTTGGCGGCTACTGCCAGGGCGAGATCCTTGAGATGGACCCTTATCCTGGCATCTCGCAGAAGGGCGCTAAGCTCGCGACAATAACGAGTACGGTCAGCCTCACGCAGGTACACGAGAACCTGACGCACTTGGGCACGACGGAACAAATGTTGCTCCGTTGTGGTGAGAAAGTCAGTGATCGAACGATTCTGAACGGCAAACTGACGGGCAAAACAATAGTCAAAAAAGCTCTCATGCCCGAAACCATATCGCCGCCCGTCGAACGTGAGAGATCGGAAGAGCACACGTCTGAACTCCAGTCACCTTGTAATCTCGTATGCCGTC
>OBLT010003072.1_pt1 | contig 10256 bp, 8 predicted proteins | sample 1518721 | NCBI WGS metagenome assembly OBLT01 (sample SAMEA3539307, study PRJEB22396) | soil metagenome | biome: tundra; feature: field; material: soil | place: USA | collected 2010-05 | depth 0.15 m | reverse complement strand
GGCCGGCGCCGCCCGGCGGGGCGGCGGGCTGTTCCTCCGGCGGCTCCGGGGTGATCTGGTCCGCTGCGCATGGTCCCCGGGCTCACACCGTCCCCGGGTCGCTCCAGACCGCTACAGTGGCAGCTGTCCCTTTCAGCGCCGTGCAGGCTGTCAGGATAGCCGATCGGGGGCACCGGTGCCGATGCCAAAACCGGCCCGCCGGCGCTTTCCGCCGTGTCGCTGCCTGGTGTGTTTGCGATTGCGCCCGGTCACCACTTATTCTCCGGTGACTGCCCGCAATCAAGATCGTTACCTAGGTGCGCTGAGGGAGGCGGGGGATGACCGCTGCCGCGCGTTCTGGCGCTGCCGCGCTCCCGGTGCGGCCGGGGGAGCGGCGCTGGACCGAGCCCGAGCTGGCGAAGGTGCACGACGCGCTGGCCGCCGAGGCAGCTGAGCTGCGTGCCGACATCGAGCGTGCGGAGTCCGGCATCGCCGACCGGCTCGGTGACGCGGTCGGAGACGCCGGCGATGACCAGGCCGATGTCGGCGCCAAGACATATGAGCGCGAGCACGAGCTTGCCCTCGCCCACAACACCCGCGAGCTGCTCATGCAGGCTGACCGGGCGCTTGCCAGGATCAAGGAGGGTACATACGGGACATGCGAATCGTGCGGCGAGCCGATCGGCAAAGCGCGGCTCCAGGCATTCCCGCGCGCGACCCTGTGCGTGGAATGCAAGCAGCGCGAGGAACGTCGCTGACCGGGGCGGCCGCGACCGGCCAGCCTGAAGCAGACGAGTCCGCTGCCGCCCCGCGCGGCACGGGCATGTCGCGCGACGCCCCGCGCCGGGTCGGCATCCTGCTCGGCGTCGCGGCGGTCGTGCTTGCCGTGGATATTGCCACCAAGATGACCGTGGTGGCGACCCTGTCCGACCGGTCGCCGCTGGTGCTGCCCGGGGGATTCCTCACCCTCCGCGTGTCGCGAAACCCCGGGGCGGCGTTCAGCATCGGCACCTCCATGACCGCGGTGTTCACCGCGATCGCCGTCGGGGTGATCATTTTCGTGCTGCGTACCTCGCGCCGGATCCGCAGCCTTCCGTGGGCGGTGACGCTCGGGCTGCTGCTCGGCGGGGCGATGGGGAACCTGATGGACCGGCTGTTCCGCTACCCGGGGCCGCTGCGTGGCTGGGTAGTGGACTGGATCCAGGTGCCGCACTGGCCGGTGTTCAACCTCGCCGACTCATCAATTGTCTGCGGCGGGGTGCTCGCGGTGCTGCTTGCCGCTCGCGGGCTGCGGATAGACGGGACAACGGCGGGACAGGACGGGGCGGCCGCCCCGGATGCCGGCGCTGCGCGTGAAGCCCCCGCGGGGGACGCCGCTGCGGGGTCTGGCGCTGCGGGGTCTGGCCCTGCGGGGTCTGGCGCTGCGGGGTCTGGCCCCGCGGGAGCGGGGGCGCCGGGAGCCGCCCCGGCTGATCCTGGGCAGCCTGCCGCCGATCAGCGCGGTCACGAACATCCAGCGAGCGGCGGCGGGGCATGATGCCGCCCCGCCAGCGGCGGGTCCCGGTGCCTGAAGGGCTGGACGGAGAGCGCCTCGACTCGGCGCTCGCCCGGATGTTCGGACTGTCGAGGACGACCGCGGCGGACCTGATCAGCGACGGATCGGTGCTCGTCGGCGGCCGGGTCGCGGCCAAGTCGGACCGGGTGCCAGCGGGCGAGTGGCTGGAAGTCACCCTCCCGCCGGCGCCCGCCGCCACGCCGCACCCGGATCCGGTCCCTGGCCTCGTGGTCGTGTACGAGGACGCCGACATCGTGGTGGTCGACAAGCCGCCGGGCGTGGCGGCGCACCCGACACCTGGCTGGACTGGGCCGACTGTCCTGCAGGGCCTGCTGGCGGCCGGCCACACCATCGCGACGAGCGGCGCGGCCGAGCGCCAGGGAATCGTGCACCGCCTGGATGCCAACACCTCGGGCCTGATGGTGGTGGCCAAGAGCGAGCGCGCCTACAGCGCGCTGAAGCGGGCATTCCGCGAGCGCGAGGTCGACAAGCGCTATCACGCGCTTGTCCAGGGGCATCCCGACCCGCTCCGCGGCACCATCGACGCGCCGATCGCGCGGCATCCATCCGGCGACGGCAGGTTTGCCGTCATCGCCGGGGGCCGTGACTCGGTCACGCACTACGACACGGTGGAGGCGTTCCGCGCCGCGAGCCTGACCGAGATCATCCTGGAGACCGGGCGCACCCACCAGATCCGGGTGCACATGGCAGCGATCCGGCACCCGTGCGCGGGCGACCGGCTGTATGGGGCCGATCCGGTGCTCGCCGCCCGGCTGGGCCTGACCAGGCAATGGCTGCACGCCGTCCGCCTTGGCTTCGCGCACCCCGGCGATGGCAGCCGGGTCGAGTTCACCAGCAGCTACTCAGCTGATCTTGCGGATGCGCTCGCGGTGCTGGCGGCCGAGTCCTGACCCCTCCCGTGGCTAACGTGGAACCCGATGCGCCGTGCCGGACATAGTAGGAATGTGACACCCGACTGGCGAGCCGTCAGCGACCAGGAACTGTGGGCGCAGGCGACCGATCAGCACGCCGGCCCGGCCTTCGGCGAGCTTTTCGAGCGGCACGCGGACCGGGTTTACGCGCATTGCTTCAACCGGACCGGCTCCTGGTCGATGGCCGAGGATCTCACCTCGGTTGTCTTCCTCGAAGCCTGGCGGCGACGGCGGCACGTCAGATTCAGCGGCGACTCGGTCCTGCCGTGGCTGCTCGCCGTCGCCAACAACGCCACGCTGAACGCGCAGCGCAGTGTGCGCCGGCACCGCCGCCTGCTGGTCAAGCTGCCGCCCGCCGGCGAGGAGCCGGATATCGCCGAGGATGCCGTCTGCCGGATCGACACCGAGCGTGCCGCAGCGCACCTGCTCTGCGCGCTGGACGGGCTGCGGGAACCGGAGCGTGAGGTGCTGGCGCTGTGCGACTGGGCGGGGCTGAGCTACGCCGAGGCCGCGGCCGCGCTCGACGTGCCGACAGGAACCGTCAGGTCCCGGCTGTCCCGCGCCCGCCAGCACCTGCGGGATCTCGCCGGGGCCGGGACCGCGCCGGCCGTGGCGTCCGAGCCAGAGGCCTTCCTGAGCGAGGCTGGGGGAGATCTCTCGTGAGCTATTACAACCCGGACGGCGCGCCGCCAGCGCTGCCGGACCGCAAGCGGCAGGCTGCCCGCCAGCAGCTGGAATTGCTCGTGGCCTCCTCGGGGCGGCGGCGCTGGTGGCGCCGGTGGCGGCAGCCCGGTTTCCTCGCGGTGGTCAGCGGTGCCATCGTGCTCGCTACCAGTGCTGCGGCCCTTACGTATGTGCATTACGCCGCGGTCACGAACACCACCGAGGCGCGCTGCTACACCGTCGCGAGCACCGCTGGCGGAGATCACTACACCACGATCTCGGACGCTGGCCGGCCAGGCAGCCGGGCCAGAGTTGAGCACGCGCTCAGCGTCTGCGGAGATCTGTGGCGTGCCGGATTCCTGAGTGCAGGGGCCCCAGGAATCAGCAGGGCGCCAGAGCGTAGCGCCGCCAGGCTGCGCGTTCCGGCGCTAGTCACCTGCACGATGTCAGACGGCACCGCTGCGGTGTTTCCTGGTGCTTCAGCGACCTGCGCGAAGCTAGGCCTGGCTACGGCAAGCAATCCGTAGCGGCCCCCGCCAGGCGGCTGCCCGGACTGGCTCTCGCGCACGCAGGCCGCCGGGCGGCGGAAGCGGGTTCTGTCCTGTGTGGATCAGGGCAGAACCCGCCGCCGGCGATCGGTCAGCAGCGCGATGCCGTGCACCACTTTTCTGACGACGTTTGCCTGTTGAAGCTGCCCAGCGTCTTGTCAGCCGTGTCCTTCCTGACGGTGAGGGTCGACCCGCCGAAATTGATGTTCTGGTACAGCGTGTTCACGCAGCCGCTGTAGGTGGCGGCGGACGAGATCACGTCGTTCCACCCTGACGGCATGCTCGATGCCTGGAAGTTGCCGCACTTGGATGACTGGTACCAGGTCAGCGAGTTCCCGCTGTAGCCGGTGCCGGTCCAGTCGATGGACAGGACGTAGGTCGCGGCGGGCGTGGCCGGGCCTGCGTTGAGCTCGGTCAGGCTCACCGACCGGGCAGCTGTCCTCGCTGGCAGGTTGACCCGGCCGCTGGTCGCGGCGCGGATCGACTGCGCGAACGTCGCGTAGCAGGTGACCACGGGCGCGGCGGCGCTGCCGGCCGGGAGGGCCTGCGCAGTGCAGTCCTGGCCCGCGGACGGGGCTCCCGCGGTAGCGAGCGCGCTCGCGGGCATACCGAGGAGCAACAGGGCAGCTACGGGGATGAGCATGGGCATAAAGCGTCTCACCAGTGATTCTTCCCTTCGGGGGCGAGGGCGCCGGGGCCGGGCGGCGGGCGCGGGTAGGCCAGGCGTCTCCATCATCGGGCCACGCGGCGGTTATCCACATCCGTGAAAACGCCTGTTCTACGCCCAAATGTTATGTTACGGTAAGTAATTGCCTGAGCTATGCGCGTAGCCGGGGGCGGAGGCGCGATCTCAGGATGCAGCATGCCTCAGGACCAGGGGAGGGGACGGCCTTGCCGCTGTCAGTCGGGTGCTGATCATCTGACGGACCGGGAGATCGAGGTCTTAGTGCTCGTCGCAGCCGGACGGCACAACAAGCAGATCGCGCAGGAACTTGGCATCAGCACCCGGACCGTTGATCATCATCTGCGGACCATGCTGAGGCGGGCGCGCGCCGAGACCAGGAGCGAGCTGGTGGCCCGCTGCTACGCAGCCGGGATACTGATGGCCGGCACCTGGCCGCCCGGCTGGTCGGGCGGGCGCTGCCTGCGCTGAGGCTGCCTGCCGGGCATGCTTGCGGTCGCCGGAGTGTCAGCGTCCCCGCGCCGCGCGCCGGGGCGATAGGGTCGGGAGATACCGGACCGGCGCTGTCGCCGTCGGCGGGGCCGCTCCCGAGAGGCCCGGCCGGACGTGGCGCTGGCCTTCCCCCGGGGACCAGTACACTGACGCGCCCGGCCGCGCGCAGCTGGCTATGTTTGCAGGCCAGGGCGCTGCCGGGCACGCGGTCGCATGCCTGAAGGAGGCGGTGCTTCATGGCGGCAGCCTCGGCGGAGATCCCGGCGCAGGGCGGCGACGGCTCGTTCGTCCACCTGCACGTCCACACCGAGTACTCGATGCTGGACGGCGCCGCGCGGCTGAAGGACCTGTTCGCGGAGTGCGAGCGCAGCGGCATGCCGGCGATCGCCATGACCGACCATGGCAACGTCTATGGCGCCTACGACTTCTGGGCAAAGGCGCGGGCGGCCGGCATCAAGCCGATCATCGGCATCGAGGCATACATCGCGCCGGAGCACCGGGGGCACAAGCAGCCGGTCCGCTGGGGTACCCCGGCGCAGCGCGAGGACGACGTTTCCGGCGCGGGCGCCTACACCCATATGACCTTGCTCGCCGAGACCACCGAAGGAATGCACAATATCTTCCGGCTGTCCTCGATGGCATCCTTGGAGGGCTATTTCCGCAAGCCGCGGATGGACCGCGAGCTGCTGGCCTCCTATGCCAAGGGCATCATCGCCACCACTGGCTGCCCGGGCGGCGAGGTGCAGACCAGGCTGCGGCTCGGCCAGCGCCGCGAGGCGCTGGAGGCCGCGGCGGCCTACCGGGACATCTTCGGGCCGGAGAACTTCTTCGTCGAGCTGATGGATCACGGCCTGGGCGTCGAGCTGCGCACCAGGGCGGAGCTCTGCCAGATTGCCAGGGACCTGGCACTGCCGTTCGTCGCCACCAATGACTCGCATTACGCCCGGCCTGAGGATGCCACCGCGCACGAAGCGCTGCTGTGCGTGCAGACCGGCACCAACCTGGCCGACCCGGGCAGATTCCGGTTCGAGGGCACCGGCTATTACGTCAAGAGCCCGCAGGAGATGCGCGCGCTCAGCACCGACGAGGAGTGGCAGGCCGGGTGCGACTCGACCCTGCTGATCGCCGAGCGGGCCAATGTTGAGTTCGCCAAGTCGAACCTGATGCCGCACTTCCCGCTGCCCGCGGGCGAGACCGAGTCGAGCTGGTTCGCCGCGGAGGTCTGGCGCGGGATGGACCGCCGGTACCCGAACGGATACGACGAGGAGCGCCGCTCCCAGGCCGAGTACGAGATCGGCGTCATCGAGGCGATGGGGTTCTGCTCGTACTTCCTGGTCGTCGCCGACTTCATCATGTGGGCGAAGAACAACGGGATCCGGGTGGGGCCGTGCCGCGGCTCGGCGGGCGGCTCGATCGTGTCCTACGCGCTCGGCATCACCGACCTGGACCCGATATTTCACGGCCTGGTCTTCGAACGGTTCCTGAACCCCGAGCGCGTGTCCATGCCCGACGTTGATGTCGACTTCGACGAGCGCCGGCGCGGCGACGTCATCCGTTATGTCACGGAGAAGTACGGCGACGACCGGGTGGCCCAGATCATCACCTACGGCACGATCAAGGCCAAGGCCGCGGTCAAGGACTCGTCCCGGGTGCTCGGCTTTCCGTATGCGCTCGGCGACCGGATCACTAAGGCGTTCCCCCCGCCGATCCTCGGCAAGGAGATGCCCCTGTCCGGGGTGTTCGATCCTGATCACCCGCGGTACGGCGAGGCCGCCGAGATCCGCGCCCTCTACGAGGCGGAGCCCGAGGTCAAGCAGGTCATCGACACCGCGCGCGGGCTGGAGGGCCTGATCCGCCAGGCCGGAGTGCACGCCGCGGGCGTGATCATGAGCAGCGAGCCGCTGCTCGACCACATCCCGGTGTGGAAGCGCGAGGCCGACGGCGCGGTGATCACGCAGTTCGACTATCCCTCGTGCGAGGACATCGGCCTGCTCAAGATGGACTTCCTCGGGCTGCGCAACCTGACCGTAATCGACGACGCGATCCGCGGCATCAGGGAGAACCGCAGCATCGATATCGACCTGGACACTCTCGGCCTGGACGACAAGCCAACCTACGAGCTACTGGCGCGCGGCGACACGCTCGGTGTGTTCCAGCTCGACGGCGGCCCGATGCGGGCGCTGCTGCGGGCGATGCGGACCGACAAGTTCGGCGACATCTCGGCGGTCATCGCGTTGTACCGGCCTGGCCCGATGGCCAGCGCCCCGGTCTACGCCGACCGCAAGACCGGCCGCACACCAGTCACGCCGATCCACCCGGAACTCGCCGAGCCGCTGGAGGAAATCCTGGGCTACAGCTACGGCCTGCTGGTCTACCAGGAGGACGTGATGTTCGCCGCCCAGCGGCTGGCCGGGTATTCCCCTGGCGGCGCTGACCTGTTGCGGCGTGCCATGGGCAAGAAGAAGAAGGAGATCCTGGACAAGGAGTACGAGCCGTTCGCGGCCGGCATGAAGGCCAACGGTTACTCCGACGGCGCGGTCAAGACCATCTGGGACGTGATGGTCCCGTTCTCGGGGTACGCGTTCAACAAGGCGCACGCGGCGGGCTACGCGCTCATCTCCTACTGGACGGCCTTCCTCAAGGCGAACTTCCCGGCCGAGTACATGGCCGGGCTGCTGACCTCGGTGGCTGGCGACAAGGACAAATCGGCGCTGTACCTGAGCGAGTGCCGCCGGATGGGCATCAAGGTGCTGCCGCCCGACGTGAACGCCTCCACGGCGATGTTCACGCCGGTCGGCGAGGACATCAGGTTCGGCATGGCCGCCATCCGCAACGTCGGCACCAATGTGGTCGAGTCGGTCATGGCGGCCCGCCGGTCCAAGGGCGCGTTCACCAGCTTCTCCGACTTCCTGCGCAAAGTGCCCGTCAACGTGTGCAACAAGCGGGTCATTGAGTCGCTGATCAAGGCGGGCGCGTTCGACTCCTTCGGCAGCCCGCGCAAGGGCCTGCTGCTCACCCACGAGCAGGCCATCGACACGGTCATCGACGTCAAGCGCAACGAGGCCATTGGCCAGGACTCGCTGTTCGGCGAGGACACCGGCGCTGCGGAGATCTTCGACGTGCCGGTGCCTGACGGCGAGTGGGAGAAGCCGACGCTGCTCGGTTTCGAGCGGGAGATGCTCGGGCTCTACGTCTCTGATCATCCGCTGCTCGGCCTTGAGCACGTGCTGGCGGCAGGCACCGACTGCTCGGTTGCCCAGCTCCTTGGCTCAGCCGAGGAAGATGCCGAACGCAGCTCCCGGGGTGAGCGTGGCGACGGGCAGCTGGTCACCGTCGGCGGGATCATTTCCGGCGTGCACCGGAAGGTCACCAAGCAGGGCAGCGTCTGGGCGGCGGCCACGCTGGAAGACCTGGAGGGCGCGATCGAGGTGCTGTTCTTCCCGGCCACCTACCAGGCATGCATGACCCTGGTGATCGACGACGCCGTCGTGGTGGTGAAGGGGCGGCTGGACCGGCGCGAGGACATGCCGAAGCTGGTCGCGATGGAGGTGACCGTTCCCGAGCTGCCCACCGGCGATGACGGCCCTTTCGTCGTGTCGATGATGGAGGCCAGGTGCGTGCCGCCGGTGGTTGAGCGGCTCAAAGAGGTGCTGCGAACGCACCCCGGCGCTACCGAGGTGCACCTGAAGCTGCTGAGCGGAGCCCGCACGAAGGTGCTGCGGCTGGACGACAAGCTGCGGGTGCGCCCGTCGCCTTCGCTGCTCGCTGACCTGAAGCAGCTGCTCGGCCCGGCCTGCGTCGGCTGAGCCGGAGCCGGGGCTGCGCGCTGGCCCGGGATACCCTGGTGGTGGGGTGAGCCGGGAAGCCTGGTCGGCATCAGAGGGTGTCATGTGGGGAGGCTCGCCATGACTGTCGTGCGGCACAGCCAGGAGACCAGACAGCACAGCCAGGAGACGCCGCGATGATCCGCAGGTTCCTGCGTGGCTCGGAGTGGCGCCGTGAGGTGCTGCTCACCAATCTGTGGCTGGTGCCGGCGATCGAGGTCGTGGCCGCCGCCGTCCTGTTTGCCGGAACCTACGCGCTGGACCTGGCCGCCTATGACGGCAAGTTCACTGTGCCGGGATGGGCGATCAGCGGCTCGCCCGATGCGGCCAGGCAGATCCTGACGGCCATCGCCGCCGCCATCATCACTGTTGTCGGCGTCGTCTTCTCGATCGTGATCGTCGCCCTGACCCTGACCTCCACCCAGTTCGGCCCCCGGATGCTGCGCAACTTCATCCGTGACCGGGGCACGCAGCTCACGCTCGGCACCTTCGTGGGGACCTTCGTCTACGCGGTGCTCGCGCTCGGATCGATCGGCCAGGGCGGCCACGGGAATTTCGTTCCGCATATCAGCATCACCATGACGCTGGTCCTGATGGTGGTGGATCTGGGCGTGCTCATCTATTTCCTCAATCACGTGGCCACCCAGATCCAGCTGCCCCAGGTCATCGCCGGCATCGCCGGCGATCTGGCGGTGGCCATCACCGCGCAGGCGGGCGCCGAGTCAGCCCATGCCGACAGGGGGAGAGCGGCGCAGGTGATCTCCCGGATGGACGGGCCTGGCGGTGAGGTGAACGCTCCTGGCAGCGGTTACCTGCAGTTCATCCATCACCGGACCCTGGTGCAGATCGCCTCGGAGGTCGGGGCGGTGGTGCAGCTGCGGTACCGGCCAGGTCATTTCCTGGTGCAGGGCCATCCTTATGCCACCGTCTGGCCGGCCAGCGCAGCCGCGAAGGTGGCCAGCGAACTGGCTCGCTCGCATGTCGTCGGGCCGTACCGGACGCTGGCCCAGGACGTCTCCTTCGGCATCGACCAGCTCGTCGAGATCGGGATACGGGCCCTGTCCTCGGCGGTCAACGACACCTTCACCGCGCTGACGTGCATTGACTGGATCGGCGACAGCCTGTGCAAGGTGACCGGCCGGTGGGAGCCGACCCGGATCTACGCTGACGACCGCGGTGAGATACGGGTCATCACCACCGAGATCAGCTACGAGCGCCTGGTCCAGCGATCCTTCGAGAAGGTCCGCCAGGCCGGGCGGGGCATGCCCGCCGTGCTCATCCGGCAGCTGGATGCGCTGGCCAAGATCATGGAACGGACGACCACCGATGAGCAGCGTGCGGTCCTGCTCGATCAGGCAACGATGATCGAGCGGTCGAGCTCAGAGTCGGTCCCCGAGGAGTCCGACCGCGCGGATATACGGCGCCGCTACGAGGCAGTGCTGCGCACCCGCGCCGCCCTGATCGAAGAGGACCCCCTGCCCGCGTCGCCCTGAGGTCTGCCCCCGCGGACCGGGCCGCCCGGCGGGCCGCCTCGACCAGATCGGAAGAGCACACGTCTGAACTCCAGTCACCTTGTAATCT
>OBLT010003071.1_pt1 | contig 10256 bp, 7 predicted proteins | sample 1518721 | NCBI WGS metagenome assembly OBLT01 (sample SAMEA3539307, study PRJEB22396) | soil metagenome | biome: tundra; feature: field; material: soil | place: USA | collected 2010-05 | depth 0.15 m | reverse complement strand
CGGTCTGCAGGAACGAGGAGAGCGCGTCCACGTCGGTCGTCATCCGGGTCATGATGCGTCCGGACAGCTCCCGCTCGTAGTAGTCGAGCCCGAGCCGCTGCAGGTGCGAGAAGATCTTGACCCGCAGGGTGTAGAGGATCCGCTCGCCGTTGCGGCCGACCACCATGGTCTGTACCGCGTTGATGGCCCAGTCGACCAGCACGATCGCCAGCGCGGCCACCGACACGACGATGATCGCGTGGAACACCCGCGTCTGCACGCCGTTGTCGATGCCGTTGCGGATCAGCGCGGGCATCGCCAGGCTGGCCACCGCGTCCAGGCCGTCCAGGACCAGGCCGATGATGAGCGCGAGCGCGAACGGCCGCAGCAGCCTGCGCAGGCTGAAATGCGGGTCGGCGGCGCGGGCCGAGTCACCGTCAATGCCGGGCATGTCGTTGGCCGGTGGCAGGGCCTCGACCTTCGCCAGCAGCTCAGGTGATGGCGGCACGCCCGCCAGCATGCTGGTCGCGCCGCCGCCTGTGCCACCTCGCCCGCCAGTCTGGCCGAAGCGCGGCCGGACGGCTCCGCCTGGCCGGGGCAGGCCCGGCAGCGGGGTGCCTGGCACCGGTGCCGCCGGGGCGATGCCCGCACGGTGCAGCGCGTCCCAGCTCCCGGTCACCCCGAGTTTCCCGGCGTCGACGCCGTCCGCGTTGACGTCGCTGGAGTCCTCGCCGGGCCCGGCGAGGAGCAGCCGGTACAGCGGGCACCGCTCCATCAGCTCGTCGTGGCTGCCGATGTCGACGAGATGACCCTCATCGAGGACCGCGATGCGGTCAGCGAGCTGGAGGGTGGACCGCCGATGCGCGATGAGCAGCGTGGTCCGGCCCCGCATCACCTGGCGCAGGGTGGCATGGATCTCCGCCTCGATCCGCGGGTCGACCGCTGAGGTGGCGTCGTCGAGGAGCAGGATCCGGGGGTCGGTCAGCAGGGCCCGGGCGAGCGCCACGCGCTGGCGCTGCCCACCGGACAGGGTCAGCCCCTGCTCACCGACGACGGTGCCGTAGCCCTCAGGCAGGTCGGTGATGAAATCATCCGCCTCGGCCGCCCGCGCCGCCGCGACGATCTGCTCCATGGACGCGTCCGGCCTGCCGTAGGCGATATTGCCGCTCACCGTGTCGGAGAACAGGAAGCTCTCTTCCATGACCAGCCCGATCGCGCCGCGCAGCGAGTCCCGGGTCAGATCCCTGACGTCCTGCCCGCCCACCCGGAGCGCGCCCCCGGTCACGTCGTAGAAGCGGGGGAGCAGCAGGGAGATCGTCGACTTGCCCGAGCCCGCGGTGCCAGCCAGGGCGAGCGTCTCGCCCGGTTCGACGCGCAGGGACAGGCCGCGCAGCACCGGCTGCCCGGGCACGTAGCTGAACTGCACATCCTCCAGTTCCACCGCGGGCGTGCCTGCGGGAAGGTCTGCGGGCAGGTCCACGGCGTCCGGCCGGTCGCGGATGGCGGGCCGGGAATCGATGACCTCGAAGACCCGGATCACGCTGGCCCGTGCCTCCTGGCCGATGGTGACCAGGCTGGCCAGCGACCGGACCGGGCCGACCAACTGGATCACGTAGGCCGAGAACGCCAGGAAGGTGCCGAGCGTGATAGAGCCGCGGATGGCCAGCCAGCCGCCCAGCGCGAGCACCCCGACCTGGCCGAGCGAGGGGACAGCCTGCAGCGCCGGGTTGTATCTGGCCGTCAGCCGGACGGCGCGCACCCGGGAGGCGAACAGCCCGCTGCTCGCATTCTCCAGCCGCTCGACCTCCTGCTCCTCCTGGCCGAAGCCCTTCACGACACGTACACCGGTCACCGCGGCGTCCACCACGCCGGCGACGGCCGCCGACTGCTGCTGGGCGTCCCAGCTCGCCGGGAACAGGGTCCGCCGTGAGGCGAGCGAGATGAACCAGAGGGCTGGCGCGACCGCGAGGGCGACCAGGGTGAGCATGGGCGAGAGGACGGCCATGATGGCCAGCGAGGTCACGAAGAGCACAGCGTTGCCGAGCAGCATCGGCACCATGGACAGCAGGCTCTGGACCATGCTGATATCCGAGATTGACCGGCTCACGACCTGGCCGGTGTGCAGTTGATCCTGCCGCTCGCCGTCCAGCCGGGTCAGCGCGCCGAACAGTTCCGTGCGCAGGTCGTGCTGGACGTCCAGGGCCAGCTGGCCTGCCCGGTAGCGGCGAATGTACAGGCCGCCGAAGCTCAGCAGCGCCGCGCCGATCAGCACCACGGCAAGCGGCCAGATGGCCTGGTGCCCGGAACTGACCAGGTCGTCAACGATCTGCCGCTGGATGAGCGGGATGCCGGCGGCGACCAGGGTGACGATCAGGGTTCCCGTGAGGGCCAGCAGCAGGTTGCGGGGGTACCGCCAGCAGTACCCCATGAGCCGCCGCACCCAGCCCTGCTGCTGCAGCGGATCGGCCCGGGTCAGCTCCCCGGCGTTGACGTCCTTCCCTGAATTCCCCGTGCGGATGGTGTTGTCAGTGCGCGTGTTCGTTGTTCTTTCCTTCCCGTCCCCGTCTCGTGCCGGGCCTGGCGCTCCCTCGTCAGCGCGGCGTCCAGCAGATCCAGCGCCCGCAGCACCGTCACTGGATCTCCGGTCTGCTCAAGCACCGGGCCGAGCCACGCGGCATACGCGGCGTCGGCGCGTTCGAGTGCCACGCGTCCCGCCGCGGTCAGTGAGAGCCGGACGACACGCCGGTCGCCGGGCTCAGCCTCGCGGATCGCGTATCCCGCAGACACCAGGCCATCGGCTACGGACGTGAGCGTCGGCTTCGCGACCGCAAGCCGCTGCGCGAGCCGCGTCGAGCGTTCTCCGCCCGCTCCGGCCAGCTTGAGGATGCGGTACTGCGGTGCCGTGAGCCCCGTCTCCGCGTGTTCAAGCGCGCGCGAGAGCCGCATGATGGCCAGGACCACCGGGGACAGATCCCCGGTGTCCGCCTCGTCTGCTTCCTGATGCGCGATGCTCATAGTTCATGAGTCTAACAATCTGCCCCGCCTCTTTATTCGTCCCGGCGGGCTTCGGTGCGTCCGCCGGGCCGGGCTTCCCCCGCTAGTCGGCGAGCAGGTGGCGTAGGAAGCGCTCCGGAGAGGCCAGAAACTCACGGGTGAGCATCACCGGCAGTGCCTGCGCGTAGTCGACCGGGCCGACCTGGCCGTCCTCCTCGATCTGCAGGATGGTGGCACCGGGCAGGGCGAGCAGGATCGGCGAGTGCGTCGCGACCAGCAGTTGGCTGCCCTGGTCGGTCAGGTCGGCCATGCGGCGCAGCAGCGCCAGGCAGCCGCGCACGGACAGCGCCGCCTCCGGCTCGTCGAGCAGGTACAGGCCATGCGGCCGGAACCGGTGCACGACCAGGTCCAGGAACGACTCCCCGTGCGACCGCTCGTGCGGTGAGCGCCCGCCGTAGGCGGGGAGCAGCCACGGGCCGAGGTTCTCGATCTCGGTCGCGACGTTGTAATACGACTCGGCGCGCAGGAAGAACCTGGTCCGCGGCTTAGCGGCGGACCAGGTCAGGATCAGGTGATTACCCAGCGATGATTCCGACGCGCGGGTGACGAACCTGAAGTTCTGGCTGCCTCCCTCCGCGTTGAGCCCCGCCGCGACCGCGACCGCTTCCAGGAGGGTGGACTTGCCAGTGCCGTTCTCACCGACCAGGAAGGTGACCCCGGGAGCAATGTCCAGCCCGCCGGCCTGGGAGAGCCAGCGCACCGCAGGCAGGCTGAACGGGTACCGCTCCTGGCCGGCCCCCGGGTCCAGCCGGACCTGGCGGATGAAACCGCCTGGTGCTGACCTGGCGGCTGTCATCGCGCGCCGCCGGAGGCGGCCAGGCTGACCGGCTCGCTGCGCTCAGGCACCTGCATGGTCCGACTGTAGGGCCCGGCCGGCGAGGGCGTGTCCCGCGGATCTTGGTGGATGCACGGGACACGCCCTTAAGCCATAACGCCGTCACGACGCACCAGACGACCTTCCCGCCCGTGTCTGGCGTGGCGTTCCAGTCCCACCGCTCGCTGATCGCGTCGACCAGGATCAGCCCGCGGCCGGTCTCGTCGTCTTCGCCGGCCTCGGTGCGCACGGGCGGCTGCGGATTTGCGTCCCACACAACGATCGCGACCTGCGCCCGGTCCGACAGCAGGCGCATCCGCACCGGGAAAATCCACTCCATGGACCGGGATGCGTGCACCGCGTTTGTCACCAGCTCAGAAACGAGCAGTTCCGTGTCGTCTCGCAGCGCGGTCAGCCCCCACTCCCACAGCACGTGCCGGGTATGCAGCCGGGCACAGGGGACCGCGCCGGGCAGCGCGCCGAGTTCGAGAAAGCTCTGCAGTGGCCAATCTTCCGCCATGCCATGTCCTAGCTCTGGTGGGGAAGGCGGGACCGGTGCGGCTGTCCCGCTGAACCAGGCAGGGGGGGTGCCATGGCCTGCGGGTGCCGCACCGGTCCCGCTTCCGGCAAGACGAGGCCATCTACCCGGGGTAACCCGCCGGGCGGGGCCTGTCCTGCCGCTCGTGGAAGCCACGCTGCAACGCGGAGCGCGAGGTCGGTCGGTACTCGTGATCTCGCAGAGCCGCCCGACCTGCCCCGCTGAGTGTGCCTGATGGGCCATCCTGGTCGCCTCCGAAGACGTTGGCGGGCGGCTGTTGCGGTGGGCTCAGCCGTCCGGGCGCGAAGGATCCGGCTGGTGATATGTAACAGGCCTGATGAGCTCGCAGCCCTCAGCAAGCTGCGATGGTAAGAATCATGTGAGAACTTGGCTGTCGGCGCCCGGGGCGCCGCCGGGGGTGATCAGCCCGTATTCGTAGCCGTACACCACCGCATGTACCCGGTCGCGCAGGCCGAGTTTGTCCAGCACATGACCGAGATGCGTCTTAACGGTTGTCTGCGCTATCACGAGTTCGCGCGCTATCTCCGCGTTGGAACGACCCTGGACGACCAGGTCCAGCACCTCACGTTCGCGGGGCGTGAGCCTGGCCAGCCCGGCCGGTTCCCGGGCCGCGGCCGGGCGCCGGGCGGTGAATTCCCGGAGCAGCCGGCTGGTCACCGCGGGGGACAGCAGCGCCCCGCCGTCGGCCGCGGCGCGGACGCCGAGCAGCAGTTCCTCGGGCGGGGCGTGCTTGAGCAGGAAGCCGCAGGCGCCGGCCCGCAACGCGTCGTAGACGTACTCGTCGAGGTCGTAGGTGGTGAGCACGACGACTCGCACCGGGCGGTCACCGGCTGCGCCGCTGGCCTGCTCGCGGACGATGCGGCCGGTGGCCTCCAGCCCGTCCAGCACCGGCATCCGGATGTCCATCAGCACCACGTCGGGTTTCAGCTCCCGGGCCAGCAGCACTGCTTCCTGGCCATTGCTGGCCTGGCCGACGACTGACAGGCCGGGCTGGCTGTCCAGCAGCGTGGCCAGGCCCGCCCGGACCAGGGCCTGGTCGTCGGCGACCAGCACCCGGATCTCGCGGTCCCCGGTCACCGGGAACCGCTCGCCGGAACGACCGCGCGGGAGGCTCGATCGTCTGGTGCTGAGCCCTCATACGGAATCACCCCGGTGACTGTGAAGCCGCCGTCGGCCCCGGCGCTGGCGTCGAGGTGGCCGCCGTACAGTTCGGCACGCTCCCGCATGCCCCGGATCCCCCGGCCGCCTGGCCCGGCCGGCCGCGCGGCCGATGGCCGGCCCGGCAGCGGGGACGCCGCGTTGGTCACCTCGATGCCGAGTTCGCCGGCCCCGTAGCGCAGCGTCACGTTCACTCGCGCGGCGGGCGCGTGCCTGGCTGCGTTGGCGAGGGCTTCCTGGATGATCCGGTACGCGGACAGTTCGACGCCGGGGGAGAGCGGATGCGCCGGGCCCTCGATCACGAGATTCACCGGCGGGTCGGCTGCGGTGCTCGTATCCAGCAGCGCGCCGAGGTCGCCGAGGGTAGGGGTTGGGCGGCGGTCCGGATCAGCCTCCGGCTCGCGCCGAAGGGCGCCGAGCAGGTGATTGAGCTCGGTCAGTGCTTCCCTGGAGAGCTGTTCGATGGCCTTCAGCACCTCTGCCGGGTTCTGCTGAACCGCTGAACTGCTGGCCGGTTGTGCGGCTGATCCGCTGACTCGCTGGGCGGCGTCGGCCAGCCGGGCCGCGCCCGCCTGGACGGCGATCGCCGAGAGTTGGTGGGCCACCACGTCGTGCAACTCGCGGGCAATGCGGGTGCGTTCGGCCTGGTGCGCCGCCTCAACGGCGGCGGCGCTCTCGCCGCGCCTGGCCCGGGTTTCGCCGCGCCTGGCGCTGGCCGCGTCACCCAGCACGAAGGCCGCGCCGAGCAGCGCGGACGGCACCGCGGACAGGCGGTCATCGTGGTAATGCGTGCTCACCAGGCCGACGGCGACGATCAGCGAAAGCCAGCCAAGCCACCGGGCGTAGCGCCGCGTGGTGCTCCCGTAGGCGCCCAGCCCGTACGCGGCGACCAGGACCGCCGCGAAAGCCGAGATCTCGTCACGGCTCAGTGCGCCCCGGATCGCGAGTACCCCGGCCGCCGCCCCGAGCACGGGAAGCGGGAAAGAGCGGCGCCAGCAGAACGGAACCGACATGGCGAATGTCAGCGCGAGGCTGCCGAGGACATTGAGGGCTGATCCGGCGTGGCCCGGTGGCTCCCACCACCACGGCACGTCCGGCAGCCCCCAGACCAGCAGGCCGGCCGCGATGAGCAGGTCGACTCGTCGCGGTACCGCCAGCTCACTCCACCTCGGCACCCGCATGATCCGACTGTACGGCCGGGTCACCGGGGCGTCATCCGCTGACGTCCGCGCGCTGGAAGGCCCACGCGGCTCCGGCCGCGCAGGCCAGCAGCAGCGCGCCGAGGCCGGTCAGGCCGAGCAGGTGGCCCGGCGGCGAGCCGCCCGCGTTGATGAACCGGGACCAGAAGTTGGTCGGCAGCGCTGTAATGGACGCCAGGCCGGCCGGGAAGCCCATCCAGCCCTGCACCCAGGTGGCCGGTGTCCAGCTGCCGATGCCCGGCAGCGAGGCGGCGACCAGCATCGCCACGAACGCAGCGGCCGTGGTCGCCATCGTGCCGATGGTGTTCCGGGTCGCCACGGCGGCCAGCAGGCCGATCACGGCGAACACGGCCAGCACCAGCAAGGACCGGGCCACCTGCGAGCTGGCCAGGGTGAGCGCGTGGCGCAGGGACTCGTGAGGATCCGGCAGGTGATCCAGGCGGCTGATGACCGGCCCGGCCACGGCGAGCGCAACCCAGCAGGCGGCGATAAGGCCTATTCCGGCCAGCCAGAGGCTGACCAGCTTGGCGGCGAGCACCTGCCACCTGCTGCCGTGCTGGGTGAGCAGGTTCTTCATGGTCCGGCCGGACCACTCACCCCCGAGATGCCCCCCAGCGAGCAGCGCCAGCGCCAATGCCCCGGGCAGGGAAGCCATCAGGCCAGCTGCCTCGGCCCCGGCGGCCACCGGGTTCAGCTGGGCGGCGACGCTGGCCGGGCCCGCGTCGATCGCCCTGATCCGGCTCTGCTGAGCCGCCCGGGCCCGCGCGCACGCTGGCCCGGCCGGAATGCCCAGCTCCGTGCAGGACGCAACCGGGCCGACCCGGCTCCTCGCGTCATTCGTGGAGTTGGCGGTGCCACCGATGGCCAGCAGCACGCAGAACAGCGCCGCAGCACCTGCCACGCTCCAGGTCAGGGGCCGGTTGAGCTTGGTCAGTTCAGCGCGAAGCAGCCGCACGGCGTGCCTCCTCGGTCGTCGTCCCGGTCAGCTCCAGGAACGTCTCCTCGAGCCCCGGGCGCTCGACGAGAACCTGATGTGCCCAGACGCCACCACGGCCCAGCACCTCGTTCACCTCGCGGCCGCTGGAGGTCCCCACCACCAGCCCATCCGCCCCTATGGCCTGTAGCGGCCAGCGGTCCAGCAGCGCACGGGCGGCGGGCTGGTCGCCGGCATTCAGGATCACGCGCACCCGGGTCCGTGCCGCGGCGAGGCCGGCGACCCGGCCCTGCTCCACCAGCCGGCCGCCGTCGAGGACAGCGATCTCGTCGCAGGTCTGCTCGACCTCAGCTAGCTGGTGGCTGGACAGGAACACGGTGGTGCCCTCGTCGGCCAGGGACCTGAGCAGGGTCCGGAACTCCTTGATGCCCGCCGGGTCCATGCCGTTGGATGGCTCGTCGAGCAGCAGCAACGTGGGCTCCCGCAGCAGCGCCGCGGCCAGCCCGAGTCGCTGCCGCATGCCCTGCGAGTACGTCTTGACCTTGTGATCCGCGACGGAGGCGAGCCCAACCCGGTCCAGGACAGCGGTCACCTGGTGCCTCCCGGCCCGCAGCGGCGGGCCGCAGAGCGCCAGCACCTCCAGGTTGCGCCGACCGGTCAGCCACGGGTAGGACGCGGGCTCCTCGATCATGGCGCCGACGCTGGCCAGCCCAGCGGGGTCGGGTACCTGCCGCCCGTTCAGCCAGGCCTGCCCGGCCGTCGGCCGGATGAGGCCGAGCAGCATCCGGATGGTGGTGGTCTTGCCCGCCCCGTTGCGGCCGAGGAACCCGAAGACCTGCCCCGCCTCGACGGTCAGGTCCAGGCTGTCGACCGCCACCGTTGACCGGTAGCGCTTACCCAGTCCCCGGCACCTGATGACATCCGGCATGCCCGCCTCCCGGCGCTCGCCCTGCTGCGACATCGCATGATGCGACCGACGATAGGAGCGTGCCGGGCGGGCGTCGTCAGCAGCGGGACGAACCTCGCCTCATCCATTCGACGAGATACTCCGTCAGAGATGTCCCTGCAGGCCCCTGATGGCCGGTGAGCCGCAGACGTTCGCCGGCTGGCTGCTGGTGAGCTTGCAGATGGCGGCGGTGAGAATGTTCGCCGCCCCGTCTGCGCCCCTGGCGATGGCACTCGATGTGTCGTGCAGCGCCGCCACCACCTGGCTCCAGGTGTTCCCCGCGAGAGCCTGCAAGCTGTACTGCGCCCCGACCAGCAGGTACTTGTTGCCGATGTCGATGAAAGGTATCGCGCCCGCCTCGCCTCCCACGTAGCGCGGCCCGTCGTACTTCTTGAACAGGGCCTGCTGCTGCTTGGTGGGGTTCTGCAGCGTCGCGCGGCTGACGGTGGTTTCCTCGACCGGCGCGAAGGTCAGGTATGTGCTGGTGTACGTGGACTTGTAGAAGGTCAGCGTGGGCGTGTCCGGATAGAGCTCAGCACCGCCGGCCGAGTGGATGCCGTGCAGGCCGGAGAAGGTGCCGAAGCGGCTCAGCGCCACGGCCATGGCCCACCGCTCGGCGGCGCAGTACGGGCAGTACTCCGCGCCGACGTACAGCACCTCAGGTTTGCCGCCGGTGGCCGCCGGCGGGCCAGGAACGGAGATGACGGAGCCCGAGTACGTGGTCCCGGCCCCCACAGCGTTCAGGGTGGCCTGCGGGACGGTGGCGATGTCCGTGAGGACGCTGGCAGGCAGGGCCGTACCGGTGGAGGAGGCCGCCGAGGCCGAGCCGGGTTTGGCCGAGCCGCCTGGATTCTGGGCTGGCTTGATGAGGACGAACGCGACTACGACGACGATGACGGCGAGGACACTGCCGCCCACGATGAGGATCTGGTGGTGGATCTTCATCGCTACCAGGCCGGTCAGCGGCGGGACTTCACCCGCTGGTCCACGGCGGGCTTGACGCCGTAGCCCGCGCTGGCGCTGAAGACGATGAGGCCGAACAGCAAGAGCGTGATCACATGGACGCTGGTGCACCACAGGCAGATGTTGCCCAGCGTGATCACCTCGGTGTAGACGAGATAGAGCACGAAGACTATGCCAACGATCACCGAGCCCAGCCGGGCCCACCGGATGACCGGGAGCCGCGCGCGCCATGCCCATGGGGTGTTGACGGCCACCATGAACACATAGAAGGCCAAGCCGAGCACGGCGACCGGGAAGATGCCGAACACGATCGACTCCGGACTCGTGGTGACCTTCGCGCAGTCGATGACTCCCTTGCCCGAGCAGGCCAGGATATTGCTGCTCGTGTAGTGCGCGATGGTGAGGTAGATCGAGACCCCGAGGCCGCCAAGCGACAGCACCAGGGTCGAGATCTGCAGCCACAGCGGCGCCCGTAGCGGGCCGGGGGCCGCCGCGCCGGCCTCAGCGTCACGGGCTGACGCGGCCGGGATGCGGGAGCGGCCCTGGCCCGGCGGGGTCCTGTCCCGCTGCCCCCGGGCCGGGGCTGCGCCTGGCTGTGTGTCGGGCCTGCCGCCCCGGGTGTTGCTCTTCTTAGCGGACGTTCCCTTGGC
>OBLT010003069.1_pt1 | contig 10257 bp, 12 predicted proteins | sample 1518721 | NCBI WGS metagenome assembly OBLT01 (sample SAMEA3539307, study PRJEB22396) | soil metagenome | biome: tundra; feature: field; material: soil | place: USA | collected 2010-05 | depth 0.15 m | reverse complement strand
GATCCGGAGCACCCCCTGTCGGGAAAGAGCGTAAATCTCCGGGGTTTCCGTATTATTAGGGATTACCTGGAAGGGAGGCGTGACCGGGCCCATCGACAGCCTGACCGGCGCATTTACCTTTTGATCATGATTTTGAGTTCATCTTCTGGCGTCATATCTGTAACAACTGCTGCGGACTTATCCTGGCGTTCTGTAAATTATTGGGGGTTTCCCGCGTGCGGGGAACATCGGTACCAGGCGGCCATCGGAGGAGTCATGGGGAGCCGGCGGGCACCTGCGGCCATCGTCGCCGCGTGCCTGCTCAGCGCGTGCTTGCTGGCCATAGCAGCCTGCGGCAGCACCAAGGCGGCCACGTTCCGGCCGGAAGGCAAGATCGCCACCGCGGCTCCGCCCGCGGCCCAGGAGTCCGAGCCGGGGCTGCAGAAGTTTCCCTGGCCGGCCAGCCTCCAGGTGGTATTCGATACGCCACTCCCGGCGGACCAGGCGCAGGCCGCCATTATGGTTGCCGACGAGAACTATCAATTAGCTTTCTACTACTCCCTCTCCACCGGCGGGAAAGACCGCAGCTACACGCGCTATGCCAATGCCATCCCGCAAATCGGCGGCGAGTCGATGGCCCAATTCACCCAGCAGGATATCGCGCACTACGCCGCGGAGCACGTCAGCAGGAGCGGGACCATACGGTTCTTCGACACCAAGATCGTCCAGGATAAGGGTTCCGGGGCCGAGGTGCAGTATTGCGTGGACCAGTCCCAGTTCGATTCCGTGAATACCCAGAACGGTAGCACCACGCCATTGAAGAACCCCTACTACCTGGAGCAGGATTCCCTGGTCCGTGAATCGGATGGGTCATGGCTGGTTACTTACACCTACGGCTACTACCCGCCGAACCAGCAAGCGGAGGTCTGCCTGTCATGAGGCGACTCGCGATCGTCTTCGCGTGCGGGATGGCGCTTGCCCTGCCACTGGCCGGCCAGGGCATCGCCGCAGCCGATACGTGGGCCGGGTGCCAGGGCAACACCTGCACGGTCGGCATCGACCGGGTCGCCAACATCATCATCACCCAGGACGGCCAGCGGATCCCGCTCAACCTCAGCAACGTGAACGTGACCGTGCCGGCCTGCTGGATGGCACCGAATTACACGCAGGCCCAGATGCTTGCCGCGCTCGCAGGCCTGGGGCAGGCCGTGAAGGGAGGCGGCGGAAGCCCGGCCGAACTTCAGTCAGTCAGCAAGTACATCACGGAGGTCCGAACCAATCCGTCCTCCAACGGCCTGTGGTGGACGCCGGAGTACCTGAATACGCCGGGCGGCGTTGCCTGTCTCGCCAACCTGCCGCCATGGGTCTGGGTCCCCACCGGCCAGGCAGCGCCCGCCGCGGACAACCCGCTCACGCCGCTTCAGCTGGCGGAGCTGGCCGAGGCGGCGCTCCGGGTGCCTAAGCTGAAGCTCACGCTGAGCCCGCACGGGAAGACGTACGTGAACCTGCCGACCTTCCTGTGGACCGGCAACCCGGCACTCATCACGGTGACCGCCACGATCCCCAACTACCTGACCGAAACCGTGACGGCGCAGCCTGGGACGCCGCAGATCGATCCAGGCACGAGCAGCGCGACGCCTTACACGGACTGCGGGACCAACGGCTCGCACTACAGCGCGGGCTCGCCGCAGGTGACGGGGGCAGGGCCGGGTTCCCAGCCGGACTGCGGGGCGGTCTACCAGGCGCCGTCCACCGCCGCACCGCTGGGATACACCATGCAGGTCACCACCCCCTGGATGATCACCTGGACCGGTCACGGGCCAATGGCCGGCGCTCCGCCGCGCCAGGTAGGCACCATCCAGGTCCCGGTGGATGAGATCCAGAGCCTCAACAACGGCGGCACCTAGCCGCCCGTCAACGACACTGGACCGTAGCCAGCCGCGCTGCGCTGGGGGCGGTCACAGCCAGTCCGTGGCCGGATGAACGCCCGGTTTGCCGGGTTCCGGCCTCGGTATCCCCGGCATTGCCGGGGACTGCTCATCTGCCGGGCCGCCCGCTGAAGATCGCCAGGGAGATTCACTAATCTGTGGGCCGGCCATGAAGATCAGCCAGGCCTCGCTGATCCAGCGGCCCGCCCGGCGGCCACGGCGTTGCGCGTCTTGGCATACTCGATGGCTGCGCCGAAATGCGGCAAGTTATGCGGGAATAGAATGATTTTTCAGTCATTACCGGGCTGGCCAAGCGTTATTACCGGTATGACGGTGACGTAATAACGATGTGGCGTTGAAGTCTGATTGACGGTATTAGCTCTATAAGGCGCGCTTCTGGCGGGATACCGTCGCCTCACGCCCACGTACGGCCGACCCCGGGGCCGCGCGCAGGCACCGCCAGCAGGGAGAAGCTGCAGCAATGTCGAGTGACCGTGGCACGATGCAGCGCGGACTGGCACCCGGGATAGATCAGGGTGCGTGGTCGGAGCCGACCGCGCCGTCCGGGCGGCGGGTGCCGAGCGCGCCCAGGGAGCGCAGGCCCGCTCTGGCGGCTCTCGCGGTGCTGCTCATTCTGGGTGGTGCGTTAGGCGCAGGCTTCCTGGTGCTGCAGAGCGGGAAGCGGGTGGCGGCGGTCGAGATCTCCCAGCAGATAGGTGTGGGCCAGCAGATCCCGCTGAGCGCCATGCAAGAGGTCCAGATCGCATCCGGCACCGGCCTTAGCTATGTGCCGTGGAACGAGGCCAGCCAGGTTGCGAACTACTACGCGGCCACCGTGATCCCGCCGGGCACGCTGCTCACCAATGCCATGGTCGGCCAGGCCAGCAATCTGGCGGCGGGAAGGGCCGTGCTCGGACTGTCCCTCAAGGACGGGCAGGTCCCTGCTGAGTTGCAGGTCGGTGACCATATCGATATCTACCAGGTGAGTGACGCGCCGGAAACCTGCCCAGGGTCATCGGGCAGCACACTGGCCGCGAATGCCATCGTGCTCGACATCACCAGGCCTGCTAGTTCCAGCAGTTCCGCCGTGGCGGACGTCCGCGTAGCGGTCAACCCGGCCGATGGCGGTGCGGTGGCGTGTAACTCGTCCAATGGCATCATCGGCATCGCGATTCTGCCCGTCCTCGGCCGCGCAGCGTCAGCCCCCGCAGCGTCAGGCCCTGTAGCCCAGCCGAGCCTGACAGCCCAGCCGAGCCAGACTGGGACCGCCGCGACCACGCCGGGGGGGCAGGCATCCTCGACTCCGTCGCCGGGTACCGGGACCGGCTGATCGATGGCGCTGATCGCGGTAGCTGCCGACAAAGGGGCACCTGGCGTCACGACCGCATCGGTGGTGCTGGCGGCGGTGTGGCCCAGGCCGGTGCTGCTCGCCGAGTGCGATCCCGCAGGCGGTGACATCGTCTACCGGCTGCCGAGTGCCGACGGAATGCGGCTCGACCCGAGGCGCGGCCTGCTGAGCTTGGCGGTGGCCGCGCGCCGCGGCCTCCAGCCGCACCAGGTCTGGGAGCACGCGCAGAAGCTGCACGGCGGCCTCGATGTGCTGGCCGGGGTGACCAGCGCCGAGCAGGGCGCCGGGCTCGAAGCGCTCTGGGACATGGTCGGCGGGCTGCTATCCAGGATCCCGGGGGCCGACGTCATTGCGGACTGCGGCCGGATCGGCAGGGACGGGCCCTTCTATGACCTGCTGGCTGAGGCGGAAGCAGTCGTCCTGATCACCCGGGCTAGCCTGGCTGAAGTGGTCCGGTTGCGCGACCGGGCGACGGCCCTGGCGAACGGCCTGCAGAAGCGAGGGCGGCCGGGAGCGCGAATGGGTGTGGTTGTCGTCGCCGACCACAGGACGTTCAAGACCGCTCTCGCCGAGGTCGGGCAGGTGATCGGCGCCGAGCGGAGCCCGGCCAGCGTTCTCGGCGGCCTGGCCTACGAGCCGAAGAGCGCGGACCAGCTTCGCGGTCAATGGGGTGGCAAGCTCGACAAGTCCCTGCTCATCAGGACCGCGCGAGAGATTGCCGAGCATCTCGCCGCCCAACTGACTGATGCCCAGCTGATGGACGCTGATGCTGATGGTCCTGGCCGGCGGCCGGCTGATGCTGATGGTCCTGGCCGGCGGCCGACCGACGCGGCCGGGACTGTTCCCCGGCGGGCTGCCCCCCAGGAGCCCGCCGGGCGTCATGCCGGCCCGCAGCCCGCGGCTGAGGGAGGAACCGGCCGGGAGATGCCTGATCACCCCGGGCCGCTGTCCCGCCCTCCGTCCGCCACCATGTCCGGCGGCCTGGCCGCCCGCCCGGGTGATCCGGGAGGGTGGTGACCGCGGTGGATCACGGCGTGGTCAAGCGCCTCCGCGGTGAGGTCGGTGACCGGCTTGCCGAGCAGCGGCGCCTGGACGCGGCCGCCGGGATCCCGCCGATGACCAGCGAAGATGAGCGGCAGTTCGCCCGCGCTCTGATCGCCCAGGTCCTTGAGGATCACGCCCGCAGCGAGATCACCGCGGGCCGGGCCCCGTCCAACGCGCAGGAGGAGGAAGAACTCGCCGCGGCTATCCACGCGGCGCTCTTCGGGGTCGGCAGATTGCAGCCGCTGCTTGAGGACCAGCAGATTGAGAACATCGATATCAACGGCTGCGACCGGGTTTTCCTCGGCTACGCCGACGGCCGGGAGGTGCTCGGCGAGCCGGTGGCCGAGAGTGACGACGAACTGGTGGACCTGATCCAGGCTCTCGCCGCTTACTCGGGCCTGTCCAGCCGCCCGTTCGACACCGCCAACCCGCAACTGGACCTCCGGCTTCCGGATGGATCCCGGCTGTCCGCGGTGATGGACGTGACGCTCCGGCCAGCCGTGTCCATCCGCCGGGCGCGGATGGGCAAGGTGTTCCTCGCTGATCTGGTGGGCAACGGAACGCTGCTGCCGGAAGCGGCGGCGTTCCTGGCCGCCGCGGCGGATGCGCGCAAGAACATCATGATCGCGGGAGCCACGAACGCGGGAAAGACGACGCTGTTGCGAGCGATCGCGAACCAGATCCCGCCGGGCGAGCGGCTGATCACTGTGGAGCGGGCGCTTGAGCTTGGCATCGATCACTTCCCGGAATTGCACCCAAACGCGGTGGCCTTGGAGGAGCGCCTGCCGAACATGGAGGGCCAGGGAGCGATCTCGATGGCCGAGCTTGTCCGCCGGTCGCTGCGGATGAACCCGAGCCGGGTCATCGTCGGCGAGGTGCTTGGCGACGAGATCGTCACCATGCTGAACGCGATGACCCAGGGCAACGACGGCTCACTGTCCACCATCCACTCGAACTCCTCGCTGGAGGTCTTCAATCGCATCTCCACCTATGCGATCCAAGCGGCCGAGCGGCTCCCGGTCGAGGCCACGCACATGCTGATCGCGGGCGCGATCGACTTCGTGGTCTTCATCGAGAAGCGGAACGAGTATTCCCGCGGCGGCCGGCTGCGCCGGTTCATCAGCAGTATCCGTGAGGTCACCGGGATCGACGGACGGGTGTTGTCCAGTGAGGTCTTCTCGCCGGGCCCAGACGGCCGTGCCGTGCCGCATGCGCCCGTGTCGTGCATGGCGGAACTGGCCGAGCACGGCTACGACCCAGCGAGGGGGCGGTGGTGACCAGCCTGTCCGCCGCTGCGCCGTTGCTCGCCGCGCTGATCGGCGCGGCAGTCGGAGGCGCCCTGTTCCTGCTGGTCGTCGCGCTGCGCGGGCTGCCGCGCAGGCCGCCGGGCGCCCGGTCGCGGCGTCTGGAACACCATTTCCGGGAACTGATCGGAACCCGGGGAGCGGTCGCGCTGATCGCCGCAGTCCTGGTGCTGATCGCCACCGGATGGGTGGTGGCCGGGATCGGCGTCGCCCTGCTCGTGCTGGGCTGGCGGAGCCTGGGCGGGGCAGCCTCGGAACGCAGGGCCATGACCAGGCTGGAGGGCCTGGCCATCTGGACGGAGTCGTTGCGGGACACGATCGCTGGCGCGGTCGGCCTTGAGCAGGCGATTCCCGCGTCCCTCCGGGTGGCCGCGCCGTCCCTGCTCGAACCGCTGGAGCGGCTGGTGGGCCGTATGCACACCCGGGTGCCGATGCCCGACGCATTGCGCATGTTCGCCGACGACCTCGATGACCCAGGCGCGGACCTTATCATCGCGGCCCTGATCATCAACTCCCGGCTTCGGGGACCTGGCCTGCGGGATCTCCTTGGTGCGCTGTCGGCCTCGGTCAGGGAGGAACTCGACATGCGCCGGAAGGTCAACGCGGAGCGCCGGTCCACCCGGCGCAGCGCCCAGATCGTGGTGGCGATCTCCGTCGGCCTTGCTCTGCTCCTCGGCATCTTCAACCACGGCTACGTGCAGGTCTACGACAGCGCCGCCGGTCAGCTGGTACTGGTCGTGATCGTCGCGCTCTACGCGGCGGGATTTATCTGGATACGCAAGCTGGCCAGGTTCGATGGGCCGGAACGATTGCTCAGCGCGCTGCCTGCCGAGTCGGCTGCCCATGTCGGGGACCCAGTGTCGGCCGGGCGGGGAGGTGGGGCATGACCGCGGCGCTGGTTACCGGATCGGTCGCGGGCCTCGGCCTGTTCCTGTTCGCGTTCGCGCTGATTCCGCGCCGGGTCAGCCTGGCCCGGCAGATCGCCGCGTTCGATTCGCGCCGCTCGCCGCTCGGCGGGACCAGGAGCAGGGCCGGGACCGAGCGGGAGAGCGAATTCAGCCGCCGGCTCGGGCAGGCGCTCGCGGCGTTCTGCGCGGAGCAGGGCTGGGAGTTCCCCTCGCTGCGAGCCAACCTGTCCCTGATCGGCAAGTCCTTCGAGAATTATCTCGCTACGAAGGTGCTACTGGCCGTCTTTGGGTTCCTGATCGGGCCGATCCTGCTGCTCCTGCTCGGCCTGGCCGGGTTCCACCTGTCGCTGGTCATCCCGATCTGGCTGGGCTTCGTCCTGGCTGCGGTGTTCTTCTTGCTGCCCGACCTCGAGGTCAGGCAGAAGGCGACTGCCCGCCGGCGGGACTTCCGGCACGCCATCGGCGCCTTCCTCGACCTCGTGTCGATGAACCTGTCGGGAGGGCGCGGCGTCCCTGAGGCGCTGATGGCGGCCAGCGAGATAGGCGCCGGCTGGGCCATGTGGCGGATCAGGGAGGCGCTGGCCAGCGCGCGGATCACCGGCCAGACATCGTGGCAGGCGCTCGGCGCGCTCGGCGAGGAAGTCAGGGTCGACGAGCTTCGCGACCTGTCCGCCGCGCTGAGCCTGGTCGCGGAGGACGGGGCCAAGGTGCGCGAGTCGCTCGGGGCCAGGGCGATCAGCCTGCGCCGCCGGGAACTGGCGGATCTCGAGGGCCAGGCCGGCGAGCGGTCACAGTCCATGCTGGTCGCGCAGATGCTGCTCTGTGCGGGCTTTCTGGCCTTCCTCACGTATCCAGTGATCGGAGTCCTGCTTGGGGCATGACAGCGAAACGCGTAATCGCGCGTACGGGCACAGTGTGTCTTATTCAAAAGTTCGCGTTATTCAAACTACCCTCAGTAGTCACCGTGGGCCTGACCTGCACCGTCCGCTCACCCGGACCCTACGGGCCCGGGTTCGACAGCCGGTTTTGAATAACGCTCAGTGGAATCACGGAGGTATGAGATGGGTAACCTGAGCACATCGCTGGCCTACCTGTGGGCATCGCTAGGGACACGGATAGCCCGGCTTCACGTCGCAATTCGTGACGAGGATCGCGGTGCTTCAGCGGTCGAGCTGGCCGTCATCACTGCTGTCATCCTGGTTATCGCGGGTGTAATCCTTGCCGCTATAAGCGCGTTTGTTCACAACGAAAGCGGAAAAATTAGCGGCGGATAGGAAGAATATATATCAGTAGAGTCGTGATGCTATTTCGAGGAATCCAGTCCCGGCTGCGGACGGCGCGGTCTGACCGAGGCTCGAATGTTGTCGAACTTGCCGTCCTGGCACCGGCGCTGATGCTGATGTGCATGCTCATACTCCAGTTTGGCCTCTGGTTCAACGCCCGGCAGGCGGCGCTCGCCGCGGCTCAGGCGGGCGCGTTAGTAGCCCGTGAGGAGGCGACCGCGAACCCGGGGTGGGCAGGCAACGCTCAAGCCGCGGCCTCGAACTACTACACGCAGCTCAACACCAAGCTTCTCGGCGGCCTTACCGCGCATGCCTACGGGAACCCGCGGACAAATGTATATGTCACGGTGACCGGGCCGCTCGGCTATTCAGTATTTCCTTTCTTTAACCTTCACCTAACGATTTCAGCGACCGCGGGCGGCCCGGTGGAGTGCTTCCGGCCGGCCGGCCTGAACGGGAACTGCTGATGGCGGAACTGCTGAGGACAATGCGCTGGCCCGGAAAAGGCGGGAACCCGTGGCGCCGGAGGCGCCTGATGTGGGCTGGATTGAGGCGCCTGATGTGGGCTGACCGCGGTTCCATGTCTGTGGAACTCGTGGTGATCGCTCCTGGGCTGATCCTGCTGTTGCTGCTGGTGGGAGCAGGCGGCCGGGTCGTGGAGGCGCAGGGCCATATCGATGGCGCGGCCCGGGACGCGGCGCGGGCGGCATCGCTCGGCCGATCCGCGGGCCAGGCCGATGCGTTCGCCCTGCAGGCCGCCGAGGCCGACCTGGGCAGCTCAAGCTGGTGTGCCCAGGGCTCTGTCACCGCCACCGTCGCGGGCTTCCCGGCGGTGGGCCAGGCCATCCTGCCCGGCGACAACGTGACAGTGAGCGTTCACTGCAACGTCAACACGAGCCCGTTCACGATGCTCGGCTTCAACCCGACGACCGCTTTCACCGCGCAGGCGGTCGCGCCGCTTGACCCGTACATGTGCCGGACCGGCGCGTGCTGACCGGCGGCCTGCGGGCAGATTCAGAGCGGGGATCGGTCGCGGTCTTCACCGTGGTGTTCGCCATAGCCGTCCTCTTCCTCACCGCCCTCATCCTGGATGGTGGCGTTGCCATGAACGCGCGGGAGCGGGCCGCGGACATCGCCGAGCAGGCCGCCCGGGCCGCGGCCGACAACATCGACGTCGCGGCGCTTCGCAGCACGGGTCGGGCGGCGATCGGGCCGGGTGCGTGCCCCCTGGCCGGGACCCTGGTGGCCGCGTACGCACAGGGCGCAAGCACCGGGGTGGACGCGGTGACCAGCGCCACGATGGACACCTGCACCGCTCCGGTGGGGGCGGTCGCGGCGACAGTCCAGGTCACGATAAAGACCAGGCCCCTCGTCCCGGGCGTGCTGGGCAGTTTCACCGAGACCGCCCAGGCGAGTGCGACTTCGGAGTGCGGGATCAACCAGGGAGTTGTGTGCTGATGGCGCCCTCAGTTCCGGGAACACGCCGGCCGGCCGTCGGCCGCGGCCGGTCAGCGGGCGACGTGGCGGCCGGCGTCGTCGCCATCGTTGTCCTGCTCGCACTGGCCGTGGGTGTTCCGTTGGGCTTGATAAGGGTTTTCGGGGTGCCGATCCCGCACAGCATGCCCGGGCTGTCCGTGCTCACCCACCAGCTCGACATCTTCGCGATCATGAAGGTGCTTTCCTTCCTCGTCTGGCTGGCGTGGCTGCAGCTGGTGTGGTGCGTTGCCGTCGAGATCAGGGCGGCTGTGCGCAATACCGGGATGCCCGCGCAGGTCCCGCTGGCGGGCGGCACGCAAGCCGTCGTGCACAGACTGGTGACCGCCACCCTGCTGCTGTTCGCCGCGTCGACGGCGATCTCACCCGCCTTCGCGCACCATGCGCCACCGAGGGCGCCGCACGCGATCTCGGCCCCCGCTGGCCGAGGATCGGCGTCCGGGGCAGCCCGCGCCATCCGCGATGCCAGGCCCCCCCAGATGGTCGGCCACCCGGAGGTAGCTCAGCAACCCCGGGTCGAGAGGATCTACGTGGTGGAGCCTCCGGCCGGCCGCTACCACGAGAGCCTGTGGGAGATCGCGCAGAACCATCTCGGGGATGGTCGGCGCTACCGGGAGATCTTCGAGCTGAACTCCGGCCGAGTGCAGCCGGACGGGTCCAAGCTCACTATCGCCAGCCTGATCCGCCCCGGCTGGGTGCTGGTCATGCCCCGGGATGCGTACGGTCCCGGCATCGAGGTGGTCGCCGCACAGCCAGCCTCAGGGTCGGCCGCACAGCCGACCGCAGAGCCAGCTGCGCAAGCGCCCACCGGTCACGAAGACTCCTCCGGCGCCGCGGCCCAGCAGGATCACGGCGCCACCGCGGGCCAGACCGGTCACCAGGCCGGCGCGGGCGCTGGCGCGGCACCTCATGCCGGCGCGGGCAACGGCGCGGCACCCCATGGCACGGCGGGGAACGCCGCGGCACCCT
>OBLT010003068.1_pt1 | contig 10258 bp, 8 predicted proteins | sample 1518721 | NCBI WGS metagenome assembly OBLT01 (sample SAMEA3539307, study PRJEB22396) | soil metagenome | biome: tundra; feature: field; material: soil | place: USA | collected 2010-05 | depth 0.15 m | reverse complement strand
GCAGGTTGCGGAACATCCGCGACAGGTCCTCCGGGTTCCCGGGGGTGGCCGTCCCCGGGGGAATGAAGATGTCGACGCTGATGCCCGGTGCCGGGGTGGCGGCGCGGAGGTCGGCCAGCAGCGCGGCCAGGTCCACCGGCTGGCGGCGCGCGGCGAGCTGCCCCGCGTCGGCCCTGGCCAGCACCAGCAGCTCGGCGATGAGCTGCTCCAGGCGCCTCGACTGCCGCACGGCCCGGCTCGCGATCTCCGGCCACGGCGCGTGGTCGGGGTGGGACAGGCCCACCTCCAGCCCGGTGCGGATGGCGGTCAGCGGGCTGCGCAGCTCGTGCGAGGCGTCGGCGACGAAACGGCGCTGCCGGGCCGCCGAGTCCTCCAGCCTGGCCAGCATGTCGTTCATCGTGCTGGCCAGGCGGCCGATCTCGTCGTCGGTGCCGGGTTCGGGCACGCGCTGGGACAGGCCGGCGCTGGTGATCGCGGTGACCGCGCCTCGGATCTGCTCCACCGGCCGCAGCGTGCGCCCGACGACCAGCCACACCGTGCCGCACGCCAGCACCAGCAGGAACGGCACGCCGATCACCAGCAGCCGGGCGAACGTCTCGTTGACCTGGCTGCGCAGGTAGGTGCGGGTCGTGGTGACTATGGTGACCGGTCGGCCGCCGACGGTGACGCGCTCGCCGTAGACGGACAGATCGCTGGGCAGGACCCGGTCGGCCGCCGGCTGCCGGACCGGCGTGGGGGAGCCCGGCGCGAGCGTGTAGAGCGCGGGCAGGCCGGCCAGGTTCCGCGTGGCGGCCAGCACGGTGCCGTCCGGCGCCAGCACCTGCGCCTGGGCGGCCGTATCGAGGACCGAGGCGGGCAACGGCCGGGGGAACCTGCCGCCGGCCGCGGACTGCTCGATCTGGGTGGCGTAGGTGCGCAGCTGGCCTTGTATCGTGCGGTCGGCGGAGTTCAGCTGCAGCCGGTACATCACCACCAGCCCCAGCACCACGGCCGCGGTGAGCGTGAGGCCGGCCACCACGGTGACCCGGGTGCGCACCGTGCCGGGGCCGGCCCGGCGTACCAGGCGCCGCCAGCTCTCTGGGTGCACGGTCACGCGGCCGGGATCCGCGGTCACGTGGCCGGGGTCCGCGGTCACGTCGCGTCGTCCCGGATGATGTAGCCCTCGCCCCGGATGGTCTCGATCGCCGGCGGCCGACCGGGCCCCTCGATCTTGCGGCGCAGCCGGTGCATGAGGACCTCCACGACGGCCGGTTCCCCGTCGAAATTGACGTCCCAGCAGTGCTCGAGAAACTCGGTCTTGGACACCACGTGTCCTTTGTGCCGCAGCAGGTACTCCAGCACCGCGACCTCCGCTCTGGTCAGGTCCAGCGGGACCCCGTCCCGGGTGGCGGTGCGGCCCGCCGGGTCCAGCGCCAGGCCGGCCGCGGCCAGCACCACCGGCCGGGCGCCGAGCGTCCGGCGGGTCAGCGAGCGCAGGTGTTGCCGACAGGGTGCCAGTGACAAAACAAGTGACAACGACTCCAGGCAATGCCAGACCGAGCCAGACGTGCCCAGACTGGGCTACCGCTCCGATGTGCTCTGTGCCCTGCTCAACCGAGATCCTCCTGAGCCGGGTCCCGGATGGCAGACCGCCAGCCACAAGCTCCATCCGTCGATGGCTCTGCATAGTAGCTCTGATTAGAGTGGGATCGCAGTAGTACATGCAGGAGTATCTGTCAAATAGTTCATATATGAGCTACAATGCAGTGGTGGCACGGTACTCGACGCTCAGCCGCATCGCTCGATTCGCTGAGGATCAGTGGGGGCTTATCACTCGCCGTCAAGCCGAAGGTTCCGGTGTCTCCCCGGCTACCCTGCAACGACTCGCCAAGACCGGCATCCTTGACCGGGTGGCGCACGGCGTGTACCGCCTGACTGGGGCGCCGCCGCCGGATCACCTCGACCTTCGTGCGGCGTGGCTCCAGCTCGCCCCGGAGGTTCCGGCGTGGGAACGGACACCGGAGCAGGGCATCGTATCCCACCGTTCGGCTGCGGCACTGTACAGTCTTGGCCACCTGCCCGCAGACCGACACGAGTTCACGCTGCCGGAGCGGCGGCAATCTCGCCGACCGGATGTCCGGCTCCACCACCGAGCGGTCCGCCCCAACGAGTGGATCGTTCTTCACGGGATGCCGGTCACGAGGCCGTCACGCATCGCCGCCGACCTCTTGGACGACAAGGAAGACCCCGAAGCGGTCGCGCAGGTCATTTCCGATGCTCTCCGGCCCGTCTACGAGTCTCCAGGAGCGTTCGCGGACGCCCTCGCGCCGCACGCCGCCGGTTTCGGGCTTAGGCGAGGGGATGGCCTCGCGCTTCTGCGCTGGCTCCTCGACATGGTTGGCGACCCAGGAACGTCCCAATGGATAGAGGAGGCGAGGGCGCACATCGAACGCTCCTCCGAGAAAGACGGGAAGTCGCCAGCCCGTCCCCTCACAGAAGCTCGGCGTCGATGACCGACGGCCGTTCGTACGGAAGCCCTGGCGCCTTTCGGCGGGCTCTCACCGACAAGCTCAGGGATTTGGCTACTGGGAGCCGCTGGACGCTCCAGCAGCTCCAGCGACAGATGGCGTACGACCGGCTGCTGGAGCGCCTCTACCTCATCGACGATGGCTGGATCATCAAAGGCGCGACCGCGTTGCTCGCCCGTGACATCGGCGTCCGGGGGACTATCGACATTGACCTCTATCGCGAGGTGGCTCGGGAGATTGCCGACGTGGACCTGCGCCAGGCAGCCGCCATGGACATCGGCGACTGGTTCCGCTTCGAGATCGGCCCTCCGCGGCCGCTCGCAGATACCGCCGGTGTCCGCCTTCCCGTGAAAGCCTTCGTGGGGAATACGGAGTGGGCCGCCTTTCACGTCGACCTCGTGGGGGCGGATCTTCGCATGACCGGCGAGCCGGAGGACGTCCCGCCGCTGGCCCGCGTGGTCATGCCCGATGTGGAGCAGCATGGATACCGGGCGTATCCGCTTGTCGATCATGTCGCGGACAAGGTCTGCGCGATATTCGAACGGCATGGTCCCACCGGGGCACCGTCGACCCGGTACAGGGACCTCGTCGACCTTGTGGCCATCGTCCTCGCCGCGTCGGTGGAGGCCGGGCCGCAGATGGCCGCTCTTCGCTCTGAAGCCCTACGGCGTGGCCTGCAGTTGTCTGGACGCTTCGCCGTCCCGGACCGGGGACTCTGGCAACGCGGCTATGCGGCCGAAGCGGGACGCTCCCTCCTATCAGTGGCGCGAACGCTGGACGAGGCCATTGCCACGGTCATGCCGTTTCTCGATCCACTCCTGGACGGGACAGCACGTGGCAGGTGGGACCCACAGAACGCCCGGTGGACCTCATAACACCGGGCGGGCTCGTTGTCGCGCCACCGGCTGGAGGTTTCTCCGGAACGTCCCTGCCTGGATACGGCGCTTCGTATCCGGCTGGACGGCCTGGCGCCGGGCCGTGAGGTGACATTGCGGGCAATCCAGCCGACCCTCGCGGCTGCGAGTGGCGTTCGGCGGCGACCTTCGCTGCCGCCGCTGACGGAACTGTCGACCTGGCCCGGGACGCGCCCCGGCGCGGCAGCTACCGGCAAGTCGATCCGATGGGCCTGGTGTGGTCGATGGAGCCGTCCGCCGCGCAGTCCCCGGACAGCCCGGCGGACTTCCTCGCGCCGACCCAGCTGGCGGTCATCGGGGCATCTAAAGGTGGCGAGGCAGCGCTGCTTATCGGCGCGACATTCCCCGAGGTAGGCGCCGTTGTCAGCGTGGTCGGCAGCGGCGTGATCACCCAGGGCATCCGCCAGGACGTACTCGCCGGCTCATTCCTGGATATCCTCGGTACCCCGGTGGCGAGCTGGACGTACCAGGGCCGTGAGCTGCCTTATCTGCCCAACGTCGTCACGCCTGAACTGGAAGATGCTGTCGCAGCGGGTGCCCCGGTCGCGCGGCGGCTGGCCGGCCATCAGCACCAGCACCGCTGGAGCCATGTGGTGTACCAAGACGCCGGGCACCTCATCGCGGCGCCGCCGTACGATCTTGATCGACCGGAGTCGTCACCACGAGCATCGCCGCGTCATCATGAACGTCGCGCCGGACAGTTTCGGCGAGGCCCTGTCCTATGTCCATCTGGAGTGATGTCCGGTGCTCATAGCGCCGGTTCACTGTAATGCCCGGGTGTCGTTCATCGATCGCGGTCCCTGTCCCGGTTCTTCCGGGGATTACCCACGGACCCAGGAAGGGCTGCGCGGGGCGGAAACCACGGGCCGTTCGGCCTCGTGAAATTCCTTGCTCGGACGGGCGGCTGTCTCTTTCCGCCGGCCTGGGATACCCGGCCTCTGCCGTCATGTGCTCTGGCGGGCGGCGCCGTCGGCGTGCCCGCGGGTTGTCCCTGCTGCCGTGGTCATGGGGTGCTCCGTTACCGGGTGAGGTAGGCGTCTACGGCCGTGATGAGGTAGTCGAGGTCGGCCTGCTGGGTGGCGGTGGCCAGGCAGCCGAACCCGGACGGCGCGATGACCACGCCGTGGCGCAGCAGGAAACCCGACAGCCCGCCGATCTTGCGGCGGGTCATGTGGTGGAGTGCCTGGCCCGGTGAGGCGGGCAGCGTCCGGTGCGGCCAGAAGCAGAACAGCGAACCCGCCCGGCGTACGGACCAGTCCGCGCCCCGCCGCGCGAACAGGCTGTTCAGCTCCTCGCACACCGCCGCCGTGGCGGCATCCAGGTCGGCCGCGCGCTCAGCGCCGAAGCCTTCCAGCGCGACGATACCGGCGGTCATGCTCAGCGGGTTGCCGTTGAAGGTCCCGCCGTGCCCCAGGCGCGGCCGGTGCGCCGGCCCGAAGCACCCGCCCAGGTCCCGGCGCATGGCGAGCGCGCCGATCGGCAGGCCGCCGCCGATGTAGCTGCCCAGGCACACGATGTCCGGCGTGAGGCCGCACGCTGCGGCCATGCCGCCCGGCGCGGCACGCGACGACACGACTTCATCAGCGATCATCAGCGCGCCGTAGCGCGCGCAGCCCTCCCGGATCTCCTCAGCGAACGCGGCGGTGGCCGCCGACAGCGCACCGCTGACCGGGCACAGGTCGGCCAGCACGGCGGCGATCCGGGGCCCAGCGCTGTCAAAGACCTGCCGCAACAGGGCGGGTGCGTTGAACGGGCAGAGCAGGTAATCCGATGACGGGACGTCGGCCTGGCTAGAAGGCACGAACGTGCCGTGGTAGCAGTGCTCGAACACCACGATCTTGCGCCGCCTGGTCGCCGCCGCGGCCAGCCGCAGCGCCAGCAGAACCGCCTCACTGCCCGAGCTGGTGAACCGGAACAACGGTTCATCGACCGGGACCCGCCCGGCCAGCAGCCGCGCCAGCCCGGTTTCGTGCTCGTTCGGGAACGGCACGGCCTCCAGCTGGCGTATCTGGCCGGCGACTGCGCCGGTGACCGGCGCGTAGCCGTGGCCGTGGATCAGCGCCGTGTGGTTGAACAGCAGGTCGGTCCGCTCGTCACCGTCCACGTCCACGAGCACCGACCCGTGCGCTGACGTCATCGCCGGCGCGTACGGCTGGCGGCGGATCGTCTCCCGGGTAATCCCGTCGGGCAGCAGCTCCGCGGCTTCAGCGGCCAGCCTCCGGGACCGGGAACCGGGCTCCAGGAACCGGGCCGTCTCCCGCAACCGCGTTAAAGCGACCATGACGTTCTCCCGTGATAACGGCGGGGCAGCCTGACATGCCAGAAGGTTCCTCGTCCGCCCGGCCGCGCCCTCGCGCCAGGCGTGTTTAGCCCTGTAAACATATGTGCCGCCTCTTGGCGGAACCGGCTGTATAGGGGTATAAACGAACGGTACGCCCAGGTCTGCTTACCGTCAAGGGGTCTAAACTTTAGCCGTGCCCAGCCCGGACGACTTCGATGACGTTCGCCGTGACCCGGACCCGATCCGGCGCGGCCGGCGGGCGACGGAGCTGCTGACCCTCTACCAGCGCCGGGCCGCCGAGCTGGCCCGGCTGCGCCGTGCGGCGATCGAGGACGCCCACCGGGACCTGGGGATGAGCTACACCCAGATCGCCGCCGCGATGGGCATCACCAAGGGCCGCATCTCGCAGATCCGGGCCACCGCCCCGGCACCGGAACGGGCGTTCTTCGGCACCGGCCCGGTCAGCGTCGGCGTGCCCTACCGGTACCGGGTCACCGACCGCCGGCGTCCCCTCATCGCCGCCGAGGACGCCCAGACCGGCGAGGAGATCACGCGGCTGCTCGCCGGGTACGCGCTGGCCGTCACCACCTATCAGATCGAGCCGGGCACCACCGCCCCGCCGCCGGGCGACACGATAGTGATCTGCGGCCCGAAATCTGCCCCCGTAGGGGCAGCCCTGCTCGCCCGGGACGGCGCCCTGGGCATGCGCGAGGACGCCGGCCGCTGGTGGATCGTCCAGCGGAACAACGAGGACCGGTACGGGTCCCCGGCCGACGAGCAGACGCCCGCGGACGCCGACCTGGCCTATGTTGGCCGTCACCAGGACGGCGACCACGTCGCTGTCCACATCGCGGGCATCCATGCCATCGGCTCGCTGGGCGCCGTGCACTACCTGACCGGCCATCTCGCCGCCCTGTTCGCAGAAGCCGGGGACACGTCCTTCTCCATCGTGATCCGGGCGTCCTACGACGGCCTGGCCATCACGCACAGCAGCCTCGTGGCCGGCCCGTTCACCTGGTGACCTCATGCGCATCAGCACTGCCCAGCTACCAAAGCCCCCGCACGGCGCCGACCGTGTCGTGGCGACCGGAAACGCCGTAGTCGTGCTAGACGGCGCCAGCGCGATCGAGTCCGTCAGCATTCCGCCCGGCGTCTACGCCGACTACCTTGGCGCGTCCATCACAGCAGCCCTCACCGCCCGGCCAGAAGCGGCACTGGCCAGCATCCTGGCCGAGGCCATCGAGGCTGCCGCCAGGTCACTCGGCCTGACCGGGGAGGACTGTCCGTCCAGCACGGTGGCCATGGCACGCACGACCGGCGGGCAGATCGATCTGCTGGTCCTGGGCGACAGTTTCATCTTTTATGACACGGGCTCCGGCGCCGCCGTGCTCACTGATGACCGGCTGGCCGCGCTGGGCCTTCCTGAACAGCGGAAATACCGGGAGCGGCTGCGGGCTGGCGGCGGCTACGACCCCACGCACCGGGCACTCCTGCGCCGTCTCCAGCGCCAGCAGCGTCAGCACCGTAACCGCCCGGAAGGCTACTGGATCGCGGAAAAGGACCCGGCCGCGGCCGGGCACGCGCGCACCCTCACGCTGCCTGCGTCTACAACGTGCTGGACGGTCCTCGCCACAGATGGCGCCGTAAACACCGCGCAGCACCTCGGCCTCGACGACTGGCAAGCCATCGCGCACTACGACCCGGCGGAACTTGCGCGGCTCCTGCAGCGCTGCCACGACTGGGAGGAGCACACCGACCCCGGCGGCCAGCGCCTCCCGCGCGCCAAACGGCACGACGACAAGACCATCGCGTCGGTACGACAAGACGGCTCGCTCGGAGTACGGGCAGCAGCGGTTGACGAGTCCGCTGAGTAGACGGAGTGGAAGTGTGCCCTGACCCAGCCGCTCCGATAGGTTGCCGTCTATGGCCAAGCGCGGACAACGCTCGCACAATCGCGGGCGGCAGACTCGGCAGTACAAGCACGGGCGGCAGACGCGTCCCGCGCCCACGCGCCGGCGGGACCCGGACGACTTGCTGGCGGATGTCCGTCAGCGGCTTGGCACCGGCGAGCCGCTGGACTTTCTGGCCTATGCGAGCACCCTGCTCGCCGCCGTCGACCTGCGCGGGCAGAACCCGTTCGAGCGCGAGCCGGCCGGCCGGCCGGAGCGCGCCACGCTGACCGGGCTGCTGGAGTCCTTTGCCGAGGTCGTGCTCCCGGAGACCACGGCGCTGCTCGCCGCGCTCGCCGATCTTGGCCCGGACGAGCTGACCCGTGCCCGTGCCCGGCGGGCGCTGGCGACGCGGCCGCATCCTCCGGCGGATTGGCTGGTGGGGCTCGGCGAAGCCTCGGTCTACCGCGCGATGGAGAGCACGCATGTGCTCGGCGACGGGGACAGTGTGCTGCTCGGCGCGCGCCTGCCGGGCCATGAGCTGACTGCGGTCATCTACATCGACCACAACCTCGGCACGGTGGTGAAGGACGCCTTCCCGGTGCCGAGCCCGGTCAGCGAGGTGGCCGAGCTCATGCGGCAGTCGGCGGACGATCCGGATGTGAGGATCCGCGACATCAGCCTGGCCGATGCGCGAGCCCGGGTGGCCGCGGCGATCGAGGTGGGCGCGATCATGTTCCCGCCGTTTGAGACGGACACCTGGCCGGCCTCGCGGCCGCTGACTGAGTGGCTGCTGCGGCTGCTGCCTGAGGGCGGCACCGGCTATGTCCGGCCGACGTGGAGCAAGGCCGAGAAGAAGAAGCTCGCGAACCGGTTCTTCGGGTCGGAGTTCGGCAGGCCGCTCGACGACGCTGACCACCGGGATCTGCTGGATCAGTTCCTGTGGTTCGGCACCGGCTACGGGCCGGGCGACCCGTTGCGGTGGAGCCCGGTCGCGGTCGAGATCCTGCTGGCGGACTGGATACCACGCAAGATCGTGGCGAGTCCGGGGTACCTGAGCAAGGCGCCGGCGCTGCTGCGCGCGTTCATCCGGTTCTGCCATGCGGAGCGCAAGATCCGGCCGGCGCTGACTGACCAGACCCTCGCCGCGGTCGACGAGCATGAGCGGGAGTATCAGCGGGTCATCCGCTCGCCCCGGCCGCAGGGGCCGATGGCGCTGCTCGCCGCCATGGGCGTTGCCGGTGACCAGGAGCCCTGGCAGGACGAGCCGTTCGAAGCCGGGCGGTACTTCCTCGACATGCTGGCTGAGGAGGTCGGCGGAGCGGACGCGCTCGACTCGCTGGACGACACGCCGCTGCCGGACCAGGAGGAATTCGGCTGGGACGGGGTTCCCGCCGACCTCCGCGACCGGGCCGGGGAGGTGCTCGCCGCCTGCGACCGCTGCTGCGACGACCTGCTCGGCGCCGAGTACCGGACGGCATGCCGGCGGCTGCTGGCCCGCGCCGTGCCTGGCCTGTCCGGCATGCTGAGTAAGACAACCAGGCCCGAGGTGATCGCGGCCGCGGCGTGCTGGGTGATCGGCCAGGGCAACCAGCGCTTCGGCCAGCGGCCAGGCGAGCTGCGGGTCAAGGACCTGACGAGCTACTTCGGCCTGGGCCAGTCGAGCGTCTCCGAACGCGGCTACCAGATCATGCGCGCGGCCGGAATCCAGCCTGCCAGCGCCTACCCAGCAGTTCGCCTGGGCTCGCCTGACCTGCTGGTCTCCGGCCGCAGGAGGCGAATCATCGAGCTGCGCGACCACCACCGCGCCGCGATCAACGCTGAGCGCCGGGCATGAGGGATCCGACGGGTAGCCAGCTTGGCCTACCAGCCGTCGGCTCGCTGTCGCTCCGGTCGTGATGGCATCTGGGGCACCAGGTCGCGCATGTGGTTATGATCCGGCTGCCAGTAGCTGTAGGCCCAGCTCGGTGAGCTGCGCGGGCGCCAGGCGCCGGATGAGGACTCCTGCTACCTGGCCGAGGTCATCACCGAGCATGATGGCTTCCAGGTCGTTCTGCCGCCGTTCCAGACCTAGGCCGTGGGCGACGAGATCGAAGATAAGCCCCCTGAGCGCGGCGGTTTCCTTCTCCGACCCGAGCTGCTCTATCGCGGCTGAGGCCATCGCCGCGAGCTGTTCGCGGCCCGCGTCGTCTGTCATGAGCCGAGTATAAACATGCGGTGTCTTATCCATAACGCTCGCGGTCGCATATTTACATAAGGCATATCACGGAAAATGCGCGTGAAAGCGGCCTCGTCACCAGCCTGGGCTCTGGCCAGCACGACCTCGAATCCCCCGGGCGGACCACACCAGCCGCGGTCCAGCCAGACACTACGGCGGAGATTATCCCTGGCTTACCGCATCACCCCGCTGGCCGCGGCGCAGCCGTAGGCCGAGTTTGCCTCGTATTGCCCATCTCGCGTTTACAGCTTGGATCACGGTTTCGCAGCTTTACGGTGCGGTTGGTTCCGCCTCCACTATCGTCGTCGCGGCACGCGGCTGTTCGCCAGAGGGCCTGGCGAGGCGGGACCGCGTCATGGAGGACAATGTGAAGTTCAAGGCGATCGCGGTCATCGCCACCGCCACGGCGCTCTCGCTGGGTATGGCGGGCTCGGCAGCGGCCTCGCCGC
>OBLT010003067.1_pt1 | contig 10259 bp, 17 predicted proteins | sample 1518721 | NCBI WGS metagenome assembly OBLT01 (sample SAMEA3539307, study PRJEB22396) | soil metagenome | biome: tundra; feature: field; material: soil | place: USA | collected 2010-05 | depth 0.15 m | reverse complement strand
GAGGCTCCGAGCGTCTAGGCGGGAGGCTCCGAGCGTCTAGGCGGGAGGCTCCGAGGAATGGAAGCGGGAAGAGGCGGGTTTTTGGTGGAAAGAATCGGGGAATGGAAGCGGGGCGATGATGCTGATGACGGGGAAAGGTAGAGGGCCGGAGACAGGGGAACCATACTCCCCCGCGGGAAGAATCGAGGGGAGAATCGCGTCGGAGATCGGCTTAAATTAGTAAGGGGACAAGTCCGAACGCCCCTTTTTCAAGACTGTGCCGATGCCCGTACGCTATTGACATACACATCGTATGCTGCTTAGAGTCGCGCACCATGACAATAGTTGCTGCAATCGGTAAAGCCTGCGGGCTTTACGGTTCGTGCGCGGCTCGGCCAACGGGGCTGGTCGTGATAGTAACGCGGCAGGGCGGGCTTCGCCGTGTTGGTGCGCGCGGAGAGCGGGCCTTTTACCCTGCCTTACAGGACATCGTGGCCGATGATTGGGAAGTGGGAGACATCGAGGCCACTGTGGACTCATTCCATCTCATAAAAGCTCTCCCAGCGGAGCCAGCGTCATGATTCAGCACTTTGGGGATCCCCTCGGGGAGCTATCTGCGGGCTTCGCGCGAGTGAAGTTGATGCCCGGTGAGTCGATGAAAGTTCGCATTGATTCTTGGCAGTTGGGCGTTGTGCCGGTGCATATCCCCAAGGGCGGGCCGGTGTCTGACCACATCGCGATCGGCATCGCGGGCGAACGGCTGGATAAACACGATCATATTACGCGGTGGTCGTTCACGACTCGGTATTTAATCGACTGGTTACTCCCCCGGCTGGAAAATCGGCAATCTCCCAAGGAGACCTACACTCTTACCGTCGAGGGCCGCGCGCCCGTCAAAATCAGCCATGCTCTGATTGAACCGGCGTCGGTGTAACGCGATGGACTGGCAAATGACAGCGGGTTTCGGCGTACTGATATTGCTTTTCCTATTTGGGCGCATGGTCGTTTGGTGGTATTTCGGAATCGATCGCGCCGTGGCGGCGTTAGAGTCTATAGACGCTTCACTTAAGCAGCTTCCAGCGGTGCGATTCTACGATAATCAGCTCGCAAACGAAGGGCGCGCGCGCCGCCGTGCTAGTTAACCTATGTACTTCTTATGCGATCCTGACCGTCTAAGCGCGCGCCCGCCGACAGGGCGAAGCCTACCCCCCCGCGCCCCTAGTAACAAGCAGTCACATTTCCCTACCAGTCGGTCGATCGCCATGGGCGATCGAGGAGGCCGACGTGCGTTATTGCCAATCGTGCCATCTGTGGTTCGAGCCGCGCGTGCCGAAAGTCAGGGTGTGTGTTCGGTGCGAGGCGTACTGGACGATTCTCTCTCTCAAATCGCAAGGACTGTGCGAGGCGCAACGCGCCCTGCCTTTCCCACTTTTCCCGGCGCGTCGGCGTCGAGGGGGATTTAAGCATGATGACGCCGCTTCAGTTTGCGCTCGCGCTACGGATGACGGAGAGCGACGACGATCCACGGGCCTTCGGTGATGCGGGCCTAGCCATCACATCCTATCAGGTTCATCCGTGCTGGTTATGGGACCAAATCAAGCGGTTCGAGCTTAGACCGGGTCTGAGTGAAAGTTGGGACGAATGGATTCAGGTCTATGTGTTGGCCTTCTATGCGGCGGCGGCGGGCGACGGTGCTCCCGTCAATGAGGCCATGCACTTTCACCTAGGCCATCCGGCCAAGGTGACCGATCCGGATTGGGACATCGAATACTCCGCGCGGTTTCTACTTAGCTCGGCAAGCGTCACGGGGAATAATTATGCAGGATGAGGTCCGGCAAGTGTCGCAAATCATAGAAAGGTCGAGTGAAACGCGGCGGCGCGAGAAGCTACACCGCCAGATCGGGGCGTTGGAATCGAAGCTGGCACAGCTTCAGCCACAATACCTGCCGCGTGACCGGGAGAAGGTCTGGAAGCTAGTGGCGAAGGTCAAGCGGCTTGAAGCGGAGCTGCGTCAGCCCATGTTGCCGTTATGAAGCGTCGGCGCGAGTTGCCTAACGGGTGCCCTAGGTGCGGCTATAGCGTCGTTTTGGCGATTGCCTGCCTGCCTTACCTGTCAGGCTGCGCTGCGCTTACAACCAGACCGAGGCCGGTATGTGTCGTTACCGGTCTGGCCAGTGGCCTAGCGGCTGCAACTGGCGTCATCGTAGGTGCCCTAGTCGCGGACTGCGGGCCTCAATGCGAGCAACACAAAGTTGCGATGGGTGAGACAGTTCACGACACAACGCTCCATCATATAGAGCAGCGCAACGCGATTATTGAGCTAGCTGGGCCGCTGGCATTCGTCGGGTTTGGCGTTGTGGGATACGCGGCGTGCATGGCGGTGCGGTCTAATGCCTCTCTCCTATAGCCAGTTTAGGACGGGCCTTACCTTTGGTGAGGTTTACCACATGATTTACGGGCGCAAGTGGAAGCGGCGGCGCGGCGTGCTTGGTAAGTGGCGGGAAATCAAACTCGCGATGTATTGCGAGTATCTAGGGAATTGGAGCTAAGGGTGTGTTGAGCGGTGGAAGGGGGGATTTAACGCGGGGCGGGCCTGTTGCCGCCCCGCGCATCGGCAACGCGCCCGACTTGCTTATACCCTGCTTCTCAAAGTGAGGCGGCGCGCCCTTGGGGCTTTTTTATATGGGGGGAACCTTCAGGAGGGGGGGAGTGAGATTGGAAATTTTACTAACTGGCCGGCGAGCGAACCGGCCATCGAGTAGATAGAGCAATCGAAACGCTACGCGCGACGGCTGCGGAGCGCCAATGGGCCGGTGAGCCGCAATCCCTGCCCGAAGCGTTGAGGGAGATTATGTTAAGTTCAACACAAAAAGCGCGGACATTCAGGGCGCGGAATCGAGTGGAGTTCTTGAAGTATCATCGTGAGTGGGCCAGTCGGATGCGTCGGCAAAAACGGCTGCTTGAGGCGCTACGGGTAATCGAGGCGGAGACTGGCGCGGGCCGCCCCGTCGAGTTCGGGTATTTCCGCGTATGATGGTGTGCCGGTCGGTCTGAAAATCGTTCTGGGAGGCTCTAATCGCGAAGTTTTAAGTGTCGCGTTGGTGCGATGACCCTTTTTTGAGGGAAACCGTGCCAGCGGCGGCGGCTGCGAGAATTTCCTGTGCGTCAACATTGTCGAGGCCGGCTGCGAGTAGCGCATCCTTGAACGTGTTCGCATCTATCAGCGTATCGGTGAATTGCCGCGTTAGCGCCTTGACCAAACCTCGGAGAGTGACCGCCGCTTCAGGCGTCATTAGTTTACCGTACAAATAGCGCGAGCGTCCGACTCGCGCGTTTTCCGCCTGTAGAACGATCGCGTCGACTGTGGGCGGCGGAATTGGAATCGTGAGGAGAGCGGCGGCCAGCGTGGCCGTGTTCAAATTACCAGCCTGATATTCGGCCAAATAGGCGCGCTTAACCGAGTTCTCTTGGATGGTCAATTCCTTTGCGGCGGCGCGTTGGGCTGCAATGATGCCCTTGAGGGCGGCGCGCATCGTCGCAAACGAACCTTCCATCGAAACCTTCCAAGACTGAGCTCCCGCGGCGGTGAGAGCATTTTCAAACTGCGCCGGGGTGATTTGGCCGTCATACACACTAGCCCTGTAATTGGCGATCGTTTCCTTGATGAGGTTACGTTGCCGGATGACGGCGGCGCGCTTCGTCGCGAGGGCGCGGGCCTTGGAACCCCAGTTTGCGGCGGTGAAAGCATCGGACAATTCGGCATCCCCTACAGCTCCTTCCCCGTAGGCGTCTAACACTTCAGCCATATACGAATTTTGCAGCGCCGAAATGCTGCGGTTCTCGATCGCGGCGTTAATTAGGTCGCAATGGGCGTCACTGTATCCGCTATCCTGCAGAACGGCGCGCATCGCGGAGGTCGGATAATCTTGGTTGACAAAAGATGCGGCCAGCAAGCGCGGGCTGATAGGCTGATAGACGTTTTGCTCCAGTGCGGGGACGAGGTCAGCTCGCGTGCCATCCCACTTGTGCATCTCGTCATACAGCGAAATTGGTGCGAAGCGGCGCGCGACAAGGCGCGCGGCCAGGGCGGGCGGGATTACGCGGGTGCGGAATTGTCCGTTGTAATGCTGGCGGGCCGGTTCGTGAATTGCTGCGGGGAAATACGCATCGTGGAGGGCGCTCCGAATTTCATCAAATGCGAGTAAATCGACAATGAGCCGGACGTTGTTTCCCCATATCGAGGACATTGGATAACCGAGGTATCCTGCGAGAGCCGCGAGTAGGTGCAAACCCTGCCCGACGATGAACGCAGCGCCGAGCATTTGAAAAGCGCGGTCTTCGACGTTATCGGGCGTGACCTGCCCGCCAGTGTTCACGGCGGCGACTACACCGTTAAAGATTGCCTTGGGGAGACCGGTTTCCAGCCTACTTAATTCATTGAACACAGAAAGCGCTGCTTGCTCGATCGCGGGAGCGTAGCGCGTGACGGTCGGGCGAACGTCGGTCAAGATCGTCGTGCCGCGCGTCTGTAGTTCATTGATGAAAGGTATCAGGAGGCCGTGGATTGCCTTCCAAAAAATCTGAGCTTCGTCCGCAATCAGGGCGTCGTTTGCTGACAGCAGACCGGCAATAACCGGGTGAATCGCGTTGATGATGAGGTTAACGAAAGCATTGTCGCCAAGGAGTTGGCCGGTTGCCGCGCTGACTGTGCCATCCGCAACCATCTTGTCAACTAGCGCCTTATAGGTTGCCGCGTCGGGCTGAAATTTGGCGAGCGTGTTCGTGAGATTGTCAATGTTAGGGCGGTTATCAACTCCCGCGCCAGTGCCGCCGCCGCCGCTAGACCTGTTGTTTGTTGCTGCTACTAGGGAGCCAAGTTCACCATTGATGGCATAAAGCGCAACGTCTATGTTTTGGAGCATGGGGCGCGTATCAATGTCGGGGCCTCCGCCGCCGCCGCCGCCGCCGCCGCCTATACCGCCTGCCGCTGTAATTGCGCTAGCTACCGTTGCCGCCGCCGCGGTGACTTGAGCGCAGGTGACGGGGTCGGTGTTGGTGCTGCCGCCGCCGCCCTGTGGGCCGGGATAAGTCTTCAAATATGCGGGCAGTTGAAAACTGTCGTTATTCGCACTACTCCAAACAATATCTATAAGTCCACGCGAAGTAGGTTGGTCGAGGCCTTGAGCTACCAGCAGAGCTTCGCCGTGCTGTCTAATCTGTCCTAGAAGTTTTTGGTCGCCAGCGTCACCACTGGATAGAACTATTCCGTTCTGCGACAGGTTGCGGAGTATTTGAACGCCAACAATAAAACCAGCGGGGTTTTCGCAGTTACAAAAACGCTGGCCTACGGTGTAAGTATCTTCTGCGACGGGCTTGCCTTCAAAGACCCCCATGAGTTCTTCAATAAGGTCCATTAGGATGAAGGCGACCAAGACGATGATGCCGAGCCAGATATTAACCGAGGCGAGAGTTAGTGCTAGGGACATCTGCGCTTGAATTGTGGACCAGCCTACCGAGCCGTCGAGCGGGAAATACTGGCCGGGGTCGAAATTAAAGGTGGAAGGCGCGCCGGGGTCGGAAGGTGCAGGAGTTTGATAACTCATCTGCGAAATATCGTGCATCTTGCCATTCGTCATCATGTCGTGAATGGCGTGCTTCGCGGCGTGCTTTGGCTGTTTGCCTTGCCCAATCTCTTGATTGTAGCGGGTACCCCAAATCAGCAGGAGAGCGCCGGAGCCGGCTAGGACGCCGCCGTTCGCGACAGGCACCATGGCGGGCGGTGGAGAGCCGCTTGTGTCGGAAATTCTGCCAACAAGTGGCGCAACGCCAAACGTGGGCATGACTTAGAACCGCCTAGGCGGTTAATAGCCGGTCGAGCATTGAAACGCGGCCAACGTCGTACAAGTTTGCGGTGCCGTGCCAGCCGGACAAGATGAGCCGGACTGCACGATGCAGAGAGCTACCTTTTGCGCCACTTGAGCGTTGGTTGCGGCGGGGGCCGCCGAGGTCGCGGGTGTCGGGAGAGTTAGTCCAGAGCAGGCGGAAAGCGCGATCGCGGCGGTGAGAGCGAAGATAGTACGCATGATTGAGACTCCTAGGCGTTTGATGGTGAGTGTAAATAAAGGTGCCCTACGGCGGACAGCAGCGCTATTAGCGCGGCGACTCCGGCGTTATACGGCGCGGGGATGTAAGGCATCGCCATAGTGCCATAGACCACAATGCCGGTTCCGATCGTTGTAACCCAATTCCAGAATGTCATATTAGGCATAGGTGTTCCTCATCCGTTAACCCACACAATAAAAATCAGCATGCCTAGAAAGAGCGGGCATAGTGTAATCCACACCTTCAGGTGTTCCGCCCTTACTTTGAGGCCTGCCAGAAGAAATGCCCGAGTAGCAGACCGAACGCGAGCGGTAGGAGCGGATAGTTTTTTGTGATGAACCATACAACTTCCGATAGTGTTCTGCCCTTAACACCACTTTGTAGCGCCCAAATTTCCACGCCGAGGCCTAGAACGAGCCACCAAAACCAAACCCAAGCGTATCGGTCCATAGGACTCCATCAAATCTCCGGAATAAAAACGACTTCACCGTGAGTGCCTATTGTGTTAGTAGTACACGACGCGCCCGCGCATCCTATTCCTGCCATAATGCCAAACGTGCCGGTAGGAGCCGTGCCACTTACTTGCCCACTGGTTCCCCCTATTCCTGCGAAGGACATACCATATACGTTGCCAGCGCCCGCCGTGTCTGCTATCTTCCCAAGAGTACCAGCAGCGCCGGGTGTGCCGCCTGCCGCGTCGGTTCCGGTGCCTCCGGGACCACCACCACCACCATTAGCCAGACAGGCGACATTTCCGCCCGATACTAAAACGCTAGACTGACCGCCCGCGCCACCGCCCGCGCCAGCCGGCCCTTGAGCGCCAGCCCCGCCGACAACTACGGTATAAGCCTGTCCGCCGCCTTGTATTTCGCAAGTAGAAAAGCCCGGGGGAGCGCCATCGCCGCCAAAGCCTGCGCCGCTAGAACTACCACCGCCGCCCGCGCCGCCTATAACTACAACACGATACAACACAACATTTGTATCAGTCGTAAAGGTGTTGTTGGCCGTGAAGACCGTCTGTCCAAGACCCTGCCAGCATAGTGTAGGATATAGGCCTAGATGCAGGAAGACTCCGGTCGCATTTATGGAAGTGCAGACTGGCAGCCCGCCGATGTTGCTTGATGGGGCCGGCGTCGTGAGAGTAAATCCGTAGATAAAAACTGACGCTAGGCCTAGGGCGAACGCAGCAATAAATCGTTTAAGCATAACCTATTGCAAGTAGGTTTCTTGCATGTAGAGTTGAGATGACGACGCGGCGCAAAGTGACCACCATTCCTGAGCCGGGAGTAACAGATCGTCCTTTACGTTCGTCTGCAAGCAACCCCCACTTGCAACCAGTACAAAACCGTAGGTGGTAGTCACAAGCGGATTAGGTGACAGTTCACACTGGTTGGCCGACTCGTTACAAATCAGCAAGGCGAAGCGGGCGGGCGCGAATTTGGCTACCAGTGTCGCGGTAGTGCCGACTGTGGGCGCAGACGGGCGGACAGTGACGTTCCCGGCCAGGCCGTAGAGATGATTGATGAACGCAGCGTCATCCGTTACCTGAGCGTGGACAGGTGCCGCCGCCGTGAGGAGGAGCACGGCGGCGGCCAGCATGGCACGGAGAAACATTACTTAACGGGTGCGGCGGCGGGCGCAATGTCGCCAACAGGCTCGGTAGCCTGAGTCAGATCGACGACCTTGATAGCCGGCGCATCGGTGCGCTTGAACGACATGATTTGTTTCTGCAGGTCGTCCATTTCGCTGATATCGAAGCATGCAACGCCGCCCTTGCCGTCTTCGATGACGATAGTAGCGGTCAGGACTTCGGTGACTTGCGGTTCGGTGCTCGAGTCGTCAACTATAAAACAGACCTTGGGGGTTTTTTTTGTAAAATCGGTTGCCATGTCAGTGCACTCCTATGGATTATTGAGTTCGGTTATTTCGGGCCTACAATATCGAGGTAGAGGGTTTGCGCGGTGTCGGTGGTGGTCGGCAACACTTCGAGCGTCATCTGTTGCATGGAATTGAAGCTAAACCAAACGCCCATGTTCCCGAACCTAAACAAGCGCTCTACTCCTACATCATCGGAAACCGCGTCGAGCAGGCACGGTCCACCGGGACGATAGCCGACGCCGGGAACCGCGAGCCTGAAGAAAACGGGGCTGGCTCCTTCGACGCGCGCGCCGACGACGTCATAGTTTCCGAACGGAAGCTGATCGGTGAACGTCATCAAGCAGTTATTCCAGACGTCGGCAACCAGCGTAGTCGTGCCGGTAAGCTGCACGGTGCGGAAGGGCGCGACGGATGGCATTGGAATCTTGTCGGCCAGCAGCGCGCCGATGTAGACATGCTCGGTTGACGTGATGTGCTGCTCATAGGCGAGCAGCGCTTCCCCGACCTTTACGACGGGCGCGCCGTTGCGCCAGTCGGTCCACACTTGATGAATCGCGGACGTGGGGCGCGCGAGCGCGATCGGGGTGATGAGCGGGTAGTCAGGTGCCATGAGAGAAGGCGCGCGGAATTGCGCGCGTTGAAGATGCGGGCTGTACGCGGTCGCGCCTATTATCATGCTGAGCGGCGCGGGAACGGCGGGACCGAAACCGATCACTACGCCGTTGTTTTGCACGCCGTCAAATTCGGACGCGACGGCGTTAAGTTGCGTGAGCGCCACATTCGCGGCGTCGGATGCGTCAAAGGCGATGAAATGTAGAGGCATAGCGCGGTTACTCCTTGGCCGGCGCGTCGAGCGCGAGAATGAGGCGGACGCGGCGCGCAGCATCGGTGTCGGCTTTGAGGTCGGCGTATCGCGGCCAGTGGCCGTTGACGTGGCCGAGCGCAGAGCCGGCTTCTATTTTTGCGCCGCATTCGGGACAAATGCGTTTTGCGGCGCCATCGGCGTCGGATTTGATTTGGTCTGCTGAATGAAAAAACGGCATAGTTGTACCCCTGTAACTTGCGGTTTACGACGACTTGGCCGTGCCCTTCGTTGCGTGCATCGCGGTACCGAAAGCGGCGGCGCGGTTGCTGTTTGTGCCCTTCGGGCCTTTCGGCGGGAGTGCGGCAACGGCGGCGTCAATCATCGGCGCGAGCTTGGCAAACGCGGATTGCGCCTGCGGGAGGCGCGATGTGCCGGATGAACCGAATTTGGTCTGGCCGGCGGGAACACCGGCGTCCAGTTTCGCCAAGTAATTCGGGCTGGAAATTCCCGCGGTGAAAGCGGGTAGCGCCGCTGCAACGCCCTGTTGCCACATGGCGGCGTTGTGGGCCGGATCTGCGTTTGGGAGCTTGCGGGGGTTGCGTACTCCCGCGCCCCACTTGGTTCCGTTGGCGGCCATGCCAGCGCCCCATCGCGTGGCCATGTTGGTCGGGTCGGTTCGCGTTCGTACGGTGATAGCCATGTAAATACCCCTACAGGTGGTAGATTTGCTTTTCGTTCCCTACTACCTGTAGTGGTATTGACATTCGATGTCAAGAGGGCGCGAGAATGCGGGGTGCCGACGGTTAACCGAACGTACAACGCCTGGACAACGCGATTGCTGGCTGAATGGCTGGCGCTTAACCTGCCGCTGGCGTCGGTGCAGAACGAAGTAAAATTAGGGCCGCTGGACACAAGCGGAATTACCGGAGTATCAGCGTCGATCGCGGCGGGGGTCGCGAGCAACAAGCGATCGCGCGCCGATGCGATCGGTTGGGATGCGAACACGATTTATCTGTTCGAGGCGAAACCGAAACTTGACGGGGCCGCGCTTGGCCAGATCGAAAATTACTTGCGGCTGTTACCGGGTACGCCAGAGATTCAAAGTCTGATGGGTCGCACGGTTCGGGCGATTATATTAGTCGCGGTTGACGATGGCGCAGTTCATGCCGAGGCGGCGGCGCGCGGGATCGAGGTCGTGGTTTATCATCCGGCTTGGTGGGATGCGACGGTTACAAGAGTTCAGGCGCAACAAGCGGAGAATGTCGCGCAACTCGCGCCGGGAGCGCCGGGAGTGGGAAGGGTGAGCGTTCGCCAAAATGTCGGAATCGTGCGGGGGTAACAAATGCCTTTAGCGGGTGAGTTCTGGTTGATAGTGTGCGGCGGGGTTTTCGGACTGTGTCTAGGGATGGATCTAGAGGCGGGCCGTAGGTGATTCTAGTGGGGAGGCTCCGAGCGTCTAGGCGGGAGGCTCCGAGCGTCTAGGCGGGAGGCTCCG
>OBLT010003066.1_pt1 | contig 10260 bp, 5 predicted proteins | sample 1518721 | NCBI WGS metagenome assembly OBLT01 (sample SAMEA3539307, study PRJEB22396) | soil metagenome | biome: tundra; feature: field; material: soil | place: USA | collected 2010-05 | depth 0.15 m | reverse complement strand
TCGTCTGGTACCAACTGCTGCAACTGGTGATCGGCTCCACGGCCATTTCGCTGGGCGTACTGCTCGCTACCTTCATGGGCGGCCTGTGCCTGGGCAGCCTGACACTGCCCCGCATCCTCTCGGCACAGAAACAACATCCCCTGCGGGTGTATGCCAAGGTGGAGCTCGGCATTGCCCTGTGCGGCGTGCTGGTGCTTTTCGCGATGCCGCTTCTGGATGGCGTCTACACCGCTGCCGTAGGACATGGCATGCCCGCGATCCTGCTGCGCGCTGTGATTTCGGCCGTGTGTTTGTTGCCGCCCACGTTTCTCATGGGCGCCTCTCTGCCAGCCGCCGCGCGGTGGCTCGAAACCAGTCCGCAAGGTGTTTCGTGGATGGGCCTTCTCTACGGCGCCAACACGGCCGGGGCGGTTTTCGGCTGCCTGCTGGCGGGCTTCTACCTGCTGCGTGTTTTCGACATGACCACCGCCACGCTGGCAGCCGCGGCAATCAACGTAGCCGTGGCCCTGGTGAGCTTCGCGGTGGCTGCGCGGACGCCGCACCGGGCCGGGAGCACTGGCGTCCAGGCCGCTCCCTCTTCCGCCGGGCTCTCTTCCGCCGGGCCGGGTTACTGGCCGGTGTATGTGACCATCGCGCTCTCCGGCGCCACCGCCTTGGGCGCGGAAGCGATCTGGACGCGTCTGCTCGGCTTGATGTTGGGAGCCACGGTCTACACCTTCGCCATCATTCTGGCGGTGTTCCTGGTGGGCTTGGGGCTGGGCAGCGGCGCCGGGTCCTTCATGGCGCGGACGGTGAGGCCGCGGCTGGCCGTCGGCTACTGCCAGTTGCTGCTGGTCTTAGGAATCGCCTGGACCGCCGTGATGCTGAGCCAATCCTTGCCTTATTGGCCCATCAATCCGCTGCTTTCGACGAGCCCCTGGTTCACCTTCCAGGTCGACCTGGTGCGTTGCCTGTGGGCCATCCTGCCGCCAACGCTGCTGTGGGGCGCCAGTTTTCCGCTCGCGCTGGCGGCTGCGGCGTCGCCGGGCGGGGATTCCGCGCGGCTGGTCGGAGGCATCTACGCCGCCAATACCGGCGGCGCCATCCTGGGTGCGCTCTGCTTCAGTATGATTCTGGTGCCCTGGATCGGCACACAAGGTTGCGAACGCGTGCTGGTGGTGTTGGCCGCGGTCAGCGCCCTGTTTGTGCTGGCGCCACTGGTGATGTCGTCCCGCAGCGCCCTCGGCTCGCTGGGCCTCGCGGCTGCCCTGGCGATCGCCGGTTTGCTGGCTTCCCATCTTTCCGGCGCTCCTCCCATGCTGATCGCCTACGGCCGCCGTATCATGATATCCATGAACCGCTCCAAGATCCTGTATACCGGCGAAGGCATGAACTCCTCCATCGCCATCTCGGAGTGGGATGACGGCGCGGTGCAGTTCCATGTCAGCGGCAAGGTGGAGGCGTCCACCGAGCCCTACGATATGCGCTTGCAGCGGATGCTCGGCCACATGCCCGCGCTGTTCCATCCCGACCCTCACTCGGTACTCATCGTGGGATTTGGCGCGGGAGTCACCGCCGGCACCTTTGTGTTATATCCAGGGATCCGGCGGATCGTAATTTGTGAGATGGAGCCCCTGATCCCGCCGGTGGCGACTGAGTATTTCGCGAAGCAGAATTACAACGTGATGCACGATCCACGAGTGCAGATTGTGTACGACGACGCGCGCCATTTCGTGCTGACCACCCGCGAGAAGTTCGATATCATCACGTCCGACCCGATTCATCCCTGGGTCAAGGGCAGCGCCACACTCTATTCGAAGGAGTACTTCGAGCTGGTGAAGGAGCACCTCAACCCGGGCGGCATAGTCACTCAGTGGGTGCCGCTCTATGAGAGCAACGTGGAAACGGTGAAAAGCGAGTTCGCCACCTTCTTCCAGGCCTTTCCCAACGGCACCATCTGGGGTAACTCGAACAAGGGAGGGTATGACACGGTCGCGCTGGGTCAGGTGGAGCCCACCCGCATCGACATAGACGCCCTTGACCGGCGCCTGGCCCGTCCCGATTATGCGGCCGTGGCCCAGTCTCTCCGCGAAGTGGGATTCGACCTGGCGGTGGGGCTGTTGGCGACTTACGCCACTCAGGAGCCAGATCTGCGGCCGTGGCTGGCGGGCGCGGAAATCAATCGCGATGGCAATCTGCGCCTCCAGTATCTGGCGGGCCTTGGCCTGAACATCAGCATGGAAGCCGCCATCTACAACGAGATCCTGAGCTATCACACCTTCCCGCGGAATCTCTTTGCAGGCTCCGAGGAGCGCCTCCAGGCCCTGCAATCCGCGATGCAAGCGGCCAACCAGTAGGATTGTTCTTGTGGCATTAGGCACTCCTGCCTGCCGCGTCGACACCCTTGAAAACACCCGTCGGTTCGGATCTGGTAGCGCCGGCGGTCCGCTCACCGGCGGCAAGACCCCCGGCGCTACCAGATCCTTGCCCGGCCGGCGGGCCAGGAACACTCATGTCGTTGCTTGGCGCCCGGTCACCGCCTCTGATGTTCGATGAGAATTCCGCAGCCCTGCGGCAACTACCCTGATATGTCCTTCTATCCGCGGCGGTTCCGAGCGTGTTTGGCACTGGCCGCCCTTTTCTGCGGCGTGGCCAGCGGAGCCACGCCATCCTACTCCGCGGCGGGAATTGTCAATTCGGGGAACTTCGCGCCCGGTCCGTTTGCGCCTAACTCGATCGTCACCATATTCGGTGCGGGCCTGGCGCGCTCCAGCCAGCAACTCACGGCCGCCGACATCGTCTCCGGCCATCTTCCTACCGAGCTCAACTATACGCAGGTCTTTGTGGATAATTTCCCGGCCCCGCTGTTCTACGTTTCCGACAGCCAGATCAATTTCCTGGTGCCCAGCACCCAGTCGACAGGCGCTGCGAAGATCCGGGTGACATCCCAGGGGAATACCGGGCCGGAGGTCATGGTGACCGTGGTGGACTCGGCGCCCGCGCTGTTTACCATGGCGGAGGGATATGCCATTGCCACGCACGTGGACAATTCCCTGGTGAGTCCGGATTCGCCGGCGCATGCCGGAGAGATCATCGTCATCTATGCCACCGGACTCGGGAAAACGGTACCCAACCCGGCCACCGGAGAGATCCCTCAGTACGCGGCGCCGATCGTGGGGCTGAGCGCTCTTCAGGTGTCGCTGGGCGGAGCCGTGGTAGATGCCGGCCTGATCAAGTATGCAGGTCTCACGCCTTCGTCGGCGGGGTTGTACCAGATCAACCTTGCGGTGCCGGGCAACCCGGGCACCGACCCCGAGCTGCGCGTCACCGTTGCCGGACAGTCGAGCCCGGCCGGGCTGAAACTCGCAATCCGGTGAGAATCCTCGCAACTTTATCGCCAGTGGGACAGGCCTCCCGGCCTGTCGTAGCCGCGAAGCGGCTCTTCGAGCCGCCGACAGGCCAGGAGGCCTGTCCCACTGGCTCTTTGAATACGGCTAGAATCGGTTAAGGAGTTGTCCATGTTCCTACGGCCTCTGATCGCAACGGCTTTTTGGGCGGGACTGTTGGCCGCGCAGGACGCCGCGCCGGCACCGGCTGGCGACGGGCTGCCCAAGGCCGAGCAGGTCAGGGCCGGCGACTTCGTAGTCGAAGCCGGCACCAAAGTGCCGTTGAGCCTGATCAATACCATCAGCACCAAGCACTCGGCCGCGGGCGATCGCGTGTATCTGGAGACCTCCTTTCCCGTTCTGGCAGGCGGCCGGATCGTCATTCCGGTGGGCAGCTACGTGGCCGGTACCGTGACCCTGGTCAAGAAGCCCGGACGGGCGAAGGGCCGCGGCGAACTGTACGTGCGGTTCGACTCGCTGACGCTGCCCAACGGCGCGACCCGCGATTTCCACGCGCGGATCGGCGGCGTCGATGGGCAAACCGACGGGGTACTCGACAAGTCCGAAGGTAAAGTGATGAGCGAAGGCAACAAGGCCGGCGACGTCCGCACCGTCGCGGAAACAGCCGGCGCCGGAGCAACCATCGGAGCGATCGCAGGCAACGCGGCCGGTCACGCCGGAATGGGCGCGGGGATTGGCGCAGCGGCGGGTGCAGCCGCGGGACTGATCGGCGTGTTGGTGACCCGCGGCCCGGACGCGGTCCTGTCCAGGGGCACCATCGTGGAGATGGTTCTCGACCGAAGCATCAGTTTCAACGAAAGTGAATTGAACTTCGGAGGCTATCAGCCGCCCCGCACGGTAGCGCCCGCGGGGCCGACGCCGGGGACCGATGCCCATAAGAGTCATCCCTGGGGTGAGCAGCCGATGCCGCCGCGACGATTTCCTTTGTAGTAGGGGGCCCGGCGCTAGCCGGCAACCTGCTACCCCCCTGCCCGTGGTGCTGTGCTATCCGTCCAGCCTTTGGGCCGCTCCTGCCGGAGAACCTCGTGTAGATCGATTTGGGCGCGGAGACGGTAGAGAAGCGCTTTGGAACCAAAAACGCTCCGATTCCAATACACGTACACAGGATGGGAGCGGGTGCGCCGGCTGCGCACGACGCCTTGAAACCAGTCCAAGCCCCGTTGGAAGTGGGTCTCGTTTCCGAAATCGAATACGCCTGGCTGGCGGACCGGCTCCATCATCCAATCGAGCGATTCCTGCATGATCCGGACGTAGTCCTCGAATTGGGGATCGTCCGCCGTGACGCCGCAGGCGCGCCCGACAACTTCGGGGATGATGGACGGATCCTCGTAGGCCATTTTCTCGGCGAGCCGCACGAGTTCGCGCTCCTCAGGGCCGTAGTGTTGCACACAGCCGAAATCGATGAGGCCCAGGCGGCCGTCGCTCAGGAACAGGTAATTGCCAGGATGAGGATCCGCATACGTCATGAAGGCGTAGTACATGCGGAACCAGGAGATGTATACCTTGGTTCCGAAGGCGTTGCGCGATGCCTGGGTAGGGTTGGTAGCGAGATAATCCGGCAGGTGCAGGCCCTGAATGTAGTCGGTGGTCAGGACGCGCTTGCTGGAATACTCGGGGTAGGACTGCGGCACGACAATCCCGTCTTCGGGCCGGAACAGTTCGCGGGCCAGGCGTAGCGATTCGGCTTCCTGCAGATAATCGACCTCCTGGTTGAGCATCCGCCGGATTTCTTCGAACTGCCGCTTGACCGAATCCCAGTCTTTGCCGAGCCGCAGAGGGAGCAGGAGTGCGGATAGATTTCGAAAATCGGCATCGATGGTGCGCGCGATACCCGGGTACTGAATCTTGACGGCGACGGTCTCGCCGGACTTCAGCCGGGCGCGGTGGACCTGGCCGAGCGATGCGGCGGCGAAGGCCTCCTTCTCGAAGCTGAGAAACAGTTCTTCGGGTTCCTTGCCGAACTCATTGCGCACCACCTCACGGATGAGCGGATAGTGCATCGGCGGGGCATCGAAGTGGAGACGGTCCAGCGTGGCGGCCACCTGTTCGGGAAGGATGCGGGGCAGGTTACCCGCCGCCTGACCGAGTTTGGTCATGGCCCCGCGCAGGTAGCTCAGTCGATGGAAGATCTTCAGAGACACGCGCAGGTTCGTCTCCATCAGGCGCCGCTTGGAGACTTCGGCATCGGCGAACCACCGGCGCACCCAGAGTGCCAGGTAGGCCAGGGCGATCTGTGCGGATAGTTCCGAGAGTGTCCATAGCCGGTGGAGCGATCCGGCCGGCACCGGGCGCTGCGCCAGATCGGCGAGGATGTCCCGGAGCCGTTCCTGTACCCATTCGCCGTTCGCGGTGGACGAAGGATCGTCCTCGGGAAGCGCGGCTAGTAACTCACTGAGATTGACGTCCATATGTTTCCCTTCCTTGATCGATGCCTAGAGAGGCGGCAAACAGCTTCAGCGACTGATCCAGAAGCGCCAGGGTGTCCTCCTGGCCGGGTGAATCGTCGGCTGCCCAGTATGCAAAAACACCCAGATAGAGAGTCCAATAGAGTTGTACGGTTACGGCAGGCAGAGAAGCAGGCAAGCCGTGGGAGGTGACGATCGATTGCACCAGTTCCAGATGATCGACCCGGATTGCATCGCCCGGACTGTCGGGAGACTGGCGCGCGAGCGGGCTGAAGATGGTTTCGGCTGCGGGCGCGAGGAATTTGCGAAACTCGCGGAGGCCGCGGAGGCCGCACCAGATGAGCGAGAAAAGGTCGGCTTCCAGAGAATTCTTCGGGTTGCGGCCCGAGCGAAACTCCTCGCCGGCCTGTTCCAGGGCTTCCGCCACAAGCGAGGCCGCGATGGCTTCCTTGGTGGGAAAGTAGTTGAACAGCGTCCCCGTGGCGATCCCCGCTGCCAGGGCAATTCCACGGGTGGTGGTGCTCTGCCAGCCGTCGCTCACGAAAAGGCTCGTGGCGGCTTCGAGAATGCGCCTGCGGGTGGCGGACTTCGCCTCAGCGGTAATCCTCATTCAGTCTGCCCTTCTCCTAATGTGAGCATGCTCATAAAATAACCTGACGCCATTCCCTTGTCAAGATAAAAATGAGCATGCTCACAATGCGGCCCGTTGTGGGTTGTCCGTCCCTACTACGGTTGGTAGTTGAAAGCGGGCGTTGGCCCGGTTGGCAATGACGCCCTGGTGGAATCCCTGCGGGCGGCCATGATTCCCTATACGCCGGATGAGCTGATCGCGTATGGCAGCCGCCGCTACTCCGTACGCAACGCCTCCACGGGGTTCACCGACGCAGCCCGCCTGGCAGGCACGAAGCTCGCCACCAGGGCCGCGATCCCCAGCACCACGGCAACCGTAAACAGTGTCTCGACATCCCACGAGCTCACGCCGAACAGCAGCTTCCGAGCCAGCGTCGCGGCGGCCACGGAACCCGCTGCGCCCATCCCGATGCCGGCCGCGGCCAGCCATGCCGCATCCTTCAGAATCAGCCGGTAGACCGAACCATGCTCCGCGCCCAGCGCCATGCGCACGCCAATCTCCCGCGTCCTCTGGCTCACGGAATAGGCAATCACCCCGTACAGGCCAACCACTCCCAGGAGCAGCGCCGTCGCGGCGAAGGTCCCCACCAGCCACGCGGATGAGCGATGCAGATAGGCCGTCATGGAGTTGTCGATACGGCCTTCCATAGTCGCCTCGCCGGACGTCCCCACATCCGGATGAAGCTGATGGACTGCTGGGCCCAGTTCCGGAAGCACCGCCTCAGGCTTCTGCGATGTGCGTGCAATCAGCACAAAGTAAGTGTCCGGATCCTGATTAAAGGGATGGTATTCCGCCGGCCAGATCTCAGAATCGAGCGCGCCGTCCTTAGTGTCTTCAATCACGCCGATAATCGTCTTGATCGATTTTGGCGTCAGGCTCGTGTCGCCGATCTGTTTGCCGATCGGATCCTCACCCGGGAAATACTTGTTCGCCAGGGTCTGATTGACGATCACCACTTTCGGCTTGGAATCGTCCTCGGCGTCGGTGAAGTAGCGGCCACGCACCAGCTTCGCGCCGATCGTCTTGAAAAATTCCGAACTCACGTCCCGCTCATTCACTTCGATGTGCTTCCCGTCGTACGGCTTTCCAACAAAGCGAATCCAGTCGGTGTTCCCGTTGTACTGGACGGGTTCGAGTGTCGTGAGCGCCGCGGATTGCACTCCGGGCAGGCTTTCGACTATGCGTACGATGTCCCGGCCCAATGCGATCCTCTGTTCGCCCTTCCCATAGCGGACGTCCGGAGCCGCGACCACGATCGTCGCCAGGCGATCCGCCCGGAACCCCAACTCCACGTGCAGCAGCCGGTACAAGCTCTTGCCGAATAGCCCTGCCCCCACAAGCAGCACCATGGCGATCGCGAGTTCCACCACCACGAGCCGCGAACCAAGCCGCCGCCAGGCGTTTCCCGCCGAACCGCGGCTGCCTTCCATCAAGCCGTCCCGCATCCGCGAAACCGCGAGATGGAGCGCCGGCGTTGCGGAAAACAGGACAACCGCCACCGCCGCGACCGCTCCCGCATAGGCCAGCACACGCCAATTGATACCCAGGTCCAGCAGAAATGGCATCCCGGGGATCATGTCCGCCGGAATCAGATTTCTCAGCGCCTCGATCGCCCAGTTCGCGAGCAGCAGGCCCAATGCGCTCGCCGCCAGGGCCAGCACCAGACCCTCGATCGCGAACTGGCTCCACAGCCTCGCCAGGGAAGCACCCAGCGCGCTGCGCACCGCCATTTCCCGCTTACGCCCTTCCGAGCGAACCAGAACCAGGCTCGCCACGTTAACCAAGCCAATCAAGAGCAGGAGTCCCGCTCCGCCCATCAGCACCATCAGGATCGGACGGAAGTCGCCGGCGACCGCCTCCGCGAACGGAATCACGCTCGCGCCTTGCTCGCGGTTCGAATCCGGATACTGCCGTTCCAGTTGCTTGGCGACCGCCGCCAGGTTCGCGAGCGCAGCCTCGATCGACACGCCGTCCTTGAGGCGCGCCACGCCGTTCAGAGTGTGGCAGCTTCTGCGCATGGCGCACGGGCTCGTTGCATCCACCGTCGTCCAGAATTCGGCCGCGCCGAGCGGAGCGAAATGGAAATCCGCCGGCAGCACGCCGATAACGATGTATCGCTCGCCGCTCAATGTCACTGCCTGGCCCACCACATCGCTCCTCCCGCCAAATCGTTGCTGCCACGTCCGGTAGCTCAGAAGCACTACACGCGGGCCCCCCGGCGCTTCTTCGATTGCCGAAAAGTCTCGCCCGAGCATCGGTTTCACGCCCAGGGTTCGAAAGAAACCGCCGCTCACGCGCCCGCCGCGCGCGGGCTCTGCCGCCGTTGGCGCGGTAAACAGGAAACCGCCACCCGTATAAACGTCCAGCGAGCGGAAAGACGTGTTGAACCGTTTCCAGTCCTGGTAGTCGGGATAGGAAAGGTTCGCTCGTGGAAACTGCGGGGAGCTTTCTGTAACCGCCACCAGCCTCGTGGGGTCCGGGTAGGGAAGGGGTTTGATCAGGGCCGCGTCCACAAACGCGAATATCGCGACGTTCGCGCAGATGCCGAGCGCCAGCACCAGCGTCACGGTAGTGGCGAACGCCGGGGTCCTGCGCAACTGCCGTGCCGTGAACCGCAGATCCAGCATCAGATGCTCCAGCAGCGGCACCGTGCTCCTGTCGCGATACGCTTCTTTGAGAGGCTCCACTCCGCCCAGCTTCAGGAGCGCCTCGCGCCGTGCCTGCCCGGGTGTCATGCCGGCCCGCAGGTTATCCGCAATATGCATTTCGAGATGACTCTGGATTTCCTGGGCCATCTCCGTCTCGTGGCGTTCCTTGCCGAACAGCCCGCCGAGCCTCATCGTCCACGCTCTCAGCGTCTTCATGCCGGACCCTCGTTGGGCGCCAGGAAGCGCGACGAAACCATTGGGCAGGCGTACCTTGCCAGGCATCCGCCGGGTTTCCCACGCTGATATGGCTCTCCCATAGGTATCCTCGCACGCTTCTTATGGGAAGGCAATAGGGGAGGGAGGAGCGGGTAGACCGGGAACCGTTCGTCAATGAGTTTCAAGGCCCGCGCAACTTCAGCGGTCCTGTACACCGGCTAGATCGATGGCACCCGAACGTAACGATTCAGAGCCGTTCGCGATACTGCGTAGAGCAACGAATTCGACGGTGGTTCTCACCACCGAACTTCAAATTCCTTCAGGCATTGCCAGCAGTGATACTTGCCGTTGATTGGACGGGAAATAGTCTTGTGGAACATCCGGCACGGAAGATTGCCAATGGCCCGCACGACCTTGTGGATGGACATCGATAGGACGTTCGCCCCGGCGTCGATCTGGTTGGTTCGGATTGCATGAGCTAAGACCGCTTGCATAGGAGGATTATGCGAGTTCTAGTTCGACAGTAAAAGTACTGTAGGTACGGTAAACAGTACTGCCGGTTTGTCGGTCAGTGAACGCCTCCGGCTTCACATCTGGACAACGTTGACGCCCGCGGCTCGCGCTGCTCTCGCCAACATGTTGTCGGATGCCGCGATCGGCAACTTGTGGCGGATGCCCGTTCGAGGTAGGAGGCGTCGTAGGCGGTGAGCTTATACTGTCCGACCAGCACCGGAACGGATACGAACATGTGCAGTAGCGTCGGATTCTCTATTTCGATGGGCAAGTCCGCGAGGCTTTCCAAAAAGGCGCGCGCCTTCTGTGCGTTGATTCGGCCTTTTCGAGCAGCCAGTTCGGTCACGTTGACAACTTCGTACAGCCACAAAGCTGGAACCAGAGCGGTATCGGTCAGGTTCGAGAGGCGGCTCAACAGTGCTTCCGTCAATTCTGTAGCTTCCTCAGTGAAGCACCAAGCC
>OBLT010003065.1_pt1 | contig 10263 bp, 9 predicted proteins | sample 1518721 | NCBI WGS metagenome assembly OBLT01 (sample SAMEA3539307, study PRJEB22396) | soil metagenome | biome: tundra; feature: field; material: soil | place: USA | collected 2010-05 | depth 0.15 m | reverse complement strand
TGGGGCTCGATGCAGATTGAGCTCCTCAACCGGAAGAAGTGGATGACCTACGTCGAGCTCTCAACAGCGATCGCCGACTACATCGTCAACTTCTACAACCCGACGCGTCGCCACAGTTCGCTCGACTACCTCACGCCCGACGAATTCGAGACGCTACGCTCGCCTGACAACCCGGCCAGAACTCTCATCACTGTGGGCCAATGAACGGGACTCAGGCCAGTGGGACCAAAATGCGGGGATGACTGAGCCGTGCCCAGCTGTGTGCATGATCGAGCAGGTCGCCTCCCGCTGGGTTCTGGAGCTTCTTGGCCTACCGCCGACCTGCTCGGTCGGTTTCGTTACCGGCGCCCAGATGGCCAACACTGTCGGCCTGGCAGCGGCCCGCACCCACGTGCTCGCCGCCCACGGCTGGGACGTCGAGGCCGACGGGCTTGTCGGCGCCCCGCCCGTGAGTGTGGTCGCCGGTGCAGAACGTCACAGCACGATCGACCGTGGTCTTCGGTTCATCGGGCTCGGATCACGCGCCATCCGAGCCGTCGACGTGGACGACGCCGGCCGCATGCTCCCAAGGGCCCTCGAGGCCGTTCTCGCCCAGGTGAGCGGACCTACGATCGTGTGCGCACAAGCGGGCAACGTCAATGGGGGCGCCGTGGACCCCGTCGGCGCCATCCGGGACATCATCGACCGACGCCATAGCGACGACATCTGGCTCCACGTAGACGGGGCGTTCGGCCTTTGGGCACGAGCCGACCCGTCGCGCCGCCATCTGCTGAGCGGTGTAGAGCGCGCCGATTCGTGGGCGACCGACGCCCACAAGTGGCTCAACGTCCCCTACGACTGTGGCATGGCGATTTGCGCCCGCCCGGAGGCGCACCGGCGCGCTATGACAGTCCGCGCCTCCTACCTGCCGGCCGGCGACGAGGAGAACCTCCGCAACCCGGTGGACTACAACCCCGAGTTCTCCAGGCGGGCCCGCGCCGTGCCAGTGTGGGCCGCCCTCCGCCAGCTCGGCGTCGGCGGGGTTGCGGAGCTGGTGGACCGGTGTTGCCTGATGGCGGAGCGATATGCCCGGTCCCTCCGCGAAGCAGATCGTGTCCACGTCATGCACCAAGACCTCAACCAGGTCGTCGTCAGGTTCACCGGCGCGGTTGGCCAGGACGACGACGATCACACCCGTGAGGTCATCCAGATGGTCCAGCGCGAAGGCACCTGCTTTCCCAGCGCGACGGTATGGCGGGGCGCCGCGGCCATGAGGATCTCCGTCTGCAACTGGCGAACCGACCAAGATGACGTGGATCGTTCGGTGCGAGCGATCCTGGCTGCTCACGGTGGGTGCTGAGGGCCGGCTCCCTCAGGCGCCCGAATCAGCAAGGACAAAGGGCGCCTCGGTCAGAGGGCTTGGAGCGCGCCAACACGGCCGCCGAGCATCTACGTATGACTCCTCAAGGCGTCAGCTCTTCCGTTTCTTGCTCGACTTGTCAAAGATGGCGCCAACGAAGGCGGGGCTCGCAGACTCGTTGGAGTAGTCGGCCGTGAAGCTCTTGCCGAGGCGACCGAAGGTGCCCTTGAAGGTCCCGCCAGAGAGTAAGAACAACTGGAACTCCGTGTTGGCGGCTGGCGCGTGCCCGCCCACGAGCGTAGGAAGAAGGCTGCCGCCGGCGGTGAACTCTCCCGCGCCTGCACAGCAGGGGTTGATCAGCTGGAACTGCCCGAAGCTCTTCGTGCTCGCGATCTGCGGCACGATCGTGCCGTCCCTTTTGTTCGTGAACGCCGCACCTTCTTGAAGAAGATACAGGGCTCGGGGGCCTATCTTTACGGTCCCGTCGTTGGTCACGGGGGAACCACCATCATCGTTGAACGTGCCGCCCGTCACCGTCAGTGCGCCCGCGTGGGTGTTCTGGAGCCCGGCCTGATATTGGACCGTCCACGACGAATCCTGGACCTCGGCCATGATCGTGCCATTGTTCCGGATCGAGCCGCCGGTGACGATCGCGGGGCCGCCGCTCTTGTTGCCCGACCCTTGCGCGTCGAGCACGATCGTGCCGTCATTGACGACGGTGCCGCCCAATCCCAGAGTAGTGCCGTTGTAATTGTCTCCATTGGAGTTGTATGCCTCTCCCACCACTGTGATCTTCTGGCCTGCAGGGATCGTGCCGGAGATCTTGGCGGCTATCCAGTTGATCAGGAACTGGCCTGCTCCCGTCTTGTCGACCAGCGTCGCACCGCCTTGCAGGACGACCTCGTGGCCTTTGATCGGACCGCCAGCCTGCGTCCAGGTTACGGTCCCCGCGACCTGGTTGGCCGTGACCGTCCCACCGTTCACGAGCTCCCCGTTGTTCGTAAAGCTTGCCGGGTCTCCGTAGACACCCTGCAGCGCGACGACGCTCAGTGAGGCGCCCGGTGCGACCGTGAAAGTGCCGTCGTTGGTGATCGCCGTCGCCTCGAGCAGACCTGAGTTGTCGCGCACGCTCGCCCGCGCCTCGTTGGTCAAGGGGGCTTCGAACTGCGTGAAGTTCGAGTATTTGTTCTTGGGGTCCTGAATGAGGGTTTCGACGCTGCCACGGTTGAGAATGCTTGCCCCGGAGACTGCCGCGGAACCGCCGGATGGATTCCCCGGAAGCGTCGAACCGCCGTCGGTCGAGTCAAGAACGAGGTTGCCGTGAGCAGTGATAGTGCTGGTGCTCGCAACGTTCAAGAAAACCCCGTTGAGCTGTTCGTTGCTGTTCGATGTGCTGCCCTGCCCCGCAATGACCAGAGTCTGTGTTCCTGTCCCGCTTGCCTCGCCCAAAGTGAGCGAATTCACGTTTGCGCCGTTGTTGTTGGGATCGGCGGTGCCAATGCTCCACGGCGCGAGCGTCACGGTGTAGGTGCCCGGGACCGTGATGTAGACATTGTCGGTGGAGGTCGGGATCCCGTTGGTCCAGTTGGCGGCCACACCCCAGACACCGCTCACGGCGCTCTTCCAACTGTCGGAGCCCATGGCTGTATGCGGGGTCGTAGCTGCGTGAGCGCCGGTGGCCGGGATCGCCAGAGCACCGAACAACACGGCACCAATCAGGAGCGAACGACTGCGAGTCATGTAGAGGCCTTTCGAGGTGGGTAGGTAGGACCGCTCAGCAAGGAGAACGTGACGCCAACAGGAGCGCTTCGTGCCGCCGGGTCGGAGCATCCTATAGCAGATTGACGTCACGACCGGCGCGACCCTGACACTGAGAGACATTGAAGTGGCCCCTGACCTTGAACTAGGTCGATGGAGCGCACGACGGGAGTCGAACTCGCGACCCTTGCCACGTTCGGACCCCATGCGGTCGAGCCCAATACACCTCGGGCGGGTACGGTGAGCCCATGAACGACATCGCTGCTTTCATACGTGGCCTGCCCAAAGTCGAGTTGCACGTGCACATCGAGGGCACGCTCGAACCGGAGCTGAGGTTCGCCCTCGCGGAGCGCAACGGAACCCGGCTTGCCTACGCCGATGTCGCGGCGCTGCGCGCGTCCTACCGCTTCAACGACCTGACGTCCTTCCTGGTCAGCTATTACGAGGGAATGGAGGTGCTCGTGACAGCGGACGACTTCCACGACCTGGCGTGGGCATACCTTCGACGGGCACACGACGAGAACGTTCGCTACGTAGAGATGTTCTTCGATCCCCAGGCACATACCTCCCGCGGCGTCGCGTTCGACACGATCGTCGGTGGGCTGCGGCAGGCGGTCGTTGCCGCGCGCCGACAGCTGGGCCTGCGCGCCGAGCTGCTCATGTGCTTTCTGCGCGATTGCTCGGCCGAGTACGCGATGGCGACCTTGGTGCAGTCCCTGCCCTATCGGGAGTGGATCGCCGGCGTCGGCTTGGACTCCGACGAGCGGGACAACCCTCCGACCAAGTTCGCCGAGGTATTCGCGCGCGCCCGGTCGGAGGGCTACCAGATCACGATGCACTGCGACGTCGACCAGAAGCACGCGGTCGAGCACATTCGCCAGTGTCTCGAGGTCATCGGGGTGGACCGGATCGACCACGGGGTGAACGTCCTCGAGAGCGAGGAGCTGACCAGCGAAGTCGGGCGTCGTGGGCTCGGGCTCACGGTATGTCCGATATCCAACCGGTGGGTGACTGGCGACCTCAAGGCAGCCGAGATCAAGCGGCTACTCGAGCTCGGCATTCGGGTCACGGTGAACTCCGACGATCCGGCCTACTTCGGGGGCTACGTCACCGACAACCTTGTCGTCTTGCAGGAGGCGGCAGGTCTGGGGCCAGCCGAGCTTGTACAGCTGCAACGCAACGCGATCGAGATCTCATGGCTGCCGTCCGGCGCCAAGGACAAGCTGCTCGCCGATCTCGAGCGCTACGCCGAGATCGGGTAAGCGTCGCCCTCGACCTCGTAGAGGAGAACGCCGCCGAGCGCTTCTCGGCTGACCGCCTTGGACACCTACGGCGTTCGGCGGCGAACCCCGACGTCTGGTTCAGCTGGTGGCGGGAGCGCGCCACAGGTCGATGCCACCTTCGACGGCATGCCTGTCGATCTCGGCGAGTTCGTCTGCGGAGAAGCCGAGGTGGTCGAGTGCCGCGACGTTCTGCTCCAACTGGGTGACGCTGCTCGCACCGATCAAGACTGAGGTGACTCGCGCTTCACGCAGTACCCAGGCGATGGCCATCTGGGCCAAGAGCTGTCCGCGTCGTTGCGCGATGTCGTGCAGGGCTCGCACGCGTGCCAGGTTCTCGTCGTTGAGCATCCCGTGGGACAGCGAACCATCCCTCGACGCGCGCGAACCTTCGGGGACGCCGTTGAGGTATCGGTCGGTGAGGAGGCCTTGGGCTAGCGCTGAAAAGGCAATGCACCCGACGCCTTCGGTCCCCAGGACGTCGAGAAGGTCGCCTTCGATCCATCGGTTGAGCATCGAGTACGACGGCTGGTGGATGAGCAGCGGGGTGCCGAGCCGGCTGAGGATGGCGACGGCTTCCTGGGTGCGCTGACCGGAGTACGAGGAGATCCCGATGTAGAGGGCCTTGCCCTGTTGGACCGCGGAGTGGAGCGCCCCGAGGCTCTCTTCGAGGGGGGTGTCGGGGTCGAAGTGATGGTGGTAGAAGATGTCGACGTAGTCGAGACCCATACGGCGAAGGCTCTGATCCAAGCTGGCCAAGAGGTACTTGCGGGAGCCGAGATCGCCGTACGGGCCCGGCCACATGTCCCAACCAGCTTTGGTCGAGATGACCAGCTCATCGCGGTGGTCACGGAAGTCGGAGTGAAGGATCCGACCGAAATTGGACTCGGCGCTCCCGTACGGCGGCCCGTAGTTGTTGGCCAGGTCGAAGTGGGTGATACCCAGGTCGAAGGCCCGGCGCAGGATGGCGCGCTGGGCGTCGAGCGACCGGTCGTCGCCGAAGTTCTGCCAGAGCCCGAGCGACAGGGCGGGCAGCAGCAGGCCGCTGCGTCCGCAGCGACGGTAGGTCATGGAGTCATAGCGGTTCTCGACAGGAAGGTGGCGCGTCACGTTGGGTCATTTTCCGTTTCTGTCTGGCGACGGCTGGCTGCCGTCGCTTCGTTTGGCTAACCCGAAACGATAATCAGCAGGAGAAGGACAAGGAGCAGTTTGAGGTTACGACGTTGCAGTGGGCACCGCGATTGCCGAAGCCACCTCGGAATCCGCAGGTGAGGACATGGCGAAGACCCGCTCCGACGTCGCCATCGCCAGATTGAAGATGACAGCCGCTACTCACCAAGGGTGGCCAGCACCACGACGTGTGAGGTCCCCGGTGCCACCAGCGCCACCACGTCTCCCGGGACCCGCCTGCCGTCCACTGTGAGCGAAACCCCGCTTCCGGGACCCTGCCGCGTAACGGTGATTTCGTACCAGGTGCCCCTGAACAAGCGCCTTGCGGAGAACCCGGACCAGGCAGACGGAATGGCCGGGGCTATTCGGAGCCCGGCATGGGTGGGCCTGATACCCAAGATCCACTGGGTGACCGCGACGTACATCCATGCCGCCGCGCCAGTGAGCCAGGCGTTGCGCCCCAAGCCGTACTGGGGATGGGCAGGCCCGCAGATGTTCTGGCAGTAGACGTAGGGCTCTACCGCTGACCGCTCGACATCAGGCCGGGACCACGGGAGAAGCTGGCGATAGTACTCGTACGCCCGGTCACCGTCGCCCAGCTGGGCGGCGGCGACGACCGACCAGGCAGCGGCGTGGCAGAAGATCCCGCCGTTTTCCTTGGCGCCTGGCGGGAAGGTGCACGTCCCATTCACCCGCGGGTCGCCTCCGTCGTAGGGCGGCCACATCAAGCTGGGCCCATAGGGAGTGCCCAGGAGGTCGTGAGCCGAGGCCATAGCAAGCTTGGCCCGCTCGAGCGGGGCAACCTCGCCGATCACACACCAGCTCTGCGGGATCAGATTGATTCGGTGGCGATCCTCCGAAGACACCCCGAGCAACCTGCCCTCATCGTCGAAGGAGCGCCCGTACCAGGACCCGTCCCAGGCACAGGCGTTGATCGCATGCGCCATCTCGTCGTGCAACCTCCGAAAGCGCGTCACCTCCTCTGGGCGGCCCAGATGGTCCGCCAGCTCCGCCAGTTCCAGCACCGCGCGGCAGAACTGCATTCCACACCACACGCTCTCGGCCAAGCCCGAGCCGTGATCGACGTTCAAGGTGTCGTCCCAGTCGGCGAAGCCAGATCTCGGGAGACCGTGCGGGCCCCGATTGGCAAGGGTGAAGCCCAAGCCAGCCATCATGTGCCCCCAGATCGTGTCGTCAGTCCCCACGTGGCCCGGTTCGCTGCTGGCTTGCCCGGTGCGCGGTGAGCCGACCGCCTCTTCTTGTGCATAAGGAACCCTGCGTTCCAGATACGCGTAGTCGCCGGTCTCCTCCAGATAGGCACAGGTGGCTAGGACCAGCCACAGGTGGTCGTCGCAGAACCATTGGGGCCAAGTGGGCCTTTCGGCGGCCAGACCTGGTCCACCTTTGCCGGTGAGAGGGAAGAACTGGTGCCAAGTGTGCCCGTCCGCGAATTGCACCCCCCACAGCCGCTCCGTGCGGGAGGCGACTTCGCCGGGGGCAGCGTGGACCACGCCCAACGCGTCCTGGGCCGTGTCGCGAGTACCGATCCCTCGTCCAAGGCCGGTCTCATATCCCGACACGAAACGTGACCAGTGCAGCGCGGTGCGGCATTGCAGCGGGCTCCAACAGTTGAGCATTGCGGTGGTGTCAGCGTCCGGGGTCTGCACGCTGAAAGCCTCGAAGTAGGCTTCCCAGTCAGAGCGGAGGGCCTCAAGGGCGAGCCCTACCTCGGCCGGGTCACGGTAGCGCCCCGTAACTGTGCTGATGTCACCGGGAGTGTCAGTGATCCCGAGCACATAGACAATCCTGGCTTCTGCCCCGGGCTCCAGGCAGATTTCATGGTAGAGCGACCCGATGTTGTTGCCGCGGGGAGCCTCGCTTCCATTCGGGCTGCCCGCGACCACAACCGCCGGAGCTTCCAATCCCCGGTACGGCCCTACAAAGGCCTCTCGATCGCAGTCGAAGCCGAGCGGGGGACGGTCCGAGGCGAAGAACTGGGTTGTCGGGGAGAACCTGGTCCCCGCCACGATGGCATGGCGGTCCTCGTCATAACGAGAGCTCAGTATGTGCTGGCTCCAATCGAGGTTGTGCAAGTCGCTCGAGGCGTCTTTGAAGCTCAGCTCCACGTAGCTGAAGGTCTGGATCACCTGGCTGCTCTGGGAGTTGTTGGCCAGCCGGAGCACCCACAGCTCTGCAGGGCACGGGTCGTCAGGTGGCGTGGGAGGCACGAAGTACAAGATCTCGGCCAAGGTGCCTTTTCGCTCGGTGGTGATCTTCGTGTAGCCCGCGCCGTGACGGCACTCGTAGCCGTCCAAAGGCGACCGCACCGGCTGCCAGGTCGCGCCCCAGTACTCACCAGTGTCCTTTCGGCGGAGATACACATAGCGGCCAGGCTGGTCCGGCGGGAGCGAGTTGTAGCGGTAGCGGCTCACCCTGCGGTCACGAGGGTCGCGGTCAAAGGAGAAGCCACCGGCGGTGTTCGAGATAATGCCTCCGTACCGCCCCTGTCCCAGGTAGTTGATCCAGGGCGTAGGCGTGTCCGGGCGGGTGATCACGTACTCCCGGCTACTGGGGTCGTAGTAACCGTAGGGGTTGGCTGCCAGGGCGGTGGCGCCGTCGGGCCTCGTTGTGTCGGGATTCATGGTCATTGAACCTATAACCATGAGCACCCCATTGCGGGGAAAGGTGACGCCGGGAGCCACTGATGTAGCCCCTGAACTGGGGTCTCTCGGGAGCTAACGACGGCGGGTCGGATCTGAACCCACATTCGTCGTGCCTAAGCAAAGAGCGGCAACCAACGCTCGTTCGCCGCGAACATGTCGTCGGTCATCTGCCATGTTTCGTCCAGGGAGCAAACCGCAGCAGTCAGCGGATCAAGGGCCACTGCCTGGTAGATAGCCTCCCTGTCCCGCTCGAGGTGTCCCTTGACGACGAGCTCCTGCACGGCGATGTTGCTCCGGTTCAAGGCGGTCAGCTGAGGGGGAAGGGCTCCCACTGCGCCAGGGTGAACTCCTGCGCGGTCCAACGTCTCGAACACTTCACGCGGTTTCAACCGCGTCGCGACGTCAGGAGCCATTCGATAGAGCGCGTGGCGACTGCAATCGGCGAAGCTCGACGGCCGTCCGGCTCGTCTTCGATCGACTCCAGGCGACTGGATTGGCAGTTGCAGATCCGCCCCCAACCCGTAACCTCCAAACACCAGAGGCCCTGGCCTAGTCGATGAAGACTCGACCATAGGCTCAAGAGATGTCCGACACCCGAATTGACCCGACAGCGCCGCCCAGCGGCACCGGTTGCGCCGAGTGCCTGGCCAGTGAAGGCTGGTGGCTCCATCTGCGGCGTTGCGCCGAGTGTGGTCACATCGGTTGTTGCGACTCTTCCCCGAACCAGCACGCCATCAAGCACGCCCGGGCCTCCGGCCACACCGTCATCCGGAGCTTCGAGCCCAACGAGGACTGGTTCTGGGACTACGCGAGCGAGCAGTTCTGTGACGGTCCTGCCTTAGCCGCACCTGAGCACCACCCACTCGACCAGCCGGTTCCCGGTCCGGCCGGCCGCGTGCCGCCGGACTGGCAGAAGCATCTCCACTGAGAGCACCTCCGACGACCGAGTCGACGAGTTGGCTCTCGAAGAACAGGATTCGGGCGCGGCCCTTAAGGGACAAGCGACTCAGCTCCAAGCCCATCCTTCCTGGTGGCATGCCGGACTCTGAGGTACCATAATACCATGGTAACAGTAGAGCGGGTCCAATCGGGTGTCCGGATGGAGCGTCGGCTGTTGAAGGTCCTAAAGGGACTCGCCGAGTACCTCGACCTCTCCCTCGGAGACTTGCTCGAAGGCATCGTGCTTCACGCGTTCGAACAGAAACTGCCGTTCGACGACGCGACCGTCGCCACAGTCGAGAGGCTCAAAGAAGTCTACGGCTTGGACTTAACGGCCGCAGACAGCCACGACCTGTGCGAAGCAGACGATAAGGGAATCAGGTTTGATGAGCACCGTCCTTTGTAGACGCGTGCGCTTGATCGGCACGGTCGAGATCGCTCTTCCTGCAGAACAAGCCTTCCTCATGTTCACCCCGAGCGGGGAACGGACCTGGGCGCATGGCTGGGATCCCAGCTTCCCAAGCCCGAGCGCAGACGAAACGGAGCCCGGAACCGTCTTTCGGACCATTCACGGTGGCCAAGAGTCAATATGGACGGTGGCTCGCTGCGAACTCGGCCACTCGATTGGGTACGCAGTGGCGACACCAGAAGTGAGCTGTGGACTCGTCACCGTCACCTGCGAACCCTCTCCAAGCGGAACGAAGGCGACGGTCAGTTATGACCTCACGGCACTGAGAAGCGAGGCAAACGCTGAGCTCGACCGGTTTGCGACGAACTACCCGTCGTTCCTCACTCACTGGGAACGCTGCATAGAGGAGGCCATCAAGGGGCAACGCGAATAGCCGGTGCTGCTGCTGCTCACGACTGAACCCGGGGATGGTCACAATGGCTCGTGCGCGACGGACTATCGTGCAGAGTTCGCCGCTTCATCACTGCTGTCAACAGAACTCGCGTTCTTGTCGGAGCATAAGGGTTGACGCCCTAATCAGCGACGCTGAAGATGTCGGTGATCTGCCGCTGGTGGTAGCGCCGGGCCGCTCACTGCTTCGCAATCCCGACGGCTACGTCGTGCTCGGCCTCGCTGGTGCGTCCGAGCACGCCGGGTCCGAGGTAT
>OBLT010003063.1_pt1 | contig 10263 bp, 7 predicted proteins | sample 1518721 | NCBI WGS metagenome assembly OBLT01 (sample SAMEA3539307, study PRJEB22396) | soil metagenome | biome: tundra; feature: field; material: soil | place: USA | collected 2010-05 | depth 0.15 m | reverse complement strand
GGTCGCCGCCGACTGCGCGACACAAGAAATCAATCAGCACATAGTGATACCGCACCCGTACCTCATCGTCTCGGATCACACGCTCGTACACGCCCAGCATTTCATCCGTCTCGACCACCAATCCCGTTTCTTCGCGGGCTTCACGGATCACCGCTTCGCGCAGAGTTTCCCCGCATTCGAGGACGCCGCCCGGCAACGACCACTCGCCAAGCAGCGGCGGTGTTCCGCGCCGGATCAGCAGCACGCGATGATCGTCGCTATGATGATCGGCGATCACCGCGCCCACCCCCACCAGCGGAGACTCTGGGTATTCACGTTTCATTGGCTGATCATTATTATCACTTCGCGCCCACTTGATACTGCTCGATCTTCCCGTCGGGCATGATCCGTTCCCAAACCTCAAGCGCCTTCTTCGGAAAGTGCACTTCAAACAAGCGGAACGTCATGCCGCCGCGATCCTGCTTGTAGGTTTGCGTAAATTCTGTTGGCGTTCCCAGTGGTCCAAGGCTGCTGGCGAAATCCTTGACCGCTTGTTCGGTGAAGTAACGGTTGCAGTTGTCGGTGAACAAGGAGCGATCGATCTTCCCTTGCTGCAAAGCCGCGAATATTTCGCGAGACTGATCCTCTTGCTTGCCGGCATCGGCCTCGCGGAAAAGCAAAGCGGCGATCTTGCGGGCAATGTCGCTCGAAGCTTCGACCGAGTCCTCATTGACCAGGACGGCCACAGCCATGCGCGCTTCCGGGAAAACTATATTGTGTGCCGTAAAGCCGGAGACTTCGCCGCCATGCTCGATGGCTCGCTGTCCGAATTCCTGCCGCACCTCCACGCCCAAGCCATAGCGCGTTCCCAGCCCGTTCTTGAGTACGACTTCTTTTTGCATCTGCGCGTAAGAGGCCGGTTGAAGCACCGTCTGATTGATCATGCTGATATCCCACTTCGCCAGATCTTCGGCGGGCATGGCCAATTCGCCCGCGGCAAACAGCCAGCCCTTTCCCTCTTTCGGAGCCAGTCGCGGTGGCCCGATCGCGTAGCGCAGATATCCAGCCGCATCGGTTTCGGTGAGCCGGTTCTGGTCGATGTTCATGACGCTCTTCATTCCCAGCGGCGCGAAGATATGCTCGCTCAGAAATTGCAGCAGAGGCTCGCCGCTAGCTTTCTCTACAATCAGTCCCGCAATTACAAAATTGGTGTTGCTGTATTGCCACTCGGTTCCCGGATCAAAATCGAGCGGCTTGCGTGCCCACTGCTCGAGGATCTTGTCCGCCGTGATGGGCTGCAACATAAACGGCGGAACATAATCTTGCGGCCAGTAGTCCTGATAGCCCGAGGTATGCGACAACAATTCACGGATCGTAACTTCATTGCCGCGAGTCAGGTTGGGCACGAATCGCGACACGGAATCGTCGAGCGAAAGCTTCCCCCGTTCGGCCAGTAGCAACACCGCGGCCGCCGTAAACTGCTTGCTGATGGAACCGATGCTGTAGCGCATCGAAGGCAACGCGGGCGCGTGCGGCTCGATGCGGCCGTCGCCATAGGCCTGGAGATAAGTGATTGCGCCACTTTGCACAATGGCGATCGAGGCGCTCGGAACTCCGGTGTCGGCGAGCGCCTTGCGGACGATGGTATCAACTCTCTCCCGCAGCGTGGCGGGGATTGGCGGCGGGGATTGTGCTTGCAGAAGCGTGGTCGCGAGCAAAATAAGAACAACGCGCAGATTTCCAAATCGCGGTGAACTACTCATGCATGACTCCTTAGAACCGAACAGTATACGGCCTTCGGTTCGCCAGACTGAGCCACCAACAATCGCGAGCCGGAATTACAATAGCGACCATGTCGCTCGACGAATACAAACGTAAGCGGCGGTTTGAGGAAACGCCTGAGCCTCCGCCCAAGATTGATAATGAATCGCGGCATCGGTTTGTTGTGCAGCGTCATGACGCGTCGCGCTTACACTACGATTTCCGCCTGGAAATGGATGGCGTGCTCAAGTCGTGGGCCGTGCCCAAAGGTCCATCGCTTGATCCTGGCGACAAGCGTCTGGCGATGCAGGTCGAGGATCATCCTGTCTCGTACTTCGATTTTGAGGGCACAATCCCCGAAGGTAACTACGGTGGCGGTACGGTGATGGTTTGGGACACCGGTACCTGGGTACCACTATCGCCGGTACCAGTGAACGGCGTGTATGTTCCGGGCACGGAAAAAGAAGCTGCGGCCATGCTGGTGAAAGGCGATCTTAAGTTCCGCCTGAAAGGGAAGCGGCTCAACGGCGATTTCGCGCTGGTACACATCAAAGGCCGCGCCGGAAGCAAAGGAAACGAATGGTTGCTGATCAAGAAGAAAGACGATCACGTGGTCGCGGGATTTGACATCGACGCATACGCTACCTCGATTCTTACCGATCGCACCATGGCGCAGATCGCCGGGGATCAAGGCTCGGCAGAATGGAAGAGCAGTCGCCCTGCGTCTCGTGGGAAAGTGAAGGCTGCTTGGCTGGCAGACGCGATTGCGCGTGCTGACTCGAAGCGAAAAGCCTTGAACGCAGAGGACGCAGAGAATAAAGCCTCAACCGCGGAGAACGCGGAGAAGAACGACAGAAAAAGCCCAAGGCAAACAGCGCGACGTGGGACTCACGCGAATGCTTCGAATACAGCGTCCCAGGAATCCAAATCAAGAAGCAAGAAATCCTCTGCGAACTCTGCGTCCTCTGCGGTTAAAGCTCTTCCCGGCGCGGAGCAGAAGCCCATGCCCACGGTCATCCACCCGATGCTAGCTACCTCCGCCGCCAAGGCCTTCAATGGTCCGGACTGGCTGTTTGAAATTAAATGGGATGGATACCGCGCGGTTGCTTTCATCGAGGCCGGGCGCGTGCGACTAGTGTCGCGCAGTCAGAACGACCTTACCGCGCAGTTTCCGGAACTTGGCAGCCTGCCGCAATTCGTAAAGGCCGAGCGCGCCATTCTCGACGGAGAGATTGTCGCGCTCGATGACGAGGGGCGGCCTTCGTTCAGCCTGATGCAGCAGCGTACCGGATTCCAGCCAGGCAAACGCCGCCAGCCGCGGCGCGAAGGTGTGCCGGTTATCTATTATGCGTTCGATTTGCTGTATCTCGATGGTCTCGACCTGCGGCGCGTTGCGCTCGAGCAACGGAAGAAGTTGCTGCAAGAAAAGATTGTCGCCGGCGCGGTCATTCAGTTTTCCGACCACTATGCGGAGAAAGGGCTCGATCTTTTCGAAGCGGCAAAGCAACGCGGACTGGAAGGCATCGTTGCCAAGAAGCGTAGCGGCGCCTACGTGGAGAAGCGATCTGGCGACTGGGTCAAAATCAAAATCACGCAGCGTCAAGAATGTGTGATCGGAGGCTACACCGATCCGGAGGGCAGTCGCGAATATTTTGGAGCGCTGGTGCTGGGCTTGCATGACCAGCAGGGGCGGCTCATTCACGTCGGCCAGGTGGGCACTGGTTTCGATCAGAAGACGCTGAAAGAAATCTTCGGGAGCTTGCAGCCGCTGAAGACGAAACAGAATCCGTTTTACGGCGAGATCGGAGGATTGCGGAAGGTTCAATTTGTGCGTCCGCAGTTGGTTGCGGAAATCAAGTTCGCCGAATGGACTCACGAAACGGAGGACGGCGGCATGAAGCTGCGCGCGCCAGTGTTCATGGGGCTTAGAGTTGATAAGCTGGCGGAAGAGTGTCGGCTGGAAGAAGCGGTCGCGAGCTAGCTGAGGATTTCGAACACACACGATGACCAGTGATTTTCGGATTGTGAGTGAAATAGGGATTTTTCGTCAATAGTTCGCGACTGAGCGGTCCAGAGCTACCAGCTCCTCCTGTAGAAAGCTCGGAGTATCGGTTTGTTTGGACCTTGCGCCCATCCAGTAGCGAAAAATACGTGTGGGTGTTGCCAGTCTCACCGTTTCCAAAGCGGGTGACCATGTAAAGATGGTCTGTTACAACCTCTCCACGCTCGCCGGGTTCACGAAAAGTCCATTTCGCGCTGGAGCTAACCATCGCTTCGACTGTAACGTTAGCATCTGGCGGACCCTCTACCCCGTCTGCTTTGTCCACAAAGAACGATTCGCGGAGGACTAACGGCCCACGTGACGGGGAGCCCATCCAGAGATCAACTACAGTAAACCGATTATTCCGCGTCATGAAATGCTCGTCGCCGCCAGCGCCTTTTACTTTGATCTTCAGTGTGGACACTGCGAAGTATCTGTCTTTGGGAAGGCTCACCCCCACTGTACCCTCCAGCAAAAAGAACTCCACGACGATTGTGACCACTATCGCAGTTGCTATCGCGAAACTTGGTCTTTTGACCCACGTCAAGCCGTGCATTTTGTTCATCCTTTCACCCGAATGCTCCTATTGAGCCATACTCAAATTGTCGCCCGAATACTGAAGAGTAGAAGATAACTGTTGTAATCAGGTGTGGGTGTTGAAAAAGTCCATTTTTCTCAAAACAGCCAAAATTTGGGGGATAGAAAATGTCTACCCGAACCGAGAAAGTCGTTTGTAGGGCATCCTAACGCAAAGTTTTTTCTGAGCATTTTCCGGAAGTGAGTTTTTCAACACCCACAGGTGATTACACTCATGACTGAACTTGCCGGTGCAAATGAAACGGTGCGCGCACGGATTGCGATCTGCGCAAGCTAGAAGGCGCTGCCGCCGCCTCCTCCGAAGCCGCCGCCGGAGAAGCCGCCGCCGGAGAAGCCTCCTCCTCCGCTGAAGCCGGATCCGCTGGAACTCGATCTGGGGGCGGAGACGAAGACCTGGTGCATGTCTGATGCCATGCTGTGCATGGAGCTGGAAAAGAAAAGTGGACTGAAGCCAACGTAGCCGTTGGGCGAAACGTACCAGCTTGGCGGGTCTTTGACGATGCCGTCGAACGCTTGTGCCCAGTGATGCTCGACGCCCAGCGCCATGGCGTAGGGAAGAAATTTCTCGAACGTGTCGGGCGGCATGCGCTGGATGCGGTCGGCGTCGACGCGGTTCATGAACTCCTGGAATCCGAGGACAGCGACTCTGGTGCGCGCACCGGCCACAGTCTTGGCCGTCATCTGGCGGGCAAAGAGCCACCAGATCAGGGCGGAAACTAGAACGCTCCCGATGACCAGCGGAATGGAATAGAACAGGTTCATCCAACCCATGACTTGCACGGCGACCACGAGAATTGCGACGACAACGGCGGCCACGATGCTGTAGCCATTGGCCGATTCCGGATCGAGGGTGTAGATGCCCTTGCCCTTCAGCGCGTTCATGATGTCCTGACGCACGATCGGGATGACGGTGTAGAAACGATTCTTCAGGCTGGACAAGCGAGTTTCAGCGCCGCCCTGGAAAATGTTTTCCAGCATCACGCGTTCGTGCGGGGTGAGGTCGGGGCCCCATTGATCGACGGGCTTCAGAAGGTGGAACAAATAATCTTTGTGGTGGAAGACGAGGAAGGTGTCGACTTTTTCTTCGATCTTGATGTAGCCGCGCACGGCCAGATCGACGATGGTGCTGGTGATATCGCGGGGGTGGATGGTGTCGTCGATCATCGTTCCGGCTTCGGCGGGAGACATGCCCTTGGGCGGTTCGTACTGTGGGGCTACGGAGACGCCGGGATCGGGATCGCGACCCACGGAATACCAGAGCCCAAACATCACCGCCAGTGTAAACAGCGGCAGGAATACGACGGGGTTGCTGCCCAAGAACCATCCTAACTTCGTGAGCTCGGACGGTGGTTTGAGCACTCCCTGCGGAACATAGATGTCGATGGTAACGCCGCCGCGCATGGGAAGCGGTTGAGTGGTTTCGAAGAGAACGTCAGCGCCTTTGACTTCGGCAGTTGCTTCACTTTGTTTGGAACCGTAGGCGCCGGTAAAGGCCTGAGCGCGCAATCCTCCGCTGGCATTTTCGGGCAGGGTGACGAAAGCCGAGGCATGGTCGATGGGAACGGGCCAATCGTTGCCGGTCACGTTCCAGTAGAACTCGGCGTAACTGTCGTTGTTATTGCCGTTGTTGTTATCGAAAAAGCGGACGCCGTTGCGAACGGAGTAATCGATGTTGACGACGCGCGTTGCGTCGACCGCGCCGGGAATATAGATTTTGAGGTCGCGGTAGGCTCCGGACTTGCTCGAATCGTACTTCAGCTTGTTTCCGCTCTCGTCGGTGACGCTCATGATATTGAGAAAGAGCGTGTAGTTGGTTCCCTGTGGCCCGGGATACTCGACGGGAATGGTGCGGTGGATGCCGTGCCACTCGCCGACGAATGCCAGGGTGATTTTTTCGCTGACGAGAGCGGTGCCATCGGCGGCGATGGAGACGGTGTCCTTGAAATCGGTAACGTGCCAGTTGCGGGCCTGGGCAGAGGCGGTGACGGCGAGCGCGAGAAGCAGGAATAAGACGAGCAGTCGGCGATTCGTATAAGCTCCGCGGAACATTCTTAGAACTTCACCCATATTGCGAATCCAGCGTTGCTGTGGCCACTGGCAGGTTGCCGAGCTTAGCCGCGGTCTAGAACTTCACGGCGACTGGTTCGCGATCGGCGGCAGCCACTTCGAAGAATTGTTTTTGCTGGAAGCCGAACATCCCGGCCAGAATGCTGGTCGGGAAAGACTGAATCTTGGTGTTCAGATCGCGCACAACGGCGTTGTAGTAGCGGCGGGCGTTCTGAATCGCGTCCTCAATTTCGCTGAGAGAATTCTGCAGCTGCGTGAATTCCTGCGCGGCCTGGAGTTGGGGATAATTTTCGGCCACGGCAAACAGGCTCTTGAGCGCGCCCGTCAGCTGATTTTCGGCGGCAGCCTTGTCGACGGGGCCGGTGGCCTGCATGGCCATGGAGCGGAATTTGGCGATGTTCTCGAACGTATCTTTTTCGTGAGTGGCGTAGCCTTTTACGGTTTCGACGAGATTTGGAATCAGGTCGTGGCGGCGTTTGAGCTGAACATCGATGTCGGACCAAGCCGATTCGGAGCGCACGCGCAATTGCACCAGGCTGTTGTACATCCCGACCAGGAAGACGCCCAACAGAACTATGACTGCCAGAACCGCTAAAACCATGTGGACCCTCCTCGAGGTGGATTCAAGTGGACGTTAGCACAGCGGGTTGTGGCGAACAATGCAGGGTTTGATTCGTGGCCGTGTCTCAAAAACATTAAACACCAAGGACACAAAGGAAACTGGAATTGTGTCTTACTGCCTGGGGGCGTAGTATCCGCGGCGAGCGCGGACTTGCAGATCTTTTTTCAGGGCGGTTATTTGGATGGAGCGGTAGCGTCCGTCGGCGTCGAAGTCGGTGGGCTTGTAGGAGACGGCGTACTGGCTGCGCAGTTCTTCTTCAATGGCGGCGAACGAGTGCGTGATGTCTTTCATCTTGTAGGGGAAGAAGGCGCGGCCGCCGGTGGCGGAAGCGAGGTCTTCGAGAACTCGGTCGCCGCGCAGAATCAGGCCGCTATCGTCGGTCGAGATGGCATAGATGAGAACTTCGGCGCGCTGCGCCATTTCAATGGCTTGGGCGCGCGTGTATTCGCTCTGATTGTCTTCGCCGTCGCTGAGGATGACGAGGGCTTTGCGGATGGGATGGTCGGAATGTTCGCGCAGCAGCTTTTCCTTGCACGCTTTGTAAATTGCGTCATAGATCGCGGTACCGCCGCCGTCGCTGAGGCGCTGCACTCCAGCGGCGAGCAAGGGTACTTTATCGGTGAAATCCTGGGTGAGGCGGCTCTCTTTGTTGAACCCCACGACGAAGGCGCGGTCATAGCCGGGACGGATGATGTGCTGCAGAAATCCGGTGGCGGCATCTTTTTCAAATCCAAAACGGCCCTGCACCGAGCCGCTCACGTCCACGAGCAGGCCGAGTTCGATAGGCAGGTCGGTCTCGCGATGGAAGTTGAGGACGGACTCCACGGGTTTGTTGTCGTCGAAAATGTTGAAATCGGCCTGGTTTAGATTGCGCACGAATTTGCCGTGGCGATCGGTGGCGATGAAGAGTACGTTCACTTCATCGACGCGCTTCTTGATGGTGAGGACAGAATCATCGGCGTCGTAGCTGGTGGCGGAGCTGCCGGAGTCCACGGCAACGGCGGAAGCGGCGATGACGTAGGGAGTGGTTTGGGCGCATGCGGAAATCGACAGAGCAATAACGGACAGAACAAAAACGATGAGTGCGACTCCGCTTGGCGACAACCCGGATTTGCTGACGTTCGTCATTGAATATCGGAACCTTCAACTACTTCGATGCACGCGGTGGGCCGAAATCCGCAAAAACGCGATCCCGTTTGACTGTAGGCCGTTATTGGGTGCAACTCCAAGTTACAAAAGGAGTACGCACCCGGTGCGGCCTTAACCATAAGCAGGTCAACAGGTTGGAAAGGTGGGTCGAAACGGCCCAGGGGCGCGGTACAAGAGGCGCGCTCGGACATGGCGGGTGGAATCTTCACGGGACGCCCGGGCGGCAAGATTCTCAGGATATTTCTTTCATGGTTGAGTGAGCTTCGTGCAAAAACTTCTGGATGCCGGCCCTGGCCTGGAGTTGTACTTTTGCATGGGATAATCTTCAAACCGCCGGGAGATGTACCTGGCTCGGAGTCGCGATATGTATTTTGCACAGTTCTATTTAACCTGTCTGGCCCATGCTTCTTACATGATCGGATCGGAGGGCGAGGCGGCGGTGGTGGATCCGCAGCGCGATGTGGACATCTATCTGAAGGCGGCCGGGGAGCAGGGTCTGCAGATCCGGCACATATTCGAAACGCATCTGCATGCCGACTTTGTTTCCGGACACAAAGAGCTGGCGGCGCGGACGGGCTCGAAAATTTACATCGGAGCGCGGGCGAACGCGGGATTTCCGCATGTGGCGCTGACGGATGGCTTTGAAGTGCTGGTGGGAGCGGTACGGTTTCGCGCGCTGGAGACGCCGGGCCACACTCCGGAGAGCGTCTGCCTGGTGATTACGGACGGAGAGAAATCAGTGCAGCCCTGCTCGGTTCTGACCGGCGATACGTTGTTTATTGGCGATGTTGGACGCCCGGATCTTTCGCGTACGCACACGCCTCGGGAGCTCGCGGGGTTGCTGTACGACAGTTTGCACCAGAAATTGCTGGCGCTGCCGGATGCAGTGGCGGTGTATCCCGCCCACGGTGCGGGCTCCCTGTGCGGACGTGCGATGCGGGCAGAGCGGTCGTCCACCATCGGGACTGAGCGCCTTACGAACTACGCGCTGCAAATTCCGAGCCGGGAAGAATTCATCGCGCAGTTGACCACCAATCTTCCGGCGCGTCCCGACTATTTTCTGGAGGATGCCGAGATCAATCGGTCGGGTGCGGGGGCGTTGACGGAATTGCCGCCGATGCCGGGACTTTCTCCGGCGGAGGTGCAGCGACTGTTGCAGCCTAATGCCAACGTGCTGGACGTTCGTTCGGGCGACGAGTTCGCGGCGGGACACGTGCCGGGGTCGGTCGGGATCGCGCTCTCGGGACAATTCGCGTCGTGGGCTGGAGGAGTTTTGGGCATCCACTCGAAACCGGTTCTGATTGGCGATACCGGCGCGCAGATTGACGAAGCCCGCCTGCGCTTAGCTCGTGTGGGCATCGAAGATTTGCGTGGATATCTGGCCGGCGGTCTGGCGGCGTGGCAGAAGGCTGGTTTGCCGTTGGCAAAGACGGCGCAGATTTCTCCTCAAGAGCTGAACCAGAAACTGCGCGACGGAACCGTGCGCGCGGCGGATGTGCTCGACGTGCGTCGTGAAGGCGAATGGCAAGCGGGGCACATCGCCGATGTGCAGTGCCGGGCGCTCGATACGTTTCCGCATGGACTGCCCGCGATGGATCGGGAGCGCCCGGTTGCGGTTCACTGCAAGAGCGGGTATCGCAGCATCATTGCCTGTAGTTTGCTGGAGCGCGCGGGCTATCGCAACGTGATCAATGTTGCGGGAGGCTTCGACGCGTGGCATGCCGCGGGGCTTCCGGAAGTTGCGGAGCAACCGGTCAAGGCGTAGAGCGCGCTGTCAGCTGTCAGTTATCAGTAACCCCATTTCAGTCCACCGTGGCGGCTTGCGCCTTCGCTAGAAGCACTTCGCGTCGGACGGGAACTTGTGGCAACGCAGACATCAAGCGGCGCGTGTAAGGGTGTACGGGCGCAGTGAAGATCTGCTCGGTCGAGCCGCTCTCGACAATCTCACCTTGGTGCAGGATGGCGATGCGCTGGCAGATTCCGGCGACCGACGGCAGATCGTGCGAGATGTAGAGGATCGACATGCCGATCTCGCGATTCAGGCGCG
>OBLT010003060.1_pt1 | contig 10267 bp, 10 predicted proteins | sample 1518721 | NCBI WGS metagenome assembly OBLT01 (sample SAMEA3539307, study PRJEB22396) | soil metagenome | biome: tundra; feature: field; material: soil | place: USA | collected 2010-05 | depth 0.15 m | reverse complement strand
ACGAAATGTGCATCCCGGCGCTTTGGTAAGCGATGTGGAAAAAAATATTCCCATGCTCGAACTGAAGCAGGAAAGCCACCTGAGGTTGCAAATAGATTTACCTTCAGATATAGCATCAGGTTTAAATCCTAAAGATAGTGTTACCTTTTTCGTACAGGCACTGAATAGTAAAAAAATGACCGGAATCGTTAGCAGAAAATCCGGAAATGTAAATCCACAATACCGCACCGAACTTATTGAACTTGATGTAATGAATCCTGATGGAGCTCTTGCTTCGGGAATGTATGCAGATGTGGTTTTCACTTCCAAAGGAGATCCTCAGGGAATGAACGTTCCTTCCAGCTCGGTTGTAACTTCCACGGAAAGAAAATATGTGATCGTACAAAGAAATAAGAAATTAGAAAAAGTAGATGTTACCACCGGAAACCGGTCTGCTGGTAGAATTCAAATCAATGGTAACCTGCAACCCGGGGAGATGGTAATCCTAAACGCAAATGATGACATTGCCTCAAGTAATTAAGCCATTTATATTTATTTCCGGCCCTGTTTACGAAAGTGAAAAATTATCAATAAGTATTATCAAAATGTGGTAAAGAAAAAAACAGGATTGGTTAATTCAGTTTCAAAACAGCACAATAAAATCTGAATGAAATATTTATTATCCACGTAAATGCCATGCCTTAGGTTTTACAAATGCCCGTAATCCGGCATGGGAAAGCGTTACCCCAATACCTGAATGTTTTCTGCCGCTCCATGGGAGACAAGCGCTTACCCTGTCGCAACAATTCCAATAGCCGCTACCTGAATTGATCTGTTGTAAAATTTTTTCTGCCCTCTGTTTATCGGCGCTATAAACTGAAGCGGTTAAACCATATTCGGTTTCCTGCATCAGCTTAACAGCTTCTTCATCATTATTCACTTTCATAATACCAATTATTGGCCCAAAAGATTCCTCTTTCATTACCGACATATCGTTAGTGACGTTTGTAAGAATAGTGGGCCTAAAATAATATCCCTTCCTGTCTATACGTTTGCCACCAATTATAATTGTTGCGCCTTTTTGTACAGCATCTTTAATTTGCAAATCCAAAACATCGAGCTGCTCTTTTCTTGAGAGAGGGCCAAAATATATTCCTGCTTCAGTTGGCAAGCCTACCTTCCATGATTTTACTTCTTTTACAAAGGCTTCCAGGTAGGCATCATATACCTTTTCATGAACATAGATCCTTTCCACTGAGCAGCAGCTTTGGCCGTTATTATAAAAAGCGCCATCTGCTGTAGAAGCCGCCACGGATTTAATATCTGAAATATCCTCTGCAACATACAAAGGGTCTTTCCCTCCCAGTTCGCATTGGCAGGGCACCATTTTAGTGGCTACCTTTTCATAAATATATTTTCCCGTTTTATAGGACCCGGTAAAGAAGTATCCATCATATGGAAGTTCCAGCAGCAACTCCCCCACTTCTTTTGCTCCGATAGCGAGATGGAAAATATTTCCGGGTACACCTGACAGTTGTAATAATTTATTAATTTCCAAAGCAGTAAGCGTAGCATATTCAGAAGGTTTATACATAACTGCATTCCCAGCAAGCAATGCCGGAACAAAAACATTTACACCAACGAGATACGGATAATTCCAAGCTGAAATATTACAGATGATACCTAATGGTTCATAAGTAATTTTTTCTTCCAATCCTTTTTCGATGTGCATCGTTTCATCAGACAAATATTTCGAGGCGTTCTCTGTAAGCCATTTTATCCGGGAAATGGAACCATTGATTTCATTACGCGATTGCTGCAAAGGTTTTCCAACTTCATTGGTAAGTAGAAGGGCCAGCTTTTCAATGTTCGATTTCAAAAGATCAGCAAATTTTTGAATCATCATAATTCTTTCATTCAATGGAACATCCTGCCAGGCTTTCTGAGCTATTTGTAATTGTTGGAATTTTTTGTTTACGCTTTCGTTTGAATCTTCGGCTACTTCGCAGATAAGTTCTTCTGTGGAAGGATTAATGATTTTCATAAATTAATTATTGAACAGTTTGTCGAACTGCATCTAAAAAACTTTGCTTTATATTTTTTGTAAAAACACTCTCCATATCTGCCATCCTTTCTGGATGCCATTGCACCAGCATCAGGTATGAACTTCCTTCTGGATTCCTGCGTTCCATTCCCTCAACAATACCATCGGGTGATAAGGCATTTACCACAAGGCCAAAACCAGGCATATCCACACTTTGATGGTGTGCACTGTTTACGGTTCCTTTTTCCTTTCCTATAACTTTAAATAAAGCGGAATTCGGATCGATATCTACCATATGTTCTCTGTCTGTATCCGCATTCAACTTACTATGATTATATTTTCCAAAAGCAGGAATATCGGGCACTAACGTTCCGCCAAAATATACATTTACAAATTGCAAGCCACGGCATATACCCAACAATGGTTTTTGATTTACTTCTGTATGTTGCAGTATTTTCCACTCAAATTCATCTCTTCTTTCATCAATATCTTTAGGATCTATATAAGACAGGAATTCAGGCTGATTATATAATCTTGGATTGAGATCATGTCCCCCGGATAAAATAATTCCGTTGCATTTTTCTATTTCATCAAAATTATTCAGTTGGTAACCCAGTTTAATTATCATTACACCCGGTTCATTATGGAACCATTTTTCATAATTATAATATCTGGTACCTTCGCTTATGCCAATAATACTATTTTTCATCTTTCCATTTTAAAGTAAAAATAACCCGTCACCTTACAGCGCATTTAAATATAATTGTTTAAAATCTTCCCGGCTAACAGGTTTAGGATTATTAGGATGGGCGAAATCAGCAATGGCAAGATCTGCCAGTGTTTCTATATGTTCCGCTTTTACGCCAATATCTTTCAGGTTTTTGGGGATATTAATTTTTGCATTCAACTCATGTAAATATTGTAGTACCCCTGTTCCCCTTTCTTCCTGCAATTCCAATGTGCGAGCTATCCTTTGAAATTTATGTTCGAACCCCTCTATATTGAATTCCATACCATAGGGAATATTTACAGCATTAGCCAAGCCATGATGCGTATCCAGCAATGATGATAATGGATGCGCCAGCGAATGCACCACGCCCAATCCCTTTTGGAAAGCAACTGCCCCCATCAGGGAAGCCATGAGCATGTTGCTTCTTGATTCCAGATCAGGATGGTTCACAGCTTTTACCAAAGACTGGTTAATTAAATTAATTCCTTCCAATGCAATTCCATCGCACATAGGATGCCACATCTTTGCCAGGAATGCCTCCATATGATGCGTTAATGCATCCATACCCGTAGCCGCAGTTATGAAAGGTGGTAATTCCATTGTTAGTAACGGATCAGCAAAAACTATCTTAGCCAATAGTTTTGGAGAGAAAAGAATCTTCTTCTGGTGCATAGTTTCATCAGAAATAATGGCACTTCTTCCTACTTCGCTTCCGGTACCTGCAGTAGTCGGAATAGTAATAAAATGTGGCACATCATTAGTAACATATACATCTCCACCAATTAAATCATCGTATTTAAATAGATCCTCCCGATGATTCACCCTTAATACTATTGCCCTGGCCACATCAATAGCAGCGCCACCCCCGATGCCGATAATTGCATCCCTATTGGTCGCATCATACACATCTGTACCGCTGTAAACATCTGGCCTGACGGGGTTTTTATGAATAGAACTAAATACTTCTGTAGAAATATTTTTCCTTTTGAGGCCGGTGATTATTTCTCTAAAAAAATCCAATTGAGCAACATTCGGATCCGTGACAATGAGCGGTTTTGACGAATTATTCGCTAGTAAATAATCTCCCAATTCTTTACTCGATCCGGCTCCGAAGCGAATGGTGGTTGGAAAATTAAATTGAAGTACAGTATCGAAATTCATTAATTAAATATTTATAAAATTATTTTACTCAAAGATACATATGCAGAAAAGGCAAAATGAAAAATCCTCTGTATCATTTTATTTTTTGGGCCCCCATGAAATAAAATTCGATCTTAAATTAACTCAAAATATCTTTTATACTCCCAGTCTGTTACTGCCTTCAAATGTTGCCTCCACTCCCATTCACGAGTTTGCACAAAATGTTCCACAAACTTTTCCCCTAAAATCTCTTTCGCAATAGTAGATTCTTTCATCATCTTGGTTGCTTCATCTAAGGTTTTGGGAAGTGTACCATTTGAATAATTTCTATACCCATTCCCAACCGTCGCAGGTTGTTTTATTTTTAATTTGTTTTTTATGCCATACAAACCAGCAGCAAGAGCACCAGCCATCGCCAGGTATGGATTTACATCAGAACCAATAACTCTTGTCTCCAACCTGCACGACTTGCTGCTCCCCGCTAAAACCCGCAGGGCAACTGTCCTGTTATCCACACCCCATGTGAGCGTAGTTGGCGCCCATGCTCCCTCCACTAATCGCTTATAACTATTGATCACGGGAGCAAACATGGGTAAAATATAAGGAAGGCAATACAGCTGGCCTGCGATATAATTTTTCATCAGGGAACTCATTTTCAATTCATCTTTTTCATTGTAAAAAAGATTCTTTTTTCCTGAAGCATCCCAAAGGCTTTGATGAACATGCCCACCACAGCCTGGAAGATTTTCATTGATCTTTGCCATGAAGGTAGCCACACAGTCATGCCTGTACGCAATTTCTTTAACGGCAGTTTTAAAGAGTACCGCCCTGTCGGCAGCTTCTATAATCTCAGAATAATTAATTGCTGCCTCATAAGTTCCCGGTCCCGTTTCAGTATGGAGCCCTTCGAGCGGTATATCAAACTTTGTAAGCAAATCAAAAATGTCAGAGAAGTATGGGTTTTCCAAAGAACTTCTTAGAATAGAATAACCAAACATTCCCGGGGTTAAAGGTGTAAGATTTTTAAATTGTTTATCATGAATGCTTTGTGGAGTCTCCGCAAAGTTGTACCATTCAAATTCCTGTGAGAAAAAAGGTGTATAGCCTATATCGTAAGCATCCTGTAACACCTTTTTTAATAATTGCCTGGGGCAAACAGGTGATGGCTGACCCTTTATATCAATCATTTCACCAAGGAAGAAGGGAACATTATTTTCCCAGGGGATTTTTCTGAACGTTGCCAGATCAATCCTGGCAGGCGTATCAGGATAACCGGTGTGCCAGCCGGTATAGGATACATTATCATAGGCGACATCATTGGCATCCCATCCAAAAATCACATCGCAGAATGAGGTATTGGAATCTACTGCAGATAAGAATTTCTCTCTAGAGATATATTTCCCGCGCAATATTCCATCAATATCTGCAATGGCAATTTTTACTTTCCCGGAGGGATGGTCCTTTACAAATTGGAGGATTTCATTTGTTGTCATATGATTACAATTTTTTGTTTTCTGACCACCAGCCCAGCCTGTCGGTTTGCAGGAAATTTTATTTCTTAAATATCTTAAAAGCCCCGAAACAAATTCCCAATATCACAATATAAATAATTACCAGTTCAAGATTAAAAATTATCATGGCGATGAAAGAAACGGCAGCAATTATCAATGCAATAACAGGAAATACAGGATACAAGGGCACTTTAAAAGGACGAATCATTCCTGGTTCATTTTTCCTTAATTGTAAAAGAGAAACCATGGATATCATATATAAGGTTAAGGCGCCGAAAACAGAAATCGTAATGATCTCTGAAGTCTTACCTGTTAGCAATGCAATAGTTCCTATTCCTAAATTAACCAGTAAGGCATTAGCCGGCGTTTGAAACCTGGCATGAATTTTACCGATAAATGAAGGGGCAAATTTTACCCTTCCAAACTCAAATACTGATCTTCCGGCCGCTAAAATAATTCCATGGAAAGAAGCAATCAATCCAAACAAGCCAATAGTAATTAATAGATGATACATTACATTATTACTCCCAACTATGTGACTCAAAGCCAATGGTAATGGGGAGTCGGAAGATGTTCCATCAGCTTTATACACAATCGCTTCCCACCCTGCCACACCAATGGAAGACACAAAAGTTAAAATACATAATATTATTAGTGTTGCGATTGCCGAACCAAATCCAATTAAAACAGTTCTCTGCGGATTAATAGCTTCCTCAGCTACATTAGCCACTCCTTCTATTGCAAGAAAAAACCAGATAGCAAAAGGTATGGCTGCAAAAATTCCCTGCCAACCATGGGGCAAAGCATTGTGCTGTAAATTGCTGAAATGAAAATGTGGAATGGTAATGCCTGTAAATAATAATAATTCTCCTACAGCTAAAATAGTAATCGCCAGTTCAAATATAGCCGCCGCTTTTACTCCATAAATATTCAAAGCGGTAAAAATTATATACGAAAAAATGGCAATAGCAATAACAGGAATTTGCGGAAAGAATAAATTAAAATAAGCGCCAATAGCAAATGCGATTGCCGGAGGAGCAAAAATAAATTCTATATTCTGTGCCATACCCGCAATGAAACCTAAATCCTTCCCGAGTGCCCGGTTTGCATAATCAAAAGCCCCGCCAGCCCTTGGTATGGCGCATGCTAATTCAGCATAGCTGAAGGTGAAGGTTACGTACATGATGATAATGAAAACCGTAGCAATTGCCAGGCCTAAAGTGCCTCCTTCTTCAAGACCTAGGTTCCAGCCAAAATACATTCCTGAAATAACATAGCCTACACCCAGCCCCCACAACATCGCCGGTGTAAGGGTTCGTTTTAGTTGGTTTGGAGGCGATGATTGTAATAAAGACATTTATTTTAGTTGAACCGGGGAAATAGAAGCAATTATTAAATAAACTTAGGATAAAAAATCAAAATTCCCTGCAGATGGAAAATGAATCGCATTCCTAAAAATTATCGTGGATGATACCTGAAATATCTGATTAATGCTTTTTTATTAAGTTTACACCAATCAATTGCCAATATAAATATGAAAACTGTCCTGAATCTCTTATTCCTCCTCCCATTGATAACAAATGCCCAGAAACAGGAGGACACTTTAATGGTGTTGCCCACCATTGAAGGCAAAATTTTTTATAATAGAATTTATGTAGATAGCGGTTTTTCAAAGACGGATCTTTTTTTAAAGGCAAGAAATGTTTTCCAAAAATTATTCCATGCCAAAAAAGGAGTTAATGAGCACGAGGATAAGGAAAATGGCATTATCTCTGCCCAGGTCTATCTTTCTTTTAATACAACCAGGGAAGTAACGAATATTGTTTTCCAGAATGTAGTGAAAACCACAATTACTATAAAAGTGAAAGATAATAAATACAAAGTTGAGATAACGGATTTTTATAAAATTTCTTCTGATGCGAATACGCCCGACGAGCCATTTGAGGAAATTTTTCTTTTTGATAAAGCTAAAGACAGGCCAAACTGGTATGCTTATTATGCAAATTTGAATCAGAGGGTAATGCTAATCCTTGATCAGATATTTGCAGAGATGAATCAGAAGTTAAGTACAGAATTCTGATATGGCTAGCGGTAAAATCAATATTTCAGAAATGATTCATAATTGAATAAGACTACATAATTTAATTGATTTAAGGTGTTTTAGATTGCAATAATAGAAAACTTAAAGATAAAAGCGTAATTTAATGACAATATAGTAGATCGCGAATCAATTTTTCTGATTAGATTTGAGGCTATATTTCATGCATCCGATTTCCAGCTGAGAATTTCCCCAAAGTAAAGTTTTTTCGCGTTGAATTTTTGTTCCATTTACCCCACCATACTAATTCCCGCAAAGCTTAAACAATAATAAACACCAGGATTGGAAATTGTTATGTCATTTTATGACCACCCTTGATGGGTTCGATAAAATATCATAAAATCTTTCCTTCTATTGACTTTAAATTTTAACTCGGTATAATTTACTTATATGATTTGCAATATGAGTTAGACTAATTCGGTCAATGACCAGCGCTTTACCAATAGCAATAGAGCTTAAGCCTTGTCTTTTTAATCGTTGAACTTCGTAATACATGATCCAGTCTCCTATCATTTTTTTATCCATACTTTTCTGCCTGTTTTTATGGCAGCGTAAAGCTGGATTTTTAATGATAGATCATGCATTCTTATTTACCGAAGTTGTGCATTCTTATTTACCGAAACTGTGCATTCTTATTTACCGAAGTTGTACATTCTTATTTACCAATTATAGTACATTGTTATTTACCGATTACAGAAATCTGAATTTGATTTGTGATTTATGTAAGTGGTTAAGTAATGAGAAGAAAAAAAAGGCTAACTGATTATTTTGCATCACCTTTAATTCATTATTTATCTTAATACCTATCTTGTGTTTCTTCTAATCAGAAGATTTGCTTTTAGTTTGACCTGAAATGAAGCACCTCCTGTCCTTGTTAATTGCCTCTTTTAAAATTCATCTTTAACTTAACTGAAATGTATGAAAATAACCCCATTTCCATCTATACTTATACTTAGTGCCCAATCTTAGGCCCTAAATTGTATATCACCATCACATCCATCCATAACTTTTATTTTGGTAACAATATAGGAAATGGGACAAAATGATTTAAAAAATTACTCATGGCTTATGGATGGTTTCCTTCTATCAGTCTTATCTACGATTTTGGATGGTTTACTTTTATCAGTCTTATCTATACAAGTTAAAATCAAGAATACTTTATCCGGAGGAAAAAATTTAATAGATGTTTTTGAAATTTCTGCATCTCCAAGTGTTGATGAGATTTCATCTAAATCAAAATCTTCTGTCTTACTACCCCAATTATTATTTGGCTGAGTGGAAAGTTCTCTAATAATCACAAATTGCTTTGCCATAAAATAAAGGTAAATTAATTCTGGGAATAGGCATTAATTACTCCAAAAATGTGAACGTAGAAGAATTGTTAAAGACCCATAGTTAAATACACTTTTATGGGCTCTCATTAGGAGAAACTGATTCACCCTATTTCAGACAATTTTTTGGTGCCTATTCAAATCCAGTAAACCTATTTGATCATGCTGCTAATATGAAATTCAAGACTTTTAAAATATATCACTATGGAGAGTAGGCTTATGATCAAATAATTGCCAGATTTGATGATTTAACTAATAAGAATGTCGATAGGCTAAGACAATATAATTCTATCGAATTTATAAATATTCAAGATTACAAGTCTATCCGTGGTGGAGATGATAAATTTTTTATGATATAAAATAACCTATAATCGCCTTGCAAGTGCAGGTGGTAGCGGAGGAGGCAGTAGATTACACAATTACCTTTATAACCTTCTGCCTATTTGTTGTGTTTTTGGTTTTCTTTCTAATGTAGCAAATGACATCATTTTTCCAATCTTTGAATTTCAAATTTGCCATGTCTCTAAAATTCATGCCATTTCCAAAATAGGAGAATATAAAATAACTGATGGCTCTCCTCTCATAATAATTAGCAGGTGAATAATTCATCAATTCTGCCATCATCTTTCTTGACAAAGACTTTTTTGCTTTAGTTACTTCTGGTATTACATATTTATACCTTCCAAAAGGGTAATCATTTTGAGCAATTACGCCCTCACTAATTGCCATATTAAAAATTGCTCTAAGATTACGTGCATGTTTCCCCACAGTTGAAATTCCATCCTTCTTTCTTCCTTCATTTCAGTTTCTAAATCTTTTAACCGCTTAACTGTGAAAAAATTAAAGCCTACATCTGTTACTTTTAAATTATCACGGTAAACATTCTTTGTCACTGCATAACATTCTGCACTACCAAATTGCCCATTATTCCTTAAGGTATTTATCTTCTTATCAAACCAATCAAATATATTTTCAGAATTAATGCTAACGTTAGTTCCATGAACTATTTCCAAGTTGGAGGAATACTTTAATAATAAGCGTATTTTCCTAATGTCATAGGCATTATTACCATCCAGGTAATCATATACTTTTGCCTCTGCATCAAGTATGTTTCTAAGGGTATCTTTTAAAGCAGGTTTTATTTTGGAAGAATGTATATCTCCATACTCTATTTCTGTTAGATATATCCCAGTCTGCACATAATCATATCTTCTATTGCAATAAATAAGTATGCATACAGGTTAAGTGTCATCTCTTGATTTATACCTTACGTCAAGGCAGTCGCTAATAGTAATTTTCAAAGGTCTAAGTTTTGACTTGTTTGCAAATTGTTTGCAAAATCCTATGATTGCCTGCTGCCTAAAAACTCAACCACCACCTTCTCCTATATAACTTAAAATTTGACCATTGAAAATGAGCATATTACAAATTTTA
>OBLT010003059.1_pt1 | contig 10267 bp, 10 predicted proteins | sample 1518721 | NCBI WGS metagenome assembly OBLT01 (sample SAMEA3539307, study PRJEB22396) | soil metagenome | biome: tundra; feature: field; material: soil | place: USA | collected 2010-05 | depth 0.15 m | reverse complement strand
GCAGGATGCGCAGCGGTGCGCCTTCTATCAGGCTGCGATCCGCTTGCGCGGAAATCTGCCAGCGGCGATGCCCCGAGCCTTGCAGCAAAAATACGTCGTAGGAGTCAAAGTGCGGCCCAACTCCCCCGCCTTTGGGCGCATAGCTCACCATCAAATCGTCCAGCCGCGCGTGGGGAATGAAAGCGAAATGTTTGAGCAGCGCGGCTGCTTCGGGAAGATAATGATTCACGCCCTGCACCAGCACCGTCCACGTGTCCTTGCCGAGGTTATCCAGGTCTTCCGGTTCAAACGGCGCTTGCAACAATTCAAACTTGCCGCGTCGTTGCGTCACCAGGCGTGCCTGCACGTCTTCGGTGCAGGCCAGAGCTATCAATTGCTGCGGGTCGATCAAACCATTGAATTGCGGGAAGGCCTGGCGAATCAGCAAGGGCTTTTTCTGCCAGTAATCGCGCAGGAATTCGTTAACGGTCAGCCCGCCAAGCAGGGAAAGTTTGGTTTTCATTGCGCGGATTATAGCTGTCCAATGTCCGATATGGGTCCGATCTGGGCATGACGAAAATTTTTTTATAACGTGACCGAAAAGTGTTTAAAATGCGGCACAGGGGGAAACATCAATGCTATTTTTACAGCTTACTACCGGAATAGAAGCACCGCACTTCGAGTTGCCGGATTCCGATATGCAGACTTTCAGTCTCGCATCACTGCAGGGCAAGAAAAATGTCGTGCTGTATTTTTATCCCAGGGACGATACGCCTGGCTGCACCATGGAAGCCAATGAGTTCAGCGAACTGGAACATGAGTTCAGCAAGCTGGACACTATGGTGATCGGTATCAGCCGCGATGATTGTTTAAGCCATGCGTCGTTTCGCGACAAGTATGGCCTGTCGGTATTACTGCTCTCCGATCCCGATGCGCGTGTCTGCAAGCGCTATGGTGTGATGTATGAAAAAGAAGTTGATGGGCAAAAAAAATTGTCTATCAAACGCTCCACATTCGTGATCGATCAACACGGCAAATTGCGTCATGTCATGTACGGTGTGCAGGCACACGGACATGCGCAGGAAATCCTTAATTTGATAAAGGAGCTGAAATGAAAATCGCCAAAGACACGGTTGTTTCGCTGAACTACGAATTGTTCGATTCGACCGGCGAATTGCTGGAAAAAGTCGAAGAGCAGATCAGCTACTTGCATGGCGGCTACGACGGCATTTTTCCGCTGGTCGAAGAGGCACTGCACGGCAAAAGCATCGGCGATAAATGCAGCGTTACCATGCAGCCCGATGACGCTTTCGGCGAATACGACCACAACCTGGTCGAAGTCGAACCGCGCAGTTCATTCCCGAAAGAAGTCACCGTCGGAATGCAATTCGAAGGCGCACCCGAAGCTTCCGACGATGATGATTTCTTGCTCTTCACCGTGGTGGAAGTGACCGACGACGAAGTGACGGTGGACGGCAATCACCCGCTGGCTGGCAAAACGCTGACTTTCAATTGCACCGTCACCGGTGTGCGCAAGGCTACCGCAGAGGAGTTGGAGCATGGGCATGTGCATGAAGAAGGCGTTGGCCACCTCCACTAAAAAACCTCTGTAAAACTACTGATGGAACGACTAGCCATCTGACTAAGTTGGCAAACTACGCCAACATAAGTCATTGGTTATCCGCTCGACAGAGCGTTGTTGCGAAAGGTTTCGAAATGCTCATGTACGAAATGTACATTCCGCTTCCTCAACCTTTCGCGCCTAGCTCTGCCATCGCTCGCTACATTTTTCAGAGGTTTTTGGGCTGGGTAGGTGGGTAGGGTGCGTTCTACGCATCACCTTACAAATCAAGTCTCTTAGCCAACCAATTCGCAACTTGCTCACCACCCTCTGGAATGACCGGATCAGGCCGCTGCGCTTTCCAGATTTCTTCCAGCACTTCAGCAATCCTTCCCTGTTCCAATGCCTGCCGCGAGACTTCGCGGCAACTGCAATGTTGTTGCAGCCATGCGATCAAGGCGGCCGATTCCGGCCAGTCGGCGCGGCTGACGTAGAGCACCGGTACACCGCTGCATGCAGCCTCGACGAAGCTGCCGTAACCGGGTTTGCAGATCAGCGCGTCGCTGCTGGCGAGCAGGTCGCAGAAACTCATCCGGGTGCCCGGACAAAAGTTTTTCGTCTGCAATGTTTCAAGGATGATCGCATCGGGATGGTAGGCCTGCCAGCTTTGCTGCACCAGCCAGCGCACGCCGTCTATCCTCGGCCATTCTTCTATAGGCAAGCGGCTGGCGATACCGCCCAGACTGATCAGCACCAGCTTTCCGCCGGTGGATAGTTTGAGACGCTGGTTGAGTTCTGCGCGCCGGTTCGTGCCGATCGCGGCGATGGGTGAGACGGGGATGAGGTTGGGCAGGCTGGTCATGGACATGCCCGGCGTGGCGCGCAGGAAAGCATCGGCGTTGGCGTAACAGTCATGTATCTGCGCAGCGATTGCGTTATCGCCGCAGTAGTGGTGATAGATGTCCGCCCAGTTCAGCGAACACAGCGCGGCATTCGGAATGCCCGCGCGCTGTGCGCCCGCCAGCGGCAGATAGCCAACGTTGGAAAATACAAAGTCCGCCTTGAGTTCGCGTAGCAGGCGTGCCTCCTCCGCGACGCGCGTATCCCAGTCTGCATGAAAGTTGCGATAGGCTGCGCAACTCTCCGCCACGCGCACATCCAGCGCGGAGGACATCAACATGCCGATGTCGCTGTCATCTGCCAGATGGGTGAACGGTGCATGAATGCGTGAGCGCAGATGCTCGGCTGAGGCGGCAGTGCGCACCGTGATACGAAGTTGCGGCATGCGCTCATGCAGCAGATTCAGAATCGGTGCGGTCTGTGCGACATGACCGAAACCGTGGCCTGAGATGGAGACGACGAGATGAGGCAGGTTGTGCATAAAAATAGCTGAAAGAGTTTGGCGCGATTATTTCACATTTGTCTCGATGACTATTGCCAAGTGACCTTTAATCGTCTGCGCGAGCAGGACAAACGTTCTGGTTGCAAGATGTTGCGCTGCAAGCCAAAAATCGCGAGAATAGGCGTTATGGAGAAAACAGTAAAAACCCGTGCATTCCCTGGCAACGCAAAGAGCGCTGCTTCGCAAGGCAATCTGACGGAAGCCCAGGAGAAATCTCTTGAGCTCGCAAAGAAGAATGCCCAGCTTGAAGAAGTGAAGGACAAGTTGTTCGAACATTTAAAAACAATCGAGCAGCTGCGGGAAAGCCTCAAGCAGGAACAGGCAAAAACAGCCGAGTTGGTAAAGAAGACGGCCGGGCTGGAAGCCAAAGAAAACAAATCGGCCGAGTTGGAAGCCAAGGTAAAAGAATTGACCGTGGCGCTCGGCAAGATTTCAAGTATCGCCACTGCGGGGAAAGCGGGTTAGCCGCTCCTGCCCGCGTGGGCACGCTGTGCCCAATCTACTTGGCTTAACGCCTAAAAGTCGTTCGTGCCTAACCCATATAGTATTTAGTGGCCTGTCCCCGATTACTTTTGCTATTTCTTTTCGTTGAGATACGACTTCAATGCCTGTTCAATGCCTGCTTGAATCTGCGCCTCTGATTTGCCCGACTTAACTAGTTGTTCTATGACGAGTCTGTGCATATTGTTTGCTGTCTTTTCAAACATAGGCCAAATTGCTTCCAAACGTTGTGTTGCTTCGTAAAGGAGCGATGTGCTTAGGGCGATAGCTCCATATTCACGAAAGAAATGGTGCGTTACCCAGTTTCTCTTTTGCAGGGCATCTTCAAGTTCCGTTGTTAGCTCTGCTGTAAGGTGAAGCTCTTTGGCAGCGTCTCGTATCAATTTACCGAGAGTCTGATTGTATCTAGTGTCCATCAACGTACGGATTTTAGACTCCCACGCTTCGTTCTCTAATGCGAATGTGACAGCAAATAATGAAACTAGCGATTGCTCAAGTGATTGAGCCTGAAATGAAGCCATACCCAAAGCGGCCGCAAATCATGTGAATCCTTGCTCGTTGCTCATTGTTTTTCACACATAAAATTTATAGAGTTAGAGTAAATAATTATTGATCCACGCGCTACATCAATTTTTTAAGTTGATACAACCTCTCCAGCGCTTCTTTCGGACTCAATTCATCCGGATATAAATCTTGCAGTAATTTCAACACCGGATGCTCTTCGGGTTCCGGCATCTCCGGTTTTTTGTCGAACAGATCGCCCTGTGGATTTTGTGCGGCGCTATTTTGTTCCAGCTTGAGCAGTTGTTTTTTGGCAGCGCGGATGACGTCATTTGGCACGCCCGCCAATGCGGCGACTTGCAGGCCGTAGCTCTGGCTGGCTGCGCCTTCGTTTACGGAGTGCAGGAACACGATGCTGTGCTGGTGTTCAATGGCGGCGAGGTGGACGTTGGACAGTTGCGCGAATTCTTCCGACAGTCGCGTCAGTTCGAAATAATGTGTGGCGAACAGCGTGTAGCTGCGGTTCTTTTCCAGCAGGTGGCGCGCGATGGCGTAGGCGAGGGCGAGGCCGTCGAAGGTGGAGGTGCCGCGCCCGATTTCGTCCACCAGCACCAGACTTTTTTCGGTGGCGTTGTGCAGGATGTTGGCGGCTTCGGTCATCTCGACCATGAAGGTGGAGCGTCCGCTGGCGAGGTCGTCCGATGCGCCGATGCGGGTGAATATCTGGTCGATCTCGCCGAGCACGGCATGCTGCGCCGGAACGAAGCTGCCGCAATGCGCGAGCAGCGCGATCAACGCGACCTGGCGCATGTAGGTGGATTTGCCGCCCATGTTCGGGCCGGTGATCAGCAACATGCGCCGTGCTTCGTTGAGCATGGTGTCGTTCGGGGTGAACTGTTCCACTTGTGCTTCTACCACCGGATGCCGTCCCTGAGTGATGCTGATCTGCATCTCGCCGGAAAATTGCGGCGCGCTGAAATTCAGCGTGGCGGCGCGCTCGGCAAAACTAGCGAGCACGTCCAGTTCGGCAATCGCGGCGGCGATGCGTTGCAATGCAGCGATGTGCGGCGCGAGTTGGTCCAGCAGTTGTTCGTAGAGGAATTTTTCGCGCGCCAGTGCGCGCTCGTTGGCGGACAGTGCTTTGTCCTCGAAGGTCTTCAGTTCCGGCGTGATGTAGCGCTCGGCATTCTTCAGCGTCTGGCGGCGGCGGTAATCGTCAGGCACGTTGGCACTTTGCGCTTGGCTCACCTCGATGTAAAAACCATGCACGCGGTTGTATTCCACTTTCAAAGTGGCGATGCCGCTGCGCGCGCGTTCGCGTGTCTCCAGCGCCAGCAGGAAGTCGCCGCAGTTGGTCTGGATGCCGCGCAGTTCATCCAGTTCGGCATCGAAGCCGTCGGCGATCACGCCGCCTTCGCGCAATACCGAGGAAGGCTCGGCTTTCAGCGAGCGTTGCAAGATGGAGACAAGCTGCGCATCGGCTTGCAGCGAGTCGGCCAGCGTTTTAACCAACGGCGAATCACTTGCATCCAGCGTGGCGTGAAGTTGCGGCAAGGTCAGCAGCGTGTCGCGCAAACCGGAGAGGTCGCGCGGGCGCGCACTGCGCAGCGCGATGCGCGCGGTGATGCGTTCCACGTCCACGCAGGGACGTAGTTGTTCGTGAATGTTTTGAAATAACGTGCTTTCGTTCAGCGAGCCGACCGCATCCAGCCTCGCCCGCAAAATATTCCGGTCGCGTAGCGGATGGTGCAGCCAGTGGTGCAACAAGCGGCTGCCCATGTTGGTGGCACAAGTGTCGAGCAGTGACAGCAGGGTGGGCACAGGTTCTCCGCGTAGCGTCTGGGTGATTTCCAGATTGCGTCGCGTGCTGGCATCCATGCGCACGTAGCGGTCCGCGCTGTATACCTGCAAGGCGTGGATGTGGCTGATGGCTTGTCCCTGCGTGAGTTTGGCATAACCGAGCAACGCACCGGCGGCTTCCAACCCTACGCTGTAATCATCGCAACCGAACCCGGCGAGATCAAGTGTGGCAAATTGCTGGCACAGCGCGCGACGCGCCGTGTCGAGTTCAAAATGCCAATCGGGCAGTGTCTTGAGAGCCGCATGGTTATTGGCTTGCAGGCGAGCGTTTTCCGTATGCAGAATTTCAGAAGGTTGCAGACGTTCCAGTTCAGCAGGCAGATTTTCTGCGGATGTTTCGCAAACAAAAAACTGTCCAGATGCCAGATTCAGCCAGGCCAACCCCAGTTTGCCGTGGCGTTCATGCAGCGCCAGCAACAGGCTGTCGCGTTTTTCTTCCAGCAACGCGGAATCGGTCAGCGTGCCGGGCGTAACGATGCGCACCACCTTGCGTTCCACCGGACCCTTGCTGGTGGCAGGGTCGCCAATCTGTTCGCAAATCGCCACCGATTCGCCAAGCTTGACCAGTCGCGCCAGATATTGCTCGGCGGCGTGATAAGGCACGCCCGCCATCTTGATCGGCTGGCCGTTGGAGGCACCGCGCTGCGTCAGCGTGATGTCGAGCAGTTTCGCCGCGCGCGCCGCATCCTCATGGAACAGCTCGTAGAAGTCCCCCATGCGGTAGAACAGCAGCATGTCGGGATGCTGCGCCTTGATACGCAGATACTGCTGCATCATCGGCGTGTGATTTCCGGCCGCGGTTTTGGCAATGCTGCCTGGCTCTTGCTTTGCCTGTGGCTGGAGATCCTGTTCGGACATGGTTTTGCGTCAGCCTTTCAGGCCTTGCGTGAGATGCGGCACGATGACTTGCAACAGCAGCGGATGGATGTTGGGGTTGCCCGCGCAAATGTGTCCGGTCTTGAGGTAAGTGTCGCTGCCGTGCAGATCGCTGACCAGTCCGCCTGCCTCGGTGATCAGCAAACAACCTGCGGCGATATCCCAAGGGTGCAGTCCGGTCTCGAAGAATCCGTCATAACGTCCCGCCGCCATCCACGCCAGATCCAGCGCTGCGGAACCGGGGCGGCGCAAGCCTGAGGTCTTTTGCATCAGGTCGCGGAACATTGCCATGTACGCATCAAGATGCTCGAACTTGGTGTAGGGAAAGCCGGTACCGATCAGGCTGTCGGCAAGGTGCAGGCGTTTGGTAACACGAAGACGGCGGTCGTTGAGAAACGCGCCGCGTCCACGCGTGGCGGTAAACAGTTCGTTTTTGGTCGGGTCGTACACCACCGCCTGGGTGATGATGCCTCTGTGCTGCAAGGCGATGGACACGGCGTATTGCGGAAAGCCGTGCAAGAAGTTGGTCGTGCCATCCAGCGGATCGATGATCCAGAGGAACTCCGACTCGCCTTGAGAGCCGCTCTCTTCTGCTAGAATCGCGTGGTCCGGAAAGGCATCCAGCAAGGTTTGGATGATGGTTTGCTCGGCGGCGCGATCCACTTCGCTGACGAAATCCGCGTGGGATTTTTTGGTGACGGTGAGGTGATCTATCTTGTCGGCGGAGCGCTGAATCAGATTGCCGGCGCGACGCGCAGCCTTCACCGCGATGTTGAGCATGGGATGCATATGAGTACGACCTTTTTAATGAAAGACCACCGCACAACTACTGATGAAACAACTAGCCATCTGACTAAGCTGGCAAACTACGCCAACTAAGTCATTGGTTATGCGCTTGCACATACGGCGTTAAAAAATAGCTCAAAATCCTCATGTATGGACGTAATACATTCCGGTTTTTCGCTATTTTTTGCCTTGTCTGAGCTGCGCTCGCTACGTTATGCGGAGGTCTTTAAGTTTAATGAGCGGTAAAATCAAGGCTGGCATTCTAGTTGGTATTACGTTTTGAATAAACCGAATAGTTTCGACAATATCCGTGTGGTACTCAGCCATACCACCCATCCGGGCAATATCGGCGCGGCGGCGCGCGCGATGAAAACCATGGGTTTGCGCCACCTGTATTTGATTAACCCGCGCCATTTCCCCAACCCGCAAGCCGATGCGATGTCGGCAGGAGCTGAAGATTTGTTGCGTGATGCGGTGGTGTGCCAGTCGATTGACGAGGCCTTGCAAGGTGTGGTGTTCACGGTGGCGATGACGGCGCGGCTGCGCGATATTTCCATTGAGGTGAAGACGCCGCGCGAGGCCATGCCGCTGTTGTTGCAGCAGGCTGCCACGCAGCCGGTGGCGTTATTGTTCGGCACCGAGATGTCCGGTCTGACCAATGAGGAAATGGGCAAGGCGCAGGTGTTGGTGAACATTCCAGCCGACCCGGATTTTTCTTCGCTTAACCTTGCGGCGGCAGTGCAAGTGATGGGCTATGAATTGAACGTGGCGGCGCAAAACCATCTGCCGAGTACGCCGGAAAAACAGCCGGCACCGCATGAGCAAGTGGAAGGGTTTTTTGTGCACCTGGAAAAAACACTGCTTGAGATTGGCTTTTTCACCACACAAAATCCGGCGCGCCTGATGCAACGGCTGCGTCGTTTGTATGCGCGGGCGCGGCTGGAGCAGGAGGAGATCAACATCCTGCGCGGTATATTGAGCGTCACAACCGAGTACAATGCGCGCCTCAAAACGCGTTACCAGCAAGAGAATCGGGATGTTGCAAAACACCAATGATGTTCCAAAACATTAGAGACGACATACGCAGCGTATTCGACCGCGATCCGGCTGCACGCAACACTTTCGAAGTGCTGACCTGCTATCCGGGCCTGCATGCGCGCGTCTTCCATCGCATGGCGAATACGTTGTGGCACGCCAACCTGAAATGGTTGGCGCGCTTTCTGTCGCATATTGCGCGGTGGCTGACTGGCATCGAGATTCATCCCGGTGCGACCATCGGGCGGCGCTTCTTCATCGATCATGGAATGGGTGTGGTGATCGGCGAGACCGCCGAGATCGGTGATGATGTCACGCTTTATCACGGCGTCACCTTGGGCGGCACATCGTGGCAGCACGGCAAGCGCCATCCCACTTTGGGTAACGGCGTGGTGGTGGGGGCGGGCGCAAAAATACTCGGCCCGATCACCATCGGCGATGGTGCGAAAATCGGTTCCAATGCGGTGGTGGTGAAAGACGTTCCCGCCGGTGCAACGGCGGCGGGTATTCCGGCACGGATTCTGGTTGAAGAGAAGAAAAGTGCCGGCGGCTTCAACGCGTATGGCATCGGCAACGACCAGAACGACCCGCTCTCCAAGGCGATAAACGGCCTGCTCGGACATAGCGTGACAGTGGATCAACGCATCGAATTCATTCTGCAGCAACTTGAAAAGATGGGTGTGCGTGTGGATGAGGAACGCGCCACTGCCGACAAATTCGACCCTAAGCACTTAAACAACATTGTTGACTAAAAAATACGGGTATTCTATTATCCCAGCCGCCGGTATTCACAGCGCACCACAGGCTGTATTGAATTATCGAACTCTATCAATGACTGGGAGATAACATGCGATTAACCACCAAAGGACGTTTTGCTGTGACAGCAATGGTCGACCTTGCGATGCGCGGCGGTAAAGCCCCGGTAACGCTGGCGGCGATCAGCGAACGGCAAAAGATTTCGCTTTCTTATCTGGAGCAATTGTTTGGCAAGCTGCGCAGAAACAAGATCGTCGAAAGTGTGCGCGGGCCGGGCGGAGGCTATTATCTGGCGCGTCCGGGCAGCAAGATCTCCATTGCGGAAATCGTGATTGCGGTGGACGAGCCGCTGGATGCGACCAAGTGCGGCGGCAAGGGTAACTGTCATGGCGAACAACATCCATGCATCACCCATGATTTGTGGATGGGGCTGAACGAAAGCATATTAAATTATCTGCAGGCGATCACACTGCAACAGTTGGTGGATGATAGTCACAACAAGCGCAATCTCAAGGCCCCAGCCATTTCCTTGAAAAAAATGCTTAAACCGGAGAGTGTCCCGGCTTGATGAAACTCCTGATGGGACTACTGGTGAAACGACTAGCCATCCCACTAAGCAACCAGAAGACGGTTGCCAAGTGGTTGGTTATAGCCATCTGACTGATGAAACTCCTAGCCATTCCACTAGGTTGTCAAAGAACGACAACCAAGTGGCTGGTTATAGGCTGTCCAAAAACGACAGCCAAGTCATTGGTTATATCCATTCCACTGATGAAACTACTAGCCATCTGACTAGGCTGGCAAATAACGCCAGCCAAGTCATTGGTTATAGGTCGCCCAAAGGCTTTGCATAGCCATTCGGCTAAGTCACCAAAATACGGTGACATAAGCCGCTGGTTAGCTTTGCATGGCCGATCAACTAAGTTGGCAAACAACGCCAGCAAAGTTGCCGGTCAACGGCAACCAAGTGGCTGGTTATAGAAAAAACCATGCGAGAGGCGGTTAGTTTC
>OBLT010003057.1_pt1 | contig 10269 bp, 10 predicted proteins | sample 1518721 | NCBI WGS metagenome assembly OBLT01 (sample SAMEA3539307, study PRJEB22396) | soil metagenome | biome: tundra; feature: field; material: soil | place: USA | collected 2010-05 | depth 0.15 m | reverse complement strand
TAAATGGAACAGAGTCTAAGCAGTGGCTGGCTCGATATGGAGGCATATCGGTAGCCGTTTCCCGTTGGCGAGTGCGTGCGCCGGTAACTTTCAGTCGCCCACTCGGCCACTATGGCGCGCGCTGCGCCCGCAGTTCGTCGAAAAGGTCAGCAGAAAGGTAACGCGAGGGAGTCGCTCTGCGATCTCAGCGCTGAAGATGCAGGCGACAATTCCGTCGCAGCCCGAACTACTCCCAGCGAAACACCTTCGCTGAGAGCGCCGTGCAAACCGCAAATATGACCACGAGAGCCGCGACATCGCCAAGGTGGGCCGACCACGCCTCGCCTTTCCAGATCCCCTGGAGCAGCGATACCGCGTAAGTCAGCGGCAGCACGCGCGTCACGACTTGGAGCGCGGGCGGCAGCGACTGCAGCGGCGCGAACAGCCCGCACAGGGCCAGCATCGGATACAGGATGGCCGCGCCGATCGGTTGCGCGAAACGCGCCGTAGGCACAATGCTCGCGATCAGAAAACCGATCGACAGGATGCTCCACGTGCTGATCAGCAGCGCCATCGCAAAGCCGAAAATGGGAACGTCAACATGGATCGGGTAATAGCGCTTGCCTGCCAGCACCATCAAGGCCATGGCGACCAACGTCAGCGCCATCTTGACCAGCACGTGAGCGGTGAGGATCGTCTGTGGGCGGAGCGGTGTGGCCCGGAGCCGTCTGAGAATGCCGCCCTCACGATAAATCGAGATGACGGTCACCAGCGACAGCACGCCACTGAGTGCGATCAGCACGGCCACCAAAACCGGCAGTCCGACACGTATGAACCCGGTGGCAGCCATTGCGCCTGGCATGCGCCCGCCACCCAACAACCGGCCCGCCACCAAGAACACTAGGACGGGAAGGATAATCGAGCCGAACGCCCCGAGTGGCTCGCGCAAGAAGATCTTGATCTCCAGCCAGGTTAGTTTCCAGAGTCCGCGGAACATGGTGTGTCTCTTCTTGGCCTCGTCTTTCCTAATCGCGAATCGAATGGCCGGTGAGCTTTAGAAAGACGTCTTCCAAGCTGGGCAGCACGGTGCGAAAATCGGTGACCCTGATGCGGTTCTCGGACAGACACTGGATCACCTCGGTCACGAATCCGTCGCCCAGCCCCTGAATCGTGAATTGCGAGTCTCGCCGCGTCACGATCTCCACTGAAGGGATGGTACGCAGCCGTTCTTCGACGAGCGCGCCGTCCGCGGCCAACACGACGGTTCGCGTGGGGCAATGCCGCCGCACCAATTCCTCAGGGCTGCCGATGTCAATAATCTTTCCGTGCTCGATGATCGCCACCCGATCGCACAGCCGCTCAGCCTCCTCCATCAGATGAGTGGTCATAAAGACCGTCTTACCGCGGTCGCGGATGCCGCGCACGAGTTCCCAGATCACCCGCCGCGACTGCGGGTCGAGCCCAGTGGTTAGCTCATCCAGAAACACGATCTCCGGATCGTTGATCAGCGCCAGGGCGATGAACAGCCGCTGCTTCTGCCCGCCGGAGAGCGTCATGAACCATGCGCTCCGTTTGTTGGCGAGCCCGAGTTGTTCCAGAAGCTGATCGCCGTCCACCGCCTTCGTGTACAGCGACGCCCAGAGATCCACTGCCTCCCAAACCTTGATTCTCTTCTGGAGCTGCGCCTGTTGGAGCTGCACGCCAATCCGGTTCTGTAACCGATACACGTCGCGGAACGGATCCAGTCCCAGGATCGAAATGGCGCCGCAGTCCGGCCGGCGCACACCTTCGACGCACTCCATGGTCGTAGTCTTCCCCGCGCCGTTTGGTCCGATCAAGCCGAAGATCTCGCCCTCGTTGACTTCAAACGAAACGTCGGAGACGGCCACCGTCGCCCCGTAGGTCTTTCGGATGCCGAGGACCTGGATGACTGGATGAGGAGTCCGGAAGGGGTCCATTGTTTGCATGTCGGCCATGTTTAGACGGTCACCTGTGAAGCATCCGAATTAAGTCTAGCCGATTCGTGCAGCGGGACAGTGCCTGGATGAGGCTAGATGTCAATCGGAAGCGGTCCGGCGGAAATTGCTGGACGATCAGGATGAAGCGCGGGCCGGGCCGCTTCGGATTGGGTCGTGAGAAGGAAGCCGCTGGCGCGGCGCGCCGGGTGCCGCTACCTATCGGTTTTGAACGCTGGTTTTTCCAGTGCTGCCTGTGAAAAGGCTGCCGCGCGATATCGAATTCAAATCTCAGGTGGGCTCGTTCGGGAACAATTACAACAACCGGACAGAAGAGGCGATTGGAAGCGCTGCTGATATTTGGGCTGCGTACCGAGAGGGCGCGTTTGAACCTTCCGCCCGGCCGTGGCTTGGCTATTTGATGCTTCTCGAGGAAGCACCTGGATCGCTCAGTCCGGTGCGAGCTCGAGAACCACACTTCAAGGTCTTCCCCGAATTCAGAGAGGCGTCCTATGCAAAACGGTACGAGATACTCCTGACAAAGCTCGTACGCGAGCGTCTGTATGACGCGGCTTGCTTTTTGATGTCAAATTCCAAGGATGGTTTGCAAGGCGTCTACTGCGAGCCTGCACCGGAACTTAACTTTCAGAATTTCATCGCATCATTGATGGCAAAGGCCATCGCTACAGCGAAATCCAGCGAATAGGGGCAGTTCTGGCTACCGCAGCAGCGATTGGGGGCAAACCCAACACAGACCGGAGCAGGGTTGACATTTACGCAATATACGTACATAATTACGCAATATGCGAAACCTCCGAGCCCTTGATGCGCTGCTGCCGAAGACCCGCCAGGGAATCCTTGCGGCAACGCTCGTGCAGCCCGAGAAGGCCTGGTACGTCTCGGAGTTGGCCCGCCGTATGGGCGTACCCTCGTCGAGCCTGCAACGGGAGCTGCACGACCTCACCGAAGTGGGCATCCTCAAAACCCACCGGCAGGGCCGCATGGTGTACTACCAGGCCAACACGGATTCGCCCGTCTTCCCCGATCTTCGCGGATTACTGTTTAAAACGGCGGGGCTCGTGGACGTTTTGGCGGATGCGCTCAAACCGCTCGCAGTGAAGCTGCGGACCGCCTTTGTGTACGGCTCCATCGCCGCCGGAAGCGAGCAAAGCGACAGCGATATCGATCTGATGATCGTCGGACAGGTGTCGCCGACGGAGCTTGCATTGCCGCTGCGACGTGCCAGGGAATTGCTCGGCCGGGAAATTAATCCGACCGTATACACGTCGGCGGAATTCGATAAGAAACGAGCGGCGAACGACCCATTTCTGAAGCAGGTATTGGACAAGCCGAGGCTCTTCGTGTTAGGCAACAAAGATGAGTTGGGCAAAGTTGCTGGCGGATAACCGTGTGACGGCACTGCCGCCGAGCAAGGCGGAGCTCGATAATCTTCGCTCGATTGTGGCCCGAAGCCTGAAAGACGTGGAATCGGCCGGTCTATCGGCAGACGCGCGCTTTATCATGGCTTATGAACGATCGCGGGAAGCCCTCCTGGCAGCAGCAGGCGAGCAGGAGGATATTCGCCCGTTCTTCGCCTAACGGCAGACGAGGTGAGCCTTCCCTTATTCCCCTGTCCCCAAAAGTTCACCTTCTGGGACACGACTCTACTGCCGAGGGGGACATTTTTTGGGTCAGGTCCGCCGGTCCGCTCGCGGACGCCCCAAGGCCGTTTTCCTCCTGCTCGCCTGCTGCACCCAGGAGGAAGATGCGGGATGGTGCACCGCCGGCGAGAAGTTCGACGGGGAATTGTCCGGTACCCAGGTTGCCCAACAGCGCGCCATCGACGAACTGGCCCGCCGCGTCGCCAAAATCGAGCAGCGGCTCAATCAATAGCACCTGCGCCGCCCGACGGCAGCAGCGCGCGAATAATCTACCGCGTGTCCGCCTTTTCCGCTTTCTTGCCTGTGCGCCCGCGGCGAGCGCGCTGGATGAGTATAGATTGCTTAATCTGGCGTCGGCACGCGCGGCACTTGTACGGTGCTCCAGTTTCCATGGTCGTCGCAGATTCTGAGGATCGCCGGACTCTTGCGTTCCGGGCAGTCCTTGAAGCTGTGCTTGATCCGGCCTTCGCGCTCGAATCGTCTGTGCACCTCGCGGTAGTCCGTGCTATAGGCCACGCGTTCGGGTTGCAGGTCTTGCGAAAAGTCGAAGAATGCGCCTGATCCAGTCACCAGCTCTTGTGTCTTGACGGTTATGCCGCCCGGCCGAGCAAATATATGAACGGCGATGTTGTAAGGCTCGTCGCTTGCGGTATTTAGTTCTGAACGTGGCAGCAGAATGTATCGGTCCGGTTTCGCGGCCGGGCAGCCCCGGGCACATTGGAACTCGGAGCCCTCCGTTTGCGGCGATGTCGTCGGGGGGCCGTTCTCCGAAAGGACGGCCAGCGACGCCTGGCTATATTCATTGTTGATTCCCGCCGCGAGCATGTAGGGACCAGCTTTCGTCTGAACTGGCCGCAGGGCCATAATGTCTCCGGAACTCGTGAACACCCGGCTCGGCACTCCCGCCGCAGACAGCCGCTCAATGAACGACGGCCACCAAACATCATGCGCGACAGCGACCCAGATGGAACTGGAGCGGTGCTCTGGGACGACAACCATGTGGGTAACCAGCCACGGCCCGTTCAGATCGGGCGTGTTGAAGGCGATCTCAACCTTTGGCTTGTAGCGCCAAAGGATCGTCCCGCGGGACGAGAAGCAAAGGATTTCATCCTTGCCGCCCGATCCCGGCGGACCAAATGACGCTGCAACCAGGACTTCCGGAACGCCGTCCCCGTCCAGATCGACGATCTGAGTCCTCCACAGCGACTCCTCGGCTGGCGGCTCCCAAAGGGGCGCCTTGAAAGGGTATTTCCACAGAACCCTCCCGGAATCGCTCATCGCAAGAAACGTATTCCCGTTCCATGTGCCGCGGGCAATATGGGCGGGGGTAACGATGTAGGCGATAGCGCCGCCGAGCACGCCCAGGCACGCCAGAACGACGGCGACTGCCAGCGGCCGGCGGTGCAGGCGCGCGTTGGCCATAACCCGGCCCGTTCCTGCCGGGGCAGGTGCCGCCGCCGAGCCCGCCGTCTCGGCCGATGGATGAACCTCCGCCACAAACCGATACCCCTGCCCAGGCACCGTTTGGATGTACCGCGACTCCTCGGCGTCATCCCCCAGGACGCGCCGAAGCTGGCCGATGGCGTGTTCGACGGTGCTTACTTCCCGCTGCCCGCCCCATATCTTGTCCAGAAGCTCGGCCTTAGAGACGACCCGCTGCCGGTTCTGAACCAGGTATTCGAGGCTGGCGAATGGCTTCGGGGTAAGCTTGACCTTCTCGGATCCCCGATACAAGGAGCGGAGGTGCAAGTCGAGGCAGAACCCGTCAAAATACACGACCGGCAGACCCATTCCGCCGGTTTCCGGTGCAATGCCGCTCTCGGGGCTCATTTTCAGCTACTTTCCGCAGTTCTTCAGTTCGAACTCCCGCAAAACGTTGTAGTATTGAACACAAGGACGCCTGATTTTAGCGAACACCCAGATTCACCATTCTACACGCTCCGGTAAGCGACCGACCTGCCGCGTGGCGGATAATCCATGCCTAGGCGCGCGCCGGGACAGGAAATCCGCTGCAAGGCGAAATGAATTCGCGACGCGCAGCCTCAAGTAATGAACGTACCGAAGATGGTTGGCGCGTGCGTTAGGGAGTTCGGAATCGTCGGCGACTCGCGGGGCAAATGACTATGAAACTTGGTACCAAGACGGGCATGGCGACCTCAAGCCTGTTGCGACTGTTGGCCGCCCTTACGTGCGTTTTCTTCGCCGCTCGGCCCGCCCATGCCCAGTGCACGGATGCGACAGCGACGCGTCCGATTCTGTTCGTGCCGGGCATTGGGGAGGACGCGACCACCTGGGGCACCGAGATCTCGGGCATAAGGGGACACGTTATCGCCGAGCTTTCAAGCGCCGCTGGCTACTCAAATTTCACTCCTTATAACCTGTACTTCGACGGCAGTACGGGTTATGTCCGCCTCGCTCACGCGGCGGCAGGTGATCCGTTGCCGGACCCCGTGGTCAGCAGCGTCATGGGGGCGGCAGGCTATGTCCCATGCGATGCCCGGAACTTTGCGATCAGTTTCTACGGTTGGGCTCCGCTCGGCAAACCGCAGTTCGACCCGTCAGTCGTTGCTGGGGTTTCAATCCTTACCAAAGCTAACGAGCTGTCTCAAGTGCTCAAGGCTATTGCTGGGCTCACATATGTTCAGGACTCCGTTGTCATAGCGCATAGCATGGGCGCGCTTGACGCCCGGGCCTATATTGAGGGCTTAGGGTCGCCGCTAGCTTCGCCGCCAATCCTGGCCCCATGCACACAGCTCTATTGTCCTATGCCCAGCACACTAACCTACACCGGCGAAGTAGGGCACCTTATTACAGTGGATGGCGCGAACGCTGGTTCCTATTTGGGCTATATCAACAACGCGTTGTTTGGTCTTCTTGGGTTGAACGTAAGCGAGCTCGAACCAACGAGCGCGGTAGTCCAGGCACTCAACTGCCAGGGGGGTACCCTGATCAGCTCGGAGACGACTGGGCCGCGCAGTGCCTTCCGCCGAATGTTACGATCGACGCAATCATAAGCTACTTCAGCAGCTATTCCAGCTTAAGCACATGCCCGCAAGATTCCTCTACCTCGTGCGCCCCCTGTGCATTAAATATATTGGCTTCTTGCACTTGGGACCAAGTGGTACCCTACGACAGTCAATCGATTGAAAAGCCTTTGTCGTCCCGCGCGTCTGCGGGCCTGACTGACTATTCACTCTACTTTTCGGAGACCGACCCGTCAATTGCCGACGACCCAAATTGCACATTCTCCCTTTTTGGCCTACTGCCAGTGCACGGCGTACTCCACCTCCTGCCCTGTTTGGCTGACTGGCATAGCACCCCACTGGAACAGATGGAACAGACCTGGGACCTCGTTTATCAGCAGACGTCCCTCAACACCGTCGGGCAGTTGACGACAGTGAACATTGAAACTAGGTATAGTAACGGTCAGCCCTATGCCGGTTCAATCGCTCTGACCTTGAATTATGGCACAGAGGTACTGACCCCGGTTGAGAAGCCGACGACCTCGCTGACAGGGACTTCCGTGCCGCCGTCTGCTACCGTGGGCTCTGACGCAGTTCCTGCCGCCTATGCGCTCGCCTATGTTTCTGGTGGGCCGCCGGGTGCCCCCGCACCCACGATACAAGGCAGGAATGCCAACGGGAGCCTTTGCTCTCCCTGCTACCTGCAGCCTGGAAATTGGGCATTGACATTCTCGGTGAGCTTCACCTCCGGCACACCCTCATCTCCTACCGCTACAACGCAACAGGCCACCGGCGTGTCAGGCGACGGGGCAACGCTCCTCGGAACGGCAAATCCTAATGGAGCAAATACCACGGCTTGGTTTGAATGGGGGACGAGCAACACTTTCGGCACTACGACGCCCGTGCAAGCTCTCGGGTCGGGAACAACCGCGCAGAACCTCTCGTTCGCACTTGGGGGCCTGGAGTCCAACGCGACCTACTACTACCAATTGGAAGCCAGCAATGGCACGACAACGGTGCCGGGCGGCGTCTTTAGTTTTACGACGCTGGGAACGCTGCCAAGCCCGACCCTCTTGACGCCGCCCAATTCCAGCACTAATGTTGCAACGGTGCCGACGTTCACATGGTCCCCAGTGGGCAACCCACCTTCCTATCGGCTACTGGTAGCGACGAATCCTGCCGCGCTGCCAACGGACCCCACGTCGCCCAATTGCGGAGTGGGCTGCGTTCTCGACGTCACGCCGGTTGGCCCAACCTACACCGTCCCGACTGGGGTCCTTCAGGCGGCGACAACGTACTACTGGGAGGTGCACGCGCGCAGTGCTCTTCAGTTCGGTAACTGGCCTCCATTACCGTTTAGTTTTGTCACTATTGCTCCGGCCCTCGCGAGCGTGGCGATCAGTCCAACCACCATCACGACCGGGTCCTCGGCCACCGTGTCAGCCACGCTAAATGGGCCGGCGCCGGCAGGTGGTGCGCAGGTGACGCTCACAAGTTCCAATAACTCCGCGTTTCCGACGCCGTCCAGCATTCCCATCGCGGCAGGGAATACCACAGCCAGCGTTTCAGTAACGAGCGGGAGCGTCAGCACCTCCACCGCCGTGACGGTTACCGCAACCTACGCCGCATCATCGGCAAGCGCGGCCATCACCGTTGCGCCATCGGGCGGGTCCGTGTTCCTGAGTTCTTTCACGATCACTCCGCCGACCATTGTCGGGGGCTACGCGACCCAGGGAAATGTGTTTCTGACCGGACCAGCGCCTGCAGGCGGCGCGGTCGTCAATCTCTCCAGCAACAATTCACATTTTGTGCAGGTTCCACCCACGAATACGGCTACGGTGCAGCCGGGATATACAAGCGTGGCATTCCCGATCACAACGTCATTTACATCTTCCGCTGTAGGGGCCACGATCATCGCCAGCTACAACAATACGCAGTATGGGGCGACCGTGACAGATTTACCCGTTGTTGCGGATGGGGTTTCCTTCTATCCCTCAACGGTGGCCGCCGGCTCCGCCGCACAGTTCACGGTGTACCTAAACGGCCCTGCCCCGGCCGGCGCGGCTGTTTCTTTGGTAGGCTCCAATCCTTCCGCGCTTCAGGTACCCGGAAGCGTACCGGTGCCCGCCGGCGCGACCAGCGTCCTGGTTACCGCTACCACTGGCGGAATTAGCTCGCAGACCAGCGTGACGGTCACTGCAACCTATAATGGCGGCTCGGCACAGGGATCTGTAACGATTTATCCGCTCGTCTTGCTTGGCTTCAACCTGAACCCGGTTGAAGTAACCGGCGGATCGAATGTCGCTGGAACCGTTGAGATCAGCGGTCTTGCACCATCCGGCGGCGTGAATGTTTCACTTTCGTCTAATAGCACGCTCGTTCAGCTTCCTCCCACGGTCAACATCCCCCAAGGTTCCGCGTCTGCGAGCTTCACGGCGACAACTTCGGCGGTCAGTTCGGTCAACAATGTAGCTTTGACCGCGAGCTGCAATGGCGTGTCGTACAGTCTGCCGCTTACGCTGGTTCCCCCGCTCCCTTATCTGGCGTCGCTAAGCTTTAGTCCGGCCACAGTGAACAGCGGTTCCACGGCGACCGGAACTGTAACGCTAACCAGTCCGGCGCCGATTGAGGGTTCAACCGTCACGCTGACGGGTAGCTTTCAAGCTATTGCGCCCGTAACCAATGCGGTGACAGTCCAACCCGGCGCTACCACCGCGACGTTTGCCGTGAACACGTCGCCGATCGGTTTCATCGCGCCAGTGAATGTGACGGCGACGTATAACGGACAGACGCAGATCGCGGTCGTTACGGTTGTGCCTCCGGGGACCCCTCTCGCGCCAAGTTCTTTGACCCTTGCTCCTTTCACCGTCACGGGCGGATCTCCGTCAACCGCAACGGTCATGCTAACTGGACCTGCCCCATCCTCGGGTGCGGCGCTGTCGGTTTCCAGCGATAATCCCTCCGTCCAGGTAACGCCTGTTCTGTCGGTGGCTGCGGGACTGAACACCGCGGCATTCCAGGTGACCACATCCTCCGTCTCGTCCATCTCGACGGCAACGATCAGAGTGATCTATAACGGACTCTCGCAAAGCAGCCTGTTCACCATTAAACCTTCCGGGACGCAGCCGAGCGGCAATCCAGTGCCCCTCCTTGCCGCTCCCCTTTTGCCCGTGAGCCGCCCTCCGGGCGGAAATGGCCTTTCGCTGACGATAAACGGTACCGGATTTGTCTCCGGCGCGCAAGCGTATTGGAACGGGACGGCAATGCCGACAACGTACCTTAACCGATCCCAATTACAGGCAGCAGTACCGGTCGGTGACGTCCAAACCAATGGTTCGGCTGTGGTGACCGTCAGAAATGCTGGGTCGTTGAATGCTCCCTCCAACGGACTTGGGGAGTATTCGACGTTCCCAACGTCGTCTCCGGCGTTCAGCACGGTTGGATTGACGGCCAGCCGCCAGCCAACAGGCGTGGTCGCGGCAGACTTGAACGGCGATGGAAAGCCCGATCTCGTTGTGAGCAACGGCAGTGGCGTGATTTCCGTCTTCTTAGTACCTTTATTCTCAAATCCTGTCGGAATCGGGCAGGAAATGTGGAACTACTGGGGGTGGCCGAAGGCCAACTGCGGGACGAGGAAGATCTCCTTGAGGTTGAGACCCGCTGCGATCACCTCCTTGCCGAGGGTGGTGAGATAGTACTTGTAAGTGCGGC
>OBLT010003055.1_pt1 | contig 10272 bp, 9 predicted proteins | sample 1518721 | NCBI WGS metagenome assembly OBLT01 (sample SAMEA3539307, study PRJEB22396) | soil metagenome | biome: tundra; feature: field; material: soil | place: USA | collected 2010-05 | depth 0.15 m | reverse complement strand
GCTGTGGCTGTAGTCTGGCCTAGAGACCGCTGTGCCCACTCAAAATAGGAACACGCACCACCAGGACGATCATTGCGCGGTAGACCTCGCCATTTTCTTTCATGAAAGGCGACACGCTTGAAGCGTTTCTGAAGTACTTGTTCTTGTTCCTTTGCAGTTCGAAACCTGGTCGAGGGCCGCCGGCAGGAAATCGAGCGGGCCGCCGCCGTGCTACTCCGGAACCAGCGTCTCAAGTACGACGATATGGTCGTGGCTACTACACCGCCGACGTCCGCCAAACCGCCGAGAGAATGATGCCGCCAGGGTATGCGGTACCGACGCAGGCGGCACGATCCGATTGGTCTTAACTACGGCCGTAGTCTTATCTACTGCATGAATTCGGGCTCGCAAAATGCCGGGAAAAAGGGCAAGAAGAGGCGGAGCGTGGTGCCAGGCGTGCCTACGGCGCGGTATTAGCACGAGCGGAGCCTACATTTTTCTCGAATCTGCCCGATAGATGCCCGACAGAGGGTCTAAGTTTGGCGGATATTCTACAGAGTTAACTTGTTTAGAATTAAAGTGGTGGGCGCGACAGGACTCGAACCTGTGACCTCCTGCGTGTGAAGCAGGCGCTCTAACCAACTGAGCTACGCGCCCTTCCTGGACTATCCGAGACTGCGAAGTATACGGTTTCTCAAGTCTACCTGAAAACCAGCCATGCCGCTACTGGTCCCAGCCTGGCAAACCCGATGTCGCGGCCTGCACAAACGGTACGGTCGCAACCCGCAAAACCTGGGCCCACGAATCCACTCCGGTTGTCGGAATTCAAGACTAATGAATCGGATTATCCGGCACTTCCCTCGCGCGGCCCCGCATAACTCCTTTCCTTTGGGCATGGCCACCTCCGTGCAACAAAGCTTACCGAAGGAGAAGTCTCCGTGAGCGATCCGTCCACATACTGGTTGAACGTCACCAATATTGCGCTGGGCCTGGTTACCCTGATCTGCTGCTTCGCCGTAGGGATCGGCATTCTGCAGGAACTGGCCGCCAAGCGCAAGAAAAGTGCCTCGCTGTCCAAACTCGATTCCGAGGTGGCCGACCTGGTCGCTTCGTTCGGCGACGGACACGCGTTCCATATCCCTTCGCTCGGCGTCACCATGGCCGATGGCGGCGAAGAGTTGAAGAAAAAAGAGGAGAGGTAGTCCATGACCTGCCCCTTCCTCAAAGAAGCCCAGGTCCGGTATTGCCGGTCCTCCGCGGTTCGGAAGTTGATCCCCCTGGCGCCGGCCGGCCGTTCCGACGAGAAGTGTTCCTCCGCGAGCCATGCTTCCTGCCCGGTGTACCAATCGCAACCTGAGGAACCGGCGGCCTTCGACGCGTGCCCCTATCTGCGCGAATCCTTGATGCAGTATTGCGGCGCCGCATCGGTCGCCAAGTTCGTGCCGTACAGCGAATCCTTACTTTCGCGCTGCGGGAACGACGGCTACCGCTATTGCGAGCTGTACCTCGCCATGGCCCATCCGGGCCTGCCCAACGAAGACGTGGATGGCGTTCCACTGCCGGGCTGGCTGCGGTATTCGGCCAATCACATGTGGCTCGACGTCACCGACGATGGCGCCTGTCACGCCGGCATCGACGCGTTTCTGAGCCGGGCTCTGGGCACGATCGATCGGATTACCTATGTCTGGCTGGCGGGACAGCACCGGCCCACCGCCGTCCTCTCCGTCGCGGGAACCGATCTGGAAGTGGTCTTTCCGAATTCGTTCCTGCTCACCAAATGCAACCTGTATCTCCGCGCCGATCCTTCCAAGATCACCGCTGAGCCGTATACCAGCGGCTGGCTCTTCGAAGGAGTTCCAGCGCCGGAAACCACCGACAATCTGATCCGCGGCGCCGAGGCCCGGCTCTGGATGGAGGAAGAGCAGCGCCGCATGAACGAGTTCCTGCAGCAACAACAGCAAGGCGACAGACACTCCCAGGAACTGGGGCCGAGCTACTGTGATGGTGGCCTGTTCGCCCACGGCGTGGCGCGGCATCTCGATCGCGACGGCCTGCTGGCGCTGTCGCATGAGTTCTTCCCGCCCTATGCGAATCGAAAGAGGGCGTCGAAATGAGAGCAATGATCCCGTTTGTGGCAGGGGCAGTCGTAGCCCTGGGAGCGGGCTGGGCGGGCTTTCCGCACGCCATCTACAAGAGCCGGCCGCAACCGGTGGACTTCAGCCACAAAGTCCACGCGGACAAGGCTGGCGCAAAATGCGAAGACTGCCACGCGTTCCGCGGAGACGGAAGCTTCGCGGGCATTCCGTCCCTGGACAAGTGCACCGGCTGTCACGCCGCGGCCATGGGCTCCACCGCCGCGGAGAAAAATTTCATCGCCCAATACGTGACGCCGCAACGCGAGCCCGAGTGGGCCGCTTACGCGCGCCAACCGGAAAATGTCTTCTTTTCCCATATCACGCACGTCAAACTGGGCCAGATGAAGTGCGAGACCTGCCACGGCGACCAGGGCTCCACCGACCGGTTGCCGCGATATCAAGAGGACCGCATCAGCGGCTATTCGCGCGATATCCGGGGAGCCGGCGGACGTCCCGGAATGACCATGGACAACTGCGTCGACTGCCACCGAAAGCAGAAGCTCGAACACAGTTGCCTGGATTGTCACAAGTGAGCCGGCGACCAATGAACCGGCCATTCGTGAGGCTGCACCAATGACTACTACACGCAGAGGTTTAATCCAATTCCTGGGCGGCTCGGCGGTGGGCGCCCTCTTCACACCCGCTCCGTGGCGGCTGATCACGGACACCGCCCTGTGGTCCGAAAACTGGCCGGGGATCCCGCGGCCGGCAAGAGGTGAGATTCGCTCAAAATTCACCAATTGCTCGCTGTGTACGGCCGGTTGCGCCGTGCGCGCACGCTGCGTTGGCGATCAGCCCATAGCGCTGGCGGGAGTGGCCGGCGGGCTTTGCCCGTTCGGATTGACGGCGCACCACTTGCCGTACCATCCAGCGCGCCTGAAGCAGGGGCCGGTGAAGGAAGCGGCCGCTGCGGTGGTGGATGCGATGGCCCAGTGTGGCCCGGCGGAGCGCGTCGCGGTGCTCGACCTGCGGCCTGGACGTACGGCCTCGTGGACGTACCGCCGCGCGATGTCCTCCGTGCACAACGGCCTGTACCTCGCGCCGCCGGAGCCGCCGATTGCGGTGAACCTGCAAGATGCGAAGACCGTTCTGAGCCTGGGCGCCTCGCTGCTCGATGGCTGGGGCACGCCGGGTAACGTCTTCGCCGCGCGCGATGGCTTCCGGCTGATTCAGGCTGAGGCGGTGGAATCGCGAACCGCTGCCCTGGCGGATCTGTGGTTGCCCATACGGCCCGGTACTGAAGAGGCGCTGGTGCTGGGGATGGCGGACGAAATGAGCCCGTCGGAAACCGCGAGAATCACGGGGCTCTCCGTGGACCAGATTGAGTCTCTGCTGAAGGACTTGCAGGAGAACGGTCCGGCGCTCGTGGTGGACCACGAGATGTCGCCCGCGGTCGTCGCCTTGAACGTGCGGCTCGGCGGATGGGGCCGGACGATCGGACCGCGACGCGAAGCCCCGGTCCCCGAGACATGGAAAAAGGCCGCGCCGCTAACCGATCTTGCCGCGGTCGCCGACCGATCGATCCGCGTGCTGCTGATTGACGAGTCTGTGCCGGGCGAATACCTGCCGTGGGAGGCGATCGAGAAGAAGTTGGCCGCCCGAAATCCGGTGGTAGTCGCCTTCGCGTGTTCGGCCAGCGGCTACGGACGATATGCGCAGTACGTCCTGCCAACGGCCATCTACCCGGAGGCGTTGGATGACATTCCGCCGGCGATCGATTCGGTGGCAGCCAGTTTCCGGATCGCCGCGCCGCTGGTTGCTCCACCATCGGGCGTGACCAACCCCTCGGAATTCATCGCCGGCATCGCGGGACTGCGAGCGCCCGATGCATTGCGCGAGCGCGTGGATGCGATTCACAAGGCGGGCCGTGGCTCACTGGTCACCTATGCCGACGGCAAATCCGTCCCCGTGAAGGATGTCAAATCCGACGATTTCTGGAAGGCGCTGAATGCCGGCGGGCGGTGGGTAGATGGTGCTGCCGGTGGGGCGGACCTCCTGGTCCGCAGCCGGCCCCCTGGCCGGCTTTCCGCACCGACTCAGCAGGCCGACGAGGGCGTCGGCCGCGGACCAGGGGGTCCGCCCCACGACTATCCCCTCACGGTCGTTACGGAACGGCGGGTCGCGGGCTTGTCGTCCCCGCTGATGTCCCAGATCTACCAGGAATCCAATCTGCGGCTGGCTCCTAACCGCATCGCACTCCATCCCAGCGATGCCGCTTCGAGCGGCGTGGCGGATGGCGCCCGTGCCGTCCTCGAAACGCGGAATGGGAAGCGCCCAGTGGAAGTCACGGTCGATTCCAGCGTTCGGCCCGGTGTCGTCCTGGTGGCGGAGCTCGCGGAAACTGGATCCACGGGCGCAAAGGTGGTGCGCATATGATCGCCAGGAAATACGGCATGTCGATCGACGTCGATCGCTGCAACGGCTGCGGCGCCTGCATGGTGGCCTGCGCCGTGGAGAACAACATTCCGCCGGCCCACGCGGGCGTCAATGAGCGCAAGGGCATCACCTGGATCCGCGTGTACAAGGTGGACAATGGCGAGGACTATCCCGGCAAGCGGTCGGCCTTCGTGCCCGTGCTTTGCCAACATTGTGGTGAACATACGCCATGCGCCAGCGTGTGCCCGCAGCAGGCAGTGGACGTCGATCCCCGGACCGGCATCGTGGGCCAGATGCCCGAACGCTGTCTCGGCTGCCGCTACTGCATGGCGGCCTGCCCATACCACGCGCGCTATTTCAACTGGTTCGACCCGGTGTGGCCCGCCGGCATGGAGAAGACGCTCAATCCCGACGTCGCGCCCCGTATGCGCGGCGTGGTCGAGAAGTGCAACTTCTGCCACGGCCGCTGGCATGCCGCTAAACAGCGCGCCGCGGCGGCCGGCATGGAAGAGATTCAGCCCGGCGATTACGTGCCGGCTTGCGTGGAGGCCTGCCCCACCGGCGCTATCCGGTTCGGCGACCTCAACGACGCCGCCAGCGAGACCGCCCAGGCCGCGAAGCGCCCCGACAGCTTCCGGCTGCTCGAGAAGCTGGGCACCGACCCCAAGATTTACTACCGATCCAAGAAGGACTGGGTGCGCCAGATCGCCAACGCCCCCAAAACACCACAGCAGTCCAACCTGCATGAGAATCTAGTGGGGCGGACGCCCTCGTCCGCGCGCGACCCCCTGGTCGCGCTCTTCGCACCCGTTCACAACGCCGCCCCCCAGCCCGCCCCACTCCCCACCCGAAAGGAGACCCCCCGTGGATAAGGATCTCATCACCCGCGGTGTGAAGCGCTGCTCCACCTCCAGGTTCCTGCTATGGATTTCCCCCTGGGCACTGCTGTTGGCGTTTGGCCTCTATTCGGCCGGTCTGTGCCTCGTCAAAGGACTGAACCAGACCAACATGGATAACCGCTTCGCCTTCGGCTTGTGGATCTTCCTCGATCTGACCGTGATCGCGCTCGGCGCCGGCGCCTTCTTCACCGGGTTCCTGCTCTACATCCTGAAGATCGCCGACCTGCGCGCTGTCATCAACAGCGCGGTGGTCATCGGGCTGGTCTGCTACAGCGGCGCGGTGTGGGTCCTGATGGTTGACGTAGGCCAACCGCTGCGTGCCTGGTTCACCTTCTGGTACCCCAACGTTCACTCGATGCTGACGGAAGTCACCTTCTGCATCAGTTGCTACCTGGCGGTGCTGCTGATCGAGTATCTGCCCATCGTGCTCAAGAACCGCAAGCTGCGCCAGGTGCCCTCGTTCCTGGTGTTCGAGTTCGAATTGCACAAACTAGTCTATGTGCTGGCCGGCGTGGGAACGTTCCTCTCGTTCTTCCACCAGGGCTCGCTCGGCGGCCTCTACGGCGTGCTGCGCGGCCGCCCCTTCGCCTTCCGCGAGGGCCTGGCGGTGTGGCCTTCCACGTTCTTCCTGTTCATCCTGTCGGCCGCCGCGGTGGGCCCCAGCTTCATCCTGCTCACGACCTGGTTGGTGGAGAAGATCTCGAAGAAGCGGCTGGTGCGGCCCGAGGTGCCGCGGTTACTGGGCCGCATCTCCGGACTGCTGCTCGCGGTATACGTGCTCGCGAAGACGGTCGACACGCTGGTCTGGATCAACCGCACATCGCCCGGCAGCGGCTTCCCGGCCGCGGAGTATTATAGTTGGCGCCCCTTCGGCACCTGGATACTGTTCGCCGAAATTGTGGTGTTCGGCCTGGTGCCGGCTTTGATCCTGCTGACGCCGAAACTGCGGGCCCGCACCGGCTGGCTGGTTTCGGCCGCCGCCATGGCCTGCCTCGGCGTGGCCCTGAACCGGTACGTGCAAACCGTACAGACCTTGGCGCTCCCCACGCTATCGTTCGACAAGTTCCTCTCCTACTCCCCAAGCTGGCAGGAGACCGGAACGTTCCTGGCGGTGGTGGCGTACGGCGTATTGGTCTATTCCTTCTCGTTCCGCTACTTCCAGTTGTTCCCCGAGGAGCGCGAACTGAAGGCGCAGGTGAAGCAGCGCGAAGAGCTGCCCGAACTGGTTGGGAGGTATTGATCATGTTTCCCTGGAACTACGGATTTCATTGGAGCGCCGCCAGCTACATCTTCCTCGGCGCGTTTTATACGGTCCTCATTGTGGTGGCGTCCACCTTGCTGGCCGCCGCCCTTCGTTCCCGCCGCGCGTTGCGGGCCAAGCTGGTCGACCGGATCCGCTGGCACTCCGATTTCCACGACCTGCCGGAGCACGACCGTCTTTGCCGTCATGTGCTGACCGGCGAATTCAAGAGCCGCGAGTGCCCCCACGCCTTCGATTGCCGTGAGTGCGAGACCCACCCCAAGCTTCTGGCAAAGCACCCCCTACCGCCGGTTGTGGAGTTGGAGGAGGACCTCTTCGGTATGTCCTTTCCGTTGGACCGCTTCTATCACCGCGGCCACACCTGGGCCCGCCTGGAACCGGACGGCTCCATGACGGTGGGACTCGACGACCTGGGCCGCCGTCTGCTCGGGGTTCCCGACGCGATCGATCTGCCGCAACCGGGGACGCGGGTGGAGGTCAACGGCACGGCCTTCCGTTTCCGCAAGCGCGACGCGGATGTAAGAGTCCTCTCGCCCGTGGATGGCCGGGTACTGGAAACCGGCGGACCCGACCGCGGCTGGTATCTGAGGGTGAAACCGGAGCCACTCGACGTGCGGCATCTGCTCCGCGGAGCGGAAGTAAAGCCCTGGCTGATGCGCGAGATGGAGCGGCTGCAACTGGCGCTGTCCCAGGAAGGCGCTTCGCCCACTCTGGCCGATGGCGGCGTCCCCGTGGCGGACATTGCCGCGAGCTACCCGGAAGCCGACTGGGACGCAGTGTGCGGTGAGATGTTCCTGGAAGCGTAGGGCAGTGGAACAGACGAGCGTTTTTCGCCGTCTGTAATTTCGTCAGTAGGACTCACCAGTGGCGCGGACCCTATAGGCGCTACCTGGCGGTCTTGGCGTGAGAGCTGTTCTTTCCCGCCGTGCGTGAGGCGGATTAAAGCTTAAGATAAACTGTTTCTCGCCAAGTACGCCAAGTACCGCGTAGTACGCCAAAAAAACAAAGTCCAAGAAATGCTTCTTGGCGACCTTGGCGGTACTTGGCGTACTTGGCGAGAAAGCTTTTCTCTCCCGGGTTCCCGGCGGCCTTTGGCGTTAATTCCCGCCGGTTGGCACCGCCGGCACGGGATTCGGATAGTAATACGGACGATAGTGCATCTTGACGTTGGGGAGATCGGGGACTTCCACCTTGATCTTGCGGGTCAGCTTCACCTTGCCTTCCGGGTCCACGTCGGGGACGTAGCGCAGGACGTATTGGGTGGTGATGTCGCCCGAGATCCCGGTGATCGCACTGAAAATACCCTTCGAGATTTCCGCGGCGTAGCCTCCGGTTCCCACCGTCAGGGCGTAATTACCGGCGTCGGAGGGGTTCGAAAGATAGCCGGAGACGTCCTTGTAGAGGTTGTTGAGGGGGTACTCCACATGGCCGCCGGTCTCGGTGGTCAACTTCTCCAGCACGTCCTGGTCTTCATTGGAAAAGCCGAACGCCATGGTGCTGACGGCGTAAATGGTGACCAGGTTCCGCTGGGCCAGTTCCAGTACTTCCGCCATGCCGTGGGTGCCGGTGTTGTTGTGCCCGTCGCCGACGATGATGACGATGCGGCGAGGTTCGTAAGGCTCGCCCTTCACCAGGCTGCGGTCGGTGCACGACTTGTAGATGGCGTCAAACAGGGCCGCCCCGCCGCCCGGCTTCATCTTGCGGACCTTTTCCGCCAGCTGCTCCGAGTCCGTGGTGGTGTTCACCAGCAATTCGGCCTCGTTGGCGTAGGAGACCAGATATCCGGAGTAGCGTGGGTCGCCGGGCAGGAGGTTCCAGATCATTTCCAGGATGGCATCCTGGAAGGTCTTCCAGTGGATCCGGGTGTTGTTGCTCAGGTCGATGAGGAAGCCCACCACGATCGGTTGTTTCTCCTGGTGGCTGAAGGATTTGAGTCTCTGGGGCCGGCCTTCGTCCAACACTCGAAAGTCCTTGGCTTCGAGGTTGGAGAGGAACTTGCCCTTGTCGTCTGTCACCGTGACCGGAACGATGACTTCATTCACTCCGCCCGTAAAGGTGATTTCGGGCTGGTCAGGCAGTTGGGCCGGCGGCTTTTGCCCCGGTGGGGCGGGCGGCTTGGGCGCCGGCGCCGGCGGTTGCGACTGGGGCACGGCCGGGACAGATACAAGAAGACCGCAAAGCGAAACAGCCAGGAGTAGGCGGGACATAAGGATCACAGCTTTGGTCCCATTCTAGCGCGAACCGGGGACAGACGACAAAAAACGATCGTCTATCCTACTGCGCCAGGGGATAGGCCAAAGTCTCCAGGAGCCACTCGCGGTTCTGGCGCAGGTCTTCGATCAGACGCTTGGCAAGCTCTTCCCTCATTTCGAAAAGCCGGTAACCGGCGCGGGGGCGCAGATAACCACGGGCCTTCGGCTCCTTCGCGAAAACGGATTCCTCGCCTTCGGCTTCCACCAGGCGCTCGTAACGCTTGCGGTTGTCGAGGAGCGCCTTGATCAGAAACGGCATGACGATCGAATAGTCCGACTGCAAGCTCTCAGTGGTTTCGAGATAGGTATCCTTATCCACTTTTCCCCAGGTTACGGCTTCAGCGGGCGGGCAGGAGGAAAGCGAACCATCGGTCACGGGGGCGGTCACGATCTGTACGTCGAACTGGTAGCCTCGCACGTTAGGCAGTCCCAACACCTGGCCCAGCGCCGGTTCGGGCTGCAAGTTGTAATTCTTGGGCACGCCGCCCCCCAGGATCACGGTGGCGAGCGCGTGGACGGGATGGTCGAACAGGCCCCAGCGGTGGTAGGCGCAGGACTCGAAGACTTCGGCATGCAGGTCGAGGTCGAAGCGGTACTCGGGGATCAGGCCGGCCTGGTGCATGGCCCAGAGCTTCATGGAGTTCAGGAAGACGCTGCCATCGCCCGGCGCTCCCACAAATACCGGAATGGCGAGGCGGTAGCACCCGGCCAGCAGTCCCGGCGCGATGCCGTTGCGCTCCTCTTGCGCGGCGTAATACTTGCCGAGAAGGTAGCGCAGCTCGGTCCCGGTCATTTTCCGCTGGAACTCGGGCCGGGCGAGGACGGCGCTGATAAAGCGGTCCTGGTGGAGCAGCACACCTTCGTCGAAGGCCATGTCGGTGACGCGGATGGTGCCTTCTTCGCGGAGGGCGCCGTCATCGCCAAAAATCGGGACCTCGTGGATGGGGCCCGACTTGTAGGCATCCAGGCTGCGGTGGCCGTCGTGATAACAGACGGCATCGGTGGTGCTCAAATAGGCCACCCACCCGGTCTCGAGCAAGGGGGTCAGCCAGGTGTGGTGCTGGCCGGAGACGGTGACGGGGCCGGAGATGGAAAGCGTCAGCGGGCATCCCCTCCCGATGGCGCGGTCCATGATCTGGTAAATGCGCCGCAGGTAAGCGCCTCCGAACGCCGGGAGGCAATGGGTGAAGAGCTCGTCCAGAGTGTCGCACTCATCCACGCGGCGGACATGAACGTAACGGCGGGAGGGTTTAGGGGGCATGAATCTTGAACATAGCAGGGAAACGGCTGGTAGCGCCGGCGGTCTTGGCCGCCGGTCCGATTCACCGGCGGCAAGACCGCCGGTGCTTACCCGAACCCCCGCTCGCGTG
>OBLT010003052.1_pt1 | contig 10283 bp, 7 predicted proteins | sample 1518721 | NCBI WGS metagenome assembly OBLT01 (sample SAMEA3539307, study PRJEB22396) | soil metagenome | biome: tundra; feature: field; material: soil | place: USA | collected 2010-05 | depth 0.15 m | reverse complement strand
GTCCTCTGGAAGCGCTTCAACGCAGGCGTCAGCCCGGCGAGCGCCGTTTGCTCGCCGACGCCGAGTCGCACTGGACCAGAGGCGGATTCTTCGCGTAGCCGCGCTAGCGACTCTTCATTGAGATCGATGGCGCGATTGGCGTACGCGACCAACATTTCGCCGTGGCTGGTTAGTTTCACGCCATTTCGGCTTCGGTAGAAGAGTTTCCGGCCAATGATCTCTTCCAGCCGCAACATCTGTTGGCTCACAGCCGGTTGAGTCTTCGCAACCGCCGCTGCAGTGCGTCCCATACTCCCATGCTGAACTACGGCAAAAGTGCGCAGAAGGCTGAGCTCCAAATCCTCTCGATTGGTCGTCATCGCCATGTGGAACACCTTGCTCGCTGGCTGACTTTGTAAACTCCAACGGCTTGAACGGTAGAATGCGGATCGTGAAGAATTCGTGAAGAATCTTCATTAAAACTTTGACTGGACTAAACAAAAACTTTTGATTATCTGAGACGTGCTTTGGGGGCCTGACATGCGCTGTGTTTTTCTTCATGGCGGGCCGGCAGGATGCGCAACGGCTCAAAACGATTCGCTTTCCGTTGCCGACAACTGCGGGTCAGAGGGATCGCAGAACCGGTAGCCAACCCAGGGCTCTGTCAGGATGTACTTCGGACGCGCGGCATCGTCTTCGATTTTCTTGCGAAGAGTTCTGACATAGGATCGGAGGTATTCGAGTTCCGTGCCGTACTCTGGCCCCCATATGGTACGCAACAATTTGGCGTGGGGCACAGGCACACCCTGGTTTCGCATCAGCAAGGACAGCAACTCGAATTCTGTCGGGGTTAGATGAATCAGGACCCCATCTTTTCGCAAGCAATGGCCTTCAATATCCATCTCCAGTGCGTCTACTCGAATCACTGTCGGTTGGGTAGCGCTGTTCGCGTCGAGCCTGCGAAGTACGGACCGCATTCGGGCCACGAGTTCGCGAAAGCGGACGGGTTTGGTGACGTAGTCGTCGGCACCTGCCTCCAGCGCCCGCACCATGTCCTGCTCTGCATCTCGCACAGTGACCATCAGAATCCCGATTTTGGGCGCAAGGGCGCGAATTTCGCGACAGGTTTCCACTCCACCGATTCCCGGCATATTAATGTCAAGCAGAACTAAGTCAAAAGGGTGTTGGGGGAGGATGTCAACGGCTTCTTCTCCGCTACGCGCCTCCTTGACCAGGAAACCGCTGGCACCCAGGGAAGTCCGAAACACTCTGAGCAAGGCTGGCTCGTCGTCGACGACCAGCACGTAAATTGGGCGCGCTGACATGGCTAGGCTCGTCTTCGCAATAGCCAGGCTGGTGCGGACCGCCGCACGTTTGCGACCGGCTTCAGGGTCTGTGGATCACACATGCCGGTGGCCGCGAGGGGTTCCGTCGAGATGTATGCCGAGCCCATAACCAGGCACGAGAATCAGACCACAACGTGGATAGAGCACTCACGTCCGGCGCAAGTTGCGAAAGGTGCTTTCTCGACCAGCCTTCTTTCGAAAAGATAGAGGCGCAGACATGAAGAATCCGTAAAGACTTCCTAAAGAACTTGATTGGCTGCAGAACCGTTGTTGGGTTGGGAGTGAGATTACCAAGAGGTGTAGCATCGTCAGTCTGCAAATTACAGCGGTCAGTTAAGACGCTTGCCGGCATAGGGAGGCTCGCGCTGTGCGATGGGCAAAGTGAGGCAGAAAGAAGTGCCCTCGCTGACGCCAGGCTCAAGATCCAGGCCTCCGCCGTGTGCCTGGGCAATTTTCCGCGCAACATACAGACCGAGGCCTGATCCCGGCGCCAGATGGCGTGCCTCGGAACCGCGATAGAAGCGCTCGAAGATACGAGCGTGCTCACTCGATGGAACAAGACTTCCGCTATTCCACACGCGTACGGCCACCGATTTGTCTTGTAGCTCGATTGCAACTTTGATGGAAGAACCGGCCGATGAGTATTTGCACGCATTGTCCAGCAATTGGCGCAGAGCAAGCCTGAGAAGCTCAGCGTCGGCCAACACGTCAGCGGATGCTATATCTTTGACCAGGGAAAGCTCACGGTCGGTTCGTTTCGAATATTGATCCGCTAACTGGGCAACCAGGTCGGCGACATCGGTCAGTTCCAGTTGTGGTCTGACCTCTTCCTGGTCCAACCGGGCGATTCGGAGCAATCGCGACGTTAACAGGCCCAGTTGAGAAGCCTCCGTTTCCGCGATCTCAGCCAGTTCCAACTGTTCGGGACGCAGCCCACCCGTTTCACGGAGGCCACCGGCGGCGGTAACGATGGCGGCCAGGGGAGTCTTGAACTCGTGGGCCAGCGCGTCGAGGATGGCTCCGCGGAACACCTCTGCCTGAGCGGCCGCAGCTGCGTGGTTTGCATCGCGAAAAACACGGGCCCTTTCCAGCATAGCGGCCGCGAGTGCAGCCAGCGGGCCTGCGGTCAGTTCGGCATCACGCAAGCTATCGAATCCAATCGCTCCCATTGTTTTCCCGGCTGCGCGCAGACACCGGATGAAAACTCCAGAGACGTTATCATCGCTGTCTTGGCGTGAGATATACGCTGCTCGAGTCCGTTCCGCAAGCCCGTTTCGAGATTCTCCGCCGCCGTGAAATTCCACTTTATCGCCGTCATATAGGTAAACAGCCCGGACACTGAAGACTTCGCGAAACAGTCCGACGGCCTTTGTCATCACGGTGTCGTCCGGATCCAGCGCGAGCAAGCGTTGCGCCAATTCGTACAATAACTTCATCTCGTGGCGCTGAAGTTCCGATATCTCCGCCTCCTGGCGCATTTGAGTCATGAGGCGAGTGATGACCAATCCCGTGATCAAGAAAGCGATCAACGCCCAAATGTCTGAGGAATCGCTTACCCTGAACGAGAAGACCGGGGGAACAAAGAAGAAATTCAAGCAAAGATCCGCGATGACGGAGACAACGGCAGAGGAGACGAAGTCGCCGAGCAGGGATTGCAACACCACAATAATCAGGTAAAGGAAGCCGGTTGCGGTGAGATTCAGGCCCAACCCATAGCAGATGAAAGTTACCAGTCCTACAAGAAGAAGGCCGGGGATCGCCCGAACGCCGGAGCGCCAGAATCTATGGATCTCGACTCTCTGCATACGGAGTACTCTCTTGGCCGACGTCAGGCCTCGCTGACACCGCTATAAATCCTACGCCAAGCATGCAGTAAAGCAATTCGTTGAATGTGCCCGAGGGTTTCACAGGCAGGAAGATTGCGAAGGCGTCATTCAGAAAATTACCAGGCCGGTAAAATGGAGGCGGCTAAGGCACAGGCACAAAGAGGGTCGAAACGAGGGGACTTGTCGCATGCCACCCCTTGGAGGAGGAGGCTATTCCGTGGGTGCATAATAGCCCTTCTTGGCATACAGCCGGAATGATGCTTGAGATGCCGAACCCGTGAGGCGAACTTTAAGCCTGCGCCATTTGCCGTCTCGGCCGCGATTGCTTGGGTAATAACCAAGAACATACTGATTGCGCAATTCGTGGCTGATCTGGGTCACAGCGCGGAAAAGTTCTACCGAGTCATGAACAGAGAACACCCGGCCTCCGGTAACCGATGTGACTTCGTCAAGCTGAAGTGGCCCTTTCCTTTCTTCGAGTCTGGTTGCATATCGGTCGAACATGCCGATTGCGTACACCTCTACATCCGCTTCTTTCAGTAGAGATCTTAGTTCCGACTCCGTATAGCGGCTGTGGTTGTCGCCGCCATCGGAAATCACCACCATCGCCTTTCGTTGGTAACGTGAGTTCTTCAGTTCTTGGTAACGTGAGTTCTTCAGTTCCTTGATGCCGAGATACAGACCATCCCACAACGCGGTGTAGCCGTCCGGCTGAAGTGCGTCCACCGCCGCCTGGATTTCGCTTGCGGAGTCATCGAAGTGAAGAGCAACCCGAGGCTTATCACTAACGACGATCAGGCCGAAATCATCTTGTGGATTCGATGTGTTGATGAGTTCAGTGAAAGCCTTCCGCGCTTCTTGAATTTTCGCGGCCATACTCGCGCTGGCATCGAGAACGACGAGCAGAGATATGGGCTCGTCTACGTTGGAAAGATACCTGACAATCTGAGGATTCTTGTCATCCAGCACTGCAAAGTTTGTTGGTTCCAGTCCAGTGACTGCTCGACCCGCATGATCCAGAACTGTAACGTTAACCAGCACCAAGTCGACGTTTGCTCGAAGGACTTGCTGCGTAGCAGCGGTAGAACCGGGCATCGCGCGGGGCAGAACGTGTACTTCATTCATACCCAACTGTGCAGCCCCATAGGTGGACGTGGCCAGTGTCACGACCACAGCAAGCAGAGAGCGTGGAAGCGCGCCGCAGCGAACGCCCGCGAACAGTCCTAGGTTTCTTCGCGACTGCTGAGCGGCGGGTGACGACTTAGCCCAAGCAATGACCATCCGGACATCTCCGAGGCCAGCGTATGTCAGGAGAAATGAAAAAGTCCTAAAGAGTGCATAAAAAGGCCGTAAAGGTCAACGCATTCCGTCGTGAAATAACAGCCGTTAAGGAACCGACCACAATCCACGGAACACGCCAATGTCGGTTCCAACCTCCTACAAACAGACTTCGGGGGATTGCATAGAAACCTCGTAAGGGATGGGTGCGCACCTTTACCAACAATTTATGGATCTTTTATTCGGTATTTACGGATTTTCGTATCCAATGATCTGGGTCGATTGATTCCAGGCAACGTTTCAGGCGCTGGGACCCGAACCTTGAGGCTGAAATGTTCGTGATAGCAGTATAGGTAGTGCTATGCACGGCAGGCGTCGCATTTTATGTGCGATTCCTGGTGGCGCTACGAAAGGAGTGCAAGCCTCGTTTGATCGGTTATTGGGTGCGTATGCGACTCGGCTCCTGCGAAGACACGCCAGCTGAACTGCAGGAGCGGAAAGAGCCAGTGACTCGCGCTGCGTGAGAACGGGTTGAAACAGAACATCATAGGAGTCAACATATCGAGGCAAACGAACATCGCATTGGTCATCGTGGTCATTGCAGTGTTGGTCGCGACTTGGGCCATGCTAGGGACTGCGGTCGCATAGTTCCCAACTCCGAGATGCGAATTGGATCGTCTATGGACGGATGGTCGCCGACTCTTCCATAACCGGGTTGTGGAAGGGTAGCCCGTCAATCTCCAAGGGTCAGACAGCGCAGCCCTCAGAGTCGCCTCGTCGAACTTGTTTCCTTTCAAACACCGATGTGGCATTAGAATGCTCTAAGCAGGGCAATAGAGCGCCTAGTGAGTTCGGGGCTCAGCAAATCTCGCGCTTTGATAAACGATTGCAGGGAAGACTAAGGTGAAAGCCGAATAGAAAATGTTTTCTAAGCATGGAACGACGCCTCGGTCGGCCTGCTTCTGAGTAGGGCCGGTGGATCTTTATAGCGCAATTCAATACGTGTTGTTTGTCGCCATCGTCACCATCCTGGTGAAGCCTTTGGGCGGGTACATGGAACGGGTCTTTTCCAGGAAGCGGACCGCACTTGATCGCTTATGTCTTCCGGTTGAACGGCTTGTCTATCGTATTGCTGCGGTTGATTCTAATGTCGAGATGACCGGCAAGGAGTATGCGACGTGTTTCGTGCTCTTTGCCTTTGCCGGCACGCTCCTCTTGTACGCCATTCTCAGAATGCAGCAATTTCTTCCCTGGTTTTTCCCCCGGTACCATACGACGCCGTTATCCCCGAACCTGGCCCTGAATACGGCGATCAGTTTCTCGACGACCACTACCTGGCAGGCTTATGCCGGCGAGAACACCATGAGCTATTTCAGCCAGATGGTGGGACTCTGCGCACAGAACTTCCTGGCCGGCGCGGCGGGGTTAGCCGTGGGTGTTGCCTTCATCCGCGGTCTTGCCCGGCAACTCTCCCATACGCTCGGCAACTTTTGGGTTGATCTGACCCGCGCCCTGCTCTGGATACTGTTGCCGGGAGCCTTGATCGGCGCCTTACTGCTCGTCTGGCAGGGAGTTCCGATGAACTTCCGCTCCTATGTGGTCGTCACTACCGTCGAGGGTGCGCAGCAAGTCATACCGCAGGGCCCGGTAGCGGCACTGGAGATCATTAAGAATCTCGGCACGAATGGCGGCGGCTTCTTTAACGCGAATGGAGCTCATCCCTATGAGAACCCCACGCCGCTTACAAACTTTCTCGAAATGTTGGCGATCGTGCTCCTCCCTGCGGCATTGACGAACACCTTCGGCAGGATGGTTGGTCAGCCTCGACAGGGATGGCTTCTCTACTACGTCATGGGGCTTCTCTTCGTCTGCGGACTGGCCTTCGTACATCACTTCGAACAACGGGCGATTCCCCACATCGGAAATGTGGATTTCCGAAATAGCCGCCTCCAGTCTGGTGGAAACATGGAAGGGAAGGAGGTGCGCTTCGGCGTCGGCGGTTCTACCCTCACAGCCGTCGTTACATCAAACACCGCCACGGGATCAAACAACTCAATGCACGACAGCTACACCTCGCTCGGTGGCATGGTTTTGCTGGTCAACATGCTGCTCGGAGAGCTCGTGTTCGGAGGACTGGGGTCAGGTCTTTACAGCATGGTCATGGCCGCTGCGATCGCCGTGTTCTTGGCCGGATTGATGGTTGGGCGCACGCCTGAATATCTGGGAAAAAAGATAGGGCCGGCAGAGAACAAAATGATAATGCTGTACGCTTTGGCTGCGCCGCTCGTCGTCCTTCCACTCACTGCGATTGCCGTGAGCACCAGGGCGGGACTCGCTGGGTTGACGGTCAACACCGGCCCGCATGGTTTCACGGGGATTCTATTTGCATATACTTCCTGCTTCGCCAACAATGGCCAAAGCTTTGCCGGTCTGAGTGCGAACACTTCGTTTTATAACCTCACCACCGCATTCGCGATGATGGTAGGCAGGTTCGGCTTGGCGATCCCTGCGTTGGCATTGGCAGATCTGTTTGGTCGTCAGCGAATTACCCCTTCTTCGTCGGGAACTCTTCCGACCCATTCTTTTTCGTTCGGGGTCCTGCTTACAACCTGTTTGATAATCATGGTGGCTCTAAGCTATCTTCCTGCCTTGGCCCTAGGTCCCCTGCTGGAACGATTGCTGTTCGGAAGATAGAGCGTTTGAATTACTCGACAAAGCTTACCAGGAGAGATCAGGGACTCGATGGCTACCGCTCGACATTCACATCGGATGCTCGCCCCGCGCCCTACCAAGCTCCGTTCGCAACGCGACATTAACCTGTGGCGGATCCCGCTGCAGCTCTCGCTCGCCGCAGTCGCGCTGTTCGGGATCACCCTGATTCCGGACATCCTCGACAAGTACGGCGTCATTCACATCCCGTCGTGGTTGACGATGGGCAGCATCGACGACGCGCGCGCGATCCTGTCGGCGATGATGGGAGCGGTCGCAACCGTGCTCGCGCTGATTTTCTCGGTCGCGTTGCTCGTGCTATCGATGGTCTCGACGCTGTTTGGACCGCGCCTGCTCTACCGTTTCCTACAGGACTGGGTTACCCAGGTCATGATCGGCCTGTTCATGGGCACGTTCGCGTATATCTGCCTCGTCTTCCTGGTCACGCATCAGGCCAGCCATCTCGGGTTCGGGTTCGTATCGCTGACCGAAGCGCTGGATCTAACGACGCCCATCGGGCGAGCCATGGCCGGTCTGCCGCTTCCACACGACCTACTTTAATGAAGTCGCCCGTACCGTGCATCGAGCGCAATATTCAGTTCGAGCACGTTCACGCGCGGCTCGCCCAGGAATCCCCATTGCCGGTTCTCGGAGTTTTCGAGAACCAGGCGTGCGACTTCAGCTTCTGAAATCTTGCGTTCCAAAACCACGCGCCGAACCTGGAACTGCGCTGCCGCTGGCGAGATATCCGGATCCAGTCCTGAACCCGATGTCGTCACGAGATCGACAGGGATGGGAGTACCGGGATTCTCGGCTTGCAGCTTGGCAACGTCTCCATTGACGCGAGTAATCAACTGCGCATTGGTCGGGCCCAGGTTCGAACCGCCGGAGGCAGTAGCATCGTAGCCTGCGGCTCCTGCGGCGGATGGCCGCGAATGGAAGTAGCCGGGCCCGGAAAATGGCTGCCCAATCAGACGCGAACCAATTACCACTCCGTCTTTCCCGTGAATTAGCTCGCCGTTGGCCTGCTTGGGGAAGATCAACTGCGCGAGTCCGGTGACCAGTAGAGGATACAGAATCCCCAACAGGACCGTGGTTGCGATCGTCATGAGTACCGCGGTGATCAGATTTTTCTTCATTGCTCTTCTCTATGCCTTCGCTACAGCAGGCCTTCGCTACACCAGCTTGATGCCGGTGATCAACATGTCAATCAGTTTAATGCCGATGAACGGGACCACCAGTCCGCCAAATCCGTACACCAGCAGATTCCGCCGCAGCAGAGATTCGGCGCTCATCGGCTTGTACGCGACCCCTCGCAGGGCCAGCGGAATCAGGGCAACGATGATGAGTGCGTTAAAAATAACGGCAGAAAGTATTGCCGACTGCGGCGTTTGCAGCCGCATGATGTTCAGCGCATTCAGCACTGGAAATGTTCCGGCAAACATTGCCGGAATGATCGCGAAATACTTGGCCACGTCGTTCGCAATCGAGAACGTGGTGAGCGCTCCGCGCGTCATCAGCAACTGTTTGCCAATCGCCACCACCTCGATGAGCTTGGTGGGATTCGAATCCAGGTCCACCATGTTTCCGGCCTCTTTCGCCGCTTGCGTGCCGGTATTCATGGCCACGCCCACATCGGCCTGAGCCAGCGCGGGCGCATCGTTGGTGCCGTCGCCGGTCATGGCGACCAGCTTGCCGGCGGCCTGCTCGCGACGAATCAGATCCATCTTGTCTTTCGGAGTCGCCTCCGCCAGAAAGTCGTCCACGCCCGCCTCGCGTGCGATCGCCGCCGCTGTCAGAGGATTGTCGCCGGTGATCATCACAGTCTTGATCCCCATGGCGCGCAGTTGATCGAAGCGCTCGCGCATCCCGCCTTTGACGATGTCCTTCAGATAGATCACGCCCAGCGCCCGCTGATTCTCCGCGACCACCAGCGGAGTTCCTCCGGAGCGCGAGATCTGTTCCACGCTCGCCTGAATCTCGCGCGGCAGCGACGTGCCGAATTGATGCAGGTATTTGGTGATGGCGTCGACCGCTCCTTTACGAATTTCGCGGCCGTCCAGGTTCACGCCCGACATGCGCGTTTGCGCGGTGAAGGGGACGAAAACCGCTTCGTGAGAAGCCAGCTCACGTCCGCGCAGGCTGTACTTTTCTTTCGCCAGCACAACAATCGACCGGCCTTCGGGCGTTTCATCGGCGAGCGAAGCGAGTTGAGCGGCATCGGCCATCTCGGCCGCGGTAATCCCCGGCGCGGGGATGAACTCCGCTGCCTGGCGGTTCCCGAGCGTGATCGTTCCGGTCTTATCGAGCAGCAACGTGTTCACGTCCCCGGCCGCTTCCACGGCGCGCCCCGACATCGCCAGCACGTTATGCTGCACCAGGCGGTCCATGCCGGCAATGCCGATCGCGGAAAGCAGACCGCCAATCGTGGTCGGAATCAGGCAGACCAGCAGAGAGACGAGCACAAATACGGTCTGCGGCGATCCCGAGTAAATCGCGAACGGTTGCAGCGTAACCACAGCCAGCAGGAAAATGATGGTCAGGCCCGCCAGCAGAATGTTGAGCGCGATCTCGTTCGGAGTCTTCTGCCGCTCCGCGCCCTCGACCAAAGCGATCATTCTGTCGAGGAAGGTTTCTCCTGGATTCGAAGTGATTCGAACTTTGATCACATCGGAAAGCACGCGCGTGCCGCCGGTGACCGCCGACCGGTCTCCTCCGGCCTCGCGGATCACGGGCGCGGATTCCCCCGTAATCGCAGACTCGTCCACCGAGGCAACGCCTTCGATGACTTCGCCATCGCCCGGTACGAGTTCGCTCGCGGCAACCATCACGACATCACCCGAACGCAGCTTCGCACTCGGCACCGTTTCTATCGTCCCGTCCGCCAGCAAGCGCCGGGCCTCGGTTTCAGACCGGGCTTTGCGCAGCGTGTCCGCTTGCGCTTTGCCGCGTCCCTCGGCCATGGCTTCCGCGAAGTTCGCAAACAGCACCGTGAACCAAAGCCACAGTGTGATCTGAAGATTGAATGCGAAGCTCTGTTTCCCGCGGAATAACAGCACCGTCGTCACCACGGCGCCAACCTCAACCACAAACATGACCGGATTCTTCATCATGGTGCGGGGATCGAGTTTGACCACGGCGTCGC
>OBLT010003051.1_pt1 | contig 10284 bp, 7 predicted proteins | sample 1518721 | NCBI WGS metagenome assembly OBLT01 (sample SAMEA3539307, study PRJEB22396) | soil metagenome | biome: tundra; feature: field; material: soil | place: USA | collected 2010-05 | depth 0.15 m | reverse complement strand
ACACAGGCTGTGGACATCTCTGTGGACAGGCTTGGGACGAACAGAGGACAACTCCAGAAAATCAGCCGGCAGCCACTGGATAACTGTGGGCCCAGCGACCGCCCTCCACAGCACTTCCCCCGCGGGAAGCAGCCGCCGCACAGGCTCTGTGGACGCCGAAACATGCTCTGACCTGGGGAATCAGGCACTTTCCCCAGTGTCCACCGACCCTATGACGACTACTTATTGTTCTCCCACTGAATGCCAACTACCCAGTAGGCCGGGTCTCGCTCGTCCAGCCGTCCCAACACAGGCATCCGACTCTGCACCTCCGCCAGCAGCCCTGCTATGGCTTGGCATACCCGGCCCTTCGGCTGCTTGAACAACACGACGTCCGAGAACGCACTTTTCCAGAACGGGAGGCACCTTCCTGTGAAGATCGAGGTGGAACGCGACGTGCTGGCCGAGGCCGTGGCCTGGACAGCCCGCGCCCTGCCCAGCCGCCCAGCCGTCCCGGTGCTGGCCGGCATGCGTCTCCAAGTGGATACGGAGCTCACTCTCTCCAGCTTCGACTACGACGTGTCCGCACGGGCCCGCGTCCCAGTGGCGGTGGCTGAGGATGGGGTCGCGCTGGTATCCGGGCGCCTTCTGGCCGAGATCACCCGGAGCCTTCCGGCCAGGCCGGTGGATATCAGCTCGGACGGCACACGTACGACTCTCACCTGCGGGAGCGCCACGTTCTCGCTGCTTACCATGCCCGCCGAGGACTACCCAACGCTGCCGGACATGCCCGCCCCGGCCGGCACCATAGGCAGTGACTCCTTCGCGTCGGCAGTTGGCCAATCCGCGGCGGCCGCCGGCCGTGACGACACGCTCCCCGCGTTGACCGGCATCAGGATAGAGATCGCCGGCGACACCCTGACCCTGGTCTCCACAGACCGGTACCGCCTGGCGGTCAGAGAACTTCGGTGGAGCCCGGCCCGGCCCGACCTGGCTGCTTCTGTCCTGGTGCCTGCCCGGGCGCTCGCTGACACCGCCCGCGCACTTACGGCGGGTGCGGAAGTATCGATCGCGCTCGCGCTGCCAGGTGAGGAAGGGGCCGGGGGTGAAGGCATGATCGGCTTCGAGGGGGCCGGCCGCCAGACCACGACCCGCTTGCTCGGTGGAGACTTCCCCCGCTACCAGGCGCTGCTGCCCACCCATGTGAACGGGGTGGCGGAACTCGCGGCCGGGCCGTTCGCCGAGGCGGTCAAGCGGGTTGCGCTCGTCGCCGAACGCAACACCGCGGTGCGCCTGTCCTTCTCCGCCGGCCAGCTCGTCCTTGAGGCCGGAACCGGGGACGAAGCTCAGGCGGTCGAAGTGTTGGAGGCTGGCTACGAGGGAGACGACATCCAGATTGCCTTCAACCCGCAGTACCTGCTTGATGGTCTCACTGCGATCGACTCAGACGTGGCCCGTATCGCCTTCACCGAACCCGGTAAGCCTGCCCTGCTCACCGGTAAGCCTGCCCCGGATGAACAGCCCGACTACCGCTATCTGCTGATGCCGATCCGGCTCGGCGGCTGACGAGCCGGATCGGTGGAGAGTCACGCTGGGTTGGTTACCAAGACAGGAGCGAAGTCTCCGTGTCGTCGCTACGGAGCGGGTTCGGCGAGCTAGCCAGATGATGGTCGGCAACGGCTCGCACTGACGCTGGTGGTGCCCGCGGGTAACCTCTGCTGGTGTGCACCTGACCCGCCTCGCGCTCACCGATTTCCGGTCCTATGCGGCGGCGGATCTGGCTCTCGGGCCGGGTGTGAGCACACTGCTCGGTGCGAACGGCCAGGGTAAGACGAACTTTGTGGAGGCCGCGGCCTACGTCGCGACGCTCAGCAGCCACCGGGTGGCGTCCGACGCGCCCTTGGTGCGCCGCGGCGCGGAACGTGCCATCCTCCGCGCGGCGATCACGTCGCCTGAACGAGACAGTCTCGTGGAGATCGAGGTCAATCCGGGACGGGCCAACCGAGCCCGGCTGAACCGTGTGCCTGTACCAAGGCCCCGCCAGGTGCTTGGGGTGCTGCGCACCGTGCTCTTTGCACCCGAGGATCTTGCGCTGGTCAAGGGCGACCCTGAGCAGCGCCGGCGGTACCTTGACGAACTCCTGGTCGCCAGTGCGCCCCGATACGCGGCTGTGCGGGCCGACTACGAGCGGGTCGTCCGGCAGCGGACCACTCTGCTGAAATCGTTGCGGGTGCGGTCGGGCGGACGCGGGTTCGCCCGGTCCGGCCGGCCCCGGGACGGTGGTTCCCGGGCCGGCACCCCCCGGGACGGCGGTGGTGAACAGGAAGAAGTTGGCAGCGAAGGCATGGGTCTGGGCGGCGCGCTCGATGCCTGGGACGAGCACCTGGCGCTGAAAGGCGCTGAACTGCTCGCGGGCCGGATCGAGTTGACCGCGGCCCTCCAGCCGCTGGTCGCCAAGGCATACGCCGAAGTCTCCGGGGAAGCCGGTGAAGCTGGCATCGGCTATCGCCAGTCCGGTGCCGACCAGTCCGGTGCCGGCCGGGACGCTGGTAGGGGCCTGGGTGATGGTGCGGGTCTGGAAGGTGGTGCGGGTCTGGAAGGTGGTGCGGGTCTGGCGGGGAGTGCTGCTCGCCGCGAGGCTGACCGGGCAGTGCTCGCGGACGGACTGCGTGCTGCGCTGGCCCGGGCGCGGCCCGACGAGCTGGAACGCGGCGTATGCCTGGTCGGCCCGCACCGGGACGAGCTCGAGCTGCGTATCGGCGAGATGCCCGCCCGCGGCTACGCGAGCCACGGCGAATCCTGGTCGATGGCGCTCGCGCTGCGCCTAGCCGGCTACGAACTGCTGCGCGCGGAAGGCGACGACCCTGTGCTAATTCTCGATGACGTTTTCGCCGAACTGGACAGCGGTCGCCGCGAGCGGCTGGCCGGCCTGGTCAGTGGGGCCGAGCAGGTGCTGGTCACGGCCGCGGTATCGGCCGACGTCCCCGCCGTGCTGGCCGGGGCGCGGTTTGAGGTGGCCGACGGGGTGATCTCCCGTGCCTGACGATGACGCCCCCGGGCCGAACCAGGAAACAGCAGCGGAGCGCGCACGGCTCGCCCGTGAAGCTCTGGCCGGTGCGAAGGCTGACGCAAGGGCCCGCGGGGAGGCACCCCCGGTCGGAGCCATTCACGCCGACCGGCTCGCGGACGGTGACCGGCGCGCCGACCGGCCCAGGGCGCGCGGGCCGCGGCGCGCCCGAAGGGACGACCCGCAGCTGCTGCACACCGCCATCGCGGCACTTGTCGACGACCAAGGCTGGCAGATGGCCAGCGCCGTGGGCTCCGTGTTCGGCCGCTGGGACCAGATCGTGGGAGCCGACCTCGCCGCGCATACCCGGCCGGACGGGCTCAATGAGGGCGAACTTGTCGTGATCGCCGACTCCACGGCGTGGGCAACTCAGGTGCGGTTGCTCGCCGCCACGCTGATCCGCAGGCTCAATTCTGAACTAGGAGACGGCACCGTCAGGCGGGTAAAAGTGCGCGGACCGGAGCAACCGCGGCGGGCCGGCGAGTGGAGGGTACGCGGCGGCCGTGGGCCGCGTGACACTTACGGCTGAGACTGAGGGTCCTCCCAGGTAAAATGTAAGGGCGCCGCCGGGGGCAGGCAGGAGACCGGACGGGACTTGTGGCCCGGCGCGCGCGCATATCTTCCAGGAGGCTTGCTCTTGTCCTACGACGCACGTTCGATCACGGTCCTCGAGGGCCTTGAGGCGGTGCGCAAGCGTCCCGGCATGTACATCGGCTCGACCAGCGCGCGCGGCCTGCACCATCTGGTGCAGGAGGTCGTGGACAACGCGGTCGACGAGGCGCTCGCCGGGTTCTGCGACCGGATCGACGTCACCCTACTTGCCGACGGGGGTGTCCGGGTCGCCGACAACGGCCGCGGCATTCCCGTTGACGAGCATCCAGTCGAGAAGCGCCCCGCGGTGGAGGTCGTGCTTACGACCCTGCACGCGGGCGGCAAATTCGACGGCAAATCGTACGCGGTCTCCGGGGGCCTGCACGGCGTCGGCGTGTCCGTGGTGAATGCCCTGTCCGCCCGCCTTGAGGTGGAGATCCGGCGCGATGGATATGTCTGGCGGCAGTCGTACGAGCTGAGCCGGCCAGCCACGGAGCTCAGCCGGGGCGAGAATACCGACGAGACCGGCACAATTATTTCGTTCTGGCCTGATAGCTCGATTTTCACGGAGACCACAGACTGGAATTTCGAAACGCTCTCGCGCCGGCTCCAGGAGATGGCGTTCCTCAACCGGAGCCTGGCCATCAACCTGACCGATGAGCGGCCGGAGCATGCCAGCGACGAGTCGCGGGTGGTCAATTACCGCTACGACGGTGGCATCACGGACTTCGTGCGCTACCTGAACGCCTCAAAGGACGCGGTGCACGCCTCGGTGATCGACTTCGGCGAGGAGGGCAACGGGATCTCGGCCGAGATCGCGATGCAGTGGAACGCCTCCTACGCCGAGTCGGTGCACACCTTCGCCAACACGATCAACACGGCTGAGGGCGGCACCCACGAGGAGGGGTTCCGGGCCGCGCTCACCTCGATCGTGAACAAGTACGCCAAGGAACAGAAGTTGCTGCGGGAGAAGGACGACAACCTCCTCGGCGAGGACGTCCGGGAGGGCCTCACCGCGATCGTCCACGTCAAGCTGGCCGAGCCTCAGTTCGAGGGCCAGACCAAGACCAAGCTCGGCAACACCGAGGCCAGGTCGTTCGTGCTGAAGGTCTGCAACGACCATCTGCGGGACTGGTTCGATCGCAACCCCGGCGAGGCCAAGGACATCATCACCAAGGCCACCCAGGCGGCCCGGGCCAGGATGGCGGCCCGCCAGGCCCGCGACCTGACCAGGCGCAAGGGCCTGATGGACACCAACTCGCTGCCGGGGAAGCTGTCCGACTGCCAGTCGAGTGACCCGGAGCGGTGCGAGATCTACGTGGTCGAGGGAGACTCGGCCGGCGGCTCCGCCAAGCAGGGCCGGGACTCGGAGTTCCAGGCCATCCTGCCGCTCCGCGGCAAGATCCTGAACGTCGAGAAGGCCCGGATCGACCGGGTGCTGAAGAACAACGAGGTCCAGGCGATGATCACCGCGCTGGGCACCGGCATCCACGACGACTTCGATATCTCCAAGCTCCGCTACCACAAGATCGTCCTGATGGCCGACGCGGACGTGGACGGCCAGCACATCACCACGCTGCTCCTCACCCTGCTGTTCAGGTTCATGAAGCCGCTCATTGAGGCCGGCCACGTGTACCTCGCGCAGCCGCCGCTCTACAAGATCAAGTGGGAGGGGCGTGGGGTGGAGCCGGACTACGTCTACTCCGACCGGGAGCGGGACGCGGTCATCGAGGCGGGCATCGAGGCGGGCCGCCGGGACCCGAGGCCGAAGGACGGCATCCAGCGGTACAAGGGCCTGGGCGAGATGAACGCGGGCGAGCTGTGGGAAACCACGATGAACCCGGCCAAGCGCGTCCTGCGGCAGGTGACGCTCGACGACGCGGCGCAAGCCGACGAGCTGTTCAGCGTGCTGATGGGCGAGGACGTCGAAGCACGGCGGTCGTTCATCCAGCGAAACGCCAAGGATGTCAGGTTCCTCGACATCTAGATCCACCGGCGGGGACGCCGCGCGCGATTCCCCCGGCATCTGGGAGACCTGACCCCTAAATAGACATGGAAGAGGTTGGCACGTGACTGACGTGGACGCGGGGGGCGCCCCGGCGCCGGAGTACGACCGGACCGAGCCGGTCGACATCCAGGTGGAGATGCAGCGCAGCTACATCGACTACGCGATGTCGGTCATCGTCGGCCGGGCTCTGCCGGACGTCAGGGACGGGCTCAAGCCCGTGCACACACGCGTGCTGTGGGCGATGTATGACGGCGGCTACCGGCCCGAGCGCGGCTACTCCAAATGCGCCCGCGTGGTCGGCGAGGTGATGGGCAACTATCACCCGCACGGCGACTCTTCGATCTACGACGCGCTCGTCCGGCTCGCCCAGCCGTGGTCGATGCGGATGCCTCTTGTTGACAGCCAGGGCAACTTCGGGTCGCCCGGCAACGACCCGGCCGCGGCCATGCGCTACACCGAGTGCCGGCTCGCCCCACTGGCCGTGGAGATGCTGCGGGACATCGACAAGGACACCGTCGATTTCCGGTCCAGCTACGACGGGCGCGGCGGCGAGCCCGTGGTACTGCCGGCCCGCTTCCCGAACCTGCTGGTCAACGGCTCCGAGGGGATCGCTGTCGGCATGGCCACCAGGATCCCGCCGCACAATCTGCGTGAGGTGGCCGCGGGCGTCCAGTGGTACCTGCAGAGCTTCGACGCCACCGACGAGGAACTGCTCGAAGCGCTGATCGAGCGGGTGAAGGGGCCCGACTTTCCCACCCACGGCCTGATCGTCGGGCACCGGGGCATCGAGGAGGCCTACCGCACCGGGCGCGGCTCGATCACCATGCGCGCCGTGGTCAATGTGGACGAGGATGCCCGTGGACGAGCCTGCCTGATCATCACCGAGCTCCCCTACCAGGTCAACCCGGACAACCTGGCGACGAAGATCGCCGAGCTGGTCAGGGAGGGGCGGGTCAGCGGCATCGCCGACATCCTTGACCAGAGCAGCGGCCGGACCGGCCAGCGCCTGGTGATCGTGCTGAAACGGGACGCCATCGCCAAGGTCGTGCTGAACAACCTGTACAAGCACACCCAGCTGCAGGACACGTTCGGCGCGAACATGCTCGCGCTGGTGGACGGCGTGCCGCGCACGCTGCGGCTGGACCAGATGGTCAGGTACTGGGTCAGGCACCAGATCGAGGTCATCGTCCGGCGCACCCGCTTCCTGCTCCGCAAGGCGCGGGAGCGGGCGCACATCGTGAGCGCGCTGCTCAAGGCCATCGATGCCATCGACGAGGTCATCGCGCTGATCCGGGCCAGCGCGTCGGCCGCGGAGGCCCAGCAGGGGCTGATGGACCTGCTGGAGATCGACGACGAGCAGGCCCGCGCCATCCTCGACATGCAGCTGCGCAAGCTGGCCGCCCTGGAGCGGCAGGCACTGATCGACGAGTACGAGGAGCTGATGGCGCGGATCGGCGAGTACGAGGCCATCCTGGCCTCGCCCGAGCGGCAGCGGCAGATCGTCAGTGAGGAACTCGCCGAGATCGTCACCAAATACGGCGATGACCGGCGAACCGAGATCATTGCCTATGACGGCGACGTGACCAACGAGGACCTCATCGCCGAGGAGGATGTGGTCGTCACCATCACCCGCGGCGGCTACGCGAAGCGCACCAAGACCGACCTCTACCGGGCGCAGCGACGGGGCGGCAAGGGCGTCCGCGGCGCGCAGTTGCGGACCGACGACATCGTCGACCACTTCTTTGTCAGCACCACCCATCACTGGATCCTGTTCTTCACGAACAAGGGGCGCGTCTACCGGGCCAAGGCCTACGAGCTGCCCGATACCGGACGGGATGCGCGGGGCCAGCATGTGGCCAACCTGCTCGCCTTCCAGCCGGATGAGCGCATCGCCCAAGTGCTCGCGCTGCGGGACTACTCAGTCGCGCCCCACCTCGTCCTGGCCACCAAGTCCGGGCTGGTGAAGAAGTCGCGGCTGACCGATTTCGACTCGCCCCGGTCGGGCGGCATCATTGCGATCAACCTGCGTGAAGACGACGAGGTGATCGCGGCGCGGCTGGTCTCGCCCGAGGACGATCTCTTGCTGGTGAGCAAGCAGGCCCAGGCGATCAGGTTCCACGCCACCGACGAGGCGTTGCGCCCGATGGGCCGGGCCACGTCGGGCGTGATCGGCATGCGGTTCGCGGACGGCGACGAACTGCTCGGCATGCACGTGGTCCGCGAGGGTGCCGACGTGCTCGTCGCCACCGTCGGCGGCTACGCGAAGCGGACCCCGGCCGATCAGTACCCGGTGCAGGGCCGGGGCGGCCGCGGTGTGCTGACCGCCAGGATTGTCGAGGCCCGCGGGGAACTTGGCGGTGCGCTGATGGTCCGCCCCGAGGACGAGGTTTTCGCCATCACCTCGGCAGGCGGTGTTATCAGGACTTCTGCCGCGGAGGTTAAGCTCTCGGGTCGGCAGACCATGGGTGTCCGGCTGATGAACCTGGCCCCGGGCGACAGTGTGGTGGCCATCGCCCGCAACGCCGAATCCTTGGGTGTCGAGTCGGAGGACGAATCCAGGGACGAGCCGGAGGACGAGTCCGGGAGCGAGTCTGCGGCGGATTCAGCGACCGGGGATGCTCCGGGGGACGGCGACGGTGCGGAGAGCCTGGCCAAGGGTCACGGTGAGACAGCCGGGCCCCAGGAGGCAACGTCCTGACCCGCTGGTGCGTCTCACTGTAGTCAGTTAAGTATCCAAACAGCTGGCCAAGAGCTGAACGAGCTGTTATCCCCCCATTGGGGATAACCTCGTCATAGCAGACTTCCGGAGGAGGACGGGTGGACCAACGCGTAGAGCCACCGTCGTGGCTGCCGGGCGGAACAGGAAGCTCGGACGCCACAGGTCCGGCCAGCCCCGACGCGGCAGCTGACAGCCAGGACAGCGACGGTCTCGAGAGCCAGGGTCCGGTCAGCTTTGGCCAGGCCAGCAGCGATCCCGGCGGCCATGATCCCGCCGACGGCGGCTTCGGTGGTAGTGATCTCGCCGATCGTGATCTCGGTGGTAATGATGATCTCGCCGATCGTGATCTCGCCGAGGATAACTTCGGCAGCGAGGATCCGGTCACCCAGGCTCCGGCTGGTGACCCGGCCGGACAGGACGCCGCCGACATGAATGCCTACTCCTACATCGGGGAAACCTTGCACTCGAACGGCCAGGACGCCGCGTTCGGGCCGGAGAGGGCTTCGGTGAGTGCATACGGCCAGGAAAGCGGCCATATAGGTGGTGCGGGAAACCCGACGGCCTACTCGGCCCAGTTCGGGGACACGGCCGCTGCTCCTGAGAGCAGGACCGACACCAGTCGCCGGACCGCGGCTTTCTCCGGCGTCTCGCGGCCCAAAGCCAAAGCTGGGCCCGGAACCGGGGCTGGCCGGGGTCGCCGCGCTGACTTGGTCGTGGCCAGGTTCGAGCCCTGGTCGGTGATGAAGTTCAGCTTCCTGATTTCCCTGGTGGCGTGGGTCATACTCTTCGTCGCGGTGGCCGTGCTCTACTTCGCGCTGTCCGCTCTCGGGGTCTTCGATTCAGTCCAGCGGACGCTGGAAAGCGTGACCTCCAGCTCGGGTTCGACCGGAGTCAGCCTGTCCAAGTGGTTCTCCGCATCCAGGATCCTTGGCTACACGATGCTCATCGGCGCGGTGAACATCATCCTGATCACGGCGCTCTCCACGGTGGGGGCCATGATCTACAACCTGGTCACGCATCTCGGTGGCGGGATTGAGGTCACGCTCCGGGAGACCGACTGACCCGGTTTCCCTGCGGATGCGGTAATCTTGCCCGGCGGTGCTTCCTGGCACGCCCGGGGCGCCAGCGAGACAAGGGCCTATAGCTCAGCCGGTTAGAGCGCATCCCTGATAAGGATGAGGTCGATGGTTCAAGTCCATCTAGGCCCACCCAAGCTTGGCCCGGTGCGGATAGGGCCGCACCCCGCGCCGGGGGCGTGAGGGGCCGTAAATTGTCGGATCGCAGGTCTGCGTGACGCATTCGCCCCAGGTGTACGTTGTTCCTGTACGGCGTGCACAGGGACGCAATACGTTCGATGCAGGTCGCGTCGCTCCAGACCCTGGCGGCATCAGCGGGTAACGCCGGCCGGTCAGGGATTGAGGAGCATCAGCGATGGTCCGGTCAGTAGAAAGTCACGTCCGCCCCAGCCGGGATTCTGTGATCAGCAGCGGGCGGGCGCCTACGGATGACATTGCTGTCAGCTCAGCGGCGGAGGTCAGGCGCCCGACCGTGGATCATGGCCGGATCGCCCAGAATCTGAACGACGTCGTCGCACACCGCCTGTTCGCGGCCGGCCTTGATCTGCACGTCGCCCTTGGTCTCATCGGCGATCACCGGGCGATCGGCACGATCCACCATGCCATCGGCGGACTTGACCAGGCCATCAGGGAACTCCGCAGCACGGCCTACGAGCTCGGCCCGCGCGACGGGTCCACCAGCCCGTGATACGGGGCCAGCAATAAGAGAACCCTTAATCCGATGTCGCCCTACTCAGCGGCAGGAATTAGAGTCAGGCATAGGGACAGCACACCGGCCGGAAGGTGCATAACGATGAGTCGTCAGCCGGATGACGCCCTCGAAGTGCTTCGTGGGGTATGGAAC
>OBLT010003050.1_pt1 | contig 10287 bp, 6 predicted proteins | sample 1518721 | NCBI WGS metagenome assembly OBLT01 (sample SAMEA3539307, study PRJEB22396) | soil metagenome | biome: tundra; feature: field; material: soil | place: USA | collected 2010-05 | depth 0.15 m | reverse complement strand
GCGAAGGTGGGCACCCCGTCGGTTTGCTCCCCGCCGATGGCGGCGTAGGTGTCGGCCACGAAGGCAGCGAAGCAATCCCCGTAGCCCTGCGGATGCCCGGCGGGCAGGTAGCTGAGCCGCCGCTGCCCGGGTGAGCCAGAATCCGGATCCCGCACGAAGACCCGGCTGCCCTCCGCCGTCCCGGTCCAGAACGACTCGGGATTCTCCTGGTCGAAGACGGCGCTGCCAGCGGATCCGTCCAGCTCGAACCACAGCCGGTTCTTCCGCCCCGCGGCGACCTGGGACACGAGCATCGACCCCGGCACTCCTGATGCGCTGCGGAACAGCACCGTGGCAGCGTCCTCGGTCGCTACCGCGGTCGTCTCGCCGCCATCAGGCCCCACACCATTCGGCCCGGCGCCATCGGGCGCACCACGCGGCGCGGCGACTCGCCTCGGAACGGCGACAGAAAGCTGTGCGACGAGAGTGTCCACGCGTTCGCCGCTCACCCACTCAACCAGGTCGCACCAGTGCGACCCGATGTCCGCGAACGCGCGCGAGGAACCCCCCTGGGCCGGATCGACCCGCCAGTTGGACGCGGCCGGCGAGAGCAGCCAGTCCTGGAGATAGTGACCGTGCAGCAGATTCCAGCGGCCATACTGCCCCGCCTGCGCGCGCGCCCGGATCTCGCGCACCACCGGGTGATAGCGGTAGACGAACGGCACCGTGGCCACGACGCCGGCCTGCTCAGCCACTGCGTTCATCCGCTCGGCCTCGGCGAGCGAGATGCCGAGCGGCTTCTCGCACACGACGTGCTTGCCTGCTGCGAGCAGCGCTTCGGCGTAGCGGGCATGCGTCACGTTGGGACTGCAGATGTGGACGACATCCACCGGGCTGCCGGCCAGGTCGGCGAGGCCGGCGAACGCGACGGGCAGGCCCCAGCGGCGCGCGGCCTGCTGGGACCGCTCCGGCCGAGACCCTAGTACCCCGACGATCTCGGCGCCGGCCAGCACGGCTGCCCGGCGATGGACAGCAGCGATCGTGCCGGTCCCGACAATGGCAACCCGCAGTCGCCGGCCCGGGGCTGCAATCGATTCCTGGGAGACCCGCGACGACAATTCGTCTGTCACGGGCGCCGCCTCTTCGTGGGCTGGGTGAACTCTCCGGGGTCTAACGGGCCTGCCTGCAGCATCGTTTCGCCGCGATGTCGTGGATGTTAAGAGAGCGGCACGGATCACCGCAAGGACCCAATTATGTTTTTATAAAGCAAAATTCAGGCATTGCTAGCTGCCGATTAGCGGATCTAGCATCCGGGCCAAGATCGAAACTAAAAACGCCGGTCGACGGCGCGACCTCAAGGAGATGCGATGGCTGAGACACCGGGGTCTGCAGACCACCTCTCCCGCCGCGGCTTTCTCGGGGTGGGACTCGGCGCAGCAGCGTCAGCGGCCTTCCTGGCGGCTTGCGGCGGCAGTAGCGGCACCACCAGCAGCAGCAGCGGCGGTAGCAGCGGCGGCACCCTGAAGTTCTGGGATATGCCCTGGGGCGGAACGGCGTATAACCCGGCCGCGAAGAATCTCGTCGCCACCTACAAGCCAGCCGGCTCGCTGCCGGCCGCGACTTACCAGACAATCCAGTGGGCCAACTTCACCGAGACCTTCGCCTCGGCTGTTGCGTCGAGCACCGGCCCGGCCGTCAGCACCGGCGGCGGGTTCCAGGCGTTCCAGTACGCTCAGCAGGGGGCGATTGCCTATGCCGACAGCCTGATCAGCACGTTCCAGAAGAACGGGACGTACGCCGACTTCCTGCCCGGCCAGATCGCGGCGATGAAAACACCCAAGGGCTACGTGGCGGTTCCGTGGCAGCTGGACATCCGCGTCTGGTGGTACAGCAAGCCCATCTTCAGCAAGCTCGCGCTCACGCCACCGACCACGTGGGACGAGCTGATGACGGTTGGCACGACCCTGGCCAAGCACGGCTACTACGGCTTCGGCACCGGCTCCGGCACGGGCAACAACCTCGGTGCGCACACCATGATCATGATGATGATCAACAACGGCGGCGGCCTGTTCAACGCGGACAACAAGCTCGACGTGATGACCCCTCGCAACATCGAGGCAATGCAGTTCGTGCAGGGACTGGTCAAGGCGAAGATCAGCGACCCGGCTTCGGTGAGCTACACCACGAACACCCAGGATGCCCAGTGGAAGTCCGGGAAATTCGCCATGGGCATCTACACGGCCGGCCTTGACGTCGACACCGGTGTGAGCAACGGGAGCCTGGCGGTCATGGAGCAGCCGCTGGCCGGACTGCACGGAGAGAAAGCGTGCCTGGTGTTCCAGAACAACATCATGATGTACAAGAACACCCCGTCCCTGGCCGGCTCTGAGGCCTTCCTGGACTGGTACGTCAAGCACATGGGCCTTTACTGGAAGCAGGGCCTGCTCGAGAGCCTGCCGGTGCTGAAGTCCATCACCGCCTTGCCGGAGTTCCAGAAGCAGGTTCCCAGGGTCACCGCGGTCAATAACTGGCTGCCGGTGGCGAGGAACTACGCGGCGGTGGGCACCGTGCTCTCACCTTCCCTGGCCAAGGTGGACGGCAGCCAGCAGCTGCAGGAGTTCACCCAGACGATGCTCGGCGGCGGTGACCCGAAGACAGCGTTGCAGAGCCTGCAGAGCTCGCTAGAGCCGCTCTTCACCACGTAACCGGAGCCCGGGATGACCGTCAAGATCGGCACGACGGCGCGAGCTGGCCCTGCCGTGGCTGCCCCCCGCCCGGGACGGCACGGGCGGCAGTTCACCTCCACGCGGACGACCCTGCTGGTGCTCGTCGCCCCGTCCGTCCTGCTCCTGCTGCTGATCAACGCTTATCCGTTCTTCTCCGCCGCGAACGAGTCGCTGCACAACGGGACACTGATCAGCGCGGGTTCCTTCGTTGGCCTCGACAACTACAAGACGGTGCTGACCAGCGCCGCATTCTGGCAGGCAGCCGAATTCACGCTGCTGTACACCGTGGTCGGCGTCTTCGGCAGCTGGGCCGTCGGCCTCGGGATGGCGCTGCTGCTCCGGGCGGACTTCCCCGGCCGCGCGGTCTTCAAGGTACTGCTGCTGCTGCCCTGGATCGTGCCGATCGTGGTCTCCGCAACGGCCATCATCTACCTCGTGGACAGCCCGTCCAGCCCGATACCGAGCCTGTTCCACGCCCTTGGGCTGGGCTCGCCGCTGTTCCTCGCCAACCCCGCCTGGGCCAAGGTCACCGTCTGCATCTACAAGGTCTGGGTCAGCTTCCCGTTCATGATGCTCATGGCCAGCTCCGCGCTGGCCAGCGTGGACGAGACCGTGTACGAGGCCGCCCGGGTGGACGGTGCCGGTGCCGTCCAGCAGTTCCGCCGAATCACGCTGCCGATCATCGCCCGGCCCACGTACATCTCGTGGATCCTGATGACCATCTTCTGCGTGAACGACTTCCCCACCATCTATCTGCTCACTGGCGGCGGGCCGGTCAGCGCCACCACGTCGCTGGTCGTGCTCGCCTACCGCACCGTATTCGAGAACTTCCAGGTCGGCCCAGGCGTCGCCATCGCCTTCTTGATGACACTGGCTCTGGTGGTCGTGTCGGTAGCGCTCTACCGGCAGATACGAAAGGCGGCGTTCCAGTGACGGCCCTGCACGAGACGGTCGCGGCCAAGCCGACGCCAGCTCCACGGTCACGCAGGGTAGGCAAGGATCGTTACCGGTGGCTGCGGTTCACGATCGTCCTGATCATCACGGCGATCGCGGTGGTCCCGGTGGCGGTCGTGGTGCTGCTCGCGCTGCGGCCTGCGGTGAACTCGACCAGCCACGCCCTGTTCACCTTCGCGAACATGAGCAACATCTTCCGCAACACGGACACGCTGAGATGGCTGGGCAACAGCCTGGAGGTGACGCTGGCGACCGTCGCGGTCTCCGTCGCCGTCGCCGCCCCGGCCGGCTACGTGCTCTCCCGGGGGAGGAGCAAGGCAGTATCAGGTTATTCGCTGCTGCTGTTCATCGTGCAGTCGCTGCCGGTGATCACGGCGGTCATCCCGCTGTTCATCCTGTTCGCCAAGCTGCACCTGGTCGACAACCTGGTCGGTCTCGGCATCATCTACGTCGGAATCTCGATGTCGGTCGCCATCTGGATGATGGCCGCGTACATGGATTCCATCCCGGTGAGCCTGGAGCAGGCGGCGTGGATCGACGGCGCCTCGATCTTCCGCGGGTTCTACCGGATCGTGCTGCGCAACTCGCTGCCCGGCATCCTGTCCACAGCGATCTTCACCTACCTCGTGTCGTGGAACGACTACCTCGTGGCCCTCGTGTTCATCAGGACCGAGACCAAGTACACCCTCCCGCTCGGCGTGGAGTCGTTCTTCCAGCAGAACGTGACCGACTGGGGTGACGTCATGGCCGTCGCGGTGGTCATGATGGCCCCGCCCATCATCGTGTTCGCCTGCCTGCACCGGTACTTCAGCGTCGGCGGCATCGGCGGAGCCCTGGCCGGCCAGTGACCACGCCCACGCATAGCAGCGACGCGATGAATGCTGCCGCCGGCCTGGCGGACATAAGCACCTTGGACCTGGAAGCGAGGGTCAGGCTGCTGACCGGGGCCAGCATGTTCACGCTGTGGCCCGAGCCGGGCTTGGGACTGTCCGAGATGCGCATGTCCGACGGCCCGACAGGCGTGCGCGGCCTGCATTTTCTCGGCGGTCGCGCGGTCGCGCTACTGCCCAACGCAACGTTGCTGGCGTCAGCCTGGAGCGAGGACACCGCACGGGAGGCCGGGGTGATCCTCGCCGAGGAGGCGATGACCCAGCAGATCCACGTCGTGCTCGGGCCGACGATCAACCTGCACCGCTCCCTGCTCGGTGGCCGGCTGTTTGAGGCTTACTCCGAGGATCCACTGCTCACCGGACGTCTGGCGGCGGCCTACGTCAACGGCTTGCAATCCGAGCACGTCGGCGCGTGCCTGAAGCATCTCGTCGCCAACGAATCAGAGACCGACCGGAATACCGTCAACAGCGTCGTCGGCGAAGCCACATTGCGGGAACTGTACCTGCTGCCCTTCGAGATCGCCGTCGAGGATTCCGGCCCGTGGGCGATCATGGCCGCCTATAACGACGTCAACGGCGTGCCCGCGACCGAGCAGCACCACGTGATCAATGAGATCGTGAAGGGCGAGTGGGGCTATTCCGGACTGGTCGTGTCGGACTGGTTTGCCACGAAGACCGCAGCGGCCGCGGCGAACGGCGGGCTCGATCTCGTCATGCCGGGACCCAACGGGCCATGGGGGGAGGCCCTCGTCCAGGCCGTCCGGTCCGGCGAGGTAGCCGAGGCTGTTATTGACGACCACCTGGGACGGCTGCTACGGCTGGCCAGCCGGACCGGCGCGCTCAGCCCGACGCGCCGCTATCCAGCAGAACTGCCTGCACCGACAAGCCCGCAACGCGTGGATGCCCTGACCCGCCTCGCGGCGCAAGGGATGACGGTCCTGGCCAACCGCGATGCGACCCTGCCGCTGGCACCCGGGGGGCGCCTGGCCTTGATCGGTCGGCACGCGATCGAGACCATCTGCATGGGCGGCGGCTCAGCCCAGGTAAATCCGCCGCACCAGGTCAGCATCGCCGAAGGGCTGCGCACACTGCTGGGTGACGCGTTGACCCTTACCGATGGCGTAGAGGTACGCCAGCGCCCGGTCGCGGCCAGGCCGGGTTTCGTGGTCGATCCGGACACCGGCGAGCCAGGCACGCAACTGATCCGCTATACCGCCGACGGCCATCTACTCGACCGGAGCCACCACCCGGACTCGGCGACGATTGTCGGCTACGACAGCACCACCGAGGACGTAGCCCGGCTGAGCTTCCGAGCGCGGATCGCCACCACCGGCATGATCGAGGTTGGCGTCATGGGCGTCGGGCAGTGGACACTGCGCGTCGGAGAGCGGACGGAACACATCATCCTGAAGGCATCCGGATCCGGGATCGGGGAGGAAATCCTCACTCCGCCAACTGCGGTTGTTTCCCATGAGCTGCCCGCCTCGGCGCTGGTGGAGGCCAGCGTCAGGTTGCCCCGCGCCGCTGCGGGAAATGGGGCGGACGGGCCGGCCCTATACGCCCTGATCGCCCGGCCGGCCGCTGGCACCGCCGAGGCCGCGATGGCCGCCGCCTCGCGGGCGGCAGCCGAGGCTGACATCGCTGTGGTCGTGGTTGGACTGACCGACGAGCAGGAGACCGAGACGGTCGACAAGACAACGCTACGGCTGCCGGGCAGGCAGGACGAGCTCGTCCGGAAGGTGGCCGCGGCGGCAAAGCGGACGGTTGTTGTTGTCAACGCGGCCACGCCTGTGCTGATGCCATGGCTCGACGACGTCGACGCCGTCCTCTGGGCGGGCCTGCCCGGCCAGGAGGGTGGCCACGCGGTGGCCGCGGCGCTGCTTGGTGATATCGAGCCCGCCGGCCGGCTGGTGACCACGTTCCCCACGGCCGACGGGGCCACGCCGGCCTGGTCAGTGACTCCCGTCGACGGTGACCTGACCTACACCGAAGGCACGTTCATCGGCTACCGGGGCCATTATTCCGGGCGTGCACCAGCCCCCGCGTTCTGGTTCGGGCACGGCCTCGGCTACAGTACCTGGGACTACTCAGCAGCAGAGCTTCTCCGCGGCTCTGACTCCCCCGGGGTCCGGGTGCAAGTGATCAACACCGGTCACCGGCGCAGCCGGGAAGTGGTGCAGCTGTACTTGCGGCCTGCGGAGGCGGAACATCCCGTGCGCCTGGTCGGATGGGCCGCGCTGACGGCTGATCCAGGTGAGGCGGCGACCATAGACGTCACCACTGATTCGCGCCTGTGGAGATACTGGGACACGGAGGCCGGCGGCTGGGCAAGACTCGCAGGCGGTCAGATCATCGTCGCCCGCGGCCTCGGTGACATCCGGCACGTGATCGACCTGTGACTGGCATTCACGCTCGTCGATGCCGATGGTGCGCCACGGAAACGGCGAGCGCGTCGGGGGTCAGGACATGTTCGATCCCCAGCACGATTCCCCCGGACGTGCCAGACCATTCTCCGAGCGTCGGATGGCCGATCACCAGATTCCGGGTAGCCAGCGGCAAGGCCCGCCGGTAGACGACGGCGCGGATACCGGCGAGCATGTCGTCGCTGGGGACGGTCAGCCCGCCACCAACGACGATCCGGGCTGGATTATAGAAGTGAACAAGATTGGCCACCACCTCGCCGACCTGGCTGGCCGCCTCACGGACCAGTCCGACCGTCACGCTCTCGTTGACCCGCAGTGCTGACATCAGTTCTTCGAGCGTGGTTGGGAACTGGCTCTGCTTGGACGTCATCCGGCGCAATTGACTCAATATCGCGGGGGCGGACGCCACCGCTTCCACGCAGCCGTAGTTGCCGCACGCACACAGGACCTCGTCGGCGCCGTGGACCCGGACATGGCCGATGTCTCCCGCCGACCCATCGGCGCCGTGGTACAGCTCTCCGCTGCTGGTGACCAGGCCGCCGCCGATACCAGTACTGATCTTGATGTACAGCAGCGGGCTCTGGTCCGGGGCGATGGCCCGCGCTTCACCGAGCGCGCGCAGGTTGACGTCGTTCTCGCAGAGCACCGGGCAGCCCAATTCGGCGCGAAGAGTGTCGGCCACCGGAAAGTCGTCCCATCCAGGCATGGTCGGCGGCTTCACCGCGACGCCCCGGCTGACGTCTACCGGCCCTGGCAGCCCGATGACGAGGACCAGAGGCACGGGCCGCGGATGCTCGATCCGGGCCACCAGGGTCTTGAATGCGTCGATCACTGTCCCCAGAGAAGATTCAGGACCATCCGACACGTCGAGTGGCATCTCGGAGGCCGCGAGCATCTCCTCACTGAGGTCGTGCACGCTCAGCCGGGCAAAACGCACGCCCAGATCGGCGACGAATACCAGTCCGAACGCGCGGCTCAAGCCCAAGTCTTCGGCGGGACGGCCACGTCCGATCGTTGTCCGAGCGCCGGCCTTGCAGATCATGCCACCGTCCTGCAGCATGTCCAGCCCCGCGGTCACCGTCGACCTAGCCAGGCCCGTGACCCGTACCAGATCGGCGCGAGTTATGGCGACCTGGCTGGCGATCAGCCGGGCCAGCGTGCTGGCCACTGACTCCATGCTGACCCGGGCCGACACCTCCGGCACCGACAGCCGCAGGCTACGGGCGCCCGGCATGCCCATCACAGGTACCCTCCGTCCATACAACGCCACCGGCATGGCTGGCGCGCACCCCGTCGATGATGACCTGGCTGGCGGACTATCCGGAGCAGTAGCCTTCCCGTTGACGCTGACCACGCTCATCGGCGCTCTCCGGCCGAACTGATGCCGGCCGGAAGGCTGCCGCCCGGGGCCGCCAGAATGCCCGTTAGCGGGCATCCTCCCGACAGGCGGGCAACCCAGCCCCGGCCAGGGGAGGCAGCACTATACGCCGGCCGAATCCGGTGTTGTCGCACGGCCGGAATGGCTGAGAGGCGGCAACCAGAAGGCGGGCCATCCTGGGGAGAGGAATAAGCGACCGGCTGCGCCAACGTGATCTCCCGGTGAGAAGACGTCCACGTGAGTACGGGGCGTCACCGGGGTCCAGGGCAACGGCTGTTCGGCAATGCTGGCGATGGCTGGCTATGCCACCAGCAGAAACCCAGCTTATGCGCGGCGGAACCTTGCGTCCACCCGCCACCTGGTGGACCGGGCCAGACCACAACCATTAACGAACCAGGGTGTTCGCCCGAGGCGGCGCTAGCCCCCGGGACGCTACCGCCGCAGCAGATTCCAGCGAGAGCCGCTATCTGCATGCGTTCGCCTCGCATGGCCAGGCGCTGCAGGCGCGGGATGTGAGCGACGGAGACGCGGCCTGCCGGCAGATGCTCATAGGGTGCGGCGTGCTCGCCGGCCAGGCGCTTGCCCGGGCCTGACGTCCGGCGGAGGCGTGCTCTTCACTGCCCTTCCTGCGGCCTCAGCCGACATCTGCCAGCGCGTGAGCCTGCGGCCCGGTAGTGGGTGTTGACTATCGACGCGTTACGGGCACCGAATGGAGGATGGCAGATCTGCCCGAGGCCGATGAGATCCAGATGGGACCATCCCGGCCGCGCCGGCAAAGGCCGTGTTGCAGGCGGCCGACAGTTACCGGGGTTGCGCTGATGGTGGCCATTATCGGGGTGGCTGCCGTACTGGCTGCCGGGTGGCTAGCCCGGCAAGGGAGGAAGCCGGGGCCAGCCCGGGCTCCGGTGGCGGTCAGCGAGACAGGTCACCTGCTGCTCGGAGTGACCGCCGGCTGGCAGATCTTCGCCTACGGCCCGAACCAGATGCTCCGGATCCAGCCCGCCCGGGGGCGCATCACGCGGACCGCTGTCCCGCCGCTGCAGAGCAACGGCCCGGTGTTCTTCGTGGCAGGTCCGGGTCAGGTCATCATCCGGCCGCTGGACTTCGTGCCTGGTTATCTGGTCGCTGACGGGCGTCCCGCTCGTATCCTGTTCGGCGCGCTCAGCAACGGTGGCATCGTGATCCAGGGGCCGCAGCCGGGAAAGGTGTGGTGGCAGGCCGGTAACGGTTCTGACTCCATGTCGCTAGTCTGGCTGGACGGCCGCACCACCGGGGTGTCCATGCCGTTGCCCGCGGGCGTCTGGGTCACCACCTCAGACGGCCGCGGCGATGTGCTGGCCTCCTCTGAAACTGGTGTCCTGTACGACGTGTCGCCGGGCGGCTTCCGCCGGTTCACCGGGACGCTGGCCGCGGTCGGCCCGACCCGCTGGCTCATCGTCGATTGCCCCACCACTGGCCAGCGCTCTGCCGTTCAGGCTGGCTCTCACCAGTCCGGTTGCGGGGATGTGGTCATCAACTTGGCGACCGGTGGCCGGCGCACCCTGCCCGGCCCTCCGCCGGACACGGCCGGGGTTTCAGGTGTCATCGCGCCCGATGGGTTGGTCGCGGCGGTGTTCCGGGGCAGCGGGAGCCAGTTGACGCTTCACCTGGTCAACCTGATATCCGGGGGCGATCAGCGCCTCGGCGTGCGGCTGGCGCGGGGAACGCCCGGCCCGCAGACGCTGGCCTGGTCACCCGACAGCCGGTGGCTGTTCGTGGTGGCCGCCCATGGCACGCTTGCTGTCGTCAATACCCGCACTGGGCAGGAGCAGAACTTTGGCCTGGCACTGCCGCGGGTCAGCCAGATCGCCGTCCGCGCCTAATGGCGTTGTTCCCCTGTAACCAGGACAGGCAGGACAGGCAGGACAGGCAGGACAGGCAGGACAGGCAGGACAGGC
>OBLT010003048.1_pt1 | contig 10288 bp, 8 predicted proteins | sample 1518721 | NCBI WGS metagenome assembly OBLT01 (sample SAMEA3539307, study PRJEB22396) | soil metagenome | biome: tundra; feature: field; material: soil | place: USA | collected 2010-05 | depth 0.15 m | reverse complement strand
TCGTGGCATCAGCCAGTGCGTTAGCCGGCGCGGATGGCGATCACTGTCCAGGCACCGAGGTGGATGCGGTCGCCGTCGTGTAGCGGCACCCGCACCCCGGCGGCGATTTCGCTGCCGTTGACCAGGGTGCCGTTCTCGGACCCCGGATCGAGGACGGCCCAGCTGCCGTCTGCCTCCGCGATGAGCACCGCGTGCAGCCGGGAGACCCCGGGGTCAGTGGGCGGACCAGTCAGATCGATCTCGGGCTCCAGGCCGCGCGATGTGCTGCGCCGCCCCACGCGCATCTCCGGACCGGTCAGCCGGAACCGGCGCTCCGGGCAGTAGCCGGGAAACTCGAGGCCGGCCGCGTCCGGGCCGCTCGCCGCCAGCATGCTCTCGTAGTACGCATGATCGCTGGCTACCACCGCCGTCCACGCCGACGGGCCGTCCGGAGCGGCCGGGCCGTCCAGCCCGGCCGGGGCGCCAGACGCCGGCCGGCTGCCGGACGTGTGGGGGGCGGCATCGGGCGGCACAGATGCCAGGCCGCCGGCCGTCGTGGCCTGGTCACCGGCCGCTGCCGGCCGCGCTGACGCGGAGGTACCCGGAGCCTGGCCGGAATCGAAATCGAACCCGCAGGACTCGCAGAAGCGGCCTGACCTGGCGGTCCCGCACAGCGGGCAGGGCCCGGCGGACGCCGCGGGCGGCGGCGATGATGGCGGTGCCCCCCCTGGCGTCACCGCCGGGCTGGCTGATGCGCCGATCCGCACCCCGCAGACGTCGCAGAAATCACTGCTTGCCGAGTCGTGACCGGATGGGCAGGTCGGCATCTCGTTCTCCGCCCTCTCTGGGCCAGTTGATCCCTCTGGGCCTGCTCCGCCAGCTACTTCTTTGTCCTGACGGTCTTGGTGGACCTGGTGTCGAGCGCCATTTCGTCCGCGTCCGCGACCTTCTTCTTCAGCCGCACGGTCCCGGTCGCCGCATCGACCACGTCGACCACCTTGGCCAGCAACTTGGCCGTGTCCTCATTACCGGACTGCTGGGCGAGCGCTACCGCCCGGCCAAGCTTGGCCGTCGCAGTATCCTCGTCGCCCTGCTTGCGAGCCTCCAGCCCCTCCTGGATCACCTGGGCCAGCTCGGCCTGGCCGGTGTAGTGGGCAACCTGCTGGTTGATCCGGGTCGACAGGCCCTCGTCATCGGTCCAGATCGCCCGCACCAGCCCCTGACCCATGATCTCCGGCCCGGACGGCGAGGTGGTGACCAGGCTCACCCGGGCGGCCAGCATCTCCTGCCCGACGGCTCCCGGGGTGACTTGCACGCAGACGTGGTAGTCGCGGCTTTCCTCATTGCCCCACGCGCCGGTCGGGTAGTCGCCCGCCTGCGGGCCCGACTGGGTGCGCCGGCCCGTCAGGTCCTCGACGGCCGGCGCCACCTGCTTGACGAACTGGACGGACGCGTGCTGCGGCGTCCAGACGCGCAACGCGACATCGGCGACCTGCTTGCCCATCGCGGTGGCCATCATCGCCGAGAAATCGGCTGCGAGGCCGGCCGGGTCGGGCACGATGTCCACGGTGCCCAGCAGGGCGGTGGAGACCCGGCGGAGTTCTGCCACCTCCCAGTCGGTGCCAACGCCGCGGCAGTCGCAGCTGAACACGCCTTCGCACAGGCTGATCGCGGTGCCCAGCTGCTCTGGCCGCTCGTGCTGGTTCTTGCCGTCGGTGAGCAGGATGGCGTGCCGCAGACCGGCCGGGTGAGACATGAACATCTCGTGTGCGAGCCTCAGCCACTTCCCGATCGCGGTCCCGCCGCCGGGGAGCAGGCCCGCCACCGCCCGCTTGGCCAGCTCCCTGGACTCCGGGCCAGCCACGGCCAGGGTGCCATTGGAGGGGAATACCGGTACCGCCTGGTCGGTGCCCGCGATCACCGCGAACGCCACGCCATCCCGGATCACGTCCACCGCCGCCGCGGTGGCCACCCGGGCCTGGGCGATCTTGGTCCGCGGGGTGCTCATCGACCCGGAGCAGTCGATGATGATGATCTCCGCGCTGGCCGGGCCGGCGGCGGGTGCCGCCGCAGCGCCCGAGGTCGCTACCGTGACGACTGCGTTGACGTCCCGGCCACCTTCCGGGAGGTATTCGTTCTGGTAGATGTCCACCGTGAAGTCGGGCTGGCTCATCAGGGCGTTCTCCTCGGCATGGGATCAGGTGAGGCCGGCGCGCTACCGCGGTCCGGGGGGAGCGGGCAGGGCGGGCGGAAAGGAGGCCAGGACCGCGGTCACGTTGTCGGCTCCGCCGGCGTCGATCGCGAAACTGGCGAGCGCGCGGGCCGCGCCCAGCGGGTCCGTCAGCGCCGCGGGCAGCGCCAGTGCGGCCAGCCCGGCCACGTCGGGCTGGTAGTTCCACAGCCCGTCCGAGCAGAGCAGCAGAGCACCAGGACCGGGCGGCTCGAATCGCAGCACGTGTGGTGCCGGATCGCTCAGGTCCGCGCCGATCCACCGGGTCACCACGTGGGCCTGGTTTGAGGCGAGCGCGTCGGCTTCCGGGAGCCCGGCCGCGACCAGTTCCTCGACGACTGAATCATCCCTGGTCAGCTGCTCCGGAGCTGAGCCGTCCCCGGCCGCCAGCCAGTAGGCGCGGCTGTCACCCAGCCAGCAGATCGTGGCGGCCTCGCTGGTCAGCACCGCGGACACGAAGGTCGCCGCGGGCGGGTCCTCCGGCGGCCCGGCCAGCCCGGCTACCGCCGCCACGGCGGCCCGGACCGCCTCGGGCGACGCCGTGAGCGGATCTTCGCCGGTGCGCGCCGCCGTGAGCAGGACCCGCGCCGCTGCCTGCACCGCCACCAGCGACGCCTCGTCGGGCCGGGCGGAGGAGGAAACGCCGTCGCATACCACGGCGACCAGCACCGGGCCGGCTTCGGTGCTGGCGGTAGCGAGTGCCATGGCGTCCTCGTTGCGGTGATGACGCAGCCCGCGGTCGGTCACGCCCGCCAGCAGCCCGAGATCGAGCTCGATGTGATCACGGCCTGCTGGCACCTTGCGGCCGCAGGATTCGCAGTAGCCATCCGCGGCGACGCGCGATGACGTGCAGAACGAACACCCAGCGGTGCCCGTGCTTTCGCCATCGCTGACCAGGATCGGGGCCAGTTCCGTTCCGCAGGCCTCGCAGAAGCCGTCGGCTGCACCGACCGGCTCGCCGCAGGCTGCGCACCGCCCGGACGCTGGTGCTGTGGTGTCCGCCGTCACAGCCAGGTCCTCGGGCGGACGTCGTTGGCCCGGTCGACCAGTTCGATGCGGTGTGCCTCGTCAGGCGCCAGCCTGGCCAGCGACCGGTAACTTCGCTCCAGCCCGAAGCGCAGCGCGCGCTCCGCGGGCTCGCAGCCGACCAGCGGTCCGGTACCGGCTGACTCGCCCGCGGCCACGCGATCGAGGGCGGCCCGCAGGATCTCGGCCGTGAGCTGCTGCTGCCGGGCGGCGTCCAGCGTCAGGCCGCCCAGCCGGCCAGCGGCCTCCCGCAGGTCGCCGACGCTTACCGTCGGCTGGCCGACGCAGGCGAGGTGAATCCGGATGGCCTCGATCTGCGCCGCCACGTAGTAACTGGACGACTGCGGTACCGCGGCCAGAGCCGCGATCGCCCCGGGCTGGTCATCAGCCGCCAGCCGGACCCTGGCGAGCCCGAACGCGGCGCTGACGTAGGAGCGGTCGACCGTCCAGACGCGCTCGAAGTAACGGTCGGCGGCGTCCCGGTCCCCGGCGGCCTCAGCGGCAAACCCCAGCGCCAGCTGCGGCGCGAGCTCCCCGGGGAGCTCGTCGTAGACCGAGTCGAAAGCGGCCTGGGCGGCCGCGGGCTGGCTCGCGGCCAGCTCCCGCAGCCCCCGGTACCAGGTGGTCCGCCAGTCGGCGGGATCCCCGCCAGCCAGGTCCGCCAGCGTGCCCGCGGCATCGTCGAGCGCGCCGCCGACGATCTGCGCCCGGGCCAGGGCCAGCTTTGTCTCCGCCGACTCGGCCACATGCTGTGGCGTCCCGGCCTCCCCGCGGGCGGCAGCCGACAGCGCGGCGATCTGTGCCGCCGGGGCTAGCGTGCTCAAGGTGGCCAGGTGCCCGGCGGCCGGGTCGGTGCTGTCCACCTGGGGTATCGGCAGGGCAGCTGCGATCTGGGCCGCTTCCGGCGGCGTGCCCAAGGCTGCAGCCGCGTCCCCGCCAATTCCGGCGGCCTCGGCCCCGGCGGCCTGCAATTCGGGGCTGAACAGCGCCGAGAAGGCGGGCCGCGGATAGCCGTCGTCGGTGGCGAGGATCTGCCGCAGGATCCCGGTGAGCTGCTCGGCCATGTCGGCGGCCGAGGCGAAGCGGCGGCTGGGGTCAGGGCTGGTGGCCCGGCGCAGCAGCCGGCGGAACGACTCCTGCTGGGCCAGCAGCGGCACTTTCGCCGGGCCGGGCAGGCTGTGCTGGTACGTGCTCGTGTATCCGGTGAACTCGAAGGTGAGCACGGCCAGGGCGCGGCCGATGGTGTACAGGTCGGAGGACGGGGATGGCCCCTCGGCAGCGATCTCCGGCGCCTGGTAGCCGACTGTCCCGTAGATGGGACTGTCCTCGTCATCGATCCGCCGCACGCCGCCCATGTCGATGAGCTTGAGCATTTCCTCCGACTGGAGCACGTTGTCCGGCTTGAAGTCGCAATACACCAGCCCGCGGCTGTGCAGGTAGCCGAACGCGCGCAGCACCTCGATCGCGTAGGCGATGGCGCGGGTGACCGGTATCGACCGGCCCGCCTTCCGCTCGTCCTGCAGTATCTCCCGGAGCGAGCGGCCGCCCACGTACTCCATCACGATGTACCCGGCGGTCTCCCCGCTGCGTGAATCCTCGTGCTGGACGAAGTTGTAGATCCGGACGATGTTGGGATGGTCCACTTCGGCCAGGAACCGCCGCTCCGCCACCGCGGCCGCCATGGCGTCGGCATCCCGAGTGTTGAGCAGGCCCTTGAGGACGCGCCAGCTGTCACTGACGTTGCGGTCCTTGGCCAGGTATATCCAGCCCAGCCCGCCGTGGGCCAGGCAGCCGAGCACCTCGTACTGGCCGCCGATCAGGTCACCTGACTGGAGCTTTGGGGTGAAGGAGAACGGGGTACCGCAGTTGCGGCAGAAGCCCTCGGTCAGCCCGGGGCGCCCCTCCCGGGCGCGGCCGACCGGATGCTCGCACCGGGGGCAGAACCGCTTGCTCTCTGCTACCTGCGGGTCGGCGAGGACCGCGCTCGCGGGATCGTGGGCGGGAACCGGCGGGATCTCCAGCAGGCCAGCCCCGAGGTTCCCGCGGGACGATCCGCTCGCGGCGGCCCGCGTGCCACGGCTGCCAGCGTGACCGCCGGTCCCCGACGTGAACGGCAACGAACCCAGTCCCTGGCTCACGGTGACCGGGACCGGGGCCGGGACCGGGACGGGTGCGGCGGCCATCCCGCAGACGGTGCAGTACCCGCCGTCAATGGTGCCGCCGCAGCCCGGCTGCGTGCAGGTGGCCGCAGTTGTGGTCATCGCGGCTGCCTCCGTCCGCCGAGGGCCAGGATCGCCTGCTGGTAGTCCGCCACCGCGGCTGACGCGGCCGCCAGGTCGCACGGCGCGGTCCATAGCAGGTCCCTGGCCCGCTGATGGCGCCTGGTGAGCTCAGCGTCCTCGGCCGCCCCCAGCCGGGCCGCCTTGGCCTGGTAGGCGTCCAGCAGGCCACGCAGCTCATCGCGCCTGCGCAGCAGCGCCCCGGCCACCCGCTCGGCTTCCCGGTACCGCTGCTCGGCAGCGGCGGCCTCCGCCTCGATCGCATCGAGCTCAGCCGCCAGCCGGGACCACCGCCCCGCGGCCTTGAGGGCGTCCAGGGTGGCCACCCGCACGTCCAGGCCCGCGGATTCTGCGGGCGGCGGCGGCAGGACAGCGATCTTCACGGCCGCCCGCTCCCGGGCGGCCGTGGCATCCTGGCGGGCGACCGCTGCCGCCGCGACCGCCGCCTGCGCCGTGGCGATCCGCCGTTGCGCGTCCGCGCGCACCCGGGCCAGCTCACCGGCGCGCGCCTGAGCCGCGGCGGCCTGCGTGCGCAGCCGCTCCAGCCGGCCGGTATCGACCCGGCCTTGCTGCCATAGCGCGAGCGGATCGGTGTTGAGCACCTCCCGCATGCGGCCGAGCTCGGCCCCGGCCGCCGCGAGCGCCTCGGTCACCTCCACGTCGCTGAGCCCGGCTACCTGCTGTTCCGCGGCGCCGAGTGCCGAGCCGATCTCGGTCAGCCCGTCCGCTGTCTCGTTCCACACGCTTTCCGCCGCCGTTACCACCTCGGTCACGCTGGCGAAGGCGCGCTTCATCTCCGCCACCGCCGCGGCGAGGGTGAGATCAGCCCGGCCGCGGTCGGTGAGATCGCGCCGGGCGAGGGGCGTCGGGGCGCGGGTGAGCACGACAGAGGTTCCGTTCAGCATGGCGGTTATCGCGGCGAGCTCGTTGCTGCCGAGGCGGCGGCCCGAGGCCAGCAACCCGGCGGCCCGGTCCACGACCGCGGCGTAGGTGGTGAAGATGTCCCACAGGGCGGTCAGGTCGGCGGCGGCCGCCTCCCAGCGCCGCTTCGACTCCCCGGCGAGGGTGGCCCCATCGAGCAGCCGCTTGCCGAAGCTGCCATCCAGGTCGAGCAGGTTCGCCTGGATACCGTCGCGCTCGGCGGTCGCGGCCGCTACCGCCGTGGCGGCCTGCTCGCGGGTCATCGGCATCGTCATGGCTCAGCCCCGGTACTTGGCGGGCGGGGGAGCCGGCACGGGAGTACCGACCCAGTGGGCATAGCTGGCGGCCCACTGACCGTTGCTGCGCAGCCGCTCCAGGACCGCGTTGACGAACCGGACGAAGTCGGGGTGCTGCTTGGAGATGGCCAGGCCGTAAGGCTCGTTGCTAAAAAGGGGGCCGACGATCCGTGTCCAGGGATCCTGGGCGGCCAGGCCCGCCAGGATCGAGTCATCGGTGGAGATGGCGGCGACCTGACCCTGCTGCAGCAGCACCAGGCAGTCGGTCCAGTACGGGACCGGGACCGGGACCGGGTGCGCGGGCGCGGCCGCGATGTTCGCGATGGAGGTGGATCCGGTGGTGGCGCAGACCTTCTTGCGGCCGAGATCGCCGATGGCCCGGACCGGCGAGCCAGCTTCCACCAGGACCCGCTGCCCCGCGTCGTAGTAGACGGTGGAGAAGTCGACCTGCTGGAGCCGTGCACAGTCAATCGTCATCGTGTGCGCCACGATGTCGACCGCACCGGACTGAATGTCGGGGATCCGCTGGGCGTCCGAGATGGCCTTGTACTCGACCTGGTCGGGGTTCCCGAAGATGGCCGCCGCGACCGCGTGGACCATGTCGATGTCGAACCCCTCGATCGTGCCGGTCAGGGAGTTGAGGTAGCCGAAGTGGTAGGAGTTCTGGTCCACGCCGGCGATGAGGTAGCCGCGGGCCCGGATCCGGGCCATGAAGGAACCCGGGGTCACTTGCGGTGGCCCGGTCGGCCGCAGGCTCGCCGTGGGATCGCAGGCCGGGGCCGCCCGCGACGCCGCTGGCAGGGTCAGGCGCTGCGCCCGGGGAGCCGTCACCGTTGTGGAACCGGGCACTGCCCAGGCGGTCATCGCCAGCAGCGCCGCGGGCAGCAGCAGCCAGCGCAGCCTGAGCCAGGCGGGGGGCTTCACCGGTACTCCGCCAGCCGCTGGCTGAGCCCGCGGGCGCTGGCCGCCGCCATTACCAGGGACGCCGCGATGACCCCCAGTTCCAAGCCGGTGAACGCGTCCCGGCCCGCCACCGCGTTCGTGCGGAATACGGCCTGATCCGCGGCGACAGCGCTGGTCAGCGAACCGTCGAGGCGCGCGAACAGGGTGCCTGAGTGGCCGGGGCCGGAGGTAATCACCAGCTGCACCGCCTGGGTGTGCTTACCGTTGTTGTCCAGGGATCGCACCGTCCGGTGCGCGGCGTACCAGGCGGTCGCGGCGCTCGCCGCCGCTGTCGCGGAGACAGCGGCCGGGCTGCCGCGGGCGGCGGTGACCGCGTCCGTCAGCAGGGTGCCCGGCCCTGGGCCCAGCCGGTGCGCCGTGGCGGTGAAGTCCGCCTGGAAGGCGTCGTCACCGCCGCCGTCGATCAGGGTGAGGCCCTCGTCGGTGCGCGCCTGCAGCGCCGCGATGTCAGCCTGGGCGAGCGCGGCCACGGGCGCGGAGCCGTGATCGCGCGCCTGCAGCAGGTCCGCGCGCGCCACGCCCAGCGCGACGATCAGCCAGAGCAGCGACAGGGCGGCCGCCGCGGACGCCACCAGCAGGCCCGGATTGAGCAGCCGGTGCGTGCGCTGGGACAGCCATCGCTGCGCGCGATAGAGCACCAGGCCGACGAGGGCGGCGCTGGCCACCACGACCAGGGCCAGCGGCAGGCCGGTCGCCCGCCCGCTGTCTGCGGTGAGCTGCGCGTCCGCCTGCGCGGACACGTCGCGGGCCGCCGGCAGCAGCGTGCTGCGCATCAGGCTGGATGCCTCCCGCAGGTAGGCCGCTCCCAGCGGCAGGCCGAGCCGGTTGTCGGCCCGCGCGGTCTCCACCTCGCCGGCGTAGACAGGCAGGGCCGCTGAGAGCGCCGCCAGGTCCCGGGCGGCGGCGGAGTGGCCTGCCACCGCCGTGGCGGCTTCCAGACGGGAGGCCGCCTGGGCGATGTCTGCCTGGTAGCGATGGCGGACGGCGATCGGCTCCAGGCCGCCGGAGAGGAACGCGGTAGCCGCGGTGGCGTCCGCGTCCGACAGTGCCCGGTAGATCTGCTGGCCGTCCAGGCTGACCGGTTCGCTGGTACTGACCACATCAGCGGCCCCGGACGCGCGCTGGCTTACCACCCAGGCCGTCACCGCACCCCAGATCAGGCAGAGCACGACCAGGCCGACGAGGAGCCGCCGCAGCTTTCGCGGCGTCGTGGCGGCCCGAAGCAACTCGCGGGGCGCGGGCGGGGCAGCCGCGGCATGCCGCGGCTGCGTCGGATCGCTCACCGCGGTCACGGCCGTCCCCGCTTTCCTCGTGCTAACCCGTGCAGCCGACGCGCCATGCCCCCAACTCCCTCCGCCGCTGAGCCAGTCCGCTACCCCCCGGCGGGGCCCAGCGATGCGAACCCATGTGCAGTCTGACGGGTTTTGCGACGCATCTCATCATAAAACCGGACGGTGCCCAAAACGGAACATCGCCATAGGCGCCGCCCGGTCGCCTTGCAGGCCTAAATGGGCGGTCGAGGGGCGTGGGCGGGTGATGGGACGGCTGCGGTGCGTCAGTGCGTTGTGAGCTGGTCAGGGATGTGCTCGTCGGGTGTGCCCCACGACCGGGCAGGTGTAGATGGCGGGATGACGGCCGTCGCGGTGGGGTTGAGGTCGTGGTGGATTACCTCGGCGGCGCGCTCGATCGTCGTGATCCCGTAGGCCATTGACGGGTTGTCCTGGGTGAGCATGACGATGCTGTAGCTGCGCTGGTGGCCGGTGAAGCAGCCGATGCTGTGGATGCGCCAGCCGCCGGGCGCCAGCGGGAGCCAGCCGTTCTTCACGTGCATTGTCAGGCCGGCCGGTGCGCCCGCCGGGACTCCCCATTGCTGGGCGGGGGTGACGTGGGCCATCAGGCTGAGCGCGAAGTTCCGCGACGGGGTGTCCAGGACTGAGTTGGCGTACATCAGGCGTGTCAGCAGGAGCCACTCGTCGTGCGCGGTGACCTGCGTCAGGCCCCAGTAGCCGCCAGGCCCGGGACGGGTCTCGGTCATCTTGGCCAGGCTGAGGAAATACGGCAGCCACCCGTGCCTGATCTGTGCCCAGAGCGCGGACGCGGCGTCGTTGTCCGATTGGGTGATCATCTCGATGGCCAGGATCACCTCGCGCTGGGTGAGGTGCCTGTGCTGTGCCATTGCCTCGCGCAGCAGGGCGCCGAGGATTGTCGCCTTGACGACGCTGGCCGAATCGAAGTGCGTGCGGGCGTTGAGCCAGCAGCTCAGCTGCTGGCTCTTGTCGTCCACCCGCAGTCCGACCAGGGACAGGCGGCCACGCAGCGCCGAGCGAATGTCGCGGGACAGGCGTGCCGCGAGTGCCGGCCGGGCAGGCGATGCGCAGGTCACGGCGATCGATCCGGCCTGGGACCGCCCGGCCGCCGCGGGTTCCCCTCGCCCGGCACCCGAAGCCTGGGCGGGGGAGGCGATGGCGCACAGGATCGCTTCCGCCACAACCAGGCCGGCCGCCGAACCGCGGCGCAACGATTCCCTGCTGCCCATTACTCCCTATCCGCCCGCATTCTGCCCCCGCGGCGCAACGATTCCCTGCTGCCGATTA
>OBLT010003047.1_pt1 | contig 10290 bp, 4 predicted proteins | sample 1518721 | NCBI WGS metagenome assembly OBLT01 (sample SAMEA3539307, study PRJEB22396) | soil metagenome | biome: tundra; feature: field; material: soil | place: USA | collected 2010-05 | depth 0.15 m | reverse complement strand
CTGTCCCGAGTCCGAGCAGCGCTTCGCGCTCAAAGAAGCCAGGGTCGTTGGTGCTGCGGACGGGGGCAGTCTCGGTCGGCGAAGGCTGCCCGCTGACCGGATTGCGGTAGGTCAGAATCTGCAGCGTGTCCGACGCCGCGGGGTCCAGATCGTAAGTCGTGACGAAGTCTTCCCCGAGATTGACGTTCTCTCCTTCGAAGTGGCCCGTGACGAGGTGCGCGTTCGTCTGCTCGAATCGCAGAGGGAAGCTCTTGGCCGGCGCCTGGAAGTTGCGAATGGCGTGCGCCGTGCGCAGTTCGAAATTGATGCGAAGATGGCGTGCAACCTGGGCCTGATACGCGTCCGGGCGCAGCGGGATGGCGAAGTACGACTTCAGATTCTCTACCGGAATCGATTCGTGATATTCGATCTCGAGGCGCTTCGTTCCGAACGCGGGAATTGGAACGATGCGGGCGCTAAAGACAGAAGTGCGCTTGGCCTCTTCGGCGCCGCGTTCGCCCATTTGAAGAAGGCCGGGATCAACCGCCTGCTGCTTCAGCTGGTTGTAGATTTCTTCGGCGCGTTTGCGTTCGAGGATGACCGCGGGAATCCTGGTAGGCCCGTCCCAAGTGGCGAAATCGGAAATGGTGGCGTGGCTGGGGAGCGCGAATATGTAGTTCCCTTCCTGGATTCCGCTGGTGTGATTGGCGAAGACCTGGCGCACGAAGACGCGGGCGTCGCCGTTGTCGATTCGAACGGTGATTTCCATTTCTTCGAGCGAGAGGACCGCGGGATCGGGCTGCTGCTTATCGCGCGGTATGAGAATGCCCGCGTCAGCAAACAGCAACGTCGAAGTCAGAATCGAAATAAGAACCGCAAAGATTAAGTTCTTCATGAGTGCAGCTTCTGTTCTGGTATGCGGACCAGACCGTTATCAGTGCCGACATAGATGTAGCCGTTGCCGATGGCGAGGGCAGTTACATTCAAAGATGGCAGACCGGTATCGATGACGGACCAGCGCCCGGATTGGCGATCACACAGATACAGACCCTTTCCTAAAGTCCCAGCGAGCACATAGTTCGGCGTTACCAACATGGCGTTGGGATTTACTTCGAACGGGCCGGACGCGGTCTCGAAAGAGTGGAAGCGTCCCGCGCGATCAAGGCCGAGAACGCCGGCACCGTACGTGCCGACCATCCACTCCGCGCCAACCGGGACGACTGCGGTGATCCAGTTGTGTTTAAGGTTCGAAGTCGCAGTAGTGTAGTTCACCGCGACGTTGCCTTTGTCGAGAAGCGAAAGGCCGCCAAGCGTGCCGGCAATGAGTTCGTCGCCGGAAACGCCGAGCGCATAGACGTGGTTATTCACCAGTCCATGGAAGGCGTACATGCTGCGCGCGCCGGTCGCGTCGAGGAAGGTCAGTCCGGCCGGGGTCGCCAGCGCGAGGCCCTCGCGGTAGGCAGCAACGTCGGTGACATGGTCGGCGATGAGTCCGTCGGCGCGAGTCAGCACCTGCTGCTCGCTGCCAGAGTTGTCGAAGCGAACCAGGCCGTTGGCGGTGGCGACGTCGATGGCGCCGGTCTTCGCATCAATCAAGATGCGGTTGACGCAAAAAACATGTTCGTTTTCGACGTGGGTCGCGCGGCTGGTATCTGGTGCCAGGACGTCCATTCCACGATCGAAGTAACCTACCCAAAGGCGGCCGCTGCTATCGGCGGCCAGCGCAGAAATGTTTCGGTCGCTCAGGGTCGCGGCGCCGGCTTCGAGCACCCGCTGCCAGCCGAATCCGCGCGCATTCATCCGGTAGAGACCACTGCGGGCCACGGCGAATACTGCGTCTCCGGACGTGAAGAGCTGTCGAACTTCTGACAATTGCGAGTCGCGTCCCAAATTCCAGTTGAAGCCCGAGTTAGAGCTAGAGTTGGGGTGACGCCCCTCCAGTGGGATCGCAATCACGCCCTGGTCTTCCGACCCGACGTAGAGTTGGTTGTGAGTCACAAGCAGGGCGGTGGCGAGCACTCCGGGAGCGAGCACGCGCGAAAAGCGTCCGGCGCTGAAGACGGCCACGCCGAGGGGCGTGCCGACATAAGTTGTGTCGTCGGTTGTAACCTCGGAGATCGCTAGCGACGTAATTTGACGATCGGGCAGTCCCTGCGGTTCGGCGAAGCTGTCGGTCTGGCCAGCGTGGAAATGCAGAACGCCACGATCCAAAGTGCCGACCCACAGGTCCGACTCAGTTCCGACCAGGGCGATCACGTAGATGTCTTTTAACGTGGGATGGAAAACCGTAATCTGCTTTCCGTCATAGACGAGGAGGCCCCGCTTTTTAGTGCCGATAAGAAGATGGCCGGAAGCGGAGGGCAAAATCGCGGTGATAGCACGTGCATCTGAGTCGTACGGGAGAATCTGCCGGAAAGCGCGGCCATTGAAGGCCAGCAGTCCGTCGTTGGCGGTAGCGAGGATGAGTTCCGGCTCGCGGGCGTCGGTCAGAACGGCGGGCGCAACCGCGATTAGAAGCGATCCGGGAAGCTCGCGTCCGACGGCGTATTGGCGGAGCAGGGCGCCATCCGGCGCATATTCGAGCAGGCCGGCCGGACCGGCAACATAAAGATGATCCTGGAACCTTGCCGCCTGGAAGAATACGGCGGGAGAACTGATCACCTCAAAATCCGCAGAAACCGCCGGGGGCAGAGGCCGAACCACGAATCGAATCTCGTGCTCCGAGCGAACATCTCCGGCTGCCAAATGCAGTGCGCGCGAGGCGCGCCAGACTACGACAGCTCCGAACGCCAGCAGGAGAAGGACCGCAGCCGCGGCCGCGGTTCGATTCGGCGCGATGGGCGGCTTCATAAGTCCTCCTCTCAGAAAAGTGAACTATAAACCTCGGAGACGACGCAAATAGAAAGCACGGTGCGGACCAAACCTAAATTTCAACACAGGAAAGGATTTCGGAGGTGGACGTTTGGCGGCGCGCTGTGTGGCGCGGCACGCAGCGTGTCAGCGGGGATACGGCAAAGAAGCTGCGCCAGGAGTGCGCAGCTCTTTCATGTGCGACTTATTCATCAAGAAGAGAGTTGGGGGCTTTTCCGCCCCGTTGCGGCTGTTCAGCCCGCCTACTTCAGCCCGACGGCCGCGAACGCATTCTGCGCTTCCGGGTTGCTCATGAACGTGTTCCAGACAAAGCTGCTGCGCTGGTTTTCTGCCATCAACATGGTGATTCCCGCGTCGATTCCGATGACGTCGGGATCGTACCATCCGCTCAGCGGATTGAAAGCGTCCACAAATCCGTAGCGTTGCCACGCCAGCGGATACTGCGAGCGAATGTTCCGCAACACCGCCAGGCAATCGCTCGAAGCGAAAGCCAGCGAACCCCCGGCAGCGCAGGACACGACGCTTCCGTCAATCGGCCCCATCGCGGGCGGCCCGCCCCAGACGACATACCCACTCGCCGAGTCCGATGCGGTGATGCCCCACAAGTTCGACTGGTAGTCCGAAAACTGGCTCTGCAACGAAAGGCAAAACAGCTTGTGCGCGTTGGTCGCGCTCACGGAGTTGTTGAAGTAGTTCGCGTATTTGTCGCTCTTGTTCCGAAAGTCGAACCAGGCATGAGAATACTGGTGAATGAACAAGGGGGCTTCCAGGTTGGTGATATAGGTGAGCCCCTGATAGGTAAGGGTCGGGCGCGTAAACGCGTCCCATGAGGACACAGGAACCGGGTTCGTCGTCGAACCGATGGCCAGCAGATAGATCATCATCAGCTCGCTATAGGTATCCCAGCGGCTGGTGATGAATCCGTTTTCCGGGGTCCATCCCATGGAAAAAGCTGCACCGCCGTTGAGCATCCAGGGCCAGTTCACGCGGTTATAGATCTGGGTCGCGAGGCTCTGGATTTGCGCATCCTGGAAGTACTGACGGCAAGCCAGCACTCCGCAGAGCAGCAGCGAGGTGTCAATGGACGAAACCTCGCTGCTCCGGACGCGAGCGCCGGTGTTCATATCGATGAAGTGATAGAAGAATCCGTTAACGTTGGTCTGCTGATTGGCCAGGAAGTCAAGTGTGGCGGCGACGCGAGATTGGATCTGCGCCGGATCTCCATAGCCGCGCTTATGTCCGATGCACAGCGCGGTCAGCCCGAAGCCGGTGGAGGCGATGCTGGCATCGGTGCGGCTGTCGGTCCCGGCAGCCAGCGCGCGGTCTTTCACCAGTCCGGTCGTGGCGCTGGCCTGTTCCCAGAAGAACTGAAAGGTGGCGCGCTCGATCTGATCCAGGAATTGGTCATCGCTCACGGGCGGCGGCGGAGACGACGAACCTCCGCCGCACGACACCATCGCAGTCGCAAAGTTCAATGCCGGATATGCCAGTGCGGCCTTGGCGGAATATTGCAGCAGTTCGCGGCGGGTGAGCCAATGCGCCAACCGTTGCGGTGTCATGAATGCCTCAACCCTGGCCCCTCTACTGAGCGCGTTTCAGTTCCAGCAGCATGAGTCCGTGCGCCGGTATCTTGATGGTGACCGATCCATCCTTTAACGCGTACACCTGGGGCGCGGAAAGTTCGGCGGCGCTGCGCAGTTGCCGGATTTGTGCCTCGGTTGGATAACGCGGGGATCCCATAGCCTGGTACGCCTTATGCACGTCCCCATGATCGGGATCGACTCGCGATACCGTTACCTGGGACGCACCCGTCTCGAGAAAAGTCAATTTTACATTTTTGTCGGAGCCGGCGGTTCCCGGGGGGGCCAGGTTCCAAGCCGCGACCACCAGGGTGCCGTCTCGGCGGCGCGTGGCCAAAACCGAATCCGAGGCAGAGTTCGAAGCAAGCGTCAGGCGCTCGTCTCCGAGTTGGTGGAGAAGCCGGAACGCGTTGTAGGCGGGCTTCGGAATTCCTCCCGCCGCGATCAGTCCAAATCCGCCGTAGAACGGCACCTTCACCACACCTTGCTCCTCGAATACATCGGAGAAGGTCCAGTAGGACATCTCGTTGACAAGTCCGTCGCACTGGCGGATGGTATCGGCCATCCACGGACCCATGTACGCCGAGTCGGTCACTTCCGGTTCATTCATGTAGCTGGCATTGAACTCCGTCCAGAACAAGGGCAGACCGGGCATGGGCGAGGCGCTGATCTGGTCGTGAACCTTCTTCACGGCGCGGCACACCATCTGGTCGCGCGGGATCGCTTCATGCGTGCCAAACACGTCTTCGGCCTTGTCGTTTCCGTAGACGTGCGACGAAACGAAGTCCACGGGAACCTTGTTCTCCGCGCAGTGGCGGATAAAGGCGTCGGCCCAGGCCGCTTGGGCCGTGGCGGGCCCGCCGACCCGCAGGCGCGGGCTTACCGCCTTAAGCGCGCGCGCGGTGTGATCGTAAAGTTGGAAGTAAGTGGCCTGTTTCGGATCGCCCGCCCAAAAATCGAGATTCGGCTCGTTCCAAACTTCAAAGTACCACTGCGAGACCTCATCGATGCCGTAGCGGTCGACGAGGTGCTTGGTGAACTGGGTGATGAGATCGTCCCACTTATTCCAGTCTTTGGGTGGCGAGACGTTCGGCTTGTACCAGAAAGCATGAAGCGCGTTCTTGTCCGCCGCCAGCGCCTTGGGCATGAAACTCAGTTCGATGAAGGGACGCACCCCGTTGGCCAGCAAGCCGTCGTAGACCTGATCGACATACGAAAAGTTGTACAGCGGATGCCCCTGGGCGTCCTCGTCGTAGATTCCAACTTCATCATGAAAGATGGCGTGGAAGCGCACGTATTCGAAGCCGGTAATCTTCTTTACATCGCGGAGATCGTTGCGATAGCTCTCGCGCAAAGTAACGATGGCGCGCTCGGAGCCAAACATCTTCTCCCAGAAGTGGGGAAAAGGATGAGCGGGGGCGGAGGCGTCGATGACTACAATCTGGGAATCCTGCGAACCGGTGGACGTCTGCGCGGTAAGTCGAGGCCCCGTTAACGCCAGCGACAACACGCCGAGAAGGGCAAATCGCGTCTTAATTCCCATTAGCAACGATCCTTGCGGCGTAAAGGGCTGGACGGTGAATCGATGACCCACCGTCCAGAATTCGAGTGGGGAAAGACTAGAAGTTGAAGCGCGCCCCCAGCGAGACGGTACGGGCACCAAGAGCAGACTGAGCCGTGCCGAAGTTCGAGTTGGCAATGTTGTTCGAGATGCTAGTCGGGTTGAAGTTCAAATTGTTGAATAGGTTGTAGGCATCCATTCGGAACTCAAACTTAGCGTTTTCGCCGAGTACCGGCAGCTTAGGCAAGCCAAAGCTCTTGGCTAGCGTGATATCCACGTCCCTGTATCCAGGGCCGGTGAGCGAGTTGCGATGGACACCGGGGGACTGAGGAAGCGCGTTTCCGTAGGCGGAGCCGGTGTAGGCAGTGTAGGTTGGCGTCGAGAAGTACACCCCGCCATGAAGCGGATTCGTCGCGGCCAACGGATAGTTCGAACCAGTCTTGAATTGATCGTTGCTGGTGCTGTCGCCCGCGCCGCCTAGGTAGGCAGCAGGCTGCAGTGTCGAATATCCGCACGTTCCGCAATAGAGGCTTCCGCCGCCCCCAGCGGCCACCACATTCACCAGAGGACTCCACGGGAATCCAGAGTGAATATTGAGGATGGGGCTGAGCGACCAGCCGCCAACGATCTTTTCCACCCAACTCCTGCTGCCGTGGAAGAAGACCGGCTGCCACATGCCATAAATCTTGTACGCCCTGCTGACGTTGAAGTCAGAGCGTCCGTAATTCAGGTTGAGGTCATACGGGTAGATCTGTTCCGAGTAGGGCGCGGAACTGGTGTCCATACTCTTGGACCAAGCGAATTGAGCATCGGCCATAAACTGGCGCGAGAACTGATGCTTCAATTCCGCGAGCATGGCGTTGTAGTTGCCGCTGCCTAAAACGCCCCAGTAGTCCCCGCCACCGATCTGCGGGTTCAGGGCGTACCCGCTGGCCGCAGGGACAGCGTTCGGGTTCTCGTGGAAGAAGGTGTTACGCGACAAGCTTCCCTCATATCCCAACGTCATTATCCACTGGCGACTTAGATCGTATTGCATATCCAGCGAGTAGTGATGGGTACGCATGGTGGGAACGGTGCCGGGGAAGATGATGGCATTCACTGCCGAGCCGGATGTAGGCAATCCATTCGCACCGAAGGTCGAAATCGTGTTCGGGTTCGCCGGATAGCCGTAGAGATTGTGCACACCCGATGAAACGGCATAAATAATGTCTGGATTAATCGAGCTCGGCGAGGAGGAGCTCATGTTCGGAGACACTGTCAAGCCGGGATTATTGCTCACATTGGCCGAAATAGCGATTTGTTCCTGGTTGTAGTTCAGGCCGTAACCGCCGCGGAACACGAGTCTGTCGCTGAATCCATGCGGACTCCAGGCAAAACCGATCTCGGGTCCGAGGTTATCCTTTTGCGCGTTCCAGGAGTTTCCCTTCTGAAAGGACAGGCCAGTCAGGTAATTCGCCCCCGCGCCAGGATGGGCCACAAACATGTTGCCCTGTTTGGAGGAGAGTGGGCCAAAGTAGGACCAGCGCAGGCCGAAATTGACGGTCAGGTTCGGCCGGACTTTGAAATCGTCCTGGACAAAGAAGCCCCAGATGTCTGTGCGTTGGTCCTGGCGAATCGTCGTGGGGAACCCCGTAGCAGGGTTGAAGTTCGAACTTTCGTTATGCGGCGCATCGTTGAGGAAGTCCCAGATGTTGAAGAAGTTGTAGCTGGGCACGCCGCAACCGGCACAGTCTTGCAGGTAAAAGAGGCGCGTGAGTTCACCGCCAAACTTAATGGTGTGGTTTCCGACAATCTTGGTGGCCACATCCTTGTAGCTGTAAGTCCACTGATCCAAGATGCTGCCGACATTAGGTCCAAAAGAATTTGGCGAACCGATGCTGCCGATGCCATCAATGTAGTCGGAGGGAAGTCCAACCGGCGACTGCGGGTTGGAAGTGATCTCATTCCAGTGCCATCCGGCGCCATTGAAGCGAGCTTCGTTGAGGAGGGTCGGCGAGAACGTGTGGTTCCAGATTCCGGAAAACGCCTCATTGATTTGCTGGTGATGGAAGTAGTTGTAGGCACGGGCCCCGCCGTTAAGGAAATTGGTTGACTGTGGAACCCAGTAGATCGCAAAGCCGATGCGATCCTTACCGGTGACATCCCAATCGAGGCGGCCATTGTACTGGGCTTTCGAGGAGGTGGTCGCGCTGGAGGTTATGAAGTTCGCAATGTCGGCCACGCCGGGCACCAGGCCGCTGCCAACGCCGGGGTTACTGGAACTAACCCAGCTAAGATCCTGCTTACCCAAGCCTGTCGTCAAAGGCGAGCCGATGTTCAAGCCCTGGCCCGGAACCGTTAAGCAGTTTACCCCTTCGGTCAGGCCGGCAGTAAGGCAGGTGGCAGTAGGATTGATGCCTTTGTTGACGACACCAGAACCAGGGAAGGAGAGGTACTGCGCGGCGATGCTTCCGGCAGGTGCTAAGGCGTCGAAAGCCGCGGTATCGTACCATCCATTGGCAATGTTGCTGGAGTTGGGGTTGCGAACGGTCTCATAGTTGAAGAAGGCGAAGACCTTATTCTTCCAGATCGGGGCGCCGACGCTGCCGCCGAACTGATTAAACCTGTTGTCGTCTCTCAACGGGCTATTGCCTTCGCCGTTGAACCGCTGATAGGCGTTCAGGCCCGGACGGTGAGCTGTAAAGAACAAACTGCCATGGACATCGTTACTGCCGCCCTTGGAAATGATCTTAATCTGGGCGCCATTGAAGCGGCCATCCTCGGCGTCATAGCTATTGGAGACAACTTTTACGCTTTCAACGGAATCTTCAGACGGTGTGATGATTGTAGCTCCGCCCCAGACGGCGCTGGTGGTGCTGATGCCGTCAATCGTAATGCCGTTGTTCTCAGTCTGGTTGCCATTCGCAATAACCTGCGCACCGTTTTCGGTCTGGAAGATGCCGGCATCACCACCCGTAGCCCCTCCCCCGGTCTGAGTGCCGGGAAGGTTTTCGGCGCCACCGCCGCTTCCTTGCGCGTTTTCACCGAAGGAGCCGGGAGCCAGCATGGCGAGTTTGATGATATCCCGCCCAAAGGACGGCATGTGCTGAATTTGGTTCTCAGAGACGACCCCGTTGGTGGAAGCGGTCTCGGTCTCCAGTGCGGGGACCGACGTAGCATCAACGTTGACGGTGGTCGATTCGGCGCCGACCGCGAGCTGCACGTTGAGAGCGTTGGCCTGATCGGGAATCAGTTCGAGATTGTCGATGACTTTCTTCTCGAAGCCCTTGGTTCCCACTTCCAACCGGAACCGTGCGGCGGCCAGTGCATTGAAGTTGAACACGCCGGATTCATTGCTGACCCTGACCTGCTTTTCGCCGGTCGCGGGATTCGTGAGCGTGAGAGTGGCGCCTTGAACCACTGCGCCCGTGGCATCGGTCACCACGCCCTGAATGGAAGTTCGATACTGCGCCAGCGCGGGCGCAGCCAGCAGACATACGAGCGACAGCAGCAGTTCGACGTGGAACAGAATGCGGGTACGACTCATAAGCAGCCTCCGAGGCAGCTCTGCAGAATTTGACCGAATGGAAAAGGCCGTTATGGAAAAGGCCGTTAATGAAAAACCATACTTGGCCGATGAAAACTGGTAGCCAACTAAATCGCTACTAAAGTGATTTAGTAATCCCGTTGGCCTTATAGCATTGTTCTCGAAGCCGTGTCAAGGTCATAAACTCTCCGGTAGTCGGGTTGGACACCGGACAGCGACTATCTGTTCTAGGCTGATTTCTTTCTTCATCGCAGCAAATCATGCCCCAAGCCTAATGCAAAAGAATGTTCACTATTGACCAGTTGCGGTAATTTTCCTGCCATCCGTGAATCAAGCTATATTCAAAGTGCACCACTACGAAATCTTCCGGGGAAACTCCCCTTGCTCCGCGGGTCCGGGTGTGCGAGACTGCGCCCGTGCCCGCGAGTAAGAAGTCGGGCCGACTCCAGCCCGGGAGCGACGGCCGTCCCAAACGTGTAACCCTCAAAGTATTGGCGGATCATCTCGGTCTGGCTCCGGCCACAATTTCTCTCGTCATCAACCGGGCCGCGGTGGCCGATTCCATTCCGAAGGCGACGCAGGAACGCATTTTTGCCGCCGCTCGCGAGCTGAATTACCGCCCCAGTTTTGCCGCTCGCTGGGCGCGCACGGCTCGCAGCTTCACCATTGGCGTGCTGGTCCCCGAAGTCAGCGAAGGCTATGCCTCCATGGTCATGAGCGGAATCGAGGGGTATCTTCTGCGGCAAGGTTATTTTTATCTGGTGGCCAGCCAT
>OBLT010003046.1_pt1 | contig 10291 bp, 5 predicted proteins | sample 1518721 | NCBI WGS metagenome assembly OBLT01 (sample SAMEA3539307, study PRJEB22396) | soil metagenome | biome: tundra; feature: field; material: soil | place: USA | collected 2010-05 | depth 0.15 m | reverse complement strand
GCCTCATTTATTTACCCCCAGCAGAAATTTATAGTAGATTTAAGCGACACTGCAAACCATACATTCAATGTCACCCTTTACCCTGAAAAATTGTCTGATAAAAACAAAATATACCAGTTTGCTGCAGCAGCCCCTGGCACTTATGAAATAATGGATATTGGCAGATTTGTTAATTCATTCCGTGCCTTTAACAAATCAAATAAGGAAATCCCCACAAAACATATCTCCGAAAATCAATGGGAGATTTCTACCCCCACTCAGACAAAAAAAATAACATACTCTGTTTCAGACACATGGCACTCTGATATAAAAACTCATGCAATCTATATGATGTCCGGAAGTAATCTTGAAAAAGATAATGCTCTTATTAACCCTCATTGCATCTTGGGATATTTCGAAGGGATGCAGTCTAAACCTGTCTATGTAAAAATAAATGATGCCTATGCATGGGAAATTGGTACAGCCCTCCCCCAAAACAAAGAAGGATTCTATACGGCAGAAAATTACGATCGTATTGTTGATTCTCCTATCCTCATTGGAAAATTATCTGAGGCTGAAACAAAAATAGGGAAGTGCCTTATTAAGATTTACACTTACTCCAAGACCGGCATGATCAATTCCTCTGACCTTCTTGCTTCGGTTACCGATATTCTGAAAGCAGAAAATAAATTCATTGATGGTCTCCCTATTGATCATTATACTTTTCTCTTTCATTTTGAGGATGTTACCAATGGTGCATGGGAACATTCTTACAGTTCTGAATATATATTTAAAGAAACTACGATTGCAGAATTGGTTAAGGAGTCCCTTTACACTTTTATCGCCCACGAATTCTTTCACATAATAACCCCCCTTAATATTCACAGCCAGCTTATAGAACCGTTTAATTTTGTGGATCCGGTAATGTCTCAGCACCTGTGGTTCTATGAAGGAACAACCGAATGGGCAGCATGGATTCTTCAGCTCCGAGCCGGATTAATGTCGTTGGATGATTATGTCCGCGGTATTAGAAGGCAATTGATTACAAGTGAATATTTCAAAAAGGATTTGAGCCTCCGCGATCTTAGTATAAATGCATATAAATATCCGGATCAGTATCAGAATATTTATATGAAAGGACCCGTTACCGCAGCTCTTCTTGATATTTACATATTAAAATTATCAGGGGGCAAAAAGGGACTAAGAGAAATCATCCTTGAGTTATCCCAAAAGTATGGTGTTCATAAATCTTTTGATGAAGATACATTCTTCGATGAAATTGTAAAAATGACCTATCCTGAAATAAAAACATTCTTTGACAAATATATTATCCATGCCGAACCTCTCCCATTAAAAGAATATTTCGGATGGATTGGAATAGGTTATGAAGAATTCAAGGGCATTGATAGTTCAAAAATCGAACTTGGATTTGGAATCAGCGTTGCCAATAACAGGATTGTTGTTGCCAATGTGCCTGATACTACCAATACTGAAATGAGGACCGGGGACATCATTAACAAATTGTATGATACGCCTGTAACTCTTGAAAATGTTCAGAGCGTATTTATGGTTTTACATGGTAAAAAACCTGGCGACGAAATCAAACTTGTATTGAACAGAGATGGAAAAGATTTTAATGTTTCCCTGAAGCTCCCCGCAGCCAAAAAGAAACACATTTTTGAAGTACTCCAATCTCCCACCCCTGAGCAGCTTTCCCTTCGGGATGCCTGGATGAAAAACCTCCCCTAGAAATATGCTAAGGTACAAGCCCAAAGTCGTTCAAAATTATTATTGCCATTAAAAGAATATACCTTTAATTTTATAATGGATATTATGCATTAGGATTAGGAAAACATAAACACGCTAAGTCTCCTCATGTAATCGTAAAGTAGAAATTATCAGGTATTTTTAACACCCGTTTCTTAAACGGAGTTTTAATGAAAAGAATAATCACGTCTCTCATCTTTGTCATAGTAACTATTTCCACAAATGCCCAATGGATTGAGTATAATCCATTACCATGGTTTAATGAGCTTTCCAGTGTAAAATTTATTTCTCCAGCTGTTGGTTGGATTGTTTCATGGGATGGCTCAATCATGAGGACAAATGATGGTGGAACTCACTGGATTATTCAACCTATCATCGGTCCAGTTCATGGTTACTATAGTTTATGGGGTGTCTCTTTTACCGATGTTAATAATGGTACAGCGGTTGGAAACGGCGAAATCATTAGAACAACAAACGGTGGAACTGTATGGTTTCAACAATCATTAGACAGTACGATAGGCACTCCATTTTTAGATGCTGTCTCCTTTACTGATGTTAATAATGGTACAGCGGTTGGATATAAAGACACTCTTGGTAATAATGCCGATGTTATTATCGGCACAATCCTCAGAACAACAAACGGTGGTAATACTTGGGTCTCTCAAACAAGTGGAATTAACTATCAATTGAGGGGGTTGCCTTTTCCGATTCTATTAGAGGAACAGCGGTTGGTGATTTGGGTACAATTATCAGAACCACGAATGGAGGCACAACATGGCAATCTCAATCAAGCGGAACCAGAGTCCAATTAACCGGTGTTTATTTTAATGATTCAAACTTCGGGATTGTTGTTGGTGATAGTGGCAAAATCTTAAGAACACAAAATGGTGGAACTACCTGGATCTCCCAATCCAGTGGAACTATCGAAGAATTATTGGGTGTTTCATTTATTGGTAAAAATATAGGGACTGTTAGTGGTCGTAATGGAACGATCCTAAGAACAACAGATGGAGGATTAAACTGGAAAACACAAGCAAGCGGAACAAGGCTGACTTTAAATTCCGTCTCTTTTTCCGATACAATTAATGGAACTGTTGTCTCTTGGGATGGCGGAATGCTAAGAACCACAAATGGAGGAACGACTTGGTTTCCACAATCAGACGGAACGGGACCATTTTTAAACCGTGTCTCATTAATAAAGCCAAATTTTGGAACTATTGTTGGTGATTATGGTGCCATCCTCCCAACAACTGATGGAGGTATTTCCTGGAATTCTCAAATAAGTGGAATTACTCAGGGATTGAATGGGGTGTCCTTTACCGATATCAATACTGGAACAGCGGTTGGTGATTCAGGTACAATTCTCAGAACCACAAACGGAGGCACTACCTGGGTTGCACAATTTTCTGGAACTAACGAGAGTTTGACGGCTGTTGATTTTACAGATGCAAATCACGGGGCTGCCCTTAGTTTTGACTCGATCCGATTCACAACAAATGGTGGAATTACGTGGTCGGTACAAACTCTTCCATACTACGGAAATTGGGGAGTCTCTTTTGCTGATTCCAATAATGGGACCGTTGTTGGCGGTGCATATTATGGCGGCTGGATCCTCCGAACAACAAACGGTGGAACAACATGGACTCAACAACTTTACCATTATGGCTCTATTTTGCATGGTGTCTTTTTTTCAGATGTAAATAATGGAACGGCTGTTGGTGCCAATGGAACAATTCTTAGAACCACAGATGGTGGCTCAACATGGTTGACACAATTTAGTGGAACAGGTAGTGGTCTAGGTTGTGTCTACTTTTCAGACACAGATAACGGGACAGTTGCTGGTGGTGAGGATATCCTCCGGACCACGAACAGTGGAGTAACTTGGATTGAACAAACAGCTCCCTGGGGTGGTATGTCAAGTGTCTCTTTTTTTGACGCTAATAATGGAATTGGTGTCGGTTATACTGTTATCCTTAGAACCACTAACGGTGGTGTAACCTTTATTGGAAAAGATAATAACATAACAAATCCTAATGAGTTTATTCTTTCACAGAATTTCCCCAATCCGTTTAATCCAAATACAACAATAAATTTTTCCGTTCCCAAACAAAGTAATGTCACAATAAAAGTATATAATATATTAGGGAAAGAAATCTTAACCCTCGTAAATGAGACTAAACCCCAGGGCAATTATAAAGTAGAATTCAATGCTGATAATCTCTCAAGCGGCGTTTACTTTTACAGGATGAAAACAAATGAATTTACACAAACAAAAAAGATGCTTTTGGTAAAATAATTGATTGTATGAAAATCGAGTGGTTGGACAACCATTGATATTATGGCATACTTTAGAATTCACTTCTCATATTTTCATCTTCACGTATGAACATTGCATAATCTGTTTCCACAACATCCTTTCCCGAATTCCTCATCAATAGCATTATCTGACCGCGATGGTACGTGCCATGTAAAGCCATATGAGTAAATATATCCTCTAACGATGTGGTGAAATCAATCCCTCTTGAGTTTTTATAAGATATCTTCTTTTGAAAATCATTCTCTGTAAGAGAAAGTATATAATTAATAAACTTCAGGTTGGTACTTTCAACCATTATCCTGCACTCTTCTAAAGAAAGAAGGTCCCAGAATTTGTTTTCATAAAATTCATTTGTTATTCTTTTATACCAGGTATCTTCCGCAATTACTATATGGGATATAAGTTCAGCTGCTTTTCCATTGAAGATGTTATTCTCCTCTAGAAGATGAAGTATACGAACGTCAGACCATTTCATGTGCCTGAATATTTTAAGAAAATGATTCTTTAATGCTGAATGTTCTTCATTCATAAATCCTCCTGTTTCTGCTTTATCAATTCCATTCAAGTGCCCAACCCATATAATATCATTACCCAAAACTTAATAAAATGGCATGTATTACCAATCGAATTATAATATAATCTGAAATGTAATCAATCAGCCAATACAATAATAGTAACTTCCCGCAAAAATCCGGGACATTAAATTTATAAAAATATTCTTGCCATTAATAACATATAGGTATAAATTTAATATTGATATAATGCGTTAGGGTTAGGAAGTTATAAAAACGCCAGGTCCCCATGTCTATAAATATATTAGCAATCGTCAGGTATTTTGGTTAATCCAAATAATTGCTAACCGGGTTTCTTAAGTGGAGGATTTATGAAAAAAGTAGCCGCCTTTATCTTCTTTCTAATATTAAGTACTATTACAACCGCTCAATGGTTTTGGCAAAATCCCTTGCCTCAGGGTAATTCGCTTAACAGCGTAAAATTTATTTCTTCAACAACTGGCTGGGCTGTTGGCTATTTGGGTACAATCTTAAAAACTAGTGATCGGGGAATAACCTGGATTTTACAATCAAGCGGAACAACAGAAGATTTGTTTGGCATTGCATTTACCGATATAAATAATGGGACTGCCGTTGGCTCTAACGGTACTATTCTAAGAACTACAAATGGCGGAGCTGTATGGGTTTCACAATCATGCGGGACTTCTAATATATTGCGCGAGGTCTATTTTTCTGATTCAAATATTGGAACTGTGATTGGCGATCTCGGCACAATTTTTAGAACTACAGATGGGGGAGTTTCCTGGTCATCACAATCAAGCGGAGCTGTGAGTAATATTTTATATAGTGTATTCTTTACCGATGCAAATACAGGGACTGTAGTTGGCAATAAGGGTCTTATTCTCAGAACCACAAACAGTGGAGTAACATGGCAGCAACAATCAAGCGGGGTTGTAGATGATTTGTTTTCAGTCTTCTTTGTTGACGCAAATATAGGGACTGTGGTAGGTCAGGGCGGTCTTGTCCTCAAAACTACAAATGGTGGAATAACCTGGACTAATAATTCCACTGGATGGATACCTGATTTGTACGGTGTCAGTTTCTTCGATTCAAATATTGGGACTGCTGTTGGTTCAAGCGGTTATATTTTCAGGACTACTAATGGAGGAACAGATTGGCAGATACAATCTACCGGCACATCTTACACTTTAGCCGGTGTCTCTTTTTCCGATGTAAACAATGGGACTGCTGTTGGTAATTTCGGTACTATCTTAATGACTACTGATGGAGGAACCACCTGGACTGAAAATTCTGTCGGTACAAATAACAGTTTGCAATGCGTTTCATTTTCCGATGCAAATAACGGGGTTGCTGTTGGGGATTATGGCACTATCCTCAAAACTTCTAACGGAGGAAAATACTGGTCCGACATATCAATTGGGGGGAATAATTGGTTTTATGGTGTCTCCTTTTCTGATTCTTTTAACGGGACAGTTGTTGGATGGGATTATAATGGAAGATATAATGAATACGAAATTCTTAGAACTACAAACGGTGGAATAACATGGTTTCGGCCTTCAGTGGGCGGAGGGTTTATTTCAGTTGATCTTTTATATAGTGTCTTTTTTAGTGATGCAAATAACGGTACTATTGTAACTGGAGCGGGATATGGACCTGCGGCTTACGGTATAATTCTCAGAACCACCGACGGTGGAACAACATGGCAGAAACAATCAGGCACTTTCAACTATTTATATGCTGTCTCATTTTCTGATATAAATAATGGGGTCGCTGTTGGTGCTCAGGGCACGATCCTTAGAACCACAGATAGTGGTTCATCTTGGTTTTTACAATCTTGTGGAACTACCTGTAATTTGCATGGCATTTCCCTTACAGATTATAATAATGCCACTGCCGTTGGTGATTCCGGTACAATTCTAAGAACCACAAACGGAGGAACAACATGGGAATCTCAATTAAGTGGAACAACAGTTTCTCTGTTATCTGTCTTTTTTTCAGATGCAAATAATGGAACAACTGTGGGTGGATACTTGGGAAATAATAATGTTAGTTTAATCCTCAGAACTTCAGATGGAGGGAAAACATGGATGAAACAATCAAATCCATCAACAAGTTCTTTGAGGAGTGTTTGGTTTACTGATGCTAATAACGGAACAGCTGTTGGTGATTATGGTACTCTCCTCAGAACAACAAACGGAGGAGTTACATTTATTGGAAAAAATAATAACATAACAAATCCTAATGAGTTTATTCTTTCACAGAATTATCCCAATCCATTTAATCCAAATACAACAATAAATTTTTCCGTTCCCAAACAAAGTAATGTCACAATAAAAGTTTATAATATATTAGGGAAAGAAATCTTAACTCTCGTAAATGAAAATAAACCCCAGGGCAATTATTCAGTGGAATTCAATGCTAATAATCTTTCAAGCGGTGTATATTTCTATAGACTCTCAACAGGACAATTTGCACAGGTTAAAAAAATGATCTTAATTAAATAATATTTTTCCGTAATTCTCTTTCGGTCACTTCATAAATCCTATCCAGCTGCTTTTCGGAGGCAGAGAATAACTATTTTTATTGATATTAAGTACCCCTGAAGCTTTACTGATAATCTTGTCTGTAGATGGAATGCTTATATCCCAAACAGTTTTCGGATGTCGGTTAACATATATACATAATCCATTACTATATTGTATATAAACTTTGCTCATAAAATTATCACTACCTATATCATTAAATGAATCCGGGTATTTTTTTATATAATCTGATGCGGTTAACATTTGGACACTTGACGGATCTTTGTATAAAATGCTGGTCGCTATATCATCGCCATATAATACTTGTAAGGGATAAACATATTTTTGTTCATTAAGCGCAATATCTATATCATCCCCCAAATAGTCATAGTTATCGTTACATGTCGAATCTGAATAATCCACCCCTCCTGGCGAAGGTATAAATCCCCCATGACCATACGCAATCTCTGTCGCTCTGGTTATTTCAAATTGATCACGGGTATATTTATTGCATTTCTGCCCGGGGTGTTCGTGATTATTCTGATCAGTAAAAAATCTGCTGATATAACCAACACCATGAACCATTGCCTTAGGATGCATTTTTAATAGATCAAAGTCTACAAACAATGGTAAATAGTAACCTTGTTTAAAAAAATCTTTATTCCCCTGATACTCTCCATTTGTCGCACTGCCGGTATGAATTTGTGCCTCAATATCATCGAAATACCCTACATATAACATATGCTGGTAACCTTCTCCGCTTACAGGTCCTCCATAAGCTGTCCTCATATTACTGCCTGAGTTTTTATATGCTGTATAAGTATTTCTGAATAAACCCATATTATTACCCCCATAATCAACACGGTCAGATGGATTCATCGCGGTATGAACATCAAGATAGCTGCTGTTAGGAGTAAAATTGTTTTTTATTGCCCCGGTTACCAGATTGATGTACTTCTCAATAACTGACGGTTTCATTAAATATGCTTGTGTATTCCCTTTACAGTCACTGTTATTCCAGGTCAGTATAGGTTTTCCCTTTGTATCTTTTGCAACGTCATTATCATTAAAATATGGGGTGTTTTTCCAGTAGTCAACATAATTCTCATGTAATGAAAATAGATCTCCCTTATGAATGACATTGGAAATTAAATTCTGTAAATCATTTGATGAACCATAATAACCAAATGGTTCCGGAGGAGTTACATCCGGCAAATCACAATCATATTTATTTTTTTGCCAGGTATGACAAATCATCCAGATTTTTGAAGTATTATATTTTGAAAGTGAGTCTTTCATGCGGGAGTATTGACGCCCTGCCCATAAAAACTCTCCTGAACCCAGGCTTCCTTCACTATAATCCCAGACAATACTATTTATGGACTTTGTTTTGTATGTGGAAGTTGGATTCGGAAGATTAGGAAATACATTTTCAATTTCAGGAGCTATTGTCAGATATATTGTTTCGTCTAACTTGTTTCTTTGATTATTTTTTATTCCATCATAAAATGGATTATAAATAGCAATAGGCGCAAAAAACTTTGATGAATCGCTATAAGGATCATTTCTGCTTCTTAATTCTGAACTGTTGGTAAGTGTCCAGTCGAAAAATAAAGACATAAAAACCTTATTGCTTGCAACCGGATGATTACTATAAAGTATGTTGAACATGGTTAAATAAGGTACCCCTATTATAAATGGATTTGCCACTGATTCACACCTGTCTGTAAAAAACTTGCCTATTTTATTCCCTGCATCGCTGTATACCCTGATAATTAAAGTCCTTCCGTTAATTATGATATCATAATTATACGATATGGTATCATTTCCCTTAATCATATTCCATAACACCCGGATTCCATTTGTATCTGGAATTTGTCTTATGTCCCTTCGGTTAAAGCTCAACCCATTTGAAGGGAATGGATATTGTTCAGAACCATCGGATAAAATCATTGAAGGACCGCCATAATAACTTGGGTAGAAAGTATAGTCATTATTGACCGTTGCAGTAATATTATGTAATGAACCTTCATTGCTCTTTGGATATGTATATGAAAGAGTTGAACCGTCTTGTCCTATATAACTGAATACGTATTTTGTTCCGTCAAAAGTAAGTGAGTTTGAACCCGGTAAGGTTGTAGGCATCACTGACGATTGAGAATAAATAAGATTTGAAATACAAACAATATAACAAATCACTAAAAATATATTCCGCACTATATTTTTCATAGTTCTTCCCATCAATGATGATTTACAAATGTTATTCATTTTCAGCTCAGATAAATGAATTAACTCTTTCAATAATTTAATTAAAGATATGAAATTGTTTGTAATCATTACTTATTATAAATCAAGAAATCATCTTACCCTGGATTAAATAAAAAGAAAACTCCCATTTCGTAATCCTTATGCATATGAAATTCAACTCCGGTAATGTATATTATCAACTCATTCTTCATTTATTTAGAGGTTACTTTGAAAGCAAAATCTATTTTCATCTGTCTGCTGGTTACTTTGATATCGGCATTATCTTCCGTCACCCCTGCACAGAAGCAGGATTCCCTTACTATCGCATTCTGGAATGTTGAGAATTTCTTCGACACGCTTAATACTAATGGCAAATACGATGAAGAATTTTCTCCTGGATCAAAAAAACATTGGACCAGTGAACGTTACCAGACTAAAGTATTGCACCTTGCTCAGGTTATTAGTGACATGAACAATAATCGAGGTCCGGATATTCTCGGAATGTCGGAAACTGAAACTAAAGAAGTTGTTAACGATTTGGTCAACAGCACTATCAAAAACTTAAAATATAATGTTGTCCGTATTCAATCCCCTGATGAACGACATATCAGCACAGCCCTTATATATAAGTCAGATAAATTTGATTTGCTGAACGCTGTTGGCGATACCGTTCATCTGGAAAACAATCACCCTACACGACTTATTCTGCACGTTTCTCTGCTCACAAAAAATAATGATACTCTCCATCTGTTTGTAAATCACTGGCCGTCAAGACTTGGTGGACAGGAAGCCTCCGAAATCAACAGGGTTGCTGCCGCCAAAACTCTCCGCGCCTCAGTTGATGTTCTTCTGAAAACAAATCCTTTAGCAAATATAGATCGGAAGAGCACACTTCTGAACTCCAGTCACCTTGTAATCTCGTATGC
>OBLT010003044.1_pt1 | contig 10293 bp, 8 predicted proteins | sample 1518721 | NCBI WGS metagenome assembly OBLT01 (sample SAMEA3539307, study PRJEB22396) | soil metagenome | biome: tundra; feature: field; material: soil | place: USA | collected 2010-05 | depth 0.15 m | reverse complement strand
GTGGGCATGGGAGCGATTCGTTCAGCAGCAGGTGGAATGGGCGTGAGGATTCGCCAGTTGGTTGCGGAAGACCGGCCGGCCATACGAGAAATGCTGGAAGCCTGCGGGGCGTTCAGCGAGGAAGAAGTGCAGGTTGCTCTGGAAGTGTTGGACGCCGGAGTGGCCGGCGGCCTGGACGGCGATTATCCACTCTTCGCCGCCGAGGTGGAGGGTGCCGCGCGCGGCTACGTCTGCATTGGCATGACGCCGCTGACGCGGGGGACCTGGCATCTGTATTGGATCTGCGTGCATCCGTCCGTCGGGGCCCAGGGCGTGGGCCGGAAGCTCCAAGCTCACGCGGAGGACTTCGTTCGCTCTCGCGGCGGCGAGCGCCTGGTGCTCGAAACCAGTGGCCGTGCGGACTACGCACGCGCCCGGCGTTTCTACGAGAGGGCGGGGTATCGGGTCGTGGGGAGAATCACCGACTTCTACAAGCCGGGAGACGACTGTGTGTTCTACTGCAAGTCTCTGATCGATACCGCGGCGGAGCGGATCGCGACGGGACTGAGTCCCGGCAAAGGCAGGGGACTCTTCGCGCATCGTTCGATCTCCAGGGGCGAGCTGATCGAGGAGGCGCCGGTGGTGGTGGTGCCTGCGGCGGAAGTCGAGCATCTCGACCGCACCACGCTCGAAAACTACTACTTCGAATGGGGGAAAGACGGGAGGGATGCCGCGCTGCTGCTCGGAAGCTGCTCCTTGTGCAACCACTCCTACCAACCCAACGCCGTGTTCGAATTGCAGCCGGAACGGCAGACCATCGGGTTCGTAGCGCTCCGCGACATCCAGCCGGGCGAAGAGATCACCACCAATTACAACGGCGCGCCTGAGGACTCGAAGCCGCTGTGGTTCGATACCCAGGCATAGTTGTATACTTCGAAGAGCCGGGAGGGACTCGTATACCGACAGCCGTGGAACTGACTGGTGGGAAGCTGCTTCCTTTTGAAGTGCTCGCCGCACTGGAACGTATTGCCGTCCTGTATGGGAGCAGCCTCCAGGTGACCGAGGTGGATCACGAGTGGATCCGGTTCCACGTGGACCATATTCCCGACGCGTTACTCCTCCGTCAACTCGAACAGATACAGTCGCGAATCTTTTCCAATAGCCAGGGGAGGTTTCAGTTGCTGTGTCCGCAACGCTCCGATGGAAAACGGGGCATTTTCCTGCATCACCTCGCGACACCGGCCCTACAATCGGAATATCTGGCGGGTGTCTGGTTCTACTGAAGCGTGTTTCGCATTCTGAACATCGACCAGGCTCGGTTTGACTGCACGTACGGGCGGGGCTGTGCGGGCGTCTGTTGCCGGGAGGGGCGGCCCCTGATTTACCCCGAAGAAAGGGCGCGGATCGACGCCAACCTGGAGCGCTTCCTTCCTTCGATGCGCCCGGAAGCGCGCGCGGCGGTCGTGCGGCGTGGGTATCTCCGGCTGCGGCGCAGGCTGGGGCAGCAGGTCCTGCGCGGCGCCGCGGGCTGGTGTGTCTTCTACAACCAGGGATGCCTGCTGCACCGCGCCGGCGAGGAGGAAGGCGACCGGTTTCGTTATAAACCGGCGGTCTGCTCGCTGTTCCCCATCCAGACCGACTTACGCGACCGTTGGTACGTTCGGCAGAAAGGCTATCAGGGGGAAAAGTGGGACCTGTTTTGTCTCGACCCCCACTCGACTACGGTACCTGCCCTGGTTTCGCTTCGTGAGGAGACCCGGTTGGCCCGCCGCTTCGACGAAGATTCCGAAAAAACCGACTGTGGGGTAACGGGAGGAAAAGATGTTGCAGATCGGCCGTAGAGAATTCGGGGGCATTGCCCTTGGTCTTGGCGCCTTGGCCGAGCGGGTTTCGGGCGCCACAGACGGCGCCCGAGGACTGGATGAAACGTTGCGATCGGGGATCGCGCGACGAGGGATTCCCGCCGCCGTGGGGATGGTCGCGGCCGCGGGCAAGACCCTGTACGCGGGCGCATTCGGCACGCGGGATTCGTCCGGGAAACCGGTCACGGCCGATTCCATTTTCGCCATCGCGTCGATGACCAAGGCCCTCACTACCGTAGCTGCCCTGCAATTGGTGGAGCAGGGCAAGGTGCAACTCGGCGAGCCAGTCTCCAGGCACCTTCCACAACTCGGCAAACTGAACGTCCTCGACGGCTTCGACCCGGAAACCGGTAAGCCGAAGCTTCGGCCGGCGGCCGTCCAGGTGACGCTGAAGCACTTGCTCACGCACACATCGGGATTCTGCTACGACTCCTGGGACGGAGACATGTTCCACTACACGTCACAGTCTGGCGGCGCGTCTACCGCGGAGGGGGTCCCGCCACTGATGTTCGAACCAGGCGCACGCTGGCAGTATGGCACCAGCGTGGACTGGGCCGGACGTCTGGTGGAAGCCGTGAGCGGCATGAGCCTGGAGGAGTATTTTCAATTCAAAATTCTGCGCCCGCTGGAGATGCCGGATACCAGCTACATTCTTCCCGAGTCGAAGTTCGACCGGCTGGTTAGCGCGTACCAGCGCCAGGCGGACGGGACGCTCAAACAGGATGCCCGCATAGCGCCAGCGCCACCCAAACAGTTCAACGGAGGCGGGGGGCTGTATTCCACCGTAGGGGACTACACCCGATTCATGCAGATGATCCTGGGGAAAGGGCGCGGAATCAACAAGGCGCAGATCTTGCAGGCGAAGACGGTGGGAGCCATGGAGATCAACCAGATCGGCGATCTGACGGCGGGAAAAATGAAGAGCTACCGGCCGGCGAGGTCGAGCGACGTCGACATCCAGCCTGGATTCACCGAGAAGTGGGGACTCGGTTTCTTGATTAACACGACGCCCTATGCCGGCGGCCGCTCTGCCGGGAGTCTCGCGTGGGCAGGCCTCTACAACACGTTTTATTGGATCGACCCGAAGCGATGGCGCTGTGCCGTGCTGATGATGCAGTTCCTTCCGTTTGTGGATCGGGAGGCGGTGGGCCTGCTGAACGACTTCGAACACTCGGTCTACAAACTCTAGCAAGGCGCTGCCGCAGACGGGCAAGGAAATCACAGCCAGTGCCGGCCGCGTTTCCGGGAGGGCGCATGCGCCACAAATCTACTACCAGGCTGATTTGAGTATTCTAAACTTTCAGTTTAGAATACTCATATGCAGTTCATCCCCAGGGCCATCCGGGATACCGTGCTGGAAGCGGGGCGCAACTTCCCCGCCGTGGTGCTGACTGGTCCGCGCCGGTCTGGAAAGACCAGCTTACTGCGCCGTCTCTTCCCGGGCGCCAGCTATGTGCTCCTGGAGGATCCCGATACGCAGGGCCGCGCCCGTTCCGATCCCCGGGGCCTTCTCGAGGAGATCCGGCTCCCCGTCTTGTTCGACGAGATTCAGAACGTCCCGGAGCTTTTCCCCTACATCCGGACACGCATCGACCAGAACCCTCGAAAAATGGGCCAGTGGCTGTTCACCGGCTCCCAGGAGGCTCCCCTGATGCAGCATGTCAGCGAGTCCATGGCGGGACGCGCCGCTATCCTGCAGTTGCTGCCGTTCAGCGTGGCCGAAACCGACCGCGTCACTCTCCTTCTCGGCGGGTACCCGGAGGCGTTGGCGCTCCCCAGGGGACGCGGGCTGTGGTTCAGTTCCTACATTCAGACGTACCTGGAGCGCGATGTCCGCTCCGTCATCAATGTCCGCGACCTGGCCACCTTCCGGCGCTTCCTCGCCCTGCTGGCCAGCCGTCACGGCCAGATCCTCAATAAGACCGATCTGGCGGCTCCGCTTGGTGTTTCCGTCCCGACGGTAAGCGATTGGCTCGGTATCCTGGAGATCACGGGGCAGATCATTCTGGTTCCGCCCTACTTCGAGAACTTTGGCAAGCGCCTCATCAAGTCGCCCAAAGTTTACATGGGCGACCCGGGTTTGGCGTGCTATCTACTGGGCATCAACAGTCAGGCGGAACTGGACCGGTCGCCGTTTCTCGGCCCCCTGTTCGAAGGGTACGTGGCCGCCGAGATCCTGAAGAGCCAGGCCAACCATGGGCGACGGAAGGAGCTTTACCATTTTCGCGACCAGCAGGGCCTGGAGGTCGACCTGCTCTTTCCGAGTGGTCATGGTGGCCTATGGATGGTGGAGTGTAAGGCGTCCAAGACCCCCAAGACCGCTATGGCGGGCCCCATGGGGGCGTTGCGCCGATCCATGGGCGAGAAGGCGGCAGTCCGGTGCGCGGTCGTCCATCGTCAGTCCAGTACGGCGCCGCCGAGCCGTGTATTGGCGCCGGGGATCGAGGCTCTCGATGTGCGGGCATTTGCCGGGATTCTGGGCGGCGAAGCGCGCCGGATATCGGAAGACAGACCTCGATCGCCGCGGAAAAGGAATAAAGGAGCTTTTGAGAAATCTAAACCGCAAGTTTAGAAAACTCATAAGCGTCACCGCGCGCTTTCCAGCGCCAGTACCGCGTAAGCCGTGGCCGCGTCACTCATGAATCGGCCGACATCGGTCGACAGGTCCCGCTTCTTGTTCAGCGACCAGGCGAGCCACCGGCCTTCCGTTCGATCCTGATTCAGGTTCAGCCAGGCAAGGGCTCGCATCAACTCGGACCGCTCGCGCGTCAGGCCCGCCCGCTCAAGCGCCAAGGCGACCACGCCGGTGGCATAGCCGTCGCTCCCGGTCTCCAGGGGCGTGCCGTCCGCCCGCTTCCACGCACCCACGAACGAAGACAGGCTGAAGCCTCCGTCCGCCTGCTGCTTGCCGAGCGCTTCATCCATGATGGACTTCTGCTCCGCGCGCGTCAGCAGTCCCGGCACCTTGGTCGACGCCCAAAGCAGGATCACACGGTCGATCAGGATCTGCGATTCGCGCTCCTTCACCAGGTAATCGCGGAGCGCCTTCAACCCGTCCTGGATTTCGGGCGCGGAGCGGTAGTTGCCAGGCGCGGTCCCGATGGCAATCGCGGCCAGGGTGGCGCCGTAGTACTGCGAGTCGCCCTCCCACGGCGAGTTATGAAATTGCAGCCACGCCCAGGCTCCCTTGGCCTCTCCCGTCTTGAGTTGTTCGGCCCACATGTTGTCGAGAGCCAGCCGCGCGTCAGGGCTCAGCTTACCACCGGGCACGTCATAGCCAGCCAGGATCACGGCGTTGAAGATGGACTCGGTCCCGCGGGATTCGGCCGTTTTGGGGGCGCCCCTTTTCTCGTCGGGGTAGAAGGGCTCGACTTCCTTCCACATCCGGACGCGTTTGATGACATTGTCCAGAACCTTGCGTTCGTTCGCCGAAGGGCCTTGCTCGGCCAGATCCGCGCGCAGGGCCGCCCGGGCCATGGCGTAGGGCGCCGCCGTGTGGCACGAGATGCAGAATGTCTCATGGTCGCGGGCTGCCGAGGGCCAGGCGATCCACCAGGCGATTCGCCCATCCAGGTAGGCTGCGGCTGCTTTGGGGTTCCAGGAGCCGGCGCCCGCCACCGAGGTCTGGCCACCCTGAGCGTATAGGTTACCGGCCAGGCACGCGGCCAGGATGCAGGTTCGCACAGTGACGTTCTTCATCGAAACTTACCCCCTCTGTCGTGCGGGCTAGAGCTTGGGAGCCGCCGTACCCACAAGTTTACCCGAATCCCGGCCCTATTAAAAGTTCGCGCTGCACACGAAGTTCGCCGCGTCGTCCGTACTGCCGCTCCCCTTATACCTGGCCACTAGCGGGTACTGGCACAAGGGACGCGACCGGACCACTTTGCCCGACTGGTCGCGGCGAGCGGCCTCCAGGGTATCGGGAGCCTTGCCTTCTTCGACCCATTTCAGCAGCGCTTCCAACTGACCGGTAGGAGCCGGCCCCGCGCCGCCACCGCAGTGACCGATTCCCGGCGCCAGGAACAGCCGGATGAATTCCGATGTTTTGGCCGTCCCGCCCATCTGCCGCTCGACGCGTTTGTAATAGTCGATGGTGCCCTCGGGGTTGATCAGCGGGTCGGCCCATCCGTGCCAGACAATGGCCTTCCCTCCCCGCGCGCGGAATCCCGAGAGGTCCGGGTTGTCCGTGCCGATCACGGCCGCGAACTCTTCGGTCGATTGATCCCACAACTGCTCGTATGCGGAATACGTGAGGGTGGTCCAATCGAACTGCGGATTCTGCGTCAGGAAGTACTTCCACCAATCCAGCGTGATGCCCATTGGCAGTCCCGTTAGGGGCGTGCCGCCGGTGGCGCTGACGCCGCCGAAATCGCCTCCCGGCTGGAGGCCATACCAGAGGAACGAGCCGTCGCGGCGCCTTGGCCCCTGCCAGATCTTGCGAATCACATCGACGTCCGCCGCCCGAAACGTGCCACAGCCCTCAACCGTGGCACCAACCAACGCTTTCGGATCGTAGGTGCAGCGTTTGGGATCCTCGATCACCCCATCCTTGACGCCATCGATCGGGTCGCAGACCGCCACCGCGGCTGCGGTCGCCGCCTGAAACCGGCACTGCGGTACGTAGTTGTTGGCCTCCTTCATCACGAGTTGGCCCCACATCTGTTCGACATGCAGTTTCATCCAGTTGATGGCGGGGGCGCCGGCGACCACGCCATCGTAGTCTTGCGGGTAGCGCTGGGCTTCCATCAGCGCCTGCCGGCCGCCGGTGGAGCAGCCGCTGAAATACGAATAGCGGGGAGCTTTTCCGTAGAAGGCTTCCGCCAGCGCCTTGCCAACCACGGTCATTTCGTGGATGCCGAGGTAGGCGTTGTCGCGGATGAGCATCCAGTTCAGCCGTCCATTGGCATCCAGCGCGAAGCTGCCGCTGCCACCCTCGTGGCCGGTATCGGTGGCGCCCGCCACGTACCCCAGGGCGGCCGGCTGACGCACGCCATTGGGGTTGCCGCCGGAGAATCCGCCGCCGCCGGTCCCTTGAAAACGCCCGTTCCAGTTCTTAGCGGGCAGGCCGATGAAGATTTTGACTTTGTCGCCGGCCGGTGGATGCGTAACCGTTGCCGTCACACGGCACACTTCCGAAGACGCGCCAGTCCCGGGTTCGAGGGCCGCGGATTCGATGGTGGTGTTGGGGAGCGTAAGGGAGCGCAGACTGTCGCAGGACCGCACCGCTTCGCCGTTCGCGAACAGCGGCTTTGGTGGAATGGCCGGAGGGCCCGGGGGCGGGCCGCCTTGCCGGGGGCCTTGCGCGAGACCCATCACAGGTCCGATTAACAGTGTCGCAATCAGAATCATGCGGTTCATTTCGGTGGCTCGGTAACGAATATACCGCTAACAAGGTGGCGCGAGCACCCGCTTTCTTCGAAATACGAGCCTCTCCTCGGGAGAGGTTGGCCAGAACCGCCTGGACCGCAGGCGAGACGAGAGTGCGTTATGCCCGGCGGTCCACTCTCTCCTGGCGGTCCAGTCCCTCGCGCAGCGGCATCTTGATATAAGTTTGGTAGCCGATCCCCTTGGTACCGGCCTGACGCCGCGCGCGATCGAGACAGGGTTGCCATGCCAACCAGCATCAGCATGAGACCTTTCATTGGAATCCTCCCGACCTCACATTATGGTTCAGTTAGAGGGCGGTGTTGGGGCGGGCGAGGAGATCCCAGCCTTTACGGTCTCGACCGCTTCGGTAGGAACAGTTGCAGGAGATAATCCTGAGAGGCGTCCTGCGACCGGATGGCGCGCCAATCGCTGAACGCAGCACTGGCGAGATCTAATACTTCAATCGCGGCCGATCTCGACCAGTTGACGGCATTGTCATAATCGGCGGTGTGCCGATTTCGCTGCAATTGAACAAACGTGTCAGCCACTTCCTTCAATTGAAGTCCCGATGGAGGACTTCCAGCGCTGTAGAAGTTCTTGACGTGATCCTCACAGACGTTTTTCATTTTGCCATGGTCGAAGGTTCTAGCCAGGATGCTCCGTTGACGCACGATGCTCCAGTTACCCACAGCCTCGTCGATGAGGAGATGAAATAGCGCGTAGTACGCAGTCGAGACAGCGCGCCGGAGGCTGGCTTGCTTAGGATTTTTTCTTTCCCTGTTCGCCAGGTGATATGCCTGCTCCAGCAGGTCATCAGCAAAAGACATCGCTATGCCCAAACCGGGTCGTTGAGTTTTTTCTGCTCAGACTCGGTCCGGAAATTAAAGTGCGGTATTACTCCGAGCTCAGGCACGATCAGATCGGTCAGCCTCGATCGGACCCGCATAGCTACATCACGCCGGTTCCTTTCGTTGGCTGCTTCGTCGGAAATCAGAACCCGGAAGAACATGGTCCATTCCCCGGTCCAGTCCGGCGCGATCTCGTAGCGGATATGCCGCACGTAGGGCGAGAGCTCCTTCACCACGTCCGCTATGGCGGCATGGATTTGTGGTTGTTTTGCTATTGCACTGGGAACGAGCATGCCAGTCTGCCTCATTTTGAGCATACCAGCATTGTGACTTCCTGCTTTTAACGGACCGCGTCTGGCCATCGACAAGTGCTACCGTGCCACTACGCTGAGGTGTTGGGGCCTTCGCGCCGGGCTGACGACTGGGGTCGCGGGTTGAACGACACGACGAAGAATCTGCGCGCTCGGATTGTAATCGGGGACGAGCTCTTTCAACTGCAGAACCAGGCCGACCATGTCGCGAGCGCCACAGAAGTAGCGGAGCTGTTCGATGCGATCGAGGACCGACTCGTGGGAGCGGCCGTTGGCAAAAATCTTGATTTTGGGGTGGTAGGTGGGGAGAGTCTCTTCTTCGAGATGTGCCAGTTCCTCATAGAGTTTCTCGCCTGGACGGATACCAGTGAACTCGATTTTGATATCGTCGTCGGGCCGCAGGCCGGAAAGGAGGATGAGGTTGCGCGCAAGATCGACAATGCGGACCGGTTCGCCCATATCCAGGATGAGGATTTCTCCGCCGTGGCCCATGGTTGAAGCCTGGACCACGAGTTGGGCCGCTTCGGGGATGGTCATGAAGTAGCGGCGCATTTCCGGATGGGTGATGGTAAGGGGCTTTCGGGCGGCGATCTGCTGCTTGAAGATGGGAATCACGCTGCCGTTACTTCCGAGCACGTTCCCAAAACGGACCGAGACGTAATTGGTACCGTCGACCTTGAGATGGTTGATGAGAAGTTCGGCGATCCGCTTGGTGACGCCCATAATGCTGGTGGGGCGGACTGCCTTATCGGAGGAGATCATGACGAAGTCGGCAATACCGTACTGAGCGGCGGCGAGAGCGACATTGCAGGTTCCGATGACGTTGTTCTCGACGGCTTCGAAGGCATGGGATTCCATCATGGGGACGTGCTTATAGGCGGCGGCGTGGTAGAGGATGGAAGGCCGATATTGCGCGAAGACTTCGTGCAGGCGCTGGAGGTCGCGGATATCGCCGATTTCCGGATGGAAGGGGATGTCCGGGAAATTCTCGCGCATCTCCCGCTCCAGATAGAAAAGGGCAGTTTCGGCACAGTCAAAGGCCACGATGGCAGCCGGCCGGAAGCGGGCGATCTGACGGCACAATTCGGAGCCGATCGACCCGGCGGCACCCGTGACGACGACGACCTTATCTTCAATTCTGCCGCGGATGCCGGATTCATCGAGATGGACAGGATTACGGCCGAGGAGGTCTTCGACGGCGACATCTCGGATCTGCGAGACCAGGCCGGCCGATTCGATCACCTCGGCAACGCCGGGGACCGTTTTATAGGGAACGCCGGCGCTATGGCAGCGCTGCAGAATGGCGGTCATTTGCGATCCGGTGGCACGAGGCACCGCGATGAGGATCATCTCGATTTGTCGATCCCGCGCGATGCGGGGCAGATCGTGGCCGTTGCCGAAGACTTTGGCGCGATGGATCATACGGCCGCATTTTTCCGGCGCATCGTCGATGAAACCGACGAGTTGGTAGGATAGCGACGGACTCCGGCGGATCTCACGGAGCAGGGTCATTCCGGCGCTGCCCGCGCCGTAGATGAGGGTGCGTTTCCGGGCGCCGCTATTGGGTTGCCGCGGGAGTTCGAAGACCACCCTGACGGCCAGCCGGACGCCCGCGGTCAGAATGGAACAGAGCAGGAAATCGAGGATGTAGAGGGAGCGTGGGAAGCCCGCCGGCGCAAAAAGCAGAATGGCCATGCAAGCGAGAGCGGAACCCGCGAGGTTGCCGACGCCGAGCCGGAGGATGTCGGGGACGGAGACATATCGCCACCATCCGCGGTCGAGACCGAGCAACTGGAACACGAGAACCTTGGCGGCCACCAGGATGCCCAGTCCGACCCACAGGTGCGCATGGTACTGATAGGGGATACTGAACTCGAAGCGGAGCAGGAACGCCGAGATTGCTCCGAATACAAAGAACGCCAGTTG
>OBLT010003042.1_pt1 | contig 10295 bp, 6 predicted proteins | sample 1518721 | NCBI WGS metagenome assembly OBLT01 (sample SAMEA3539307, study PRJEB22396) | soil metagenome | biome: tundra; feature: field; material: soil | place: USA | collected 2010-05 | depth 0.15 m | reverse complement strand
AGTTTGATGGAAAGGAGACCAGATGAGCCGGATCATAATTTGTTCGTCGGGTAGCAGCAAAAGTCGATGGTACAGAAGAAGAAAGCGGGCCTGTTAAGGCCGAACCCAAAATGCCCTGAGATTCTTTCTGGAGACGTTGTTCCTGATGCCGAGTCGGCCTATGGTGCCGATGATCTGCTCACTGAGGGAGAAGTTATACGGTGGCTCCACGTTAAGAAGCAATGGCTTGCCGATCACCGCACACGGGTATTGCCGATTATTCCACACATCCCGATGGGGAAACAGATTCTCTATCCGAGACGTGCGATCAATACTTGGCTGGCAAGCCTCGTGGAGACTCGCCCCACATGGGAGCGTAAGGACGTATCCTCCACCGCACCTTGCCGCAAGGAAGCTGCATGAGCTTGTGCAAGTAGCAGTGACTCTTTATGGTATACTGCCTAAATGCACAAAGTCCTGAAGCTCGGCCCCATCGGAAAGGGCTATGTTCAGGAGATCAAGACCAAGAACGGCACTCGCTTCGTTGCCCGATGGAATGCCTACGTCCAGAGTGACGATGGCGAGCGCATCCGTGTCACTTGTGGTCCACACGAACTCGGCCCAAAGGTGCCGCACGGTCCCGGCCTGAAGAGCATTAAAGACGCTCGTAAGGAATGGGAGAAGGTTTACTGGACCGTCTTCAGCCAGCATCACCCCGCTGCGGCACTGAAATCCTCCAAATCAGGTCACACGGCCAGCGCAACCACCAGCGTGAAGGACTTCATCACGTCGGAGTTCGAGGCTAGAAGGCGTGCCGGTTGGGAAGAGAACTCCAGACTCAACTGGGAGTATTACCGGGATTCGTTCATTTTGCCGTTTTTCGGCAACTACACAATTGCCGAGATGAACGATGAAGACGTGATTCTCCGCTTCATGACTGAAATCGCTGATCGTGAATTTTCCGATTGGACCGCAAAGAAAGCGTTCACGTACATTAAGGCACTTCTGGACACGGGGTACAATTTGGGACTCATCAGAGGGAATGCAGCCCGCCTCATCCCGAAGAATCGACGTATCCCGAAAGGCGTAAAGAAGGCACAGGGCCAACCGCACCTTACGGTGGATCAGTTCGTTGCGCTTCAGAAGGCGACCACAAGGCCGAGAGATCAGATCATCCTGAAGATCCTTTTTCTCTGTGCTGTTCGTCGGTCTGAATTTCTGGTGCTCAAGTGGAAAGACTTCGAGACCGAGAACGGAATTCCCATATTCAGGATTCGGCGGTCATTCTGCGGTAGAACACACAAAGTCAAAGAGTGGAATCCGTCATTGAAGGCACACGGCAAGGTTGTAATTCCACCGAAGTTGGCTTCCGACCTTGAAGGTTGGCGCAAGTACGGCGACACGAACGGTAGCGATCTCGAGACCTTCATCTTCCCCACCCGCAATGGCACCTGCCTCATACCAACGAACTGGATTGAGGACGTGTTGAAACCGGCGGGAATTGCCGCTGGAATTCCTGACGTCTCGCCACACTGGTTTCGTAGAGGACACGCCACGGTGCAGCATCACGGCGGCGTGCATGACAAGCCGATTCAAGGCCAGCTTCGGCACGCCAACCCCGAGTTGACCCGCAATGTCTATATGCAGCAGGTTGACCCAGAGACGTGGAAAGCCGTGGTAGATTTAGAGATGTTGGTATCGAAGAATGGAGACGAGACCCAGAGTGCGTAGCAAGCGGCCAGAAGAGATTTTGTGCATTTGGGCAATGGCTTCCGGTCTTTATGCAGACTTTGTGCAAACAGGCTCCATTCTGCTCCATTTGCATACAATGAGCACAGCAATACGCATCGTAGCACATTGAAAACAAAGGCAAGCGGGAGTAACTCAGTGGTAGAGTCTCAGCCTTCCAAGCTGTTGGTCGCCGGTTCGATCCCGGTCTCCCGCTCCATCTTTTCAATAACTTACAGCAAATAACCCCTTTGGAGCCCGCCTCCTCATTTACCGCCGTAGGGATTTTCCTTGCACGCCGCCGCGCCATGCGGATTTTGCCCGTCACAGGGCAGAGATCGCCGCAAATACTCGGCGTACACTGTCGGCCTTTCGGCGCAATCGATAGTGGACAATCTCTTCCCCTTGGCGTCGTCCACCTCCACGCCGCCGCCCGATTTCGAACCCGAAAACACGCGATACGTGTAGGCGCCGTTCGAAAAGCGAATCGTAACCCGGTAGTCGCCTTTCCGCTCCTCGTGGGAAAAGTAAAGCGCGGGCCGTCCATCCGCGGGATCCTCTGGAAATACCAGTTCGGGCGGGCCGTACTCGGCACCGAAGCGATACTGGATGCCGCTCCACTTGTCGCTGTCCGCCGGATCCTGTTCGCCGCAAATCCGAATCGCCTTGCCGCTATCTGTCAGGCAGGCAAACAGGACCTGGCATTCCCCCGGCACCGCCTGCCCGACTCGCATGGGGACGTCCGAACGCGCCAGCGTTTCCTCGTCGGCGCCCAGCGCGCCTCCATCGTTTTGCCCCCAACCCCACACCACTCCCTGGCCGTTCGCCGCCGCCGAATGATTGCCGGCCGCCGCGATCGCCACCACGCCGGTTAGCGTGCCGCTACGCACCGGCTTGGCCGATTGCTCCGCACTCACCCGCGTGTTGCCAAGTTGACCGCTGTGATTGTATCCCCAGCTCCACACCGTGCCATCGTCTTTGAGGGCCAGGGCATGCATGGCGCCCGCCGCCATCGCCTTGACGCCCGCCAATCCGCTCACCATCACCGGCTTGAGGGAATTCTCCGTCGAGCCGTTGCCGAGTTGCCCGGCGGCGCCATACCCCGTGGCCCACACCGTGCCGTCCTTCTTCAGCGCCAAGGTCAGTTCGTAGCCCGCCGCCACCGCGGCAACATCTCTCAAACCGCGCAGTTGTAGAGGGCGCCCCGATACGCCGTAGTTTCCGTTACCCAAATCTCCCGCGCCGTGGTCACCCCAAACCCACACCGTGCCATCTCTTTTGAGCGCCACCATGTGCTTGGTCGAGGCGGCAATCGCCACCGCGTCCGTCAGACCGTCCACTTGCTTCGGCAGGGTCGCGGGGCTCTTTGCCGGATCGTCTCCCCACTCCCATACCGTGCCGTCGGATTGCAGAGCCAGCGAATTATGACCGCCGGCCGCTACCGCCACGATGCCGGTAAGTCCGGCGGCCTGCCCAGGCTTGCCAGACGCTTCGGTACTGCCATTGCCCAGCTCGCCGTAGTGGTTTTCTCCCCATGTCCACACCGTGCCGTCGTTCCTAACCGCCATGGTAAAGCTGTCGCCGGCCGCCACGTCTCGAATCCCTTTCAGCCCCGGCACGCGCACCGGCGGCCACGCATGGTCGCCGTCGATCCCAAGCTGACCGGAACCATTCCCGCCCCAGGTCCAGACGCTGCCGTCCGCCTTCAGCAAAACGCCGTGCTTGGCCCCGGCCGCGACCCTGACCGGAATGCCCTGCGCCCAGGCTGTGCAGCCCAACCACAATGCAACCCATGCGGCGCTCAGGACGCTGTTACTTGAGGAGCTCATATTCCACCTTGTCCTCTTCCAGGGAAATCGGCGCCAGTAATCCCGGCTTCCTCCACCCGCCCGATCCGTTATCGACGAAGATCTCCCGGTAAAACACCGGCGTTTTTCCCGCTTTCACGGAAATCCTGTTGGCCTTGATCTTGCCAGTTTTTTCGTGGATGCCAGAGTCGTCGGCCAACGTGCCGGTTTGACCAAACTGCACGATTTCGGAGCCTGCAATCTCAATGATCGAGATCGTGCCCCATGTAATCCCCTGGTTGGTTCCGCCGGTAGCTATGAGAATTTCCGACAGGCCATTGTCGTTGATGTCGGGCAAGGCGCCTATCGCGCGATCGTTACCGCCCTCATAAACAATGTGTGTAACCACTCGGCCATTCTCGATCACGGCAATCCCATTGAGAGCCATGTTGTGGCCGAATGTGCAGTAGGTGTATAAAATTGCTCGCTGGTCGGATTTTGGTTTGGTGAATGAACCCGCGGCAATATCCAGCGCGGAGGGCTTAAACCCGGCGTCGCATTCTGCGTCGCGTTCCCGTTCATGCCACGCCTGGCGGGCCGCGGGCAGAACCGTATCTTTCATCAGCGTCTCTTCCGGGCTGGATAGTTTGCCTGGTTTCAGTGTCAATCTGCCGTCAAAGATCGGCTTCGCGCCTTGAGCGGGAGCACTCGCCGGAACTGCCAGCACGGCTGCAACTAATATCAGAAGTAATCCGATTACGCTGAATGTTGGTGTCGCAGGTCTTGCCACCGAGGTTGTCACTACCTTTCGTTATTGGCAGGCCCATGGTATCTCAGTGCTATCCGGATGGCGATCCCCTACTGCACCGGAAACATCTCTCGACAGGCTGCCACAGCCGAGGCATCCTCCACACCGGAGAACCCGAATCCATTCCACCGATACACCGCCGTCCGCACGCCCGCCGAGTCTGGCTGCAGGACCACAAAGGAATCCCGCCGGTGCAGCGCGCACAGGAGTTCGTCGCGTCCCGGTAGCAGGGCGGCGTCCAGTAAGGGCCACGCCAGCGCGCTCCCGCGCCAGCGAGCCACCAGCCCTTTCGGACCTGCTTCATAGACGTAGGGCCGCAAGCCATCCTCACCGTCGATGGTGGATCGCCGCCGCTCCAGCGTGAACACGTAATCCGGCCCCTGTGGTCCCGCCAGTTTTCCTGTCTGCACCGAGACCAGCGGCATCGCCGCCGAACGCCACGTCCGGACGCCGCCGCGCCAGCCTTCCATGGCATATTGCAGATCGCCATTGCCCTCGGCCGCTCGCCCCCGCAAAGAAACTTCACCCACGGAATCCGGGCCCGGCAGATTCACCGTGCAAGCTTGCAGCGCGTCCGTGGCGCCAGCGTACGCGTCCCGCGAAAGTTGCGGAAACGCGCTGCCCGGCGGCGCGATGGTGGGGATGCCGCCACACCGCAGCACCTTTCCATGCAGCCGGCAATCGGCCATCAGCCCCTGCTTGGCGGCCGGGTATTTCTGATCGAAGAGATGGTTGCCGAGCGAATAGAAGACCGGCCGGCCGGCGACGCATTCCGCGGCTTGCACGACATGGGGATGGTGGCCCACGATCAGGTCCGCGCCATTGCGTACCAGCCACGCGGCGGCTGCCCGCTGCCGGGTATCGGGCCACTCCAGAAGTTCGCTCCCCCAGTGCACGAAGACCACCACCATGTCCGACAGGCTTCGGGCGAGCCGCAACTTCTGACGCAGCGCCGTGCAGGGAATCTCCGTCCGGCTGCCATCCCGGCCCGGCACCGTGGAAACCGCGATCACCCCAAGCGTTCGGCCGCCGGCTGCCACAAATACCGGGGAGTCCTCAAAGGAGAGCACGCCCAGGCCCGCTTGGACCAGCGCCCGCCGGGTGGCGTCCCGGCCCCGCGGGCCCAGGTCCCCCGCATGGTTGTTCGCCGTCCCCACGGCGTGGAAGCCCGCTTTGGCCAGCAGTGGGATCAGCGCCTCGGGAATGTCGAAGCACGGGCTCGCGGAAACTTCCGGCGTGCAGTCCCGGACTTCGCCGACGGCGCCTTCCAGATTCCCGGCCACCCAATCCGCCCGGTGAAACAGATCCGCGAATGGCTCCCACGGAAAGCGCCTGGTTCGCTCGATCTCGTGGCGAACCTGCCGGGAGAGAAGGATGTCTCCGGTGAACAGGAGGCGCGCATCGCCGCCGTCTTCACCCCACGCGCCGCCCGCTGCCAGAAGGCACGGCAGAATCAGAATGGATTTCGCGCGGGACATGACAGTCTGTTCGCCGAGACATAGGGAGCGATCCACGCCGGACGCGGCTGCGAAGGTAGTTTCTTCAGCCAATCCTCGTCGTTGAGCAGCCGGCCAGAGACCAGTTCATAGAAAGAGTAGGCGGCGCCCTTGACGATTTCCCGCCGCCCGTAGTACGGCACCGCATGATCCCATTCCAGCGGACGGCCCACCCCGGCCAGCAGAAATGGCGCGCCTCCCGCGACGTCCGATACATCGGCGATCTTGGGGATCGGGTTCGGCGTGGAGAGCGCCAGGTCCTTGTTGGCGAGGCTCTTGAAGATCAGGAAGTGGTGTTCGGCGACGCGCCCGAAGTACAAGATCTCTTCGTACTCGGCCGCCGTCACCGTCTCGCCTCGCACCTCCTTTTCGGCGATCCCCTGGAAGAGCCGTGCCTTCGCCGCCGTTTCGGAAAGACGGCGGAGCAGCCCTTGCTTCAGCGCTTCGCGCGCCGGCGTTCCGTCCACGGACTCATCCGGCATTACGCCCGTGAGCCGTGTGTCGGCCGAACCCACCAACTCTACCGCCGCCTCAAAGAGTCCCGCAATCCGCTGGAAGGTCCCGGGATCGGGCTCCACATAGCCGCGTGGCGGGCGCATCAGGATCGCCTCGAACCCACCCTCGCCGCATTCGGCCGCCACGCGTTCATTCACCAGCACCGTGGCGTGGCGCAGCGTGGCCCACGATGCCAGACCCGTCTGTAGCCTCTTCGTCCGCCATAACTTCTCGTCCCATGGGCCGTTGGGAGAGGCCACCGAGTCGGCCCACTGTTGCGCCAGGCCATCGATCCATCGATCGTACAAAGTTCGATGACGATCGCCATCCGCATCCTTTCGCGCCGCAAGGTCATCCAGGACCGCGCCGAGTCTCGGGTATTTCGCCATCTCGCCCGCCAGCAGCTCGCGGGCGAAGCGGCTGCCCAGGGCCGCGGCGACATCGAGCGAGGACGGCGTCACCCGTTTTCCCCCGGGACCTTCGATTCGTTCGGGCTCCGCAAGATCCCCGTGGTAGATCGTCGAAAACAGCGTCTCGTTGTCGAATCCCCAGGCAAGCGGAAATAACACGGGCGCTTTCGACGGCCGTTTCACATATCGCGGCGCGGCGGCGGGGCTGGCCGCCCATAATAGCGGCGAGCGCGATCGGGCGATCATGTCCCCGTAGGCGTCGATCCAGCGCAGGGCCGCATCTTTCACCTCGCTGGGCAGTTGCCGTAGTTCGTCCATGTGCTCGTCCATGTGTTCGTCCATGTGCTCGTCGGTGGACCCCTCCGGCAGAGCCGACACGCGGGTAAGGTATCGAAATGCCTGGAAGTACGTCCGTGCGGCCGGTGTGGCAGCGTAATGGCCGCGAGGCTGGAGTTCCGCGTAATCGAAATCGGTCCCCAGCACCGGTGAAGCGTGCCTGCCGTCGGCGCGCGAAATGCGCTGTGCCTCTGGGTTGCCCTCTGTGTTGCCCTCCGGGGCGCTCCCGGGTTTCTCCGCCAGCGCTGCCAGCGCGCCGAATACGCCCGTCCACCGCGATTGCGGCCGCGCCTGGCGCAGAGCACTGTGCGCCCGCCTCACAAAATCCCAGAATGCAGGCATCGCCGTCTGCCGCTCGCGTACGATAAAGATGCCTTCGTAGGCGGCCGCGAACAACTCCCAGAAACTATCCGTCGTGACCATGTAAGGCCGCGTGGGAGCCGACTGATCGACGTTGCCGCACGCGTAGAGCTCGGAATCGTAGAGGGAATACAACTGGTCCGCCTCCTTCAGATCCCGAAACAAACCGCCATGCCGCGTGAGCCGGGACAAATCGTCGTCCGACTCGAAGTACATCCACGCATTGACCACGTCCGCCAACGGAACATCGATCGGAATATAGTTCACCGCGTAGCCCTTGGCACTTCGCGTGATGCCCACGATTCCTCGCCCGTCCGGCACGGACGAAGGCGCCGCCACCAGTGGATATGCCGCGGCCTCGTGCTGGCGGATCGCGCCGCGGTTCAGCAGGATGTCCACGCCTGCCTTGCCTGCTTCCCAATGAATAATGCCGGCGCCGTTTGGCGTGGCGCTGACCGTGCCACCGCAAATCTCGCGTCCCAAAAGCCGCGCGCTTTTTTCCCAGTGATCGCGCGCGTAGCCCGCCGCATGAAAACAGTTCCGGGCGTCTTCCCAGAGCAGAATGTGGCCCGCCGGATGAAACCCTGCCGGCAGGGCCCAGGCCGCTGTAATATTGCTGGGGGGATACTCGTCGTCCAGGGACTTCGTCTTAGTGGCGGCAGGGCCGATCGCCTGGTATTCTTTCTTGCCATCTTCCGTGATCGAGTGAATCGTATAGTTGCCGCCGCTGCCCTTCAACCCGAAGAAGAGCCGGTAGGCCTGGATCTCCCGCGCCGGCGGCTGCCCGGCCTCCACCACGAAGGGCCTCGGGCCGGGCACCAGGCGGCGAATCTCCTGCACCGAACTGTAGATCTGCCGCGCCGTCCATTTGCCACCGGCCGGCTCGATCTTGCAGATGACGTATCGCTGCCCCTGCAACCCCGAAACGAACAAGGCATTTCCTTCGGGGTGCCAGACCAGCGATCGGGCGGTGAAGCCGGCCGGAACGTCCCACGCCTTCGTTGTCTCGTTCTCGTGCGGATTCCATAACAGGATTTCGCGCGCCGCCGAGGCCTGCAAGACCAGAAGCGCCGTCGTCGGCCCGGCCGGAGAAACGTCGGAGTCCACCACGCGCGCCCCGCCGGGCAGCGTAATCTGCCTTGCTTCGGCAGGCGATGACGCGATGCGCAGTTCCGGCTTGTCGAACACCGAAGCGGCAAACGAAATCGGGGCGAGCAGTGGAACCAGCAGCAGGATCGTTGCGGAAGTCTTCATGGCGGATTCGGCTCCCCTACATTCTACGGCGTGTGCCATGGCTCGGGTAGTTTTTCCCACGTCTCATCCCCGGACACACCGATCGTCTGTCCCACAGTTCGTGATATAACTATCACCAAGGTTCATTAGGAGGGCTGTGCAATGGCTGCTGGGACAACGATTACCAACTGGTTTGGCGACCTGGTTTCACACCCGCGCGTCGTGGTGGAGGCCACCTCGGTCGACGACATCGTCAAGATCCTGAAAGACCCGGACCAGTATCCTTCGCCCGTGCGCGCGGTGGGCTCCAACCACTCCACCTCCCCCGTCGGGGTCGCCGAAGGCGGCACCCTGATCAAGATGTCCAGGATGAACCGCATCCTGGAGATCGGCACGGATACGGTTACCGTGCAGGCCGGCGCCATCGCCATCGATGTCGCCCACGAACTGCAAAAACATGGGATGCAGTTCTATGTCAACACGGAAATCGGCAGCCTGTCCGTGGGCAGCGCCGCCTGCGCGGGGACCAAGGACGCGTCCATGCCCGGCGAGTACGGGCAGGTGGGATCGTACATCACGCGTATCAAGATGGTGCTGCCTTCCGGCGAATTGCTCGAAGCCTCCGACGACCAGCCGGAATTGATCCAGAAAGTGCGCTCCTGCTACGGGACCTTCGGCATCGTCTATGAGGCCACCTGCAAGATTCGTCCCATTATCCCCATGGCGGTGCGCCACGAAACCTTCAAGCTCGACGACTTCCTCGCCAAACTCCCCGCGCTAAGAACCTCCGGCGAATCGCTGATGTACTACATGTTCCCGTACGAGGATCTCATCACGGTGGAATTCCGCCGCTACAATCCGGGCGCCACGGGCGAACCAGACCACCACGTCTGGCCGCTGCGCAATTACATGTGGGCCAAGGCGGGGCCGCTGTTCTGCGCGCACACGGAAGCCAACATCTCCAACAAGACGGTGCGCTACAAGGTGATCGACGGGTTCCTCGCGCTCTGGCGCTTCAATCTGGAGAACCTGATACGCAGCCAGAACACGGTGGCCACGGATCAGATCATTCAGTATCCCCCGGTTTCCGATGGCAGCCGCTACACATTCAGCCTGTGGGCCTTCCCCGAGGAGACTTACCCTGCCGTGCTGCCCGAGTACTTCGCGTTCTGCAAACAGTATTATCGGGATGCGGGCTATCGCAACAATATGCTGTACGTGGGGTATCGCATTGTGCGGGACCGCCAGGCTTTGCTCTCCTATTCGTGGGACGGCAATGTGATGACCATCGACCCGGTGTCCACGGCGAACCCCGGCTGGACCACGTTTCTCCCGGCTTATAACCAGTGGTGCAGCGACCACGGCGGCATCCCGCTGCCCAATCAGACTCCCCTGGCGACGCGCGCGCAAATCGAGAAGGCTCTGGGCGGCCGGTGGCAGCAATTCGCCGCGGCGCGCCGCACCTTCGACCCGAACAACCGGCTGTTGAACGATTATTTCCGCGAACTGCTCGGCGAGTAAGCGTGGGACAGACGCTTTCGTCTGTCAACCCGGTGGATCGGAGCGCTTTCCCGATACACAGTGAACTTTTCAACCGGAGAACCAAGTCATGCTATCCACACCGTGGGCACAGCGCAAGAATCAGTACGACTTCGTGATTATC
>OBLT010003041.1_pt1 | contig 10296 bp, 14 predicted proteins | sample 1518721 | NCBI WGS metagenome assembly OBLT01 (sample SAMEA3539307, study PRJEB22396) | soil metagenome | biome: tundra; feature: field; material: soil | place: USA | collected 2010-05 | depth 0.15 m | reverse complement strand
TTGTCGGAGCGGCTTGCATGTTTTTGTTGGATCGTTTCTTTCACGTATGACGTGCGGTTGCGGCTTGATCACTGGGCACAAGAGGGCAGGCCTCTATTTCTTTCGCGCGTGTTTCATGCCCTCGCGATAGAGTCGACCAATACCGTACGCCACCGACAGCAACACTAGAAGAATTAGAAAAGTACGAAAGGTCATCGGATCTGGGAACCAAGGCGTAAGTTTCGCTGGCTTTTGGATGATGAGAAGAAAGACCACGCAGGCAACAACGAGCGACCAACCAAAGACGAGAACCCTGTTCATCGCCTTTCTCATTCCGCGTTTCTCCTCGTTCGCATCACTTGGGGAAGGTAGACGAAATAGCAGTAGAGGCAGCTTCCGTACCAAAACCCCAGCAAAAGAATGACGAACCACAATCGTTTCGCATATGCTGCGGAATCATCGATCCGCACCCAATATCTCCACATTCCAAGCCAGAGAAAACATACCGCGAGCGGTCCGACGATACCAAGAATGCCCCACGGAATCCTCATCCAAAGTGGCACGTTGGCGGTGACGCCCGTACCCAAAAATGCCGGTGTCAAAGCGAGCGCAAGGATCGTCGAGGCAAGGAACAAACTGGATGCCTGGCGAGTAATAAGCCAGTCATCCTTGAACCTGTTCCACAGTCCCGAAGGGCCAATGTTCTCTAGAGCCATAGGATTCGGGGGGCGCATCCGCATGGTCAGCGTGGAAGTGAAAGTCAACGAGATTAAGGCGCTACCCGCTATGCCTAATATGCATCACGTCCCCATCCTGCACGATGTAATCCTTGCCTTCTAATCTCAACGTACCTTTGGCGCGCGCATTTGCTTCCGAACCCGCTTCCAGCAACTGGTCCCAGCGAATCGTCTCCGCTCGAATAAAATGCTTTTCCAAGTCAGAGTGAATCGCCCCGGCGCCATTCTGCGCCCTGGTATTCAGCGGGATCGTCCAGGCGCGGCATTCATCTTCCCCAGCTGTAAAGAAGGAGATCAATCCCAGCAGGTGATAGCTCTTGCGGATCAGGCGTGAAAGCCCGCTGTCGGTCAGTCCGTAGCTGCCGAGAAATTCGGCCGCGTCTTCGTCGCTCATCTCCGCCAGTTCGGCTTCGACTTTGCCGCAGATCGCGCTGGCTCCGGCATTCGGGCGCGCCGCCACTTCGGTTAATTTATATTTTGCTACAGCCTCTTCGAGGTCTTTGCCCAGTTGCGTGCTCTCGCTGATGTTGAGCACATAAAGGATGGGCTTCTCGCTGAGAAACATGAAGCCGCGGATGCGCTTCTTGTCTTCGGGCGTCATCTCCATTTCGCGCAGCGGCTTTTCGGCTTCGATCTGGGCCTTGGCTTTGATCAGAAGCTCGTTTTCTTTTTCGAGTTCAGGCGTCTTCATCTTCTTTAGGTCTTTTTCGAGACGCTCGAGACGCTTTTCGATCTGGCCGAGATCGCTGACCATCAAATCGAATTCGACATTTTTGATGTCGCGCAGCGGATCGATGGGTCCGACGTGCGGAATCTCATCGCTTTCAAACGCGCGCAGAACGTGGATGAGCGCGTCGACCTGACGCAGATGGCCTACATAGGCAGTTTCTTTCAGCGCGTCCTGGCCGATGGCGCCCACGTCCACGTATTCAACCGAGGCGTGGGTCAGTTTTTTGGGGTTATAAAGCGCGGCCAGTTTGTCGAGACGGTCGTCCGGAACTTTGGCGACTCCGATGTGCGCTTCGCGCGGATTGGAAAAGGCCTGCTCGGAAAGATTGACTTTTGTCAGGATGCGAAATAAAGAAGTCTTGCCGACTTGCGGCAGACCGATGATGCCGGTTTTCATGGTTTAGCTCTCAGCTCTCAGTTATCAGTTCTCGGTTCTCAGTTCAGTCAAAAGAATAAATCATTACGCGGCTGCAACGTTATGCGAGGGCATGCTACGCTTCGCAAATGCAGGTCGGCGGAACGAATCGGCGCTGTTGGCTTCTCGTTGGGGTGATGCTGGTCGTCTGTGGCTATGCGTGGTCTCAGACTAGCTTGCGCCTGGTGCCGCACGAGGCGCTCGAAAAGCATTTGAAGTCTTTCTCTGATGACAATGACCGGCGCGAAACGCTCGTCCGAAAATGGCTTGCCGATGCTGGATGCAAGGGCCGTAATCTCTCCGAGCAGGCGGTCGGCGGAAGCCTGCCGCCGAATGTCGTCTGCGTATTGCCCGGCGAGACTCAGGAAATCATCGTCGTGGGCGCGCATACCGACAAAGTCGAGGCGGGCGATGGCGTGGTGGATAATTGGACGGGAGCAACCCTGTTGCCGGCGCTTTTTTACAGCCTTAACGAACAGCCACGCCATCACACCTTTGTTTTTATCGGATTTTCAGGCGAAGAGCAGGGGCTGGTGGGATCGCGATTTTATGCCGATCATCTTCGCTCCGAACAGCGCTCGCACATCGACGCCATGATCAACTTTGACAGCCTGGGGCTTGGTCCAACCGAAGTCTGGGCGGCGCGCGCCGACAAGGCCCTGGTCGATGGATTGAGCTCCGTTGCTGAGGCCAGCAAGCTTCCCCTGACGACGATGAACCCTGAAAACGGCGCCAGCACCGATTCCGAATCGTTCGCCCGCTACCAGATCCCGCGCGTCACGCTGCACTCGGTCACGCCGCTGACTTGGTCGATCCTGCATTCCTCGCGCGATCGGATGGGTGCGATCAAGATCAGCGACTACTACGATAGCTACCGCCTGATTGCGGCATACCTGGCGTATCTGGATGGGCAACTGAAACCAGCCGCCGCGATGAAACCCTAAACACGGTAGCCGCCTCATCAAATTGTCATTCTTACGCAGTCGAAGAACCCCTACTCGGCCCGGGTGCAAGCCGTCATTACACTTCGCTGGCCGAACGCGCGTCACCATACCTGCAGTTTCTTTAGCGTAGGGGTGCTTCGACTCCGCCAAGCCAATCGCCGCGCTCTTGGCTCGGCTCCGCTCAGGATGACAGAATTTGTCGGTGAATCAGAGTGGACGAAACGCTTGCGCCGTCGTATAGACGGCCACCAATCCCAACAGCAGCACGGCCTCCTCGAATTTCTCCGACCAGACATGCAAACGATCGAATTCGCGGCGCAGCGGACTCTCCAGAGGAACGCTGTCGATGACTCCAACTTCAGCCCGGATGACGTGCATTTTGGGAGAGATCGCGAACTGCGAGATCACAGTTAACAACAACATCAGCAGAATTAGAAGGTGTCGCGCTGCTAGCGGACGCAGAGTTCCAGACGATAAGCGGCTGTAGAGCAGCGAGGCGATCAGGAAAACGACTCCCGAAACGATGGCCATATAGTGCAGAAGATCGAGCGAGTGTCCGACGATAGATCCGGCCAAGTGGCGGGTGGGGAGCAGTCCCGGAGAAAACGCAATTGGCGCTTCAACGAAGGCGAGAAAGATAATGCCGCCCACCCAGACGACGAGCGCTAACAACATGAGGAAGCGAAGAAATGACATGGCTTGAATTATAGTGTCCCAACAGTATGTGCCCCAGAGCCTGCCCTGAGTTTGTCGAAGGGTTCGCGCCCATTTTTTGGGGCGCTACCTGGGCTCTTGTTTGAAAGTCGAGCGAGACTCTTCGAACTGGTCCGTTGAAACCTTGATTTCCACAGGCGAACCAGCGCTGTCACTTACTCCTATAGGTGCGACTAATTACCCTCATCATTCCTTATTGTCAGTGTTATTTGCGGAGGGAATCACCCAGGATGCAGCGCTCGTTAACGCCCACGGATGTGAGTTTTGTTGCCTTGCAGTCCGCGGTTTTTTGCGTGCAGTGCGAATTGCTCAGCGAAAATAACACGCCGCGTTGTCTCGCCTGCGGCAGCGCCGCGGTCTTGAGCCTCTCGCGTGTGCTCGGAGGGTCGTTGCGCGGACAGCAAACCGCGCACCTCATCGCCGACGCCGAACTGGACCGACTGGTGCGGTCGCTGCTCTATACCGTCCCACAGGCGGCGGAGGCTGAAGAAAATCAGTACGAATACGGGATGGGCGAGGCTCGTCTAGGCGATCAAGTAGAGTTCCCGGCGGCGGCGAGTTTCTCCTCGCACCATCGCATGCGGCCCAGGCATCATGGGCCCAATCCGGCAGCGCATCCGCTGATCCGTTTGAACGAAATCAATGCGGGAGAAATCGATCTCGAGCCCGGCATCAGCATCATTGCGGAAAAAGCTCAGAGCCTGACGGGCGCGACTGGAGCAGCGATCGCGCTACGCCGAGGTAACGAAATAGTCTGCCGGGCACGCACCGGACGCACCGCTCCCGATATCGGAGTGCGCTTGCAGACCGATAGCGGCTTGTCGGCGGAATGTGTACGCACCGGCGAAGTGCTGCTCTGCGACGATGCCGAGTCGAATCCGCGGGTTGATTGGGCCACGTGCCGGGGAATGGGCGTGCGCTCGATCCTGGTCGCTCCGCTGCGCCACTACCGGAGGACGCTGGGCGTTTTCGAGGTGCTGTCGTCGACGCCTCACGCCTTCGATGACAGCGATGTGGCAACCATGCAATTCCTCTCCGGAATGATGGTGGCGACGATCTCGCGACTTTCCAGTTTGCAGCCTGCGCCGCCGGTGGCTTCGGGCGAGTAGACTGGTTCGCAAAGTACTGCCTGCCGTCAGCATTGGACTTCGATGAAGTATGTTTTGTGGATCGCCCTAATCGCGGCGATAGGCGTAGCGGGCTGGGCGATCATCGAGCCCGAAATCACCAACATCATATTTCAGGATGAACTCAAAGATTCGGCGGCGCAGCTCGGCTGGCACACTGGCGCGACGCCGCCCAACTCGGACGAGGATCTGCGCAACATCGTCATTCGTAAAGCGTCCAAACATGATATCCCTCTCGTCCCCAAACAAGTGACGGTGAAGCGCAGCGGGACCGGCGCCTATACGACATGGTTCATCGCGGTTGACTACACGGTGCCAGTGAATCTGGTGGTGTATTCCTTCGATTTGCACTTCAATCCTACGAGCAAGGGCGGGAAGTTCTGAGTCTAACTGAGAACTGAGAACCGGGAACTGAGAACTAACTACACCGGTACCGGAACGCTCTCCACGATCTCGCGCAGCACTTGTTCGGCCTGCTCGGATTTCTTCAGCGTGGAGGTGTAGAGCGAACTTACCACGACACGATGGGCGAAGACGGAGACGACCAGGGGCTTGAAGTCTTCGGGCGTGCAGTAATCGCGGCCTTCCAAGAAAGCCATGGCCTGGGCGGCGCGATAGAGCATCTGCGAGCCGCGCGGAGAGACTCCGAGCGATAGGTACTCGGACTCGCGCGTTCGGGTGACGATATTCAACAGGTAGGTGATGAGCGATTCATCGACGTGAACCTGGGCGACGGCTTGCTGGATTTCTACCACGTCAGCGGCGTTGAGCACGGGACGCAGGTTTTCGAGTTGCGCGACTCCGGCCTCGGCGCGCAGGATCTCGCGCTCGGCGTTGCCTTCGGGATATCCCATGCGAACCCGCATCAGGAAACGATCGAGTTGCGACTCGGGCAAGGGATAGGTGCCGTGGTGCTCAATGGGATTCTGCGTGGCGAGAACGAGGAACGGTTGGGGCAGCGGATAAGAGTGGGCGTCGATGGTGACTTGGCCTTCGTTCATCGCCTCGAGCAGGGCGGATTGCGTCTTCGGAGTGGTGCGGTTGATTTCGTCGGCTAACAGGACGTTGGCGAAGACCGGTCCGCGCTTGAATTCGAATTTCTGCTCGATGGCAGAGTAGATCGAGATGCCCAGCACGTCGGAGGGCAACATGTCGCTGGTGAACTGGATGCGCTGAAAGGTGCAGTCGATGGCGCGGGCGAGGGCCTGGCCGAGCGTGGTCTTGCCGACTCCGGGGACGCCTTCGATCAGCAGATGGCCTTTGGCGAAAATGGAAACCAGGGCGAGGCGGAGGACGTCGTCTTTGCCGCGGATGACGCGGCGCAAGCTGTTCTCGAGTTCCGCCGCGCGGCGGGCCGTTGCTACCAGAGTCTCGGGAGCCATTGGTGCTGATTTTACTATGTTGGTCGGGCCCCTGACGGTTACCTATGTCACCCGAGCAGTTCTCGCTGAAACCTACCTGATTACCACGCGGTTCTTGCTTGGAGATCTGTGGTCCAAAATCAAACCGATCAACAGCCCTAAGACAGAGGTCTGTAAACCGGTTGCTAGAATCAGTACCAAATCAAAGAACGTCGCCGAGTTGAGCATCGGATACGAAATTCTGTCACCCGGAAAAACCCTGGAAGTTGCCCAAGAGGCCGCCCAAAATCCCAGTCGGTCTACCGACATGAGTATCCTGATAATCATAGGGCGCAAGATTTCGAAAAAAGGAAACAACACGACGAGAACGGTCGCTGCGACGCTTCCAGCCAGTCCAGCCCATAGAGTCCGTCGCTGATGTCTCTCGATTTTCAAGTGTGCAGTCTTACTGGCGTCATGCCTGACTGGGTTGAATTTCGCCGAGCTTGCGTTCGCGAAGGTAGAGCAGCAACGGCAGGCCAAGAGAGACGCCGACGGTAAGAACCGCGATCAGGGGCAGCCAGCGAAGAAATCCTTCCAGATGTTCGCTACGGGCAAACACGAGAAGCGCAATTGCGGAGACCAGCACATCCATGCCAAAAAACGCTCCGATGCGATTGGCAAAGAGTTGCTCGACAAACAGCCTCATATTGAGGCCGTTCGCGATCACCCAGGGCACGAACTGCCAGTAGGGCAAGACAATGCCGAGAACGCAGAGGATGAGATACATCGCCTTGCGGTTCATAAGTCTCCTCGCAGTTGGCCGCCCGATTCAAGATCTCGATCAAAATCTAATGAGAACTTAGTTGACCGAATTCAGCCGGTCTTCCGGTTAGCCGCTCGATTCGTTTCGCGGTTGGAGGATGGGTGGAGAATAGGCTGCCGAAGCTCATTCCCCCTAAGAAGGGCGCGATGATGAACAAATGCGCCGTGGACGGACTCGCAACCAATGGTAAGCGGCGCGAGTAGTTTTCGATCTTCGACAAGGCGCTCGCCAAGGCATATGGATTTCCGGTCCAATGAGCTCCGGTGTCGTCGGCTCCATATTCGCGGGAGCGGGAGACGGCTAACTGGATCAGCATGGCCGCGAATGGGGCGAGAAAAATCATGGCGATGGCTGCGATGCCTCCGCCTCCGCCGCGCTCTTCGCGTTCGCCACGCATGCCGCCGAAGATCATTCCCCACTTGGCGATCGACGCAAGCCAGGTGATCGCTCCCGCTAAAGTCGCGGCGATCGAACTGATCAGGATGTCGCGATTGCGCACGTGTCCGAGTTCATGGGCGAGCACGCCTTCCAGTTCATCGTCGGTGAGCAATCCGAGGATGCCTTGAGTAACGGCTACAGAGGCGTGATTTGGATTGCGTCCGGTGGCGAAGGCGTTGGGCGAGTCGCTAGGGATGACGTAAACCTTGGGCATCGGCAGGCCGACTTTTTGCGACAGGCGCTCGACGATGTTGTAGACGCGCGGGAGCTCTTCGCCGGTTACGGGTTGCGCGCGATAGGTGGCCAAGGCGATCTTGTCGGAGAAAAAGTAGGCGATGAAGTTCATGATCGCAGCTCCGGCGAGCGCTAGAAACATGCCGTTCTGGCCACCGAAAGCGCGGCCCGCGAGCATGAGCAGCAGCGTCATGACAGTCAGCAGGAGAGTAGTTTTGAATAAGTTGCTCATATAGGTTTGGATTGAGACATAGTATTCGATGCTGTGCTTTCTCCCTCGGCTCAAGTGGTGGAATCGGGCGAAGACCCCTCTCGTGGTGGTCTTTAAGAATCAAAGACTTAGCGCCGGATGAACGCCAGGTCTTTGAGGAATAAGGAGTTAGCTGTAAAGTATTTATAAATCAGCGAGTTAGCCTAGATTTCTGGTTTGTTTCTGCATTGATTTTCCGGCTAAGTATTTGAGGAGTAAATACTTTAGGTGCCAATCATCCGACATTGTGCAAAACCTCGCTGCGTTGCCTACGTATGCCGCACCCAGGTTAGCGCCCGAAAAACGGACGCGAACCTGGGGAACAGACCGCTCTCTTAATGTCACCCAGTTAGCCCTGGCGCTTCAGCGCTCGTTCTAGCGTCTGGTCGAGGGCGGCTTTGGCTTTTTCGTAATCCGCAGGGGTGATCTTGCCTTGCTTCTTTTCAACTTCGAGTTGGAAGAGCTCTTCTTTTAGTGCTTCGAGCAGCATGGATGGCTTGGCCGCAGGAGCGCCCGCTGCAAATGTCGAAGGCGTTAGGAGATGCGTGCTGCCTGAACTGGAGGTTGGGACCGTCTTCACGACCGGCGTTGCGCCCACGCTGGCCGGAGGTTGCCGTTTTGTGACCACCCAACCACCGATCGCGAGCAGAACGGCGAATCCGAAAAGGATCGGCCAGCGATATTTCTGCAGTGCGTCGGGAGCGTCGATAGGGACACCCAGTCCTCCACCGGGGCGATTATCTTGCGCTTGCGATTGGGGCTGTCGCTGCTGGGCCGCGCCCGACGCGGTTTCTCCCGGCGCCTCATTGATCGTTCCTGTGCCCTGTAGCGTAAAGGCTAGCGGCTGGCCGGGCTTGGTCTGTTGCGCCACTTCTACAACGCTGTCGCCCTGGTTCGGGTCCTGCATGTTCTGAAAGCTCGCCCCATTCGCGGCCTTGAACTGCATCGTCTTTGGAATCACGATGACCAAATGCTGGGCCGAATAGAGCGGCTTGGGATCGAACGTGAGCTCGCCTTTATAAGGCAGAGTGAATTCCAACTGGAATTGCGTCTCTCCCGGACGGAGCGGGAAGTTGATGGCGTAGCGATTCTTTTCGGCCTGGGGAACAAAGTCGGCGGCGATGGGCTGTCCATTGGGAGCGCGGGCCTGGATCTGTTCAACTTTTGCGCCCGCGGGCACATAGAACTCGAAGTTGTGATCGTTCATCTGCGTCTTCGGGGGAGAAGACGTGTTGTTGACGACGAACAGACGCACGCCCTGCATGGTTCCTCCGTCGGCCTGGAAGCGAATGACGTCGGCGGTCACGCTCAGGTCGGCAACCTTGGGCGCGACGTCGTAGACCTTTACCTCGGCGGTGTTGGTGCCGGGAGGAGCCATCTGGTGATAGTTCACTCCCTGATGAACGGCGCGGATCAGATGCGGCCCAGGCACCGTGATCTTGAAGCTGAATTTGCCGGCGCTGTCAGCCTTGGTGGTGCCGCCGACATCCATGCCGTTGGCCAGGTTAATGAGGAGGACTTCGTCTCCGGCAGCGGGCTTGTTGGTGGTGCCGTTGGTGACGGTGCCGGTCAGGGTCTGGGCGGCGGCCAAAGACGCCAAGATAAATAGCACCACAATCTGGCCTGCGGACATTGCAAGTTTGTTCAAAACGGCTCCTTCTTTGTTAGAGACAGCCCTCAAGCCACGGATATACGGTGACAGAGATTAGTTTATCGGATGGCTCGGCTCTGGATGCCGTCCCGGTGAACTGAAAAGCGATGTAGATATTCTTCTCACTACAAAACCAGGGTGCGTCCTCCTGCGCGATCTTAACAAGATCGTCCCACACGTCCACGGATTTCTTGATATCGACGCAACACATTTGTCGAAAGACGTTGTTTCTCGAACGAAGTAAACCTTCGACTTCCTTGCGGGTCATCCCGGGTTTAAAAACCTCCGAGTATGAACGAAGAGTTGCTTGATAGGCTATGTTGCGTTTCTCTCGCGACCGCTTTTCATGCATGTTGTTTATTGCGATCGCGACAAGGCCGATAACCGCTGCCAGTGCTGCTAATCGCCAGATGGGTGGCGCGATCCGCATTGCATTCTACAGTGGCTGTGTTCGGCCGTTTTTCTCGTCGTCCAAAGCGCGCTGGATGGCCGAGTCGAGGCGTCCGACCGCAAGATCCGATTGGATGCGAGTGTCGCGCTTGATCTCAAAACGGACCAACTGCGCTCCGGAAAGATCGTATTGCGACAGGTCGGCTCGGTCGACAAACGCCGCCGCGACGCGGTCGCTTTTAAAGGCCGGGATTTTCTTTTTCGAGGGCATCAATCTCCTTGCTATTGCTTTCGAGCATCTCTGATGGGCACCGGATAGTCTCCACTATGCGAGGAGTTCCTCAGGTATTGTTTGCCTGCGGACTTTGATTTTGCTTTCGCTCTTGCGGGCTTGCGCGAGATCGTAGGCGAGCTGCATCCGCAGCCAAGTTTCGGGCGTGCTGCCGAAGGCCTTCGAGAGGCGGATGGCCATCTCGGGGCTGATGCCCGACTTGCCGTGAATGACGTTGTTGAGCGTTTGCC
>OBLT010003039.1_pt1 | contig 10302 bp, 6 predicted proteins | sample 1518721 | NCBI WGS metagenome assembly OBLT01 (sample SAMEA3539307, study PRJEB22396) | soil metagenome | biome: tundra; feature: field; material: soil | place: USA | collected 2010-05 | depth 0.15 m | reverse complement strand
AACTACAATGATGTCGTAATGTTTTGGATAAATGAACATCAATATCTTGTTATACCATATTTTCGGATTAACATGCTGTCGCCAGAATGGTTATGAGTAGTAATTATTTGATTATTAGACAGATGTTCGCATAGTTTATAAATGTGCTCGATTTCGTCACCATCTGTGATTCCGTTAGCGATTTCCGCGACTGTGAACGCTTTGTTAGACTGTTTGGAGAGGAATTCCAAGATTTTGCATTGGATTTGAATGACTTTACCGGCGGCTTTTTTGCCGGCTTCCACACCTGGTTGGTGGTATGCGTTGATGTTGACGAGTGAGGCATAAAACCCCACAGCCCGCTCAAAAAGGGCGATTAACATTCCGACGCGAAATGGAGAGACTTCGTTCACGGTGATGGTGACTGATTCCCGGCCATTTTCGGCCAATGCTTGACGGGTTCCCAAGTAGAACCCATGCAAGAAATCTCCGCTGCTCACCTCGGGTTCGACCATGAAAGCATGACCACCTCCGTCCTTTAAGACCTCAATGAAGGTGACAAAGAAGTTGTTTAACCCGTCTCTCAATTGTTGAACGTAAGAATGCTGATCCGTCGCTCCCTTGTTTCCAAGAACGACGATACCCTGATTAACAACATTTCCTTCCAAGTCATGCTCTTTTCCGAGCGACTCCATTACCAATTGTTGAAGATACTTTGAAAACAGCTCTAATCGGTCTTTGTAAGGCAAAATAACCATGTTCTTCGCTCCTTTACCGTTACCGGACTCATACCAAGCCAGTGAGAGCATTGAAGCGGGATTTGTTTTGATGTTTTTTGTTCGCGTCACTTTATCACATTCACAAGCTCCTAATAATAAATTTGTTATATCAATTCCTTGCAGCATCGCCGGAAGCAATCCTACAGCCGATAGCACACTCGTTCTGCCGCCCACCCAATCCCACATCGGAAAGCGGGTGATCCACTTGTTGGCGACCGCGAGCTTGTCAAGCTCGCTGCCTTGCATGGTAATGGCTACGGCGTGCTGGCCAAAATCAAGTCCAGCCCGTTTGAAGGCATCTTGAGCCACCAACATTCCGTTGCGCGTCTCTTTTGTGCCGCCGGATTTGGAAATAACGATGCAGAGTGTTCGATTCAAATCCGCGCCGATGGTCGCCAGAACGCGATCCATGCCGTCGGGATCTGTGTTGTCGAAAAAAAACGGTTTCAATTTGTCGGTTCTGGGGTCGCCCAAGGCGTGGGCGACGAATTGCGGCCCCAGCGCCGAGCCGCCGATGCCGATGAGCAGATAATTCTTGAAGCTGCCAGCCGCCCCGCGGATTTCGCCAGCGTGGATTTTTGCGGCAAAATCCTTGATTCGGGAAACGGTTTCCTCGATTTCTTTGCGGATTTCCGGCGTTGGCGCAAGGGAGGGATTCCGTAACCAATAATGGCCCACCATGCGGTTTTCATCAGGATTGGCAATGGCTCCAGCCTCCAGCGCCGCCATGTCGGCGAACGCCTTTTGCATTCTCGGTTCCATCGCCGCGAAGAACGCGTCGTCCACGTTCATCCGGCTTAAGTCCACGGCCAGACCGAGCGCGGGAAACTCCGTGTTGTATTTCTGAAACCGGTTCCACCATTCCTGTTTTGAGTAATTCATAAATTTTGAAACTCCGTCGAATAATCGCGACACCGAATCAAAGCAAGAAAATAGCACAACGGCCTTTCGCCAGAAAGGCGCAAAATCGCCGGAGGATGGATTTGTTGAAGCCCCGGAAGAGGGGTTGCGGCAGATTATTTGACCGGCAGCAAAACGCGAATGATTGTTCCGCGCCCGATTTTGGATTTGATGCGAACGCTGCCGCGATGCGTCTCAACAATGCGGCCAACGATGGCCAGCCCAAGCCCCGTGCCCCTGGCTTTCGTCGTGCTCAAGACCGCCGTGAACGCCCGGCGCTGCAATTCCTCGCTCATGCCCTTGCCGGTGTCCTTGAATTCCACCGCTAGGTGCGTCGGCCGTTCGCTTGCGCGCGGCTGACGAACGGCACGGGAACTGATGGTCAGCGCGCCGCCATCGTGCATCGCCTCGGCGGCGTTGAGGATCAAATTCAAAAACGCCTGCTCTAGTTGCGGCGCGTCGCCCATCACGGACGGCAAGTCCGGCTGCAATTCGCGGACCAGCCGGATGTTCTGGTTGGCCAGCTTGTGGCGCACCAGCAATCCAAGTTCATCAATCAGTTCGTTCAGATTCACCGGCGCAAATTTCGGCTCCGTCGTGCGCGCGAAGTCGAGAATCTGCTCCACAATCTTGTTCAGGTGCTCGATTTTCGAGTCAATGATCCGGGCATCCTTCGCGCGCGGATCGCCGTCGGGAAATTTCAAATCCAGCGAGTGATACAGCAGCTTCATCACCGTGAGCGGATTGCGGATTTCGTGCGCGACTTCGGCGGCGAGCAGGCCGAGCGCGGAAAGCTTTTCATTCTGGCGCAACTGCTCCTCCACATCCACGACGCGCTCGTAAAGCCGCGCCTTCTCAATCGCAATCGCGGACAATTCCGCCAGCGAACCCAGGATGCGGATTTCCTCGTTGGAAAAATTGTATGGCTTCCCGGTATAGACATTCAACGTGCCGATGACCTGGCCGGAAAAAAGCAGCGGCACGCTCAACAGCGAAATCAATCCTTCACGCCGCGCCAGCTCGACGTTTTGATAATGGCTGGAGGTCTGGACGTTTTCCAACTGCATCGGCTTTTTGCGGCGTGCCACGACACCAAGAAAGCTTTCCTCGACGCTCAACCGCGGCTTTTTCAGATAAGCCTCGCCCGCGCCGTGGCTGGCGCGCAAATCGAGCCACTCGCGGCTTTCATCTAGCATCATCAGTGAACACATCCGCGCGCGCATCAGCACGCACGCCTCGCGCGTGATGGCACGCAACGCCTCGTCCAGATTCAACGTCGAATTGATCGTCCTACTCACGCTCGCCAGCGACTCGAACAATCCCGCTTTCAACCGTAATTGCTCGTAAAGCCACGTGTTGTGAATCACCTTCGCCGCCTGCACCGCCAGTTCTTGGAGCAATTCCTGGTCGTCCGCGCTGAACGCGTCCGCCCGGTCCGAATCCATGTTCAGCACGCCGCGAATTTCGCCGCCGACCTCGAGCGGCACGGCCAGTTCCGACAGCACGCCGCGACGCGCCGCGACGTAGCGCGGGTCCTGCCTCACGTTGCCCACGCGCGCGGGCTTGCCGGTGCGCACGACCCAGCCGGTGATGCCCTCGCCGACGCGCAACTTCAATTTCGTCGCCGCGGACGGCAGGTTGTGCGACGCGTGAATCTCCAGAAGCCCCGTCGTGGGATTGATGAGAACGACCGAGCCTGACGACGCCCCCATGAGCCGCACCGCCTCGCTCACGATCAATTGCAGCGCCTCCTGCGGCTCCAGCGTCGAGTGGATGACGTTGCCCACCTGGTAGAGCAACTTCAATCGCTCGTGCCGCAAAGCCAGTTTTGAAATTTCGTCGTTCACAATTTCATCTCACTCTCGCCGTCAGCCACAATCCGGTTCCGGCGAAAACCATGTTGGGCAGCCACGCCGCCAGCCACGGGGGCAGATAACCGCCGGAGCCGAACGCGAGACTGAATTGCTGGACCACAAAAAATCCGAAGCAGATGAAAATGCTGCCCGCCACGCCGAAAAACAAATTGCGCCGCCCCGACGCCGCGCCGAACGGGATGGCGATGAGCACCACCACCAGGCACGTCCACGGCGCGGCCAATCGTCCGTCAAACATGGTCCGCCACCGGCTTGCCTTGTCGGGTGTCAATTCGGGATGCGCCCGCAAATAGCCCAAAAGCTCCGCCAGCGGGATGTTCAATTTGCGCGGATTAAGCCCCTCGTATTTGCTGAACCGGATGTCGCGCTCGATGTCCTTGGGCGTTTCCTGGAATTGCGGCATCGCCAGCACATTGACGTTCGTTGCATACACGGGAACCTCCAGCACGGTTGGGTTGGCTTGCCGGTTCTCCTTCGCGTTATAAAACGTCCACACGCCGTTCGTGTAGCTCGCGCGTTCCGCCGTCACTTCCCGCCACGAACCATCCGGCAGAAACCAGCCGACGTTCGGGCCGGTCATCTCGGCGGCTTTTGCGTGATATTCCGTGTAATACCACATGCGGCGCGCGCGCGCGTTGAAATATTTGGCGCGCTGCTCTTTTGGCATCGCGGGATCATCCGGATTGCGGACATACCGATGGTAAACCCGGTCCGCCCAGGCCGCGCTGCGCGGCACCAGCGATTCATTCAAAGCAAACAATATGGCGCTAGCGGCCAGGCTCACGGCAAAATACGGCGCGCAAATCCGCCACAGGCTGACGCCCGCCGCGCGCATGGCGGTGATTTCATTGTGGCGCGCGTGATTCGTGAGCGTGTAAAGCAGCGCCAGCAGCAGCGCCACCGGCAGAATCGTCACCAGAAATTCCGGCGTCTTCGCAATGGAATAGCCGACGACATCCAGCAGATGAAGCTTCTGCCTCTGCAAGTCGTCCAGTTCCGTGAACAGGTCGTAGGAAATCCAGAAAATCAGGAAGCCGCCGAGGCAATAAGCCATCGGCGTGAGCAGTTCGCGGAACAGATACCGGTCGAGCAGCCGCATGACGCGCAGGGTATTCGGCGCGGCGGCAGCGGGGCAAGTTTTGTCGCTCATTCAAATTCCACGGAGATTGACAACCGGGGCGCCGTGGAACCGCGTCCGGTTGCCATCGCCAATGGGTGCCACGGTGTTATTGTTAATTGCCATGCTGCCGCATTTCAGTTTTTAATTGTGCATGGAGAATTTGTTTGTTATTTCCCGGTTGGGCTTGTGAAAAAATCATCCCTTCGCACAGCCGGGAAAAAGTTGTTATTCGGCGCGCTACTTTTCCTGGTCGGATTTGCCTCTCATTCCACAAAAGCCGCCGGCGTGACAATTATCACGCATGGCTATGAATCAGACACGTCCTATCCGGCTTGGGTTACTGCAATGGCTGACCAGATTCCAATGTATTTTCATGCGCGTTTCCCCGGGATAGATGCCAATTTTACAACTTACAGACTAGTCATTACACATAGCGGCGGCAGCTATTACTTTTTTTCGACCCGCACCAATGGCAGTTCACCATTTTCAACTGGCGCTGGCGAAATTGTCATTGAACTTGATTGGAGCAGTTTATCGGGAGACCTTTCAGATGCCTATGCCAGCACCTATGGCGTTGGATGGGCGGTCAGCCAAGTATTGATGCTGACGAACGCGATCGCAGAACTCAACGGCCATGCGCTCACCGAATTCCCGATTCATTTGATTGGACACAGTCGCGGCGGTTCTCTGGCGGCGCACATCAGCTATGTGCTGGGCACAAACGGCGTCTGGGTGGACCAAGTTACCACGCTTGATCCCTACCCATTTAACAACGATGGGGATTCCAATCCAGTTTCGTATAATGATGCGTCTGCTGATAAGACATACGTCAACGTTCTTTTCGCCGACAATTACTGGCAGGATTTAGGTGCCGGTTATCTGTTTGGCGATCCCGATGGCGAGCCTGTGGCCGGCGCCTATGTTCGTCAATTGGCCGATTTGGTCGGCGGCTACAATGACGTTGCTTTTTTTAGCACATATCATTCCAATGTCCATCTTTGGTATCACGGCACCATTGATTTTGACGCGGTTGCCAGCGACCGAACTGCTTCTGTCACCGGCACCGAGAGACAAAATTGGTGGGTGCCTTATGAAGATTTCGGTGTCATCGCCGGGTTTTATTACAGCCTCATTGGCGGTGGCGACCGTTTAAGCACGGACCGGCCACTTGGCTTTCCAACTGATCCTGCAATTCGCGATGGCTACAATCAGAATTGGGATCTAGGCGCAGGCACGAGCGCAAATCGCACCGCGCTTCCATCCAACAACGGAACATGGCCGAATATCATCAAATTCAACATCACTGGAACAAACGCGGTCGTGGCGGGCAATTTGATTTCCACAACCTTGAATTATCAATATGCCGGCGCCTCCAATTTGACGCTTCAAATTTATTACGACAGCGATTTCAATCCTTTTAACTCAAACAGCGTTTTGATCGTTCAACTGCAGCCGCCGGCCACGGGCGCGGAGTTCGTGTCTTATTATTCAAATCTTGGTTTGACCACGACGAACGCGCCGCCCGGCGTTTATGCCATTTACGGAAAAATCTCGGATGGCGCGCATGCCCGTTATCTCTACGCGCCGCAACGGGTTCAAATCATTCCCAGCCAACAGCCGCCGGTTTTGGACATCGCCAAACTGAACGGCTCGCAATTCCGTATCGGCGTCAACGGCGTTTCCGGCCAGACGATTGCGCTGCAAGTTTCCACCAATCTTCAAAACTGGCTGCCAGTGGCAACCAATACGCTGGCGGGCAGCCGCTGGAATTATACGAACAGCCTGCCGGCGAGCCGGCAGTTTTATCGCGCATTGATCCCGCCGTGATTTTCAAAAATTGAAACGCGTCAATTTCCCGCCGGCGGCGTGTTGGTGGGACTGAAGAAACTGCCGACGCCGGGAATGAAACCCTCGAAGGTGCGTATGGGATGTAGCGGGAACAGCAGGAGCTTTGAGACGTCATGCACCGGTTCCTTTTTCGGATTATTCAGCGTGCCGGTCACCTGGTATTCAAACAATTTGCCCACCGGCCACAGGAACGGGCTGATGAATGGGCCGACGCCCCAAAGGTTGTGCAGCAAATTCGCGGTGACGCGCGCGTTCACGTTTTCCCGCAAATCCACCGTGCCAACGTAGTCCAGGCGCGTCATGGCGGTGTTGATTACCAGCGGATTTGAAAAAATCACGCCGTTGGTGATGGTGAAAGCCGCGGACGCTTCCTTGGCGCGGCTGTTGCCCAATCCCGGCGAGACGGTGTTCAAAACCGGCGACAAGAGGCCGAACAACGGAATGTCCCAGATCAATCCGTCGCGCAGCCGCGCATGGCCGAAACCATCCAGTGTCCGCCAGTCCCGCGAGTCCGCGCGCGTCACGTCAATCCGCCCGGACAGCGCGCCTTCGAGCCGGTTGGTGGGCGACGACAAATCCGCCGCCAGCGCGTGCAGGTTGATGTTCGTGACGGCCGCGGTGAATTGATAATCCGCGCCCTCGTGCGGCACGCGGAAATCGAAGTTGGCAAAGCCGCTGCCGCTGCCGCCGTAAAGTTCCGCCGCGATATTCGTCAAAACCAGCGTCTGGCCCAGCCAGTGGATCGTGCCCGTCACGCGCGTCGCGCGGAGCTTGAGGCATTGGAATGGCACGCCGCCCACGACATCGAAACGCAGGTCCGCGTCGTCCACGTCGTGGCCGCCATTCACGTCGTGCAGCGGCACGCAGCCTTCCACCAGCACCGTCGGCGGCTGGAGAAAATGATACGGCTCCATGATGCGGGCGGTTTTCGGGCCGATGGCCTGCACGACGGCCTGCGGATCCGCGGTGCTGTATCCGTTTTTGAAGGAAATCAGCCGTCGGTTGAAGTCCAGCGCAATCAGGCCGGCGGTCATCGTCTGCGCGCCGCGCCACAGGCACGCGTCGGAAAATTCCAGCACGCGGTTGGTGTAGGAAAATGCGCCCGTAACGCTGTCCATGGACTCGCCACGGACGGTGAAATTCGTCAGCGCCACGCGCCCGGTCGCGCCGATGCCGTCGTAATCATACAAACGCCCCCCCACATCCGCGTCCAGCCGCACCGGCTCTGTGAAATGTGCAATCTCAAACCCGCGCACGGCGTTGCTTGCCGTCAAAAACGGCCGGATGGCTGCGGGATCGAACGCGCCGCGCACGCGCCAATGGTAATCTTTCGTGGCGTCGTCCTCGCTGCCGGAGATTTCCAGCCGCGTCCGGGATTGCGCGAGCATGACGGCGGGCAACTGCCAGACGAGGTTCGAGTAGGTAAATTGCGCCGCTGCGGAATCAATGTTCGCCCCGAACGCCGCGCCGTTCGTGAAAGCCAGTTCGCCGTTCAATCGGATCGTTGGCTGCACTTCGCCGTGCCAGTCGGGCTGGCGGTTCGTCCACGCGGGCAAAATCAGCGAGCCGCCGGCGCGCAACGATGGCGGTTCCGTCCATGAAAATTCCGCGAGCCGTTCGCGCGTCTTGTCCGTCAGCAACGCCGCGACCGCGTGAAGGTCAAAGTGCGAGGCGTTGGTGAACCCAAATTCGCGCGTGTCCACGTTCAGCCAGGCCCGGCCATCAAGCTGCCCGCCGCCGAGCCGGGCGGACAGATTGGTGAGCGCCAGTTCCGGCGCGCGCCAGGAACCGCCGCACGAAATCGAATCCGCGTTCAACTTGTCGGATTTCAACTGTGCGAACCGCGCCGTCCAGACCAGCCGATACGGTTGCAAGTTGGTCCACCACGACCACGCGGCGACGTAATTCGTCGGGGCGTCCGTCGGCGCGGTCAGGTTCGCGGCGGCGTCCACGTCGCGCACCGTCCACCCCGGCGTCCACGCGCCCTCCCGCGCGGAGAATTTGGTCACCGCCAGTTCCGGCGAATGCCAGACGCCATCGCATTCGACCAGGTCGGCGCTGGCGCTTCCCGCCCGCAATTCCGCGGCCCGCGCCGTCCACGTGATTCGGAACGGCTGCAAATTGGTCCAGAGACCCGGCGGCGCGTTGGAATTGGCCGGGGCATCGGCGGGCGCGGTGAGCCGGGCGGTGAACTGAAAACCGCGCGCGCCGGCCCACGGCGATTGAACGGCGGGCGCGGTGACGGCGAGGCGGACGTTGAACGAATGGATGTCGCGCGCGTCGCCACTGAAATTAAGATTCAATTGCGGCGCGCCGGTAAAGTGGATTTTGCCGAGCGCGTCGGAAAATTTTTGCAGTTGCGCCCGCGCCGCAGCCGTGTTGCCGGTGTTGGCGCCGCGAAAAATCGCCCAGTTGCGGATTTCCGGCGCATGGGCGATGTCGCCGGACAGGGCGAGTTGCACGCCCGCGAAACCGGCCTTGAAATTATCGAGCGACCACGTGTCGTCCGCCTGCAAACGCACTTCGGTCTGGATGTTGTCGAGCTTGAGGGCGTTCGTCGGCGAGAGCGGCAGGACGAACCGGCCCTGGTTCAGCACGAGGCCGTCAATCTGGAGCCGCCCGTGCAGCGCCGCCGCGTCGTCCAGTTCCAACCGGACTTCCTGGGCGGAAAGCGCCGGGCTTTCGGGCGCGGTGGTGTGGCCCGCGCGGACGTTGTCCGCGATCAGCCCGCGAAGGAGGCTGAAGCGCAACCGGGCAAATTCCAGTTCGACGCCGCGGGCGCGCAGGGTTTCCACCAGCCGCCGCTGCAAAAAATCCGGCACCCCGACGCGATCCAACCAGATGAAGGCGCAGATCAGCGCAACCACCGCGACCATCGCGGCGCGACGACACCAGCGGAAGCCCACGCGGCATTTGCGCCAGAATCCGGGTTGCATATCACGGCACGTTCAACGGAATGGTGAGATAACTCGAGGCGAGTTGGTAAAGCGCCGGCGGAAGAACAAATCCCCAGCGCTCGCCGTCGAGCGTGACGCCGGCCAGCGCGGTTTGCCTTTGCCGGTATTCGGCACCGAAGTCCACCGCATCTTTTTCGCCGCTCTTAAGCTCAAGGGTGATTTGCAGACTGTTCGTGTAAATGCCAATTTCCGGCCCGGCGAAGTTGTGCGCGACCCAGCCGACGGCAACGAGTTGGTGGAACATCTCGACGGTCTGCTCGATGTTTTTGTCTTCGATGAAACCCTGCGAGCCGGCGGCCAGCGACCATTTGCCCGGACCGTTGTGGGCGATCTGGCGGGTCTTGCCGTCTTGATGAATCGTGATTTGCGCCACGTCTTCCACTCTGAAATTCCAGATGCGCCGGTCGCGGAATTCCCAGGCCGCATCCGGCAGCAGGTTGAAATCCTGCTCCTTCACGGCGTAAACAAAATTTTCGTCGGGCCGCTGCACGAAAATCCCGTTGGTTTGCACCGCGCCAAAATCCAGTTCGGCGATGACGGCGTTCGTGTCGCCCGCCTTCGAGCGCAAAATGATTTCACGCTGCGGCGCGGCGAGGTCGTAGTTCGTCAGATCGGGCTTGGTCACGGCGTCCTTCACAAATTCCGCGATGCGCAGGTCGGCGAGCGCTTTAATGAACAGTTGGACCTTGTCGGCGTCGGCGGGATATTTTTCGCCGACGATTTGCCAGTCGTTGGAGCCTTGTTGCCGCAGAATGAAATGGTTCGAGCCGCGCACTTCGATTTCCGCGGCTGGCGCGGTCAATTCGAACAGCCGCATGTCGCGGAAACCAGCCACCGCGCCGCGC
>OBLT010003038.1_pt1 | contig 10306 bp, 8 predicted proteins | sample 1518721 | NCBI WGS metagenome assembly OBLT01 (sample SAMEA3539307, study PRJEB22396) | soil metagenome | biome: tundra; feature: field; material: soil | place: USA | collected 2010-05 | depth 0.15 m | reverse complement strand
GGATACGGTGGAGGTGGATACGGTGGAGGTGGATACGGCGCCTATGCGGGCGGCATGGGTAATTATGGCAATGGGGGGGTGCTGAACGGCCTCGGCAGCGCCGTTGCCGGCGGGTCCACTAACCTGGCGCTGGGCGGTACCGGCGCGCAACCGGCCGGGTCAAATGCGGATCTCACGGGCAGCTATTTGGGCGCGGCTGGCGCGGGGCAGTCGGGAGCCAGAATCCCGCACGTAGTTCCCAACCCGTTCGATAACACCTTGCTGGTGCAGGCGACGCCGACGGAATGGGAGCAGATCAACAGCCTGCTGCGCCAGCTCGATGTTCCGCCGCGCCAGGTCCTCATCGATGCCAAGATTTACGAGTTGGACCTGACCGGAGCATTTTCCGCCGGGGTGCAATCCTATCTGGAAAAAAAGGACACCGGCACGGTTTCCCGTGTGCTCAACGCCGCTGCTGGCGGGGGCGGTCTAACCCTGTCGGTGGGCGCGCTGGTTTTGAAGAGCCATGAGCTGCTGGGCGTGTTGAACCTGGCCGAGTCCAACCATATGGCGCGGGTTATCTCGTCCCCCAGCATCATCGCCACCGATAGTATCCCGGCGACGATGAACGTGGGCCAGGATGTTCCCGTGCTGTCTTCCTCGGGCGTGGCGGTAACTGGCAGCTCCTTCAATTCCGTGAGCAGCCGCAGCACCGGCGTGACGCTGAGCATCATGGCGCGCGTGAATTCGAGCGGCGTAGTGACCATGGTGGTGGATCAGAGTGTGAGTGAGCCGCAGGGCAATTCGACCAGCAGTATCGATTCGCCCTCGTTTTCCCAGCGATCCTTCAACACTCAGGTCACCGTCCACGATGGCGATACCATCGCCATCGGCGGCTTCATCGGAGAAACGCGCGTCAATGACTCGACTGGTGTACCTTTACTCCACCGCATTCCGCTTCTGGGCGCGGCCTTCGGTTCGAAGAGCGTCAGCAGGAGCCGCACCGAGCTGATCATCTTCATCACGCCGCGCGTGATCTACGACACCAATCAGATCCAGGAGGCCACCGAGGAGATCAAAGGCAATCTGAAGCGGATCCAGAAGTTGATGGACCAGGAAAAGAAACAGTAGCAAGTAGCGCCGGCTGGGGCTGGTGACGCTTCCCCAGATGGTTCAGACCATGGCTAACGCCGTCGAGCGGCCGCCTTCCGGGGTGCGCGTCGTGGAGGTGCCGCAGATCCGTTTCACTCGGGTTTGACTTACGTAGGTTTGAGGAGAGCGAGCAGCATCTCTTCGTCCAGCACCGGGACGCCCAGGTCCTGCGCCTTGACGATTTTGGAACCGGGGTCCTCGCCGGCCACCACAAAGCTGGTTTTCTTGCTCACCGAACCGCTGACCTTCCCACCCGCGGTTTCGATCAACTGCGTGGCCTCCTCGCGGCTGATGTTGGGAAGTGTCCCGGTCAAGACAAACGTCAGGCCCTTCAGCGCCCCGCCCTTGGGGCGCGTCGACTGGTAGGTGAACTGGAGCCCCGCCTCACGCAGGCGCTCCACCAACTCGCGGTTACGCGGCTCGCGAAAGAACTGAAAAATACTCTCCGCTACCTTGGGGCCCACTTCCTCGGCGCGCTGCAAATCCTCCAGCCCCGCGCCGGCAATCACGTCCATGCTGCCGAAAGCCTCCGCCAAAAACACGGCCGTGCGCTCCCCCACGAAGCGGATGCCGAGCGCGGTGAGGACGCGCGGCTGCGGATTCTTCTTGGAGTTCTCGATATTCCGCAGAATGTTGCCCGCGGACTTCTTCCCCATGCGCTCGAGCGTCATGAGCTTCTCCAGCGTGAGGCTGTAGAGGTCCGCCACACTCTCCACCAGGCCGCGGTCCACCAGTTGATCGACCAGGGCATCGCCCACGCCATCGATGTTCATCACGCCGCGCGAGGCGAAATGCAGGATCGATTCCTTGAGCCGCGCCGAGCAGTTGGTGTTAATGCAGCGGCTGGCCGATTCGCCCTCCTCGCGCACCACGGTCCCTCCGCACACCGGGCACGCGGAAGGCATGCGGAACTTTTTGCGGTAGGAGCCCTGCTCCTGCACGCGCACGACCTTGGGAATGACGTCTCCGGAGCGTTCAATCACCACCTGATCGCCGATCTCGAGGCCCAGCCGCTCGATTTCGTCCTCGTTGTGCAGCGTGGCGCGCGCGACGGTGACGCCTCCCACTTCCACAGCTTTGAGGTGTGCCACCGGGGTGAGGGCGCCGGTACGGCCGACTTGCACCTCGATTCCCACCACGGTAGTGACGGCCTGCCGCGCGGGGTACTTGTAGGCGATTGCCCAGCGGGGCGCCTTGGCGGTGTACCCGAGCAGGCGCTGCTGCCCGACCGAATCCACCTTGATCACCACGCCGTCGATTTCGTAGGGCAGTTCCTCGCGCCGCCGCTCCCATTCGGTGCAGAATGCCAGCACTTCTTCGACGCCGGGCGCGAGCGTCCGGTAGGGGTTCACCTTGAATCCCATCCGCGAAAGCTCGTCGAGCGATTGCCAGTGGCTATCGAGAGCGGGCCGGCCCTCGGTGAACAGGAAGTAGGTGTAATAGTCCAACCTCCGCGACGCGGTGACCTGGGGCTCCAACAGGCGCAACGACCCGGCTGCGGCGTTACGAGGATTGGCGAAGCGGGAGAGCCCGCGCTCCTCGCGCTCGGCGTTCAGACGCTCGAACGCGCGCCGGTTCATCACCGTTTCGCCGCGCACCTCGAAAGCGTCGAGCCCGGTCTGGACGCGCAGCGGCAGCGAGCGGATGGTGCGCGCGTTCTCGGTGACCTCCTCGCCCACCATGCCATCGCCGCGGGTGACCGCCTGAACGAATTGGCCGCCGCGGTAGTGGGCCGCCATGGAAAGACCGTCCATCTTCAATTCCGTGACATAGCGGAAAGTCTCGCCACCCAGCAGCTCGCGCACGCGCCGGTCGAAATCGCGCAGCTCGGCCTCGTTGAGCGCATTGTCCAGGCTCAGCATCTGGGAGGTGTGACGGACTTTGGTAAAGCCTTCGCGAGGTTTCCCGCCCACCCGCTGCGTCGGCGAATCCGGGGCGGCCAGTTCGGGATGCTGTCCTTCCAGCTCCTGAAGCCGGCGCATGAGCGCATCGTACTCGGCATCCGTGATTTCCGGCCGGTCGAGAACGTAGTACAGATGCTCGTGGCGGCGCAGGTCTTCGCGTAGTTCCTCGACTTCGGTCGCGGGATCTCTCATGGGCTCTCATACCTAATGTACCGAGGAACCTGGACACAGGGACCGGGTTGACGCGCGGTAGGGCACAGACCGCCGGTATGCCGCTTGGCCGCATGAGCCGGATTCTCCTCCCCGCCCACCCGGATCTTTCATGGGCCTCTCATCTATAATTTAACGAGGAACCTGGAGAACACACCAATTACCTACAAGCATACCGTCCTCATCTACAATCCCCGGGCGGGCAGATTCGGACGGGGCGGAGGTGCGCTGGTCGAGCGGGCCGTCGAGATCCTGACGAAACAGGGACTCCACGTGAACGTGGCCCCCACTACGGGTCCCGGCACAGCGGGCGCCCTGGCGCGGGAACACATCCGCCAGGGCGCGGACCTGGTTGTGGCCGCGGGAGGCGATGGCACCGTGAACGAAATCATGGAAGGCATGGTGCACAGCCAGGTGCCGCTGGCTATTCTGCCGGGCGGTACGGCCAACGTGCTGGCCATGGAGATGACCCTCGGCAAGAATCTGGAGCGCGTGGCCGGGCGCCTGCACGAACTCCGCCCGCACCGCATTTCCGTGGGCCATATGACATGTGACGGAGGACGGGTCTCGCGGCACTTCCTATTGATGGCCGGCATCGGAGTGGATGCCCACATCGTCTACCACGTGAGCGGTTCGTTGAAGGCGCGCATCGGAAAGCTGGCTTACTGGGTGGCCGGTTGTAGGGTGCTGGGCCGGCGGCTGGCTTCCCTTCAAGTGGAAATCGGGGGACAGGCGCACTCGTGTTCCTTCGCCCTGGTGAGCAAGGTGCGCAACTATGGCGGCGATTTCGAGATCGCGCGGAGCGTGTCCCTGTTCGATAACGATTTCGAGGCGGTGCTCTTCGAGGGGAGCAACTCGTTGGGTTACGTGAAGTACTTACTGGGAATGGCCCTGAACCGTTTGAGCGGAATGAAGGGGGTGACCGTGCTCAGGACCGATCGGATGACGGTATCCGGTTCGGAGGACATTCGCGTCTATGTGCAGATCGACGGGGAATCCGCGGGCCACCTGCCGGCCGAAATCCGAATTGTGCCGAACGCCCTTACGCTGCTCGTGCCGCCGGAATATGCACGCAGGTTGGTTGTGCGGCCATGATCCGGGGACACACCGTCCGCGTCTGAACCCGTGTACCTAACTTTGGACAGTATTTCTTTTGCGGGCGCCGGGGTGCCAGACTCGTTTGCGAGGGTCGAAAAAATGAGACGTTCTCGACGGGTCTGGATCCTATTCTCGATGCTCTTCGGGCTGGAGGGCATGCTCGCTGGGCAGGTAATCCTGGAGCGTGGGCTGATCACGGGCGGCTCCGCCGGCACGGCGCCCGCCCGGGGCGTGAAAAAAGCCGTCAGCGGAATCATGGGCAGCCTCGACAAAGTGCTGAAGACCGGGCAGGAGGCTTCCGACAGCGGATCTCCCGGCCGGGCGCGCCTGGCAGAGGCAGCCCAGCCAGGCGAGGCGGAACCTGTCGGCGTGGAGACTCCCGCTCCGGTACCCGCGGTGCCGGCCAAAATCTATGAGGATCCTCTGGGGATACGAGCAGGCATGGCCAACGAGGAACTGATCCGCCGGTTTGGTCCGCCTTCCCTTGAAGTCATAGGCGCGTCGAACGGAAGGCTGTTGACCTACTCGGGTAAGAACGGCATCATCCAACTGGAACTGCGCAACGAAAAGGTAACCCTGGTCTCCGCAATGAACCCGCAACAGGCCGCCGTGGTTCTGCCGGCGGGGCAGAGCCTCCGAATCCAGTAGGCGCTAGGTTTACCCGGGCTTGGCCGCATTCAGCCGCACGGCGAGTTGAACTTTGCGTGCCAGCGCGGTGGCGGTGTAGGGTTTCTGGAGGAAGCCGGAGAGGCCGCGATCCTGAAACCGCCGCACCGCTTCCACCTCGCTGAAACTGCTGGATAGCAGCACGGGCACGTCGGGGCGGATCTCCCGGATCCTCTCGAGGGCCTCTTCGCCGCTCATGACCGGCATGGTCAGATCCAGCAACACTGCCGCAAAGTGCTGAGGCCGGGCGGCGAAGGCCTCTACCGCCGACTTGCCGTCGACCGCCAGTTCGATCGTGTAGCCGCACCGTTCCAGCGTAAGCCGAGCCATGCCCCGCACGAGTTCTTCACCGTCCACTACCAGGATGTTGCCATCGCCGTGGAGCTCCGGCCGCGATTCCGCGGAGACGGCCTGATCCGGCTGCGCTATCGCCGGCAACACCACCGTGAACGTGCTCCCCTTACCGGGCGCGCTTTCCACCGAGATCGAGCCGCGATGCGCACGGATAATGCCCATCACCGCCGAGAGTCCCAATCCCCGACCCATGAACTTGGTGGTAAAGAAAGGGTCGAAAGCCCGCGCCTGGGTCTCCGCATCCATGCCGCATCCGGTGTCCTTCACCTCCAGCACCACCTGCTGTTCCGCGTCACTGTCGCGCCGGTAAGCCTGGATGGAAATCGCGCCGGGCCGGTCCCCGATGGCTTCGGCCGCGTTGGTCGTGAGGTTCATGATGAGCTGCTGGATTTGCGAGCGGTCGGCCTCCACCGCGGGGACGTCCTGGTCCAGCCGCAGGTCCAGGTCCACCCGGCGCGAAAGGGAAGTGCGGATCAGCGGCGCGACCTCGGCAACCTCAGCCGCCAGATTGACGAGCCCGATCACAAACCTGCCCTTGCCGGCGTACGCCAACATCTGCCGCACCAGCAGCGCCGCCCGCTCGCTGGCGTGCAGAATCTCGCCCATGTGCGTCCTGGCAGGGTTCGCTTCGCCAAGGCCTTCGATCACGAGGCTGGCGTTCCCCATGATGCCGGTCAACAGGTTGTTGAAATCATGCGCCAGCCCGCCGGCCAGTACGCCGAGGCTTTCCAGCTTCTGCGATTGGCGCAACTGGTCCTCGAGGTCCTTTCGCTCGGTGATATCGCGCGCGATATGCGATGCTCCTATGACTTTCTGGGCGGCATCGAGCACCGGCGAAATGGTCAGGGAGACGTGGATCTCCTTTCCGTCCTTGCGGCGGCGGACGGTCTCGAAATGCTTGACCAGGCCGCCGTGCCGGATTCGCTCCATGATGTCGGACTCCTCGTGGCCGCGACCGGTGGGAAACAGAAGCGAGATATGCTTGCCGACAACTTCGCGGGCGGGGTAGCCGAAAATCTGCTCCGCACCCAGATTCCAGCTCTGGATGATGCCGTTCAGGTCCTTCGAAACGATGGCGTCGCCGGACGACTCCACGACGGCTCGGAGTTGAGCCGAGATGCTTTCTTCGCGGGCGCGCTGGAGGGATTCCTCGCGCAACTGCTGCCAACGCTCCTCCGCGATTCGCGCGCTTTCTTCGGCGCTCGCATGGGCGCGGCGCAGCGCCTCGACGACCCAGATGGTAACGAAACCAAGGACGAGCAGGAGAAGGATTCTGACCCAGTCGCGGTCGCCTGTGATAGCCGCCGTGCCGGCCGCGCCGGCCAACAGCACCAAAACCCCTGGTCCGACCCCCCAAGAGCGGGTACACATCAACACGGCCGGATAGACCACAAAGTAGGGGTTGCGGGCTCCGAGCCATGGCAGCAGAGCCAGCCGCGCGGCCACCGCGCCCGAGGCGTAGGCTAGCGCGGCACTGTACCGGGCCAGGTTGGAGCTTTTGCGTGGAAGCGTCACCGATGCACTCTCTGACCATGATAGCGAGGTCCGGCAGGGTTTGTACTGATTCTTACACACCGCGGAAAGGCGTCTCCGCATCCTCATGGAATCTGACTGGGTTCGAGTCAGATCCCAGGGTGAGGTACTCTAGCCTATGGCTGGCATGGGGACGCGGAACTGGCCTTGGAAGATTTCGGCAAAGGTCTGAAGTACTTCGTCGTGCAGGTGGCCGTTGTCGGCCAGCAGATGGTCCGAGGCGGTGACGCTGTGAGCGGAACCTCGCATGTCGGACACGCGGCCTCCGGCTTCCTGGACAAGCAGCGCCCCCGCCGCCATATCCCAGGGCTTCAGACCGAATTCCCAGAAGAAGTCCAGCCGGCCGCAGGATACGTATGCCAGGTCGATAGCCGCGGAGCCGGTCCGCCGCACGCCATGCGACGCCATCGCCACCTGGTAATAGAAGTGGATGTTCACGTTATGGTGCCGCTTGCGGCTGGGGAAGCCGGTAGAGGCCAGGCTGTCGCCCAATGTCCGCGCGTTGGACACGCGAATGCGGCGGTTGTTCAGGTAGGCGCCCGAGCCGCGCTCGGCCGTGAACATTTCCTGGCGGATGGGATCGTAAACCACGCCGGCAATCAGCTCGCCCGCGCGCTCAAGCCCCAGCGTGATGTTGAACATCGGAAAGCTGTGGGCAAAATTCGTGGTGCCATCCAATGGGTCGACGAACCAGCGATACTCCGAAGAGCTTTCATGCCCGCCGCCTTCCTCCGCGACGATGGCATGCGACGGGAAATGCGAGCGAAGCCTCTCGACTACCAGCTTTTCGGAGGCGCGGTCGGCTTCGGTGACCAGGTCGAACTCACCCTTGAGCTCGAAGGCCACGCGCCGCTCGAAATACTGCGCCAGAAGCGCGCCGGACTCGCGCGCGATTTCCACTGCCGTTTCCAGATAGGGCATGTTGGGTAGCGCCGGCGGTCTTGCCGCCGGTACGATCACTGCCGGTACGAAATCACCGGCGGCAAGACCGCCGGCGCTACAGCGGCACTACCTCTCTTCCTGGAGGTACTTGATGTCCTGCTTGAAGATAAACAGATTCGGCTGGCCGTGGCGGGTCAGCCGGATGAAGGACTGGTCGTAATACTCGATGACGCCCACCAATTCTTCTCCGTCCGCCATCTTCACCCGAATGGTCGTGGCGCTTTCGATCAGTTGCTTGAGGTACTTGGCTTCCTCAAACGTCTGTTCCGGGGCGCGCGCCGATTTACCGCCTGATTGTGAAGTAATCACTTCTTCCGCTGCTCTTTCTTTCGATCGGGACTTACCGAAATCCGGGCGGCCGGTGTGCCGGCTGCACCCTCCGCTTCACCATAATAGCCGTTACGCGCCGAGACCCGCAATTCGGGGGACGGCAGCCGCACTTCCAGCTTGTGGAAAGGGTCCTTGGTCAGCGGCACATCATGGGGGTAGAAGCCCAGTAGGTACTGCGTGCGGAGTTCCGCTACGATATCGGCGAAAGTCCTGTCGAGGTCGGTGCCGGATGTCTGGAGGAAGGTACGTCCGCCGGTCCCCCGGGCCATGATGGTAAGCGCATGTTCGCCTCCGATATTGCGCCCCGCATCGTTGGTGATGGGTATGACAACGGCCGCATAAATCACCGCGTCGGCAAGTTGCGCCTCTTTCAGGGCTGCCTTGAGATCGCGAGCACTGGTGGTGTCGCCCCCGTCGGTCACAATGACGATCACCTTGCGGCCCTCGCGGTTCTGGAGGGCGCGTGCGGTGAAATAAACCGCGTCGTAGATAGAACTGCCCCCTTCGCCGTGCAACACTCTCAAAGGGCGTTCCAGCGCCGCATAGTTGTGCGTAAAGCCAACCTGCTCCTTCACATCATAATCGAACGTGTACAGCGCGATAGCATCTTTGGGATTGCCCTCCGACAGTAGTGCGTGGAGGAACTTCGAGGCGGAATCGCCCTCATATTTCAATTCCTTGGCCGTCGAGCCGCTGGTATCCACCAACAGGGCGACCGACAGCGGTTGATCCGTCTGGTGGGCGAACAGCCGGATCTCCTGGAGCACGCCGTTATCGAGGATTTCGAAGTCCTCCTTTTGCAGTCTCCCCACCAGTTCCCCAGCCTTGTTCTTGACGGTGGCCACGACGCGAACCAGGTTCACATCGACCCGGATGGTGGGAACCTCCTGCGCCGATAACACACCAGCGCACAGGGCCGCACATAAGGCGGCGGAGGGAGCACGCCCAAGGCACACACGGGAAAGGCTGCGGAGCCTAGCCGGCCACTGGAACATTTCGATCCCACTCTCCTTCCACCCAGACCTCTCCGTCGACAAAATGCTCCTTTTTCCAAATGGGAACGAGTTTCTTCAGCCGGTTGATGCCTTCGAGCGCCGCTTCAAATGCGGGCCGCCGGTGCGCGGCGGTAACGATCACCGCGACGCTGGTTTCACCCACCACCAAGCGTCCCAGCCGATGCACCATGGCGATGCGCCCCACCTCGTGCGCGGCGGAGATTTCGAGACCGATCCGGGCCATCAGCTTGAGCGCCATGCTCTCGTAGCATTCGTAATCCAGGCACAGAGTCGGGCGCGCCTTGGTGTTGTTGCGGACCGTGCCCTCGAAAGTTACCACGGCCCCTTCCAGACCGGTCACCAGGCGCGCCATGATGGCGGGTGGATCGATGGCGTGGCGCGTGAGCGCGAAGTAATGACCGTCTGGGGTGATGGTGATCGGATCGGTCGCCGCCCCGCCACTTACGGGCGGCAGGAAAGCTACTTCATCGCCATCCTCAACGGTGGTAGAGAGCGCCGCAAACTCTTGATTCCGCGCCATTACGATGCTTTTCGCCATTTCCCGCAAGCGCGGATACCGGCCGGCGTAGTTTTCGAAAATCGTACCCAGGTCGCTTCCATCGGGAAAGTCGGATTCCTCCGTGGGGCGCCCCACGAACTCCCTCAACATGCCGAAAAACAACACTCGTACTCGCATTGTGGGCTGATAACTTTCAGGATAACAGACGGTTCCGGGCGATCCACCGTTGCGCCGGATGTGGGAGGGCGGCAGAGAACATGTTCACCGCCGAGACGCAGAGACGCCGAGAGAAATTAAGGTCAAAGTCAAAACCTGAGAGCGCCGAGGGGGCAGAGGTAAACGTGGCCTGATGCGCAGGTGTCGTGACAAACGGCGACGGGATATATCGGCGCTCTCTGCCCCCTCTGCGCTCCAGCCTCGGTGAAGACGAGACTGCCGCCAATCCTCGATTGATTTGGTTTTCTTGGTTTTCTCGGCGTCTTGGCGCCTCGGCGGTGGCTTTGGGTTTGGTGGGTATCAAACTAAGCTCTGCCTACTCCCGTCCTCGGGTTACAATGCGGTTTCCCGGATGAAACCTTCCACCGAGACGCGCATTCGCGTACGCTACGCCGAAACCGACCAGA
>OBLT010003037.1_pt1 | contig 10306 bp, 9 predicted proteins | sample 1518721 | NCBI WGS metagenome assembly OBLT01 (sample SAMEA3539307, study PRJEB22396) | soil metagenome | biome: tundra; feature: field; material: soil | place: USA | collected 2010-05 | depth 0.15 m | reverse complement strand
CTCCTGAAGTTGATGTTCGAAGGTGGACATTGCGTGGTACACGTTCTTGGGATCTTGGTTCCCCAACTCGCTGCCGGCTGGCCCCGCTAGGTACCACACAGTCCTACCAGAGTATCGAGGCGGACGGCGTCTTTGCCGAGATGGCGGCGAATTCGCTCGGTGAGCCAGTACCCGACCTCAGCGCGCAGCTGTACAACCCTTCGTACAACACGGACAGGTTTGAGAATACCGCACTCACGATTGACGGCCGTGTCGGTGCGCTGAAGCTCCTCTATGCGGGCGCCTATCTCGTACGCAACGTCGAGCAGGTTCAGGACTACACGAACTACTCACACGCCTACCAAGCCTACTATCAATGCGCATTTCCTCCTGCAACTGCGCAAACGCGATGCTTCCCGCCTTCGCTCATACGGCGCCTCCAGCTGAAGATCAGACTGGGACTGATACCATGACGGGGGGCCACATAGGAAATCGTCATTCCAGGCTGCGCCGCCTCCTGCACCACGGCCATCTTCTGATCCGCCGTATACCGCCGGCGACGCTGGATGCCAGCAAACACTTCGATCCGTTCAGCACTGTTGGACATAGTCGTATCACTAGGCGTACGCCTAGCCCTTATCTAAGCAACTATGTCCGGTCCAAAAGGGGGCTGCTCCAATCAGTCACACTCCCTCGCTACGACGGGTCGGATTGCGCGTGACCTGCAGGGCAACTCCACGGCTTACGACCTGCCCGCTTTCACAGCTTATAACGGGGTGCTCGGTGTCGGAAAGGACGCGTGGCTAGTGCAAGTCTACGGAGAGAACCTAACCGACACGCGAGCCGAACTGTATGCGAACTACGCACAGTGGTACAAAGCCATAACGGTGAGTCGTCCCCGAACTATCGGTTTGCGCTTAAGCTATAAGTTCAACAGCAGCTTTTGAATCGTACGACACGAAACTGGTGCGATGGAGCGCACCCTGAAGATATAGAGTGGCTGTGTGTGGCCGCCCACCGCCCCGGTCAGCAAGGCGTGACAGACGAGCGGGAAATTCGATTCGGGGCCGACCTGCAAGCGACACAGTTGGCTGCGGGGCTGCAGGAGTCTCAACAAATAATGTGGTAGCGGGGGCGTGATTAGGGATTATAGGCGGTCGACCCTTACTATCTGGTTCGATTGAGCATTTTCCGCTGCCAGTGGCTTTCTGCTCAAGAGTGGATTGCCCAATCCCTCCGGCAATTTTTTGATCCCTCGCCTCACGATAACGCGGGCTGGTTAGTACCCAGAGTAGCCGTCATAAGAACGTCATCCGCGCCTGCTACAGTGGGTTTTTGCGGGACCCGAAAATGAAAAGAAAATCTCTGTTAGCTGCAGCGGCAATTGCATCGGCACTCTGCGCGTGCGGCGGCAACTCCGACATTGGCGGCGGCCCGGCAACGAATATCCCTTCCTCGGTGCAGCTCACCTCCGGCAGCTACTCGCTTTCGGTCTTCGCGCAAGCGCAGGGCGTTCTGCGTCCGGACGATATTCTGCAGTTGGGAAGCACCGTCTTCATCATCTATCAAGACAACAACAACAATCCCGACGGGACACTGGCTCCCGGCGTCGCGTCGGCACAGAGCAAGGTCATTGAATTCGATCTTAACGGCAATATTCTGCAGACCTTCGACGTACCTGGCCATCCGGATGGACTGGTCGCTTATGATGCCAACACTGTTTGGGTCAGCAGCAACGAAGACGCCAACCCGGTTATTAGCGTCATCGATACCACCACCAATGCGGTGAAAAGCTTCAGTTCGGATGTTGCGACCCTGCCGCACGGTGGAGGTTTCGACGACATGAAGCTTATCAATGGGGTGGTATATGCGAGCGCGTCAAATCCGACCGTAACGATGACCCCAAACCCAAACCTGTCGCCTTACTCGACCGATTCGAGCGGCGCCACGTTAGAGTACGGGGTCAATACGGCGCCGGTGCTGTATGCCATATCGCTGAATAGCGATGGGACAACCTTCCATGCCACACCGACCCTGATGTCAAGTACGCCCGCCAACCTGATGCCGGGTAATACGCCCGTCACCTTGAATATGACCGATGCAGACTCCTCGGCGATCGACCCCAACGGGGACTTGGTGATTGACAGTCAGCAGGATTCAGAACTGGTGTTCGTAAAGGGTGTTGGTACTGGCAGTCAAAGCGTCGACGTACTGCCCTTAACGCTCTATGGCAACCCCTGGCCGGTTGACGACACGCGATGGTCGCCAAGCTCGGGCAATTCATTCATGTTGCTATCTGACAATAAGCAACTGATCGTCTACCGAATTGACGCCACTGGCGGTTTCTCTCGCAACCAGGCATACAGCGCGGGGCAAGGCACGGTGCTGGAGACGAATACGACGACGGGCGTGATGGTACCCATCTTTGTCGGTATGCAGACGCCACACGGCTTGCTCTTTGTGTCGTTTTGATTTAGCGGCTCCTGCAAATTAGGAACACGACGTCAGGCATTGTCGGCGGCGTTGGCGATTGAGCTTCAGCCGTACGCTCTTCGGGGAGGCGGCTATGCCCTTCCTGACTGAAGGGTAAAACACCATTCTGGCCCCCAGTGTCACCGTTACCTATGTATCCGGAATAGACCCCAGCTTGTATGGTAGCGGGGGCGTGATTCCGAATAGTAGACACTAGAACGTTACTATTTGGTTCGACTGGGATTGGACTGAGAGCTTTCAGACATCATAAGACGTTGAATTACTGTCATAAATTCTCGTGACGACCGGGAGGAGAGCGCTCCGATTCGACAGCCAGCGTTTGATTTCTGAATATCTTGATGTATCATGATCCATCAAGATACATCATGACGAGGTGCCGCCATGCGCGCGCTCCGCAAATTCTCCTCTCAAGCTGAACCTGAAGTCCTCGAAGCACTGCAGGAACTCGCCGCTCGTGAGGGACGCCAATTCCAGGCGGTACTTGGGGACGCGATGCGCGACTATCTGGCTCACAAGCGTCAGCAGGCCACGAGGCGACACGTGCTCGAGGCATTTCAGGACAGCATCAATGAGCGCGACGAACTGTACCGATCATTGGCTAAATGACGGAGTACGTCACTACAGCTGATGCCCTCTTCTTCCACAAACAGCTGATCGAGCGTTACGGCGGCGCGACAGGAATTCGCGACGCCGGCGCGCTCGAATCAGCTCTTCATCGACCCCAGACCGGTTACTACGACACGATCATTCACGAGGCCGCCGCACTTCTGGAAAGCCTCGTTCAAAACCATCCGTTCGTGGACGGCAACAAGCGAGTTGCGTTTGCCGTGATTGATGTCTTTCTGCGAATCAACGGCTACTCGATTACCGCCGACTCAAAAACAATCTACCACTACATCATCATGCTCTTCGAGCAGCGAACGTTCGATATGGAGCATCTGGTGCCGTGGTTGCAGGAGATTGTTGAGCCGCGTCATGCGTCACCCCGCTAACAATCGCTCTCAGCGGTCCGCGCATGCCTTACAAGTAGTAGTGGTGCGGGGGCGTGATTCTGAATTATAGGCACCCGTTCGTGGTGGCGAGTGTTCCCGGCCGTCAGCCAGCTCGGGCGGTAACGTCTGGCATGCGGCCAGATCCAACGGTAGCGACGCTCAGAATCCGACCAAATCGCATGGCGACCCGACACAATCCTCGGGAACCACGGCCGGGCCGGTGGAACACTCTCACGGACTCTTGAACGCGTCATCGGACTCGGCGCCATGACGGGGCTTCCAGGCGAGCGAGTAATAATCGCCGCGGTCGCGCGCCCACGGGTCGAAGACGTTGACGACATCCTGCAATTCGTCGGCAAGTTCCGGCATCGTACGCAGCAGCAGTCGCTTCAATGGCGACACCGGCTGTTCGTGCCCGTTCGGCTTGCCCTTTTCCATAATCTCTGGCCCAGGACCGTTGTGATTCACCCAATCCACGCCAAGTTGCGTATAGAACTCGGGGCGAAAGCTCGAGGTCAGAAACCGATCGCTGAACAAGCGTCGGGAGGCGTTCAGAATGAATACGACGAACTGCGTCTCGGAAATCGCGTAGCCGTGCGGGCGGGTGCTTTCGGCCAGATACCCGACTACCGTATCGACGTCTTCGACATTGTCTACCGTGCTGCCGTTCTTCAGGCCGAGGCAATCGTTTATTGGGGAACCGTCGGCATTGCGCTGCGCGTCCGTGATGATCTTCGAGGCGTCGCAGGTGTGCTGGCCATAGACCTCGCGCAGGCTCTTCACGAGCGCTTCCTGCTGCTTGCGCTCGTCGGAACCGGCGGGGAAGTGTTGATCGATGAGATCGTCGAAGCTGGTCAGCTGCCGCAATCCGTATTGGCGGCGGAACTCGTTGTACCGCGGCACGCCGCGCTCACGATCGCGGATCAGGTCGAGCGCGGCCACGTCGATCCGCTGCGTCTCGGACTGCAGCCGATCCATCTTCAGGTTTTGCAGAAAGCGCGGGTGGTTTTGCAGTGCCAGCACACCGAGGCGCTGTCGTCCCATGCTCAGCGCCCAGTTCGACAGGCCGCGCAAGCGCATCGCATCGGTCGCTTTGCCGCGAAATGTCTCGACCACGGGTATCTTGTTGCGGATCCGGTTGGGATCACCGTCAAGTTCGCGGTACTCGATCAGGTCCGGGACCAGCGCATGCAGGCGGTAGACCGTGACGAACTCCTCGGGAAAGTTGAACGGCGAGCCGAAATGGTTGACTCCGCCGTTCACATGGTCCGGGTTGCTCAGGCTCCAGATATCCTTCTTTCTCGGATCGAATGCTGCGAAGATCGGGTCTTCCGCATACACCTTGCTCCCCAGGCCAAAGATGCCGACCCCGGAAGCGAACACCGAATACCACTGTGTCGCGTTCTTCACGTCGCTCGACTTGCCGAAGCTGCGGCTGACGATCTGCCCGAGCGCCGCCGACACGCCGGTGTCGCCACCGAGCAGCCCGCTCCAGTTCGCGTTCATGCCGCGGTACAGCGGTTCGTTGTATAACAACTGCGTCGTCCACTCGATCGTGTGAATCTTGGCAATCTCGGCCGATATCACCAGCCTGGCCGCCTCGAACAGTTCATTTGCGGTCACGTCCTTGTAGCGAATTACGCGGTCCGGCGCCGCCGGGTTTCGCATGCCACTGTCGGCGTCAGGGGTCAGTGCCGCGACACGGCGAAACTCGTCGACGAACAAATTGTGTTCACGCGCAAACAGGTTCGTGTAGAAGCTCATGCCGATCGACCAGTTGTCCGGGAATGCGGTGGCCTCCTGTCCTTTCCAGTCCGGATTGATCGGATCGGCAGGCGCGAGCAGCGGCAGATAGCCAAGTCTGTCGCCCTTGCTTGAACGGCCGACAACTTGGATGAGTAGCAGCTTTGCCGGCTCCGCAGGATCGCGTTTCACACGCTTGAGCGAGCGCTGGTCGAAGCCGTAAATCTGCGATGCATCCCACCAGGCGGTCGTGTTGTTGCGGAACGTCCTGGGCGCGCGTGTCGCGTATTCGGCGCCCTCATGCGTGAACGTTGCCGGCTCGTTGCTCTCGGCCACATACGCCTTGTCGATGCGGTCGCCCGGACGGCAACTGAGCGCCTTCGCGTCGGCCTCGGAGCAGCCGACGGCCATGAATTCGTCCGCGTTATGACCCTCATCTAGATGCGTGAACCAGTCGTGGGTCATGAACTGGATCCAGAACGCCGCCAGGACATTGAAGAACGGCGCCTTCTTGTAGTCGCAGTTGGCATCAGCCGAGTAGTCCTTCAGGCCGTAGCCGTCGTTGCACTTGTCCGGATCGGATTGCGCGCGGGTCAGCAACGTCCGGCTGATCACCTGCGGATCGGGCTTGAGCAGGCCCAGACGGTCGCCGTGACGGTTCTTCGCCAACTCGTTGCGGCCCAGATCCGGGAAGGTCGCGGAGAACTCGACATTGCGGGCAAACAGCTGGCTGCTCGATCCCATGAGCGGGTTGCGGATGTCGTTGCAGATTCCCGTCAATGTCCGGTGGCGAATCAGCTCGCCGCGGCAAAGCTGTTCGCCGGCGCCGCCGACCGTGGCGTAGTCCGGATGCCCTTCCGGGAGCCGCATCTCCGGCCATACCTTCAGAGCCGGGCCTCCGACCCCTTTGCGGCCATTGACAGACGCCTCGTAGGTCTTGTTATTGTCGAACAGATTGAACTTGATCAGCTCGATGCGCTCGTACTCGAGGTCAAGCAGTGCGCCGTCGATCCCTCGCGCGTTCGGTCCAAAATGCCCCGCCTGCCTGACGAATTCAGGCGCCTTGGAACTGGCGTCTCCCGCCGCCCAGTAGTTTTGCCAGTCGGTCCAAGGCGTTGCGCGAAACTTTGCCGCATTGTCGCCGCCGCGGCATTTCGCAGTCGCTTCCGCCACTTTGCCCGAGAACCGCGTGTCGCGACTCGTGGCGATCGGCCGCATGCCTTCTTCAATCAGGACCTGGCACGCGTGCAGCGACTCGAGTTCCGCACGCACCTCGGCCTTTTCCGAAGGGGCACAGCCGAAGAGCAACAGAGTCGCGAATGCCAGGACGCTATTGGGGGCACCGATAGTTTTGAGAGTTGGTTCGGGCTCGAAATACGGCATTGCCTGGTCTCCCGAACGAGCATCACCCGATATTCTGAAGATGAAAGCGCAGTTCCCGGACGGTCATTGCCCAATCTACGTCTACAGGGGATTTCACCTTCAGCATCGCCAGATTGTTTGCATATTTGATTACTATTAGAGGATAGTTGACGCTTGCTGGCAAGATTGTCGGATAAAATAGGAAGGTCAGATTCCGTTCGCGGATGACCGACAAGGCTCAATGAGCGCCAGTTAGGAGCAGGCCGCTAGGGGACTGGAGGGCTCCAGAGATATGCCTCCCAGCTGGGCGACTCGGCAACAGTTGGCACCGACGTAGCAATCATCAATAGTTCATCCGGTGGGCGCGAACGGCCTACCGCTACGCGTGACGGCACCGGCCGGTTGGGTGCGACACTATGGAGGGGCAAGATGGGTCCTGCACAATTACTGCAGTGGCAATGGGAGGGCTACCCCCGCTACCACCGCTCCCGTTCAAATTTGCTCGTGCACATTGTGGCTGTGCCGCTCTTCCTGTCGGGTAACATAGTCTTGGTCGTGGCGTTGCTTCGTGGCTCAGTTACTGCTGGGACTGTTGGACTCGCCTGCATGGTCGTATCGATCGTGCTGGAGGGTCGCGGACACAAGATGGAAGAGAATCCTCCCGAGCCATTTACAAGTGCAATGAATGCGGTCGCCCGGCTCTTTCTTGAACAATGGATTACGTTTCCGAGGTTCTTGTTCTCAGGCGGTTGGTCTCGGGCGCTACGCACATCAGCACATTAGGTTGGCCTGCGATTCGCGTGCAGCTCGAGCTGGCCGGCACTCCGATTGGCGGCGATGATCTATATCATTGCCGCTCAAGCCATAACTCTCAGTCTTAGCCTGGTGCCGGGCAATGAGAATGATTTTCTGCGGATCGGCGGATTGCGCGTCGAGAGCTGACGAAGGGATTAGCCGTTGAACAAGAACCGCTTGCTTGAATTGGTAGCGGGGGCAGGATTCGGAATTCTAGGAACCTGAATTTCCACGAGATTTTCTTCGACTGAGAGCCTGTAGCTACGCGGCCGGCACGGCTAGTGAAGCGCCACGGTTGGGCGGAAAGCACGCGCCCTACTTCGGCCGCTATCGTTGGGGGCCGCCAAAGCGCCCTCAAGAAACCGCGACCTCAGCGCGAGTATCCGCGTTCGCGTGTCAGTCATTTGCGTCCGGGCGCCCGCGGCCCTGGGGATTTTGCGAAAAGCTCGCCCATCCAATCGAAGAAATCATGCGCTGCACGCAGCCTAGCTGCACGGGGGCTATCTGGCCCAACGAGACTCAAGCCGTCCACGGTGATCCTGCTGAGCAACATCATGGTCTGAACCCTATGCTTAATTAGCGTCGCCCACACGTCGTCATCGATGCGGTAGTACGTCGTGCGCCCGCCCGACCGTGTCAGCCTGCGCACCAATCCCGATGCGTTCATAATCTGCATATTTGTCGTCAGCGAGGCTCGGCTTGCGCCTATCGCCTTGACAATTTCGGCCGCCGATTGCTCGACGGGGTCACAGACCAGCAGCCAGCCCAGGATCCGGCCGGTGATCGGCGGAAATCCGTAGTGCTCTGCGAAGAGGCTCGCGACCCGCTCGACCCAGGCTAGGAGTTGAGCAGGATCCGCGCTAACTGGAGCCTTTGCCATTCAAGTAACCCATGTTTACGAATTGCTAGTACATTCAGTATGTGCTGAAATCAATGACATGATTAGCGCCGTCATTTTACGCGCGAGGCGGCACTCTAGCCGAGGATACGGACGAATGCTCTCCTCGGCCAGGACGGTTCGAGTTATTCACGTGAAACATCGCGTATCGATCGCGATCCTGATTCTGCCGGCGACTGCTGCGGGCATGCGGTGGTGGTTCCTGCATCGTTCGGCCGCCCCTACGTCGTGGCAGCGTTACGTGGAAGAAGATGACATTAAGGTCTTGCCCACGCAGCAGGGGCGGCTAAGCGCCGTGCCCGTGGGTCACCGTGACACAGGCGCGGAATGCCCGCTCTCCATCTACTGCGCCGCGAACCGGCGGGGAGACGACGATGTCCGGTCCGGCCAATAAGGACGTAACTGACCCGTCGATCCCCGCGACGCCGGCGATTCCCGCAGCCCCAGCGATCCCGGCAACCGCAGCGGCTCCAGCACCCCCGGCGGCCCCGGCGGCTCCAGCCGCCGCTGGCCGTTCCTTCTTCGATCGGTACAAAAAAGTCCTGATCGTGGGACTGGTGGTGTTGGCCGCCATTGCCATTGGCTTCGGACTAGGGCGGGTGGGGAGAAACCCGGAAAAAGACCAGGACCGATTAGTTTTATTCGGGAATGTCGATTTACGCCAAGTTGACCTCTCTTTCAACGATAGCGAACGCATTGCGGAGGTGCTTGTCCAGGAGGGGGCCAAGGTCACGCGAGGACAGGTCTTGGCCCGGCTGGACACGAGTCGACTCAAGCCGGAAGCGGCGACCGCCGAAGCAGTGGTGGAAGCTCAGCAGGCCGTCGTAGAAAAACTGCATCACGGCAGCCGCCCGCAGGAAATCGCGCAGGCCCAGGCCAATGTCGCGTCAGCCAAGGCAGACCAAGTCAATGCCCGACAGCAATGGGTACGGATGACGGCGCTGACGAAGCTCACCACCGGCCGGGCCATCAGCGAGCAAGACCTGGAGAGTGCCAAAGACGCCATGGACTCGGCGCAGGCGCGCTTAGAGGTCGCGGAGAAAGCGCTCGACATGGCTCAAATTGGTCCTAGGAAGGAGGACGTCGCTCAAGGCGAGGCTCAGCTACGCGCCAATCAATCCCAACTCGAGCTTCTGCGCCGGCAGCTGGCCGACTCCGAACTCGTTGCCCCGAGCGATGCCGTGGTGCGCTCCAGGCTCTTGGAGCCCGGCGAGATGGTATCTCCTCAAAGACCGGTCTTAAATCTGGCCATCCTGGATCCGAAGTGGGTCAGGGCCTATGTTTCCGAGCCCGATCTGGGAAGGATTCACGCGGGGATGAAAGCGTCGGTCAGCACGGACAGTTTTCCGGGTCGTGCGCTCTCCGGTTGGGTCGGCTTTATATCTTCGGTCGCCGAATTTACACCGAAGACTGTCCAAACTCCGGAATTGCGCTCGAGCCTTGTCTATGAAATTCGCGTTTTTGTGCAGGACCCGCAGGATGAAATGCGTCTTGGCATGCCGGCGACCGTACAACTGCACTTGGATCCAGCCGCCCGGAGTCAGCGGTAAGACAAAGGTGTCGAGACGATGTCGTGGACAAAAACCCTCGGAGGCATCGCAGCAATCGGCATGGTCGGTGCCGGCGGCTGCGTCGTCGGCCCGAACTATCAGCCCTCCGGCGCGAATGCTCCAGCCGCCTGGATCGCGCCCGCGGCAGATGGGGTTACTGAAGGGGCCTCCACGCCCTCGTCCTGGTGGGCCTCATTTAACGATGTCGAACTCGACTCCCTCATCCAGCGAGCGGCGCGATCGAATCTGGATTTGCGCGTGGCCGAAGCCCGGCTGCGGCAGGCCCGGGCAGTTCGCGCAGGCAGTGCGGCCGATTTCGAGCCGGAGGTCGACGCCTCCGGATCGGCTGCCCGCGCAAAGCAGAGTCAGAACCAGCCCTTTTTCGGAGCGCTGGCGCTGCCGCCGAACTTTCCGTTCGAATACAGCGTTTACCAAGTTGGGTTCGACGCCTCGTGGGAAATTGATCTCTTTAGATCGGAAGAGCGTCGTGTAGG